>Ga0206995_1017_pt1 | contig 38886 bp, 36 predicted proteins | sample Alteio_BWMinCont_5_FD_153480 | JGI IMG/M metagenome (GOLD analysis project Ga0206995, IMG submission 153480) | Enriched cells from forest soil in Barre Woods Harvard Forest LTER site, Petersham, Massachusetts, United States -... | ecosystem: Environmental > Terrestrial > Soil > Temperate forest >... | reverse complement strand
ATAGGATCGATAGTTTGGTGGGGCAGTGCAGCGTGGCCGCCTTTGCCTTCTACGGTAATGTATATTTCATCGGCACTGGCCATGTACTGGCCGGCCCTGAAGCCCACGGTGCCTGATGGCAGGTGCGGGTACACATGCAGCGCAAAGATGGCCGATGGTTTAGGATCGTCGAGCACGCCGGCAGCTATCATAAGGCTGGCACCCCCGGGGTTCTTTTCCTCGCCGGGTTGGAAGATGAGCATGATGGTGCCTTCCCACTCGTCGCGCAGGTCCTGTAATATTTTGGCGGCGCCCAGCAGGCAGGATGTGTGTACATCGTGACCGCAGGCGTGCATTGTGCCTGTATTCTTAGAGGTATAATCGGTTTGGTTGAGTTCCTGTATGGGCAGTGCATCGAGCTCTGAGCGCAGGGCTATGCAGCGGGATGTGGGGTTGCGGCCCTCTACATAGGCTACTATGCCCGTGCCTGTTATGCCTGTTTTGTGGCGTATGCCCCAGGCGGTAAGGTTTTGACTAACAAATTCGGCCGTCTTGAACTCCTCGAAAGAAAGCTCTGGGTTGGCATGTATGGTGTGGCGTATGGCTTGTATCTCGGTGAAATACGCTGTTGCTTTTTCCTGGATCTTATTGATCATTTTTAGCTGGATTATTAGCTGGATTAATGACTATATAGTCGGGTACTATCATAGATGGATTGTAGAGCGGGCTTACCTGCTGGTACATAGTTGCAGCTTCGGCACGGCTTCGGTAGTCGCCCACCTTAACCCTGAACTGGGGGCTGAGGTAGGTGATGTAGGTAGCTATGCCGGGAAAGCGGCGCATAAAATCGACCTTGATGCTGGTGGCTTTTGCGCGCTCGTTGCCGCTGTATATCTGCACCCTGTAACCCCTGCCCGAGCGGATGGTGCCGACGGTGTTTGTAGCGTGCTTTTTGAGTACTACTGCCAGCCGGGGATCGGCATGGAGCACCATACCCTGCGGTGGCGGGGCATCATCTGCATCGTCGCCAACCTTGATCTGGGCATAGCTGGCGCTACATAACAACATGAGGCTGAATAATATGCAATACGGTTTATTCATTACTTTCTTTTACTATCTGCAAGCTGGCAGAGCATCCCAGGCGGGTGGCACCTGCTGCTACCAACTGGCGGGCAAACGCGAAGTTACGAATCCCGCCCGAAGCTTTTATAGCAATATTTGGGGGCAAGTGCTGGTGCATAAGCTGTACGGCATGTAGGGTAGCCCCTACCTCGGCATAGCCGGTAGAGGTTTTAAGGAAGTCGATATTGCACGGGGCGTATATTTCGCAGCAGCGCGTTATCTCTTCATCGGTAAGGATACCGCTTTCTATGATGACCTTGATGTGTGCACCACCTGTATGGATGAGGTTGGTGAGGACGGCAATTTCCTCGGCAAGGTAGCTCCACGCACCGTTTTTAAGGGCAGTGATGTTGTGCACCACATCTAGCTCGTGCGCGCCATCGGCAATGGCTTGTGTGGCCTCGGCAATTTTTGCGGTGAGGGTGCTATAGCCAAATGGGAACCCTATAACGGTAGCAACGCGTACTGGTGTGCCCCATAGTTGCTGTGCAGCCAACTGCACATAGGGAGGGGGTACGCATACTGCGGCAAAGCCATAGGCAACGGCTTCAGCGCACAGTTGGGTTATGTCGCCCGCGGTGGTGGTGGGTTTTAGTATGGTGTGATCGATGTAGGGGGCAATGTTCATGGTAGCCGGTATCTGTAAGTATAATTCAATTTGCGGGTACGGGGCGCATCTACGAAGCGCATCAAAATTTTGTATTTGTTTCCTACAAAGCGGTAGCCCCTACAGGGCAGCTTGTGTTATGACAGATACAAAGTATTGGGGGCTAAAGTCGGGATATTAACGTGTTTAAAAACCCCAGCTTTAAAGCTGGGGTTGAGTATATGAGTTATTCCAGGTTCTTGATCAGTTCTAATGCAAATTCGCTGGTTTTAAGCAGGGTAGCGTCGTGCATAAGGTTGTAGAAGTCGATGGTAACGCGCTTGCGCTTGATGGTAAGTCCCAAAGACTTTTCTATACTGTTTGCAGCTTCGTGCCAGCCCATGTATTGCAGCATCATGCAGCCGCTAAGCAGTAGGGATGAGGGGTTCATGGTATCAGTATTGGCGAAGCGCGGGGCGGTACCGTGGGTAGCCTCGAACACCGCATGGCCAGTGATGTAATTGATGTTGGCGCCGGGGGCAATGCCTATGCCGCCTACTGCAGCAGCAGCTGCATCGCTTATGTAGTCGCCATTGAGGTTGAGGGTCGCTATAACAGAATAGTCTTGCGGAGCTAATAATAGCTGCTGCAGGAAGTTGTCGGCAATAACGTCTTTTATAATAACCTTGTGGGCGGCAGCAGCTAGTTTTAATGCTGCATTTGCTGCTTCTTCACCTTCGGCCGCTTTTATCTTTTCCCATTGCGGCCATGTGAATACCTTATCACCAAACTCGCGCTCGGCCAGCTCGTAGCCCCATATTTTAAAGGAACCTTCGGTGAACTTCATGATGTTGCCCTTGTGCACTATGGCTACAGATGGCAGGTTGTTGGTAATGGCATATACAATAGCGGCCCGTACCAGCCGCTCTGTACCATCTTTAGATACAGGCTTGATACCGAAAGAAGAAGTTTCGGGGAAACGGATCTTATTTACGTGCAGTTCGGTAGTAAGGAAGTGGAGTAGCTTTTTAGCTTCGGGGCTATCATAGTTGAATTCGATACCGGCGTAGATGTCTTCGGTGTTCTCGCGGAAGATGGTCATATCCACATTCTCAGGATGTACTACGGGGGATGGCACGCCCTTGTACCACTTTACAGGGCGTACACAGGCGTAGAGGTCCAGCTCCTGGCGCAGGGCAACGTTGAGCGAACGGATACCACCACCAACGGGTGTAGTAAGCGGCCCTTTGATGGATACGATGCACTCGCGGGCTACATCCAGGGTTTCAGCAGGCAGCCACTGGCCGGTTTGGTTGAAGGCTTTTTCGCCTGCAAGCATTTCCTTCCATTCTATTTTGCGTTTGCTGCCATAGCATTTTTCTACGGCTGCATCCATAACGGCTTTGCTGGCACGCCATACGTCGGGGCCTATGCCATCGCCTTCAATAAAAGGTATAATCGGGTAGTCGGGAACGGTGAGTTTACCGTTGGTTCCCATAGTTATTTTTTGTGCTGACATTTTGGATGGATAGCTTGGATAAATTACGGCGCAAAGGTAGCAAAAAAGCAGTGCAGACGATTGCGTTGTGCTTGCCTTTTTAGTGGGGATTTTGCAAATGTATTATGCGGCTAGTATCTTAGTTGTAAGCGATCCTTTAATATATTCGTTAATTGAAGCGTTAAATATCAAAATCTGCTCACATGGCCTTACTTTCTTTTGCATGCCCAAAAGAAAGTAACAAAGAAAAAGGCAGTCGGCAGCTATGACAGCTGCAGCCGACACAGCTTTGTGCAGGCTACAGTGCTACTGTTCTGCCAAGCTAAACAATTCTACCCTATAGTTACCAGTGCAGAATAGCAGACATGAATTGCGTTACTCCTTACTTTTTTCTAAAGTAAAACCGAAAGATGAACCCACACCTACCTTGCTACGTACAGTAACACTCTGGCCATGGGCTTCTATAATATGCTTTACAATGGCAAGGCCCAGGCCGGTACCACCTATAGCGCGGCTGCGGCTGCGATCGGCACGGTAGAAACGCTCAAATATGCGGGCCAGATGCTCTTCTGCAATGCCGGGGCCATCGTCAGAGATCTCTATGTATATATGCCCTTCGTCCATAGCGTAGCAGCCAGCGGTTATGGTGCCATTGTCGTGGCCGTATTTCAGGGCATTTTCTATAAGGTTCACCAATACCTGCTTCAGCTTTTGTTTATCGGCAGTAACAGCAATGGGGCGTTCGGTGCCTTTTTTAAGTATCAGCTGTATGTTCCGCTCTTTGGCTTTGAGTGAAAACTCCTCATATACATCCTTAATGAGGTCTTGTATAGAGAAATTTTCCTGTATCAAAGGGATCTTGCCAGACTCCAGTTTTGATATCTGATCGAGATCATCAACCAGGCGAACCAGGCGGTCTATGCTTTTATTGGCGTTGGACAGGAACTTTCGGTTGACTGTTTCGTCTTCCAGTGCGCCGCCCAGCAGGGTATCTACGTAGCCCTGTACGGAAAATATGGGTGTACGGAGTTCATGAGCCAAATTCATGAGAAACTCCTTGCGGAACTTCTCATTTTCCCGGAGCATGTCTATCTCGTCTTTACGCTGAGTAGCCCACCTTTGTACATCAGAGCTTACCTCTTCTATTGATTTTTGAGGGAGAATATTGTTATAAAAGATCTCTTCCTTTTTAGTGGCCTTGGTTTGGTATATAAACTTGTAAATGATCTTTATCTTCCTATAAATGAAACGCTGCAGGGTGTAGTGATACAGTGAATAGGTAACTATAAATGTAATGACAAATATAAGTACCGGCATGTACCACAGCAGCGGATGTATAAATAGGCTTAACAGGACATTGACCGTAGAAATGATCAATGCCGTTATGGATGAAAGCAGTCTTGGAGATAAATTTTTTGTATCCAGTACAGACATAGTACCAATCTACGCCATTTCAAATTTATAACCTACACCTTTAACTGTAGTAATCAGGTCTATGCCTACTTTTTGGCGTATTTTACGGATGTGTACGTCTATGGTACGATCACCGACAATTACATCGGTGCCCCATACGCGCTGTAATATCTCGTTGCGCAGGAATACACGTCCGGGTTTTGAGGCGAGCAGAGAAAGCAGTTCAAATTCTTTTTTTGCAAGCAGAATTTCAACAGCCTTATATGTAACGGTAAATTTGGTTTTGTTTATTTCAAGATCGCCGAAGGTTTGCTTCTGTTCCAGGTCGTCGTCCTTACGGTAGCGGCGAAGCGCTGTACCTATACGGGTAGCAAGTAATTCAGGCTTTATGGGTTTTGATATATAATCGTCAGCACCGATCTTAAGGCCTTCAATTTCATACTTTTCATCACTAAGGGCTGTAAGGAAGATGATGGCAGTGTCATCAAAATCAGTCATTTTCCTTAATTCCCGTATGGTTTCCATTCCATCCTTAACGGGCATCATAATATCCAGCAGAATTAGGTCGGGCCTGAACTCTTTAGCTTTTTTTATTGCCTCGTTGCCATCCCTGGCAGTAGCAATAAGATACCCTTTCCCCTTAAGATTGTAACTAATAAACTCTACAATATCCGGTTCGTCGTCAACAATCAATATTTTTCCTGGTAACCCTTCCATATATATTCTAAATCGGACACAATAATATAACAGGAAATGGGAACAAAAAAGAAATGCTACATTATGTTATTGTTACCAGCAACATAAATGTAGCATTCTACCCGCGAAATACGGTATATTTTATCTCAGTGTTACGCTGCCGCTACCTACTTTATAGCCCCCATTATAGAACTCTATACCATAAGAACCTTTCTGGTAGTCGCTTTCCTGATGCCAGTCGATAGTGACATTTTTTACCGGCTGAGCTTGTTGTAATGGTATTTGTTTCATTACGGTATAGTTCAGTGTTGAGCCATCAACCAGCTTGGTGTTGCCAGAGCCATAAGCAGCATTGCTCAGCAAAGTACCCTGAGGGCCGGTGATGCGCACATCGATTTCCTTTACACCACTTTCTGTAATACGGTTCTCATCGATGTCAAAGGTGATGCGCATCATATCCACCTTACGTGCCTTAGTCGTTTCTTTTTCCTTACCATTTCTCCTTGTGTGCAAAGGTTCCATACGTATGTTAGATACATGCAGTACTGAACCCAATTGTTTCAGCTGGATGTTTTTTGAGACTGTAGAATCCCTTTCTTTGGTTACTACTTCATTCTGGGTGGTTAATTGTTTGTTTTCACCTTCCAGTTCAGCAATACGTTCTTCGTAAGATTTTACCTTGCCTTTCAGTGTTTCCATCATTTCCCTTGCCTTGGCTAACTGTGAAGCAGTTGCTTTACTGTCGCTCAGTATGCCATGGATGTTAGCTTTCAATTTGGCTATTTCGCCATCTTTGTTGTTGATCATGCTGTCCATCTGTGCATTTTTTGATGTCAGTTGATCTAACCTGCCTAAAGCAGCATTATAATCATTTTCTATAGCTTTACGAGACGAATCGGAAGTATTGAGTTCTACCGTTGTTTGTTCTGTCTGCATTGTGGCATTGCGTTTGGAAACAAACATATATATACATGCTGCCAATAAAATAGCAATGATGACCCAATAGATAACCGTGTTGTTACGTGGCGCACCGTTTGGCGTACCTTGCGTCGAATTGATTTCCTGACTCATAATCTGTTATTTTGTTTGATTGAGTACAAATATAATATTCCCTTTTTTACATGGAGCACTTGAAGCACATCCTTTTTATTGACATAGAAACCGTGCCAATTCATCGTTATTTCGATAGCCTTACCGAAGGGTTACAAAAGGCATGGGTCAAAAAGGCAAAATTTTTGAAAAGTGATGTTGATGAAAATGCCACTCCAGCACAGCTTTTCAGTGAAAAAGCAGGTATATTTTCTGAATTTGCAAAGGTAGTATGTATTAGTTTTGGCAGCCTTGTAAAACAGGAAAATGAGTGGTATTTGCGGCTAAAATCTATTGTAAATGACAATGAGAAAATATTGTTAAATGATTTTTGCAACGTGCTTGGACGCTTCACCAGCCATTATCCCGACCTTAAATTTTGCGGGCATAATATAAAAGAGTTTGATATTCCATTTTTGTGCAGGCGCATGCTGATAAATGGTATGGGCCTGCCGGAATGTATGCAACTGAATGGTAAAAAACCATGGGAAGTAAGCCACCTGGATACACTTGAGCTTTGGCGTTTTGGTGATTACAAACATTATACATCACTAGCTTTGCTGGCAGAAGTGTTCGGCATACCTTCGCCCAAGTATGATATTGACGGCAGCATGGTAGCCGGAGTATATTATGAAGAAAAGAACCTTGCACGGATAGGAAAGTATTGTATGGAAGACGTGCTGACCAGTGCGCGTGTTTTTCTAAAACTGCGAGGAATGAATGATATTATTAACCCTGTATTTGTGGATGAATAGTAAGTTATGAATGCTGATTTTAAAAAGATCATAAACTCGATACAAACCAAACAGTACGCACCTGTATATCTGATAGATGGTGAAGAACCATACTACCTGGATATACTTACACATGCTTTTGAACACAACATATTGCCGCCTGCAGAGCGCGATTTTAACCTGACCATACTTTATGGAAAGGATAGTGAGTGGGCAGATGTAGTGAATGCATGCCGCCGTTTCCCGATGTTTGCGGAAAAACAGGTAGTGATACTAAAAGATGCCGCCCAGCTTAAAGGATTTAACGACTTGGCAGGTTACCTGGAAAAGCCATCACCTACCACCATATTCCTGATAGAGAACCGTTTTAAAAAAGCGGATGGCAGAAGCAAAGTGATCAAGTTTGCAAAGGAAAAGGGATTCTACTTCACATCGGACAAGATACGTGACGACCACATGCCGAACTGGATACAGAACTACGGCACCGAGATAGGCTTTGAGATAGGGGAGCGCGAGGCGCAAGTGCTGGCTACTTACCTGGGCAACGACTTGCAGAAAATAGTAAATGAGATAGGGAAAGTAAGAATAAACGTACCTGATGAGCATGCGCTTACAGGCGCTATGATACAGAAGTATATAGGTATAAGCAGGGAGTACAACATTTTTGAATTTCCTGAAGCGCTGACAAGTGGTGACCACGACAAGCTGTACCGGATGCTTGCTTATTTTGTGGCTAACCCCAAGTCGTCACCTATGCCTTTGGTAATTGGCTCTTTTTATACACATTTTAACCGGCTGTACCAGGCTAACTTTTTAATTGGCAAGCCAGAAAAGGATGCTTTGGCTGCATTGGGCACTTACCCCAGCAAGCTAAAAGAGATTATGGGTACCGCCCGTAACTGGCCATTGCCTAAAGTGGAATATTGCATGATGCTGATAGGCAAGTACAGTACCATGGCAGTTGGGATAAAGAACATTGCTGACGACCGAGAATTGCTGAAGGAAATGATAGGCAAGATGGTGGGGTAGGGGTGAGGTATAAGATTTCCGTTTAAGCTTACCTATAACGTTTGAGAAGGTATTGCGTGTGTTGAAATATGAAAAAGCCTGTATTGTTGTACAGGCTTTTTCTGCAATAATTTTATTGCTTAGTCCATTTCCAGAACCATGTGTTCTTTCGGGCGGCGTATTTTCTTTGCGGCATGCAGCGGATCATTTTCTGTGTCTCTGTAGCCAAGTGTGAGAATGGTAACACTGCGCAGGCCTTTTTCTTTCAGTCCTAATAAATCATCCAGTGCTGCAGGGTTAAAGCCTTCCATCGGTGTAGCGTCCACGCCTTCTGTAGCGGCGGCAGCTATTGCAATACCGAAGGCAATGTATGCCTGGCGTGCAGTCCATTGGTACTTTTCTTCCTGTGTTTTATTGTTTACAAGATTCATCAAAGAACCATTAAGGTAAGAAAGGCTCTCAACAGGTATCTTGCGATCGGCAGCCATCCTGTTAATGTATTCTGTAACTTCTTTTTCTGTTACATCGTTCCATGCAGCAAAAATCAACAGGTGTGAAGCCTCAACGATCTGTGGTTGATTGAACGCCACGGCCTGTATTTTTTTGCGCAATTCTTCGTTTTCAACCAGTATGATATTGTAAGGTTGTAGCCCTGCAGATGATGGTGCCAGTTGTGCGGCATCTAATATGCGATCAACAGTTTCGCGGCTTACTTTTTTGCCGGTCATTCTTTTTGTGGCGTAGCGCCAGTTCAATGCTTCTAAAAGGTTCATTTTTTTTATTTTTTGTGAAAAGACATGATAATGCCAGGCAAGGACCAAAAGACCTTGTGGAGCTGTATTAATAACCTAATTGTGGTTTATGATGCTTTAGCGGAGCGTAACTTATGCATGGTGAAGTAGGAGACCATTGCAATCACTAATATAAGCGTTACCGGAAGCACTTTATCCATTTGCCCCATAGCTGCATGCGACCATATAGCGCCTATCATATTTATGGTAATTCCTGCATATACCCACTCCTTAAGGCGAGGCATTCCGGGTAGCAGTATGCCAATAAATGCCAGCAATTTTGCAGTACCCAACATGGCTAATAAGTAAGTAGGATAACCCAATGAGTGCATAGAGTCGACAACTTCTTTTTTGCCTGAAAAGAACATGAATGTGTCGAGTGCATAAAGCGCTGCGATGAGGCCTGTAGTAATCCAATAGGTAATTTTAATTCCTTTCATTTTTTGTTTTTTGTCTGTGAATTAATTTGTTATCATCACTATTAATGCTAACAGTGTTATTTTATTATTCAAAAAAATTATTCTTTCAATGCCTTAATAAAGCTTGAGATAGCATCCTTTAGTATCAGCTCATTCATATTGCCAAAGGTGTTGGTTTTGTGCATCATATTTATGGATACAAGACCATGAAGTACAGACCAAAATGTATGGTATTTTAAAAAAGGATCTTTGTCTTTATTGGGGCTGAGTGCGATGACTTCTTTAATAGAGGTAACCAACAACTCGCCAAACACTGCGAGGCCAGGTATGGAACGTGCAGTTTCGCAATTGGGCATTCCGAGCCCAAACATTAATTGATAATATTCCTTATTCTCAAAAGCAAAATTCCAATATGCATTGGCCATTGCGTCCAGTTGCTGGCAGGGTTGATCGAACTTGCTTTTGGCTTGTTTTAAGCTTTTTGCCAGCATATCGTAGCCCGTCATAGTAAACTCTGTAAGAATGGCATCTTTATTCTCAAAATGGTCATAGATAACGGGTACACTGTACTCGATAGCTTCAGCTATACGGCGTATAGACAGGGACTGCCAGCCTTCTTCAAGCACAAGCGTCCGGGCAGCATTTATGATGCTAGTACGAACTTCGTCTTTTTGTCTTTGCCTGCGTTCTGTTATCCCCATTTTTTGCTGTAATTCCTAACAGCGTTAGCAAATGTACACAGGGTTATGTTTCTGGCAAAATTTGGAGGATTGGTTTTGCTTATGGGGCGATTAAGTTGCGAGCAGGGCACCCACAAGGGGAGCCCCTACGGTAGCTCAATAAACCGCACCAGTTCGCGTTTGACTATTGGCAGTAAGGTTTCATCTAACGGTATGCTGAATGGGAACTCAATGCTATATACGGCAGGGTTTGGTAAAATGCGGTTGGCCCTAATTATATCGAGCTTAATGCTGGGGTAGGTATTGGTGAAGCTTCTTCTCCAGCTTTGCATATAGGTAAGCTTCACCCCTTTGTAGCGCGCATTCTGATGTTCAAACAAGCTTATGTTATAAGCGTAACCGCGAATCTCTGAATAGTTGCCGTATTGTAGGAGTATATAACCTTCATTCTTGTACAGGGGCACTATGCCTACAGGTTGTATCTCCAGTTTCTTTTCCACAAAGTCGTATATGCCTGCACCATTGTCTATGGTAGTTTTCAGTTCGTCGATACCATATTGAATTATGTGTTCCAGTTCCTGCATCACTCCATCATCCTGCAACATGTTTTCATATATCACCTCCAATTTCTGCATATTGATCTGATCCATCCTTTTGGGGAACTGGTCTTGCAAGAAGCGTTTATTATCCCTGAAGGCCACGAGATTGTTGTAGTGGAATATTGTATCGGACAGTTGAGGATAGAGCTTTGTTTCTGTAAAGTATTTGTTCACTTCCTGCAGGTAAGCAAGCAGGCGATATTTTTGCAGTTCAAAATCTATAAACCCTTCCATGAACCATGTTTCGCTCAAATTCATAACACCCGGTTTTATACAGTAACTAACTCAAAATCAATGCCAATATGTATGGTATTAACTATAAGTGCATAAAAAGAATATGCGCTACCATGTGACCTGATAATAAATATAAACGCTAAATGGCATTATTTATTTGTCGCTGCCAAAAACAAGCAGGCTGTGTTGACCAGCGGTGTGTATATCGCGCCATACACGGTTTAATTGTGTGCCTGGGTTTGCCGCCGCAAGACCGCAATAAGGATATAGACTATCGACTGTGCGTTTTGCTGTTTCTGATAGTAAATGGGCTGTGGTATTTACAGCCATACAGGTGGCCTTGTCAATACGGCCATTGTTTACGCACATTTCCCACGACTGGTTTAAATCATCGTAAAAGGCAGCCCTAGCGCTATTGAGCTGTTGCAGATGGATGTAAAAAGCATTCTTCACTACGTCCAGGTCTTTAAGTAAAACGCCTTGCCTGTTTTTTTTCTCGTCAAATATCTTTTCTGCCAGCTCTATAAAATGCAATGCCATACCTGATATGTTTATAGCCAGCGTGGCCCACGCCAGTTGCATAAAAGGATACTGATAGAGTGGTGCATTGATATGTGCTTCTTTAGCATCAATTTTGAATGTACGGTTATATGGCACTACAACATTGTTCACTTCGTACCTGTAGCTGGAAGTGCCCCTCATACCTATATAGGGCCAGCCCGGCAAAACGGAAACCTCATCTTTAAGAAATGTAAAAGACAGTATCATTTCGTTGCCTTCGTTATCCAGAACGGGAACATTATTCTCGCGGATGATGCAATTGGCTGTGAATACAGTAGCGTGCTGTGCCCCGGTAGCGTGCAACCATTTGCCTGTTACCCGATAACCATGGGGTACAATGTCTGCAAAACCAGATGGTGCGCCGCTACCTGCAAGACACACATGGTTGGCAGTGAATATTTGTTTTGAAAATTCGGGGTCGGTGAAGCCGCCAAACCAACCCGCACCAGCACATAAGGTAACTGCCCAGCCCAGGCTGCCATCGGCATGGGCAAGGTCTTCTTCAAGTTGTACTACATGCGGCAAGGAGAGCTCCAGACCACCATAGGCAACAGGTGCCAGCATTTTAAACCAATGCTGGTCGTAAATAAGTTGAAGTTGCTCTGCCGTCAGTTTTCCTTGTTGCTCGGCAGTCCCGGCATATTGCCGTATGGTATTTACTTGTTGAGCAGTAAGATGGGTGAAGGTTTGGGTGGACATCATATGGTTTGACACATGTTATTTACTTGATCTGCCTTCTGTAAAGATATAGTGCTACAAACGAGAACATTATATTGGGTATCCAAACAGATAATAATGGGTTGAGCCCGGCTTTTGTAGAAAATGTGGTGGATAGTTGCAGGAACATAATATACAATGCGCTAATGGCTATACCCAAAGCCAGGTGTAAGCCACTACCGCCCCTTATTTTGCGACTGGCTATACATGCACCTATAATGGTAAGTATAAGCCCTGCGAAAGGCTGCGCAGTACGGCGATCTTTTTCTACATAAAAGGGGTTCATATTTTCGCTGCCACGGAGGGTTTGCTCATTTATATAATCCATGATCTCGGGAGTGGTAAGCGCCTCTTTTATAGCCTCGTTGTTATTAAGGTCTTTGGGGGTGAACGATGGATAGTTTTCGTCCAAGTCAGTCAGTAGTTTCAGGTTTTCGTGAATGCCATTGTTGGTGCGTACTTCTACGCCATGCAGGTGCCATATCTTCTTTACGCTATCGTAATTTACGCGGTCGGCAAATATTTTTTGCTTTATCTGTGTGCCATCTATAGTTTCTGCGGTGAAATGGTAGCCAGTATTGCTGGTAAAGTCGTAGCTCTGTATAAAAACATATAAGTCTTTAGATAGCCGCAGGTGTACGTTGCGGTCGCTGGTGACTATGGCGCCATGTATATATTTATCCTCGAAGGCCAGTCGTTGTTTGTTGGCGTTGGGTATGATCCAGTTATTGGCAATAAGGGATATGAGGCATAAAAAGCCACCACCAATAAGATATGGCCTTAAAAAACGCTGAAAAGACACTCCACCCGCTAGTATGGCAATGATCTCTGACTTATAAGCAAGCTGAGAGGTAAAGAAAATAGTGGCAATAAATATGAATAAAGGGAACAGCAGGGCAGTGATGTGCGGTATGAAATTCTTATAGTAATTGACAATAGCACCGAGCGGCGCCTTATGTGAAACAAAATCATCCACTTTTTCTGAATAGTCGATGACGCACGATATTACAGCCAATATCATGATGGCGTAAAAGAAAGTGCCCAAAAACTTTTTAAGTATGTACCAGTCCAGTTTTTTAATAAAACCCATCAGCCAAGTTAATTATAATCGTGTTTTAAGTACCGGTATCATTTCGTTTTTCCAGCTATTGTAATCGCCCAGCAAAATGTGGGCCCGCGCCTGCTTTACCAGGTGGAGGTAAAAGGCGAGGTTGTGTATGCTGGCAATAGTTAACGCAAGAAACTCGCCGGCAACAAACAGGTGGCGAAGGTACGCTTTAGTGTAATAATTGCTGGTAGGGCAGTCTATACCGTCGTCCAAAGGATTGAAATCAGCTTCCCATTTCTTGTTTTTTATGTTGATAACCCCTTTTGAAGTGAACAGCATACCGTTGCGCCCGTTACGCGTGGGCATTACACAGTCGAACATATCTATACCCAGGGTTATGTTCTCCAGAATGTTCCAGGGAGTGCCCACACCCATCAGATAGCGGGGCTTGTCTGCCGGCAGATGCTCGCAGCAAAGAGCGCACATTTCGTACATCATCTCTTCGGGCTCACCGACAGACAGACCACCAATGGCATTGCCATCGCACTCCATGCCTGCAATAAACTCTGATGAGGCTATGCGCAAATCTTTATATGTGCTACCCTGTATGATAGGGAATAACGACTGGGTGTGGCCATACTTAGGTTCAGTATTGCCCATGTGTTTTACGCAACGCGCCAGCCAACGGTGGGTAAGCTCCATAGATTTTTTAGCGTAGGCATAGTCGGATGGGTAGGGGGGGCACTCATCGAACGCCATGATGATATCTGCACCAATGGTGCGTTCTATCTCAATCACCTTTTCGGGGGTAAACAGGTGGCGAGAACCATCTATATGCGACTGGAACATGGCACCATCTTCTGTAAGCTTGCGGTTGGCAGCTAAAGAAAATACCTGGTAGCCGCCGCTATCTGTAAGTATGGGCCTGTCCCAACCCATGAATTTGTGCAGGCCACCCGCTTGCTCCAGTATGCCTGTGCCGGGGCGCAGGTATAGATGATATGTATTGCCAAGTATGATCTGGGCATCAACTTCTTGTTTAAGCTGGGTTTGTGTAACTGCCTTAACGCTGCCTACGGTGCCGACTGGCATAAAGATGGGCGTTTCTATCTGCCCATGATCGGTAGTAATGACGCCAGCGCGGGCGGAGGAGCCGGGGTCTGTTGCTGTTAATTGGAAATCCATTTATATGAAATGCGGTAATGCGATAATTAAAAGTGATGCAAAGGTAGAATTTTAAGAAGCCGGGTAAAATGTATTTATGCTACTCAAAGGATATATTTTGTGTGGGATGGTTTAATATGAGCGGCAAATGTAAATTATATGTCATGTAAACCACGTTGAGGAGAGGGGGTGTCCTGTCCGAATTTAAAGCGAAAACCGGACAATTGAGTATTTACGTGGGCTGAAATGGTTTATGGTGAATGTTATGCTGTTTTTATTTACTGTCTGGTCTGCCCGGTACCGGACAGGGTAAGTAGGATGGGTTTATTGGGGTTTTAAATCATATTGTTTGCTGTAGGGGTGGTTTGCAGGTTGATAGCGGGTGTAATTTAATTGTGCTAGGCACTGTAGCCAAAAGAAGATATCAACAGTTCCACGGTGTGGGGTGTTCCACGCGGTTTTACCTACTGAATGATATTGTATTTCTTCGTGTTACGTGTTTGCGAGAACCTTCATTTCTTTTGGTCGGCCAAAAGAAAGATTCTGTGTTAACAGCCAAATATTTTTTAAATTTGATTAGGCAAAAAATCTAAGGGCGGTCATGAACCAGCTCGGTTAGGGCAGTCTTTTTTGACTGCTCTAAATATTTAGGGTTGTATGGTTCATTTTTCTTCCATATCGTATATATCAATACCAGCAATTTTCTTTGTACAGCTACAGTGGCCTTCATTTTAATGTTGTGCCGGGGGAGTAGTCTTTCATAGAAGTCCCGCATATTATCGTCAAACCGGATAGCTGCCAGCGAAGGAAAATGAAGCGCTTTTCTAAGGTGCCTATTCCCACGATGAGATATACGTGCTGGAGAATTTATAGAGATTCCGGATTGTTTTTTAACAACATCGAGTCCGGCATAACTAACCAACTGTCTTTGGTTGCGTACCAGGCTGAAGCCATTGGTTTCAGCAACTACGGTAATTGCAGTAATAAGTCCTACTCCTTTAATGGTACAGACATTGTTGAATCGCTGCTCCAGATCGGCATTTGTAGTAGTGACTACTTTCATTTCCTGTTCTATTTCCTTTAATTGAGCCTGAGAAAACTGTAGTCTTTGCTGTAATCTTTCTAATGTTGTACCAGCATACACAGAACTACTTGTCAGGGCATGTATCTGATTCTTAATCGATGTAATGTCTTCAGTCAACTCCTCGCGTTCCCTGCATAGCTGCTTCAATTGGTTCATAACAGTGTCTGGAGGGCTCCATGTATCAAGTTTCTTTTCCAATCCCATGATAGCCAGGCCAGAAGCAGAGATACGGTCGTTTATCGTTTTCCCTTTTAAGGTCTTTAGGAAACTTGCTGCCCTGTTAGGCAGGACAACACTAATACTATAACCCAGAGCAGTAACATAATAGCAAAAACGCTGATGATAAACTCCCGTAGGCTCTGCTACAAACTGCAACGCTGCTTCTTGATCAGCGTACTTATTCACCCAATCAATGAGCTCTTTATGCCCGGATTCATTGTTAGGAAAAGCGCCTGTAGCTTTGATGCTAGTCTGGAAGTTGCTATCCAAAAAGCCAATGGATGCAACCAGTTCCTCTTTGCCGCAATCAATGCCTACGGCCTGTTTAATGATCTTGTCCATAACAATTGATTTTTATGGCAATTACTCCCCCGGTCTTTCCTCGTAATTGTTATTGAAGCTATACCTCAAGTGTACGCTTTACATTCTGTTCAGACTCAAAGAGTAAAAAGATGTGAGGCAATTCCTTTCTTTCAGCATGCTTTATTAGCTGCTACGAAGCAAATATGTCACTCACATCCTGCCTGTTATTATATAAAATTACAAAATCAAGCATGTGTGATGCAACATACGACGAAGCAAAGAAAAGGCCGCCCCTCTGCCAATTGCTCCGCGGGCAGAGGGGTTAGCTCTGCTGCGTGTTACGTACTGGTTCCTTGATTAGGGGCCACTGGTTTTTGCAGGCGATGAAGAATCGCAGCAAAAAAAGTGGCTGAATATGGGTTCAGCTTTTCTTGAATTATGTACACCCTTAAGATACACGTCATCAATCTTCAACTTAACAAATGTAATTTTAATAAACTATTTAATGTCGCTCTATTTAGATGCTGAAACTGTAGTGGGTAAGAGTTATGCAAACAGAGAATAGTATTAATTTCTTTGTGTTTCTTTACAGTGTGTTTGTACAAATACTTTTCGGGTTATTTCTGTTGGCTATATGTGTACAATGTAGCTATGTTTATTTTTTTTACCGGATATTCTTTTTAAAACGTCCTAAAGTAAGGGTATCGTCGCAAGCGGTTTCTGTGATCATATGCGCCAGGAACGAGGCTGCTAACTTGTTGTTTAACCTGCCTGTTGTATTATCGCAAAGGTATAGGAACGGTACGGGTAAGCCGATGTACGAGGTGATAGTAGTGAACGATGCCTCGACCGACGATACTGAAGATGTACTGAATGCGCTGAAAATAAAATACTCCCACCTTAATATAATAAATGTGAGTGCAGACACCTACCGGACACTGCCAGGCAAAAAGTTTGCACTGAGCTATGGGGTGGCTGCGGCCAAACATAACTGGTTGCTGATGACAGATGCCGACTGCACACCTGCGGGTGAACACTGGCTGGCCGGTATGGTAGCACCGTTGATAAAGGGGAAAACCATAGCGCTAGGGTATGGTGCATACCGCAGAGCACCGGGATTACTGAACTCTTTTGTGCGTTGGGAGACGGCGCATACGTTTTTGCAATATGCTACCTATGCTATGGCCGGTGTACCGTATATGGGTGTGGGGCGTAACCTGGCCTGCACTAAGGACAGGCTGCTGAAGGCCCAAGCATCGCCGATATGGGCCACGCTACCCAGCGGGGATGATGATTTTTTGGTGCGGATAGGGGGGGGGAAGAAAAAATACAGGGGTTGTGATGCACCCCAAGGCGTTTACCTATACAGATGCAAAGACCAACTTTGATGAATGGGTGGGGCAGAAGCAACGGCATTTATCGACAGGTAAGTATTATAAGCCGGTGTCTATAATACTGCTGGGCTTTTATGCCTGTTCGCACGCGCTGATGTGGCTGGCGTTTATAACTCTCCTATTTACGGGTTATGCAGAATGGGTATTGCTGTGTATGATAATAAGGTGTGCCATATACTGGCCGGTAATGGCCTACACCACTGGCAGGCTGCGTGAGCAGAAATTGCTTACTTTGCTGCCGCTATTCGACTTTGTGTGGATGATCTATAACTTTGCGTTTGCCCCGTACGTGATCTGGAAAAATAAAAAACAGTGGAAATAATATTAAAATACTTTGCCGATTTTTCGGCAACCCAGGTAGCGCAGTTCACCGCGCTAGAAGCTTTGTATAAAGAGTGGAACGAGAAGATCAACGTGATATCGAGAAAGGATATAGACAGCCTGTATGAAAAAACATGTGCTGCACTCGTTATCTATAGCTGCCATTTGCAACTTTAAACCGGGTGCGCATGTGGTGGATATAGGAACAGGAGGTGGGTTCCCCGGGATTCCATTAGCTATATTTTTTCCAGAAGTGAACTTTTTACTAACGGATAGTATAGGTAAAAAAATAAAGGTGGTGCAGGAAGTAACCGATGGTGTGGGCTTGAAAAATGTAACCGCCATACACTCGAGAGTGGAGGAGATAAAGAACCGGACATTTGATTTTGCTGTATCAAGGGCTGTGGCACCGCTGGGCGACCTGTGGCGCTGGATACAACCATTGCTGCGCAAAGGACATAAAAGTGAGGAGCTGCGCAATGGCCTGATATGCCTGAAGGGTGGTGATCTGAAACAGGAAATAAAAGAATCGGGACTGGCTGATAAGACCGTGGCGTGGGATGTACATTCCATTTTCCCGGAGCCGTCTTTTGAAACGAAGAATATTATTTATGTGCCGCTTTAGTGCATTCTTCTGTAAAAAGAATTCCTGATCAATTATGTGGAAATAGATTGTTTCTGCGTTTATAGAGTAGAAGCCTAAAATGTTTGAAGGTACCCAGCCCACATACCCTAAGCGACGAAGAACTGCTGCAACTGCACCGGACCAACAGTGATAACTATTGGCTGGGGCAACTGCTGCAACGCTATACTTTATTACTGCTGGGTGTGGCCATGAAATACCTGAAAGATAAGGAGCAGGCCCAAGATGCAGTGCAACAGATATTCCTGAAAGCGCTAACCCAACTACCTGCGGGTGAAATACTGAACTTTAAAGGATGGCTGTATATACTGATGCGCAACCACTGCCTGCAATTGCTGCGGCATGCGGGCACAGTACGGGCCGACCACCTGGAGTATGTTGATAGTATTGACGAACCAGATGATATACCCTGGAAGAAATACAGTGTTGAAGAGCTGAGTGCTGCGCTTGCTGATCTACAACATGAGCAAAAGATATGCATTGTGCTGTTTTACCTGCAGCAGAAAAGCTACCAACAGATAATGGAACATACAAGTTATACCTTTGCACAAGTAAAGAGTTATATACAAAATGGCAAAAGGAACCTGAAAGCCATATTGCTAAAAAAACACACCACCGGGCGGCCTAATGAGTGAACTGAACGACATAGGACAACCTAACCAGGGCGACAGGAAGGACAAGCTATCTGAAGAACAGTTGCTTGCCTATCTTGAAGGCAAGCTATCGCCTGCCGGACAGCATGAGGTGGAACAATGGCTGGCAAAAGAAGGTATGGAAAGCGATGCGCTGGAGGGGCTGCAGGATATACCCGCTGCAGAGGTAAAGCATACTGTGGGGCGTATTAACTACCAATTGCATAATGACCTTGGGAAGAAAAAAAGGAAACGCAGATATATTAGCGACAATAAATGGGCGTGGATAGCCATAATAGTGATATTGCTACTGGTTGTGCTTGGGTATGCGATAATACGTTTAAGTGTGAAAATATGACCGGCACCGTACACTGAACCCGCTACGACTGCCCAATAAAAAGTAAATTTGTGTTATAAATACGACCACTGTGCTATTTTAGCGCAATAATTGGACGCAGACCATATAGACAGATACATGAACCTGGCAGGTAAAAAAATAGTTTTAGCCGTAACGGGCAGCATAGCAGCCTATAAAACGCCTCAATTGGTGCGTCTGCTTATAAAAGCAGGGGCTGAAGTACGGGTGATAACCACGGCTGCAGCCGAAAGTTTTGTAAGCCCGCTGGCATTGGCTACTGTATCGAAACACCCGGTGCTGAACAGTGTAAGTGAAGGGGCAGCATGGAACAACCATGTGGAACTAGGTTTGTGGGCCGATGCTATGTTGGTTGCCCCGTGCAGTGCCAATACCCTTGCCAAGCTGGCAAATGGCCTTTGTGACAACCTGCTGTGTGCCGTGTACCTGAGCGCCCGATGTCCTATTTTTATAGCACCCGCTATGGATGAGGATATGTGGCTGCATGCGACAACCCGCAATAATATAGGTAAACTGCGCAGTTATGGCAATCACCTGCTAGCTGTAGGATATGGGGAGCTGGCGAGCGGACTAACAGGAGAGGGCCGTATGGCTGAGCCAGAGGAGATAGTGCAGCAGCTTGATGTTTTTTTTAATCAAAAGAACGTGCTGAAAGGAGTGAAAGCCCTTGTAACTGCAGGCCCAACATATGAGCGCATAGACCCGGTACGTTTTATAGGTAATTTCTCGAGCGGTAAGATGGGTATAGCGCTTGCCGAAACACTGGCTGATCTGGGTGCAGATGTAACACTGGTATGTGGGCCATCAAACTTCAGTACACAGCACCCAAATGTTAAAACTATACATGTAATAAGCGCTGCGGAAATGTATGATGCCTGCATTAATACTTTTCCACAAACAGAGATAGCTATACTGGCAGCTGCTGTAGCCGATTACCGGCCTGTTGAAATGGCACCCGAGAAAATAAAAAAGACGGGAGAAACGTTAGATATACTGCTGACCAAGACGAACGACATACTAGCAAGTCTGGGCAAAATGAAAAAAGAAGGACAAATACTAACCGGGTTTGCCTTAGAAACGAATAATGAGCTGGAACACGCACTGCAAAAACTGCACAATAAAAATGCAGATATGATAGTGATGAACTCGCTAAAAGACGAAGGTGCGGGATTTGGATTTGATACCAATAAGATAACTATTATAGATAATAACGGGCATACAGATACATTGCCATTGCAAAGTAAAGCAGAAGCGGCCCGTGCTATTGTGAACCATATACTTGAATTGAGACATGTTGAGACTGTTTAACGTGATGATACTGTGCCTGCTGGTACTAACCGGCAGGGCACAGGAACTGAATTGCAAAGTGACTGTGCTGCACGATAAGATATCGGCCGTGGACCCAGTTGTGTTTACTTCTATGCAACGGGCTATAAGCGATTTTATGAACACTCATAAATGGACCACAGACGATTTCGCCGTAAATGAAAAGATAGATGTAACCCTGCTGATCAACCTTACCGGAAAATCATCGGCAGATAACGATGCGTACACAGCTACATTCAGCATACTGGCATCGAGACCTGTATTTAATTCGAGCTATGCCAGCCCATTGGTAAACTATGTTGATAAAGACATACTCTTTAAGTTTTCTCAATTTGTGCCATTGCAATTTGATGATAACAATGTATCGGGGACAGATGCCCTTTCTTCTAATCTTACTGCACTGCTAGCCTACTATTCTTATCTTATAATAGGCCTGGACTACGACAGTTTTGCACTGAATGGTGGTACTGTTTACTTAAAGAAGGCGCAAAGCGTGGTGAGCAATGCGCCTGAACAAAGCAAGAACATAACAGGGTGGAAATCTGTAGATGGTACACACAACAGGTATTGGATCATAGATGAATTGCTGAATACCCGGTTCCAGGACATACGTAACTATTGGTACTCTATGCACAGGGAAGGGCTGGATAATATGTACTCTAAACCAGCGGACTCCCGCGTGAAAGTGCTTGGAGGTTTGTATAAGATGTTTAATGTAAACAAAGAAAATCCCAGTTCTGTACTGGTGCAGTTCTTCTTTAATGCCAAGAGCGATGAACTGGCACATGTGCTGGCACAAATACCTGCCAGCAATGACAGGGTGCCATATATTACCATGTTGTCGCAAATGGATGTACCCAACACAGCTAAATACAGCGCGCTCAAATAGGGAAAGAATGAACAAATACTCGGTTTTACTTATAGCCCTGCTGGTAATTAGCTGCAATAATACAAGCACATACCACCTGCCACAGGCAGAGATGACCAAAATGCTTGCAGACCTGCAGTCGGCAGAGGTGTATAGTACTATGGTAAAGAAAGATTCAACGTCGCGTGGATACGACAAGAATATGGATTCGCTTGCGGTGTACTACAAAGAAATATTTGCCCACTACAAAGTAACCCAGCAGCAATTTGATGAAAGCCTGACGTGGTATAAGAATCATCCTGACGACCTGGACACTATGTATGCCAAGATAATAACAGACATAGGTAAGTACGATAAATAATCTTTGTGGAAATGTCTGATACATATGCCAATACTGATATTGAAATGGAATACAACTCAAATTTGTTTTCCCGCACTTTTGTAGATTTGTAAATAAATTATTTATGCAGGGTTTGATAACGGTTCCAAGTGATTTCTCAGTTACTGAAACAATTGACCGTATAGTTGCCGTAGCGCAATCCAAAGGTCTGACTGTTTTTGCGCGTATCGATCATGCGACTAATGCAAGGGAAGTTGGGCTTCCCCTAAGACCAACAGAATTGATCATTTTTGGCAATCCTAAAGCTGGAACAATATTGATGCAAGATAAGCAGACCACAGGTATTGACCTGCCTGTGAAAGCACTAGCCTGGGAGGATGAAACAGGGAAAGTGTGGCTTACATATAATGCTGCTGACTGGCTTGAAGACAGGCATGCTTTATCAGAAAACAGCACTGCAGTATTAAAGGCAATACAGGGCGGATTGATGGTCGTTGCTAATGCAGCAACTCATAAACAGCCTTCGTGATTTTAAAATAATTTGATCTTATACAGTTTAAACAGGCAACACTCCCAGCATTTATGTATTCATTTCACGCAATGAAATTACAAGCGTTTCTGCTTTCTCTTTTAGTACCTGTATGCCTCCAGGCTAAGCCCTACTGGCAGCAACAGGTAAATACTAAGATCGATGTTCAGCTAGATGATAAAAAGCATTTCCTGTACGGGTACGAGCAACTGACCTATACCAATAACAGCCCCGATACACTTAAGTTTATTTACATACACCTTTGGCCGAATGGTTATAAGAATGACCGTACCGCATTTGCAAAGCAGCAGGATGTGCTGCGGCAGACAGATTTCTATTACGCAAAGCCATCGGCGCGAGGATACATAGATAGCCTGAGGTTTGTTGTAGATGGCCAGAATGTGGACTATAACAGCACAAATGAAAATCCTGATATAGCACGTATAGATCTGCTTACCCCTTTGCTGCCAGGGGGGCATATAGAACTATCTACACCTTTTAGAGTGAAGATACCACATGTGTTTTCGAGGTTAGGACATACCGGGCAGGCATATTTCATCAGCCAGTGGTTTCCTAAGCCGGCTGTTTACGATCAGTTTGGCTGGCATCCGATTCCTTTCCTGGACCAGGGAGAATTTTATAGTAATTATGGCAGCTACGATGTGAGTATCACCCTGCCTAAAAACTATATAGTGATGGCAACTGGTAATTGCAGTGATGAAAGTGAAGAGCAATGGCTGAATAGCTTAGCTGTTAAGACTTTGCCCAATGATACTTTGTACAACCACAGCACACCAACGAGTGACATAGAGACAAAAACGCTGCACTACCATGAAGATAATATACACGATTTTGCATGGTTTGCTGATAAACGGTGGATAGTGCGTAAAGACACTGTTACCAGCCCTGGCACTGATAATGTAGTGACCACCTGGGCTGCGTTTTTTGCCTGCAAGTAAGAAGTATTGGATAAAGAGTACTGACTACCTGCGCGAGACAGTATTGCACTATGGTAAGTGGGTGGGGCCTTACCCGTACAAAACCATAAAAGCTGTAGAAGGTGATATGAGAGCCGGTGGTGGAATGGAGTACCCCACGGTAACCATAATAGACCGTGCTGCAAGTGGTAAGGGGCTAAAATCTGTTGTTGTTCATGAGGCTGGCCATAATTGGTTCTACGGGATACTGGGCACCAACGAGCGCGACCATGCCTGGATGGATGAAGGCATCAACTCGTTTTACGAGCGCAAAACAACCGATGCATTGGCAAATGGTACTGACACTACGGATAAGAGGGTTATAAAAAATGGAAATAACCTGAATGATGTTGCTTACTATATGCAGGTGGCTGCGAATGCAGACCAGGCTATAGAACAGACATCGGCTAACTTTACCAAGCTGAACTACGGTACGGATGTTTATATTAAAACAGCACTGGTGTTGAAGTGGTTAGAAAGCTATATGGGACCAGCCGATTTTGAAGCTGGTATGCATGAATATTATGACACCTGGAAGTTTAAACATCCTTACCCGGAAGACTTTGCTGCAATAATGAGAAAACATACCAGTAAATCGCTGGACTGGTTTTTTGACGGGTTGCACAGCAACAGTGGCATTGATTTTAAAATAACACATGCCCACGTGCATGGTGAGAATACTACCGTTACTGTACGAAACAATGGGGATATGGCCCCAGTAAAAATTGCGGCATATAATACTGATAGCGTTGTGGCTACGGCTTGGTCTGCACCCTTTAGTGATGATGTTACCCTGAATTTAACAACTACTAATTGGACGAAGATCCGCATCAGCAGGGATATACCTGATTGCCGGTTGAATAACAACACATACTATCGCTATGGTATGCATCATTTGAGGGTGAAGGTGAAGCCTTTGGGGCTGAACTACTCTTATGCAGATAAGCTGTATGTGCTGCCGGCACTGGGATATAACCAGTATGATGGTTTCCAACTGGGTTTGCTTTTTCATGACCTGAGTTTACCTGACTATCACTTTCGTTTTGCAGTTGCCCCTATGTATGCCTTTAACTCAAAGACCATGACCGGCGCGGGTTCTGTAGGTTATATATGGTATCCTCATAGCAGCATATTTAAAGACGTGCTGTTGCAAACTGACGTAAAAAGTTTTGATTATGACCAGGCTACCTTACCCGGCAACCAGCAAGTCTTTACCCGTTATGTAAAAGTAGCGCCATCACTCAATTTTACTTTTCGTGAACGTGACCCATTGAGTACTGTGGAGCGTACACTTACACTAAAGGCTTACAGCATTACAGAAAATAACTTTAATTATGGTGCAGATAGTGCGGTAACAGCAGGTACTACACAGCAACAGAAATACTATGGGTTGCTGCGGTACAAACACAATAATACCAGGTGGTACAATCCGTTTAACTACAGCCTGGAAGTACAGGGTGGTGCAGACTTTGCGAAGATAAATGCAGAGGCCAATGTGCGTGTGGATTACTATAAGAAGAACAAGTCGCTGTATATACGTGGATATGTAGGTAAATTCTTCGCTATTAACAGCGACCCTAATGTTGCACAACGGTATTACTTAAACACTACTTATACAGGAGCTGACGACTACCTGTATGATGATACCTATTTTGGAAGGAGTGCAACAAATGGTGCAGCGGTGCAGCAAATATCTATGAGTGAAGGTGGGTTTAAGATACCTACACAAAATAATATAGGCAGGAGTGACGACTGGCTGGCCACGATTAACATGAAAACAGACCTGCCATTTGGAAAACTACCTGTACGGTTATTCCTTGATGCAGGACTTGTACCTAATACAGCGCCAGACGAGCAGCATCCCGGAGACACACGCCCACTGTATGATGCAGGGATTGAAATACACGCGCCGTCGGATATCATTGCGATCTATATACCAGTGCTGATGAGCAGTGATTTTCAGAACTACCTTGTGAATACTTATGGTAAAAATAACCAGTTTGCGCACAGCATCAGCTTTACACTGAAGTTGCAGAATGTGAATTGGCTGAAGATAACATCGTCTGTACGGAAGTTGTTGTTGAAGTAGGTAATTCCGTGGCTTGAATACCTCTCTTTATTTTTAAAGCTGGACAGTGGTATGGTCAATCAAAAAATAATAAAAAATAATAAATGTCATTAAGCATTTCATTCTCGTTATCTTAATTTATACCAATTCAACATTAAAATTAGTCATGGTAAAGCCGGGTATATATATGATCTCCCCCCAGCTTAAAAGCTGGGGTTTAAGCATTTGGAAAAAACGTACTGAATTTTGATGCTGAATCGATATTTGATATACAGATGGTACTACTTGCCGATGACAACTTTCAGTGATTTGCCCATGGCACCCACACTGTCTGGCCGGAGGAGTGTGATTTGATCGATATACACTGTGTCGCCGGCCTTTGTGCGCTGGTATAAGGATGCTGCTATGGTGGCGCTTACCGTATCCCCATCACAATGTTCTATCATATAGTCTGACAGTATGATGGGGTTGCCGGTTGAGTCTTCATACACGTTGCGTTCGGCATAGGTGAAATTAAAGCTGGTGACCTTGTACTCCACGTTTGACGAATCTCTGCCCCAAAGCCCTTGTTTCATGAGAGAGAGTCAAATACCTGCTTTGCAACAATACCGGCTCCTAAATTCGAATGGCCCAAATACACTGCTATAGGAGTGGTATATGCTTTATAGGCAGTAACTTTTTTTTCAGTTTTACCAGTTGTTTTTGCAGGTGCCGGCTTCTTCTTTTTCTGCGCCCACATAGTGACCGTAAAAAAAAGAAGCATGATACCCATTACCATACCAAACGTGCGCTTCATGGGTTGTAATTTATAACAAACTGAGGCTTTCTTCAATAGTTTTTATTTTGGCCAAGGCATCAGCCTTTTTCTTCTCTTCATTGGCTATTACTTCAGGCTTTGCATTTTGCACAAACCGTTCGTTACCCAGCTTCTTGTCTATACTTACCAGGAAGCCCTGCAGGTATATCAATTCTTTCTGCAGTTCATCAGCCTGCTGTTCTACGTTCATCTTAGCCAGTTCGGCTTCAATGTATAGTTTGTCGGTTTGCACCACTATAGATATGCTGCCCGGGCGCGCTTCCTTTGTATATCCTATGTATTCAGCATTTACCTGCCTGCGCAATATGTCGCCAACGGCTTCATAAAAAGCATGATGGCTGCTGTCTATCCAGAGTTTGATCGTATCCTTTGGCTTTAGTTGGTTCTTGTTGCGGGTATCGCGTACTGCAGTTATTAGTTCGCGCAGGAAGTAGCCCTGTTTCAATAGTTCGGTATCTACGGTGCCTGTCTCTTCCAGTTGTTTTACAATCAAGTCTTTACCTGCCGGGCGGGTACGGAGGTTGTGATAAATTTCTTCGGTTACGAATGGCATGTATGGGTGCAGCAATTGCAACAGTTGCTCGTATATGGCAATAGTGCGTTCATATACGTAAGCAGATACCGGCTGATCCATACCCGGTTTTACCCACTCGAGATACCAACTGCAGAAATCGTCCCATATCAGTGAATAGACAGTTTTCAATCCTTCGCTGAGCCTAAAATCTTTGTATAACTCGGTTATTTCGCCTGATACAGATGCGATACGTTGCTGCATCCATTCGATTGCGAAACGTACATTGCTATCCTCAAGGCCAGCTTCCTGCCTGTTTTCCCAGCCCTTCACCAACTTCATTGCATTCCACATCTTGTTGCTGAAGTTGCGACCCTGTTCCAGTGCGCCTTCGTCAAACAGTAAGTCGTTACCAGCTGGGGATGATATCATTACGCTGAAGCGAACTGCGTCAGCACCAAAGTCATCTATCAGTTTGAGCAGGTCGGGAGAATTACCCAGGGACTTGCTCATTTTCTTGCCCTGCTTATCCCTAACTATGCCAGTGAAATATACCTTATCAAAAGGTTTTTCGCCCATGAACTTGTAGCCTGCCATTATCATCCTGGCTACCCAGAAGAAAATGATCTCAGGGGCTGTCACCAAAGTATTGGTAGGATAGTAATATTTCAGGTCTTCGTTATTCCCGTCCTTGTTCCAGCCAAATACTTCCATAGGCCACAACCAACTGCTGAACCAAGTGTCCAGTACATCGTCTTCCTGCCTTAAGGTGGGTTGTTGTGCAGCAAGTTCAGGCTTGGCCGATTTATATTTAGCCAAGGCTTCTGCCTCATTGTTGCCTACGTAAATGCCACCTTCGGTATCGTACCAGGCAGGTATGCGCTGGCCCCACCATAGCTGGCGACTGATGCACCAGTCTTTGATGTTTTCCATCCAGTGGCTGTAGAGGTTCTTAAACTTGGCGGGGTAGAACTCAATATCGTTTTTGGCAACTGCATCTATGGCGGGTTGTGCCATATCCTTCATGTTGCACCACCATTGCATACTGAGGCGTGGTTCTACAACAGCATCTGATCGTTCGGAGAAACCTACCTGGTTGGCATATGGCTCATCTTTTACAAAGTTGCCGCTCTCTTTCAGGTCAACAATTATCTTCTTGCGTACAGCAAAGCGGTCCATGCCTATATACATGCCGGCAGCTTCGCTCATGGTGCCATCGTCATTCAACGTGTCTATTACCGGCAGGTTGTACTTGATACCCAGGTTGTAGTCATTAATGTCGTGGGCAGGCGTCACTTTAAGAGCGCCTGTACCAAACTCCATATCTATATAAGTATCAAAAATGATAGGTATGCGACGGTTGATGAGCGGTACAAAGCAGAACTTGCCTTTGAGGTGTGCATAACGCGGATCGTCAGGGTGCACACACACTGCTGTATCGCCCAAAATAGTTTCGGGGCGCACAGTTGCTATGGTGATATATTCATTGTTATCACCTTCTATTTTATAACGTACATAATACAGGTTGCTGTTGGTTTGGCGGTGTATTACCTCTTCATCGCTGAGGGCCGTTTTAGCTTTCGGGTCCCAGTTGATCATCTTTACCCCACGGTATATATTGCCTTTCTCGTACAGATCTACGAATACGCGTATTACTGCAGCATAGTAATCATCGTCCATGGTGAAGTGGGTACGATCCCAATCGAGCGCGCAGCCCAGTTTTTTTAGCTGCTGGAGGATGATGCCGCCGTATTTATCTTTCCACTGCCATGCGTAAGTCATGAACTCATCGCGGCTCAATGTTTTCTTATCAATGCCTTGTTCTTTGAGCATGTTTACCACCTTAGCCTCTGTAGCTATAGAGGCATGGTCGGTACCTGGCACCCAGCAAGTATTGTAGCCCAGCATTTTAGCACGGCGCACCAGTATATCCTGCACAGTATCGTTAAGGGCATGACCCATATGCAATACCCCGGTTACATTTGGAGGGGGTATAACTACGGTGTAAGCAGGCCGTTCATCGGGCACTGATTTAAAATATCCTGCCTCGTCCCAATGTTTATACCAATGCTGTTCTGCGTCCTGATGCTGAAAATTTTTACTGAGCTCCATGTAATACTTGCTGTTGAAAGACTGCAAATATAAGGCGTATATGGTTTGCTGGGTAATGAGGAAGGTTGCTTAATTTTATGCAGTTAATGCGAACTTGCAGCTTTATATTTTTACACCTTTAAATATACCTGTCCATCTTTCAAGACCATCGCCGCCGCTGTAACCGGCAGAGGAATTGAAAAGTACGATCAAGCTATCCTTTTCAGGAAATATAAACTTTGCATTGAAATGCCTGCCCACATATGAATAGCTATTCGACGTATTTATTTGTAGGTTGTATGATGAATTATAAAAATGACTAGAAATATCGTATTCAGGTATATAGGAACTTATGTTAATAGTGTCTGCAGATATATGTGTCACATAAAACAAGGTAATTATCGAAGTGTCTGAAACCAAAGTATCCTTTGGGATTGGATAATAAAAATTGGAATAATTATAAATGTAACTCCCCTTAAAAGTATCTATCAAAACTTTCACTGTTACCGATGTGTCAACAGGCACTATAGGTTTTACAACAGGTGTGGTACTCGTTGCATTATTACGTTTAGTGCAAGAGAACATGGTTAATAGCATACAAACCAGGAATAAGTACCTCTTCATCAAAAACACGTTTGATATTAGAACGTAGTAGATATGGTTTGTATTGCCTTGTATGTTAAAGTATTTATAAGAATGATACAGAAATGAATTGTACCAGTGCACACTTGAGATCGATGTTCGAATAGTGTATGCGACAGGGCTACACCCAGTTTATGAAAGGCTACCGACTAATTTTTAGTTTTGACACACAGATTTAATCCCAATTATTTAATAGATGGACTATCATTTTGATCGGATATTGAGCTACATCATTATCATATCGTTGTGTTACTCTAAACATCGCACTGTTTATAACTTAATATAACGTACCTTCGCAACTTATTTTATAAAGTTCTTACAAATAATGACTTCTTTTTCTTCCTTCTCGATGCGAGAAGAATTGACTCGTGCCATATCGGACATGGGCTTTGAGACGCCGACTCCAATTCAGTCAAAAGTAATTCCGCAACTCTTATCTCAACCAATCGATATCATAGGCCTGGCACAAACGGGTACCGGTAAAACTGCCGCCTTTGGCCTGCCCCTGCTGCACCACACAGATCTTAACGCTAAACACGTTCAGACGTTAGTGCTTAGTCCAACCCGCGAACTGTGTATGCAGATCGTTGAGGAATTGGGCCGTTATGGCCAACACATGCGTGGCCTGCGTATTACTGCCGTTTACGGTGGTGTACCCATTACCGGACAAATTCGTGATGTACGCGCTAACCCGCAGGTAATAGTAGCCACTCCCGGCCGTCTTATTGACCTGCTGGAACGTAAAGCCCTGAACATGGACCTGGTGGAAACCGTGATCCTGGATGAGGCTGACGAAATGCTGAACATGGGTTTCCGTGAGGATATTGACTTTATCCTGAAAACTACTCCTGCCCGTAAGCATACATGGCTGTTCTCTGCTACGATGTCTAACGACGTGCGTAACATAGCCAAACGCTTTATGAACAAGTGGGAAGAGTTTTCTGTAGGTGGCGCCAACGTTACTAACGAGAATATAGACCATCAGTACTATGTAACCAGCCATCACAACAGGTTTGAGACCCTGCGCCGCTTGCTCGATTTTACGCCAGGTATATATGGTATCATATTTACCCGCACCAAGCAAGACTGCCAGGACATTTCTGAAAAGCTGATGCGCCAGGGATATCATGTGAGCCCATTACATGGCGACATGGACCAGAAAATGCGCAGCAAAGTGCTGGAGCGTTTTAAAAATAAAAGCCTGCAGGCTATAGTTGCTACTGATGTAGCTGCCCGCGGACTGGACGTAAATGATATTACCCACGTTATTAACTACGAACTACCTGATGATCCGGAAGTTTACACACACCGTAGCGGCCGTACTGCACGTGCAGGTAAGTCTGGTATCTGTATGTCCATCGTTTCTCCTAAGGAGCTACAGAACATACGCCAGATAGAGCGCATTGTAAAACAACGTTTCCACAAAAGTGATATACCTGATGGCGCTGAAGTTGTGCGCAAGCGCTTGTTCTTCTACATGGAACAGATAGCATTGGCAGAACCTGGTTCTGATTTTGCAAAGGTGTACCAGGAAAGCATGCACGAACGTTTTGCCGACCTGGATAAGGACGAGCTGATACGCAAACTGATATGGCTGCAACTGAAAGACACTATTGATGCTTACCAGGGCGCTAATGACCTGAATGCAGGTTATGAAAATAAAGAGAACAAGGAAAGGAACCGTGGTGGCGTTCGATCGGGTAGTGTGCGTATGTTTATAAACATAGGCCAGAAAGACGGTGTTGCTGATGAAGAGCAATTGCTGCAGTTCATAACAGAATCTACAGATATTGAAGCTGGCATGATAGACCGTGCAACTGTACGTGAACTGAGCAGTTTCTTTAATGTACCAGCAAGTTCTGCTGAGTTCATTGCAACTTCACTTTCGTCTAAAAAATATAAGGGCCGTAAGGTTAGGATAGAGGAAGCTGAAGCGCGTGACCGTGACCGTGCGGGTGCACCTCCACGTCGCGGTGGCGGTGGTGATGGCGGCTATGCAAAGCGTGGTTCACGCGATGACAGGCCATCTTACGGAAAGGGCGGTTCACAAAAGTTTAACAAGAGGTATTAATTATAATTACATGCATCCTTGGTTTTTAAGGATAATGCATTATATTTGTAATAACCAAATGAGTTTACGCATGAGGCTTTTTTTAATAACGACGCTTTTTTTCTTGAGTTCAGTTGTGCTTAAAGCACAACAGGCTGAAAGCAATGGTGCAGGTAAAAAAGGCGTAGCCAGCTTTTACCACCCAAAGTTTGAAGGCCGCAAAACGGCAACAGGCGAAGTATTTAAGAACACTGACTTTACTGCTGCCTGCAACAAGCTTACACTGGGCACTTTTGTAAAGGTGACCAATCTTGCTAATGGGATAGCAGTTTATGTGCGCATAAACGACCGTATGGCTGCCGCCAACAAACGCCTGATAGACCTTGCATCTATAGCAGCCGAAAAATTGGGCTTTATAGATGATGGTACGACTAAGGTGAAGGTTGAAACAGTACCTACGGAAGAAGGGCGCAATGGTATTCTTGCACAAAGAAAAATTCAAAAGGAAATTCTGAAGTTAGAAACAGGCAAATTATAATTTTAAATAAATACTTTTAGAGGCTGCCTAAACAGGCAGCCTTTTTTATTTAAATCTGTCATTGTTCCATATTTCATGTTGAGATCACTTTATATAGCTACCATAGAAGGCAAAGGGAAAGGTGTATTCTGTAAAAATGCCCTGAGGCAGGGTGTGACGCTTGAGGTAGCCCCGGTTATAGTAATGACCGCAGATGACCGCATACTACTGGACCAGACCCTGCTGCATGATTATATATTTGAATGGCAACCTGGCGGAGAACTGATGTGTTGTATGGCACTGGGCTGGGTACCCATGTACAACCACTCTTACACAAGTAACTGCGAGTACTATATGGATTATGAACAAGCTACCATAGCCATAAAAACAATACGTGATATACCTGCGGGTGAGGAGCTGACCATTAACTATAACGGCGACTGGGATGATGGTACCCCGGTGTGGTTTGATGTGGCGGAGTAGGGGATTACCTACTATCTTTACCGCCATGAAGCAGATACTACTTCTTTTTATATGGGTATTGCTGGAGTGCGTACCTATATCTTCCTTTAGCCAGCCGTTTGAGACCCGCTATGAGCGCTCTGGAGGTACTGAAACAGCAACTTATGCAGAAGTAATTGCATTTTACAAAACACTTGCGACCCGGTATTCATCGGTAACTATAGATTCGGTTGGCGAAACCGATGCAGGCTACCCCTTGCATGTGGTGTATTATAACTATAAGCCAGGCAGCAAACAGGTAACATTACTGATCAATAATGGCATACATCCCGGAGAACCGGATGGCATAGATGCCTGCATGCTGCTGTTGCGCAATGCTGCAATGGGTAAAATAGAGATACCAGAAAATGTAGCACTTGCGGTAATACCTGTATTTAATATAGGAGGTATGCTGAATCGCGGATGTTGCAGCAGGGTGAACCAGAATGGCCCCAAAGAATATGGATTTAGAGGCAACAGCCAGAACCTGGACCTTAATCGCGATTTTGTGAAACTGGACGCCCGGGAAACACAATCGCTGATACGATTGTTTCATAAGCTAGACCCGGATGTATTTATAGATAACCATGTAAGTGATGGGGCTGATTACCAGCATGTTGTTACCCTGCTGAGTACCCAGCACGATAAACTAGGCGGTGAGGTGGGCAAATACATGCACAATACCCTGGAGCCACTTATATACAAAGACATGAAACAAAAAGGTTATGACCTTGTGCCTTATGTGAACGACTTTGATAAAACACCAGACCAGGGATGGGTTGAGTTTTATGAACCTGCACGTTTCTCTAGCGGTTTTGCAGCCTTGTTCCAAACATTTGCTTTTGTGCCGGAAACGCACATGTTAAAGCCCTATTGGGAACGGGTGCAAAGTACTTACGCCTTGCTGCGCACCTTTATAAGCATAACTTCTGCACATATAGATGATATAAAAGAGGCCCGACGTGCGGACCGAAAACAGCTCATGGCAGCTACAACATATCATTTACATTGGGTAGCTGATACTACACGGTTTGATAAGGTGACTTTTAAAGGTTATGCAGCTGGATATAAACCTAGTGAAGTATCTGGGTTGCCCAGGTTGTATTACGACCATACAAAGCCTTATGTAAAGCAGGTTAACTTTTATAATCACTTTGTATCTACAGACACTATTACCTATGCGGCTGCATATGTTGTGCCCGGGCAATGGCATGATGTGATAATAAGGCTAAAATGGAATGGTGTTGCTATGCAACATTTAGATAAGGACACGGTAATGGAAGTTAACGTGTGCCACATAGATAACTACGAAACAGTACCGCGCCCATATGAAAAACATTACCTGCACAAAAATGTAAAAGTGCATTGGATCAGACAATCTATACCTGTGGTAAAGGGCGATTACATAGTTGCTATTAGACAGCCTGCCAAACGGTATATAACGGAAGTGCTGGAGCCCACAGGAACAGATGCTTTTTTGGCGTGGGGCTTCTTTGACGGTATTTTGCAGCAAAAGGAATACTATAGTGATTATGTATTTGAGGATGACGCTGCACGTATATTGAAAAAAAACAGCAGTCTAAAACAACGCCTTAATGAAAAAAAGAAGACTGATGCCGTTTTTGCCAAAAGCGCTTCGCAGCAACTTGATTTCATCTATAATAATTCACCTTATCATGAACCTGAATATATGCAGTACCCTGTTTACCGGATAGAGCAATAGGCACAGATCTAGTTGATAACTACAGAAGGACTCAGCTTTGCAGTTATTTTTTTGCCCATTTTTATGAATGGCAATTCTACTGCATAATGCATCAATGAAGCAAGGAGTGTGGTGGTGGCAATACAAATGGCCAGCAAAGAAAAGAAAGCAATTTTATTGTTGTTCTGGAAATGCGGCAACAATATGTCCCAGTGTTCAAATATGACAGTAACCACTATCCAGTGCATGAGGTAAACACCATATGATATTTTACCGTAAAAGCGCAGGATGCCAATATTGAGCACTCGTTGCAACCTGCGACTGTGTACCATAGCAATCAGGAATATAAATGAACCAAAGCCGCTGTACAACAGAAAGTCGATCTGGAAAAAATCGGCCAAATATGCGTAGGTACTTCCAAAGTGGGATACGTGGTCTATAGCCCTTACTGAATATAGTACAAAGGCTGCTATGATGAGCGGCACACGGTATTTATACCATTTAGTGTCTTTGAAGCTGGTATTACTGATCTCAAAATAATAGCAGCTAATGAGCAACCCTAATGCAAAATGGATGAAGAATGAGTTGATAACATAGCTAATGATGAGGTAGGTGAATATAAGCCAGGGTATAAGTTTACGGTTCACCTTTGCCATTGTTATTGTAAAAGGCATAAAAAACGATACGCTGAGCTCCAATACAAGTGTCCAGCCAGGTACGTAGAATTTGTTATGGGTTTTGAACAGATATGCTTCTTCCCAAAACTGGTCTTTATTCAGTACGAAAACCTCGTACAGGCGGTGCAAGTGCATGTTGGCGCTTTGCCAGTAAAGCGCACTAATAAACAAGGTGACAAAAAAAGCAGGGAACAGGCGCAAAAAACGATTGATAAAAAAATTTCTCACGTCAAGCGGCTCCTTCATTACTATATACTTATAGGAGAGTACGAAACCACTTAAAACAAAAAAGAAAGATACCGCATCGCGACCATTGAAGATGAATGATGCCAGCTTGATGGACATTAACCCCTCGTACCGCCAATTGATGAAGTGATAAAAAAGTACCATCAGGGCAGCTATGCCCCTTGCTGAATCAAGGTAACCGAGGTGATGCCTGCGGGGTTGCTGGGTGTTATCTGGCATTGGAATCAAACAAAGTTATAAAACGTTCATGATCAAAAAATGGTAATTTAATTGTGATAAATGCTTGTGAAATTTCTCAAAACATTATTCTATTACTATAAACGGCTTCATTGTCGATGTGATCTTTTTCCCAAATCGAATAAACGGCAGTTCGATAGTATAGTGCACTAAAGTAGCAAGAATGGTTGTTGTTATGAAATAAGCAATGAACGTTAAAAGGAATGCAAGTTTGGCCCTATCATGAAAGACTTTTAATATTTCATCCCACTGCTCAAATATCACAGTAACCACAATCCAGTGCATGAGGTAGATGTCATATGATATTTTGCCGTAGAACCTAAGTACGGAGTGATTGAGGATGTTTTGTATTTTCTTGTTTTGTAAGATGACTACCAGGAAAATGAACGACCCTATACCTGAAAAAAAGAAAAAATTGATAGTGAAATAGGAGGCTATATAATTATAGGTACTTCCAAACGGTACAATGTTATCTATAACCCTAACAGAGAAAAGTATAAAAGCTGCGATAACCAATGGTATCCTGTATTTATACCACTTTGTTTGGCGGAACGATTTGTCGGTTATCTCAAAAAAATAGCAACTAGCAAGGATGCCTAGTATAAAGTGAACGAAAAAATCGTTCATAACAGCCATGATGAGTATTACGGTAATTAATAGCCAACTTACCAATTTGCGGTTCACCTTCGCAATTGCGATAATGAATGGCATAAAAAATGATATGGTCAATTCTATTACTAAAGTCCAGCCTGCGCCGTAATTGCGGGTATGTGCCTTAAATAAATAAATCTCTTCCCAAAATTCTGTTTTAGTGAATATGGAGAGCCGGGCAAGGTTGTGGAAATGTAAAATTGCCATTTGCCTATACAAAATGCAAACCAGAACTGTAACAAAAAAAGCAGGGAACAACCGCAAAAATCTGTTTATGAAGAACTTTTTAACGTCCAGAGGTTTCTTTAATACTATGTATTTATATGAAAGTACAAAACCACTGAGTACAAAGAAAAAGGACACAGCATCGCGGCCATTAAAAATAAATGACGCTAATTTTGCATAGATGAGATTATCGTAATGCCACGTTATAAAGTGGTAAAACAAAACCATCAATGCAGCTATGCCCCTTGCAGAATCAAGATAGCTGAGATAATGCTTTGGTAGTTGTTGGGTGCCAGGCATAGGTGTAGATGCAGCAAATATATTAAATGCCCTCAACTAGCACAACACAGTTAATCAAGTACCTATAATCCGGCTGTTGCAGGCTCTGCACTATCTGTTTCAGTCAACGATTCATCGGTAGCATTGGCAAGCGGGAAGGTGATAGTAAATGTAGTTCCCCCGGTAAGTATAGATGAGACATCTATTGTTGCTTTGTGCGATTGCAATATGTTGAGTGTAAAGGCAAGACCCAGGCCCACACCGTTCCTTTTTTGTGTAAAGTAAGGCTCAAAAAGGCGCGATATATTCTCTTCGCTTATGCCGCAGCCATTATCGCTAATGTTGAGCACCACGTGGTTGGTAAGATGGTGCAGGGATATAGATAGTTGCCCTGTCTGTTCCTCCATTGCCTCAATTGCATTTATTACAATATTAAGCAACGCGATTTTTAGTTTTTCCTTGTCAGCAAGGATCAACTGTATTTCGTTGGGATAGCTGACCTGTAGTTTTATCCTTTTCAGGGTAAGGCGGTCTATTGCAGAAGATATTACTTCATCCAGTATTGTTTGTAAGGTATATTCTTCCAGCGTTATCTCTGTAGGACGGGATGTATTCAACAGTTCACTAATAAGGTCGCTGATACGCTTGCCATTCCGTTGAATAATGTTGAGGTACAAAGCTGTATTATCATCCATTACTTCCTGTTGCATTTGCTCTACAGACAGTGTAATGTTATTGAGCGGATTGCGCACTTCATGTGCCAGAGTGCGCACCAGTCGGCCAGCTGCTGCCAGTTTCTCGGCCTGAAGGGTGGCTTTTTCTATCTTCTTCAGGTTAGTAATGTCGTGGATAATGCCTTGCAGATATATATTGTCTGTATAGCTATCGTCAATGGTAAGCGTTACGATACAGGATTTTTTATCGCCACTCTTTGTGTTGATGATCACATCCCAGTCGTTTACTTCCTTTCGCAATAGTATTGCCTGCTGCAGGTATTTTTTATGTTGCGCCTGGTCTATTATATCTACCAGGTTCATGGTTAGTATTTCTTCTTTTGTATAACCGATAAGAGGTTCTACTGCACTGTTTACATCTTTAAAATCAAGCTGCTCATTAGTGATGAATACAATATCTTTCGATTTTTCGAAAATGCCCCTGTACTTGCGTTCGTTTGCTTTCAGGGCTTTTAATGTAGCAGACCGTTCAAGAGCATACCTGATGCTGCGCTCCATTTTTTCTATACTCAGTTCAGTCTTTATGAGGTAGTCGACTGCACCTAGTTGCATAGCCTCTATATCTACATGATAGTTCCCCTTACCTGTAAGCAGGATAATGGGTTCTTCGCAGTTATTTTCGAGTGCCTCTTTTAATAGATCGACCCCTGATTTTGCGCCCAGCAAATAATCGACAAAATACAGTTCGTAATTGCGATTGATCATGTGGGCAAGAGCGTCCTTATAGCGTGGGCACCAGTCAATTTTATAGTTTGCACCCGGGATATGCCTTACATATTCGCTGGTGATGATAAAGTCGTCCTGATCATCATCTACGATCAATATTCTAACTGGGGTGTTTTGCAAACTCATTTAATCTTTATTTATATCGGGTTGGTGTTCTGGAAGTATGAAGGTGAAACGTGCTCCGGTATCAGGTATGTTTTCTGCATAGATGGTGCCGTTATGGTGTTCGAGTATTTTTTGGCAGATAGCGAGGCCAATGCCCGACCCCGGATATTCAGCCTTGCCATGCAGCCGCTGAAATATCTGGAAAATACGTGCAGCGTATTCGTCTTCAAAGCCTATGCCATTGTCTGTTATCTCAATTTTATAGTATGTGCAGTCCTTATCAAGCTTATAGTCAACGAGTTTATGAGCCGGTAAAATGCTTGATGCAATGGTTATTAGAGGGTTAGCGCCAGGTTTCCTAAATTTGATAGCATTGTTAATGATGTTCTCGAACAATTGTTTCATTTGCGTTACAGACGCAGTTATGAAAGGCAATTGTGCACTATTAATAACCGTTCCGGTTTCTTCTATTTTTAATTCCAGGTCTGTTTTAACCTGTTGCAGTATAAAGTTGAGGTTGATGTGTGAAAATGGGACGGTCGATTTTGAAATGCGCGAAAACTCAAGCAAGTTGTTGATGAGTGTACGCATGTTTTCGGCAGAAGCCATCATGCGTTCCAGGTATAAAACACCATCGCCGGTGAGGACTTCTTTATACTTTTCATTAAGCCTGTCGCTAAAAGTGCTGATCTTACGTAACGGTTCCTGCAGGTCGTGGCTTGCCACATAGGCAAATTCCTCAAGGTCTTTGTTGGAG
>Ga0206995_1016_pt1 | contig 39874 bp, 38 predicted proteins | sample Alteio_BWMinCont_5_FD_153480 | JGI IMG/M metagenome (GOLD analysis project Ga0206995, IMG submission 153480) | Enriched cells from forest soil in Barre Woods Harvard Forest LTER site, Petersham, Massachusetts, United States -... | ecosystem: Environmental > Terrestrial > Soil > Temperate forest >... | reverse complement strand
GGAGCCTACAGAAGACGGGTGCTTAGGTTTATGGCATATGGTGATAGAAATAGAAATTACAGGAATTTCAACTGGGGTGGTGGAATACTCAATTTACTCGTAATTTGTTTTTGTGTAGCAGTCCCACCTTTAGTTTTTGTTTATTTTATGATTGTATTGAATTTAGGCAAAAGAACCAGAGTGTAAAATAAGCTTTATTTTATTCAGCCCGTGATTCATTCATTGGACTTTTTTTGATTCGCATGTTATATTTTAAATGTATGGGAAAGATTTCTAAAATATTTATTTCCTCATTACTGACCGTGAGCATGTTCGTTGCGACGGTTATATGTTGTTGTATTGGGTCAGCCGTGATGGAGCAACTGCACAAGCCTTCCATGTGCAAGGATTGTGCAACCCAAGGTTCTTCTCATAGCAAATCCTCGAATCCCACAGAAGGTTGTTTGTACCATTTAACAAGTGCCGAAATTTCACATAGTCATGCTATTTCTTTTTCCTCACCGACAACTTCTATACCAAATTTTTTTGATAAGCATTTAACAACACCTTTTTTGCCTTCTCTTATATCAAGCTATCCCCGTGGCAGTCCGCCACTAACTGCAAGTTTCATTCCCCTTTATCTTAGGACGTTCACCCTTCGTATTTAATTCCTTGTTTTAAATCATCTTTACCTTTCACACATTTTGTCTGAAAGGTTTTTGTGTTTTTAAACCAAGGAAGGTCTATGGATAAAAGAAAATACATCATTCTATTAGTAGTTCTCGCAATTTTTGTAGTTGGTATAGGTTGGTTCAATTCAAGGGAACGAAGGTCGTTTACCCGTCACGTTCAGGGACAAAAGCAAGTTTGGTATTGCCCAATGCACCCCTGGATAAAAAGTGATAAGCCTGGGGTATGCCCCATTTGCGGCATGGCTCTTGTTCCAGGGCATCAACACAATCAGGAATCCGCCACGCCTTCCACAGGGATACCAGGTTATGTAGCCGTTGATATATCCCAACAAAAACAACAGTTAGCTGGTGTTGATACCGTCCTCGTTGGCAAAAAGACTGTCACTAAAACTATCAGGGCCGCTGGTATGGTGGCCTACGACCCAGACCTTTATGAGGCGGAAGTAAAATATGTAGAGGACTACATTGCTTATGTTCGTCTTGACCGTCGTTTAAATCAGGGCAGTTATACGATTCAGGATGCCCAAAGAAAACTTAAAGAACAAGAATTGGATTTATACCACATGGGAGCAACAGAAGAAACTATTGCTCAATTACAGCAAAACAAATTCCCTGACCACAGCTTATTAGTAGCTCATGGGGATGAAGTTCAGGTCTTTGTCCAAATTTTTGAGGATGATTTGGGATTTGTTGATGTTGGACAGAAGGCCATCGTTGAAGTGCCAGCGTACCATGAAACATTAGAAGGAACAGTGCGTAATATTGACCCCATTATTGACCCTGTATCCCGCACTGCTCGGGCGCATATCTGGCTTGAAGGGAATAGTCTTAAATCCAATATGTTTGTAAATGTATCAATGCCTGTTGAATTAAATGAGTCCATCGTTGTTCCAAGAGAAGCAGTCATGGATACAGGTTTACGCAAAATTGTCTTTGTCAAAGATGGAGACACCTTCCAACCTCGAGAGATTCAAACTGGTTGGGAAACAGATGATGGTTTTGAAGTCAAATCAGGTTTAAAGGAAGGTGAACGGATTGCGGTTAGTGGGAGCTTCCTTCTTGATTCAGAAAGCCGTATCCAAGCGAGTCTACAGGAGGGCAATGGTAATGGCTAATAATATAGAGAGAAAGGAAGGATGGATTGAAAGATTGATTGGCTTTTCAGCCAAGAATAAATATTTAGTCATCATTTGTGTGACTGTTACTTTGGTGGCCGCCATTTGGTCTATCCAAAATATTCCGTTGGATGCTATCCCTGACCTTTCTGATTCACAGGTCATTATCTATTCACGCTGGGAACAAAGTCCCGATGTGATTGAAAATCAAGTCACCTATCCTATAGTTTCCGCTTTGTTAGGTGCGCCTGGTGTTAAGGCCATTCGTGGTTTTTCTGATTTTGGATTTTCTTATGTGTATGTAATTTTTAAGGATGGTACGGATATTTATTGGGCCAGGAGCCGTGTGCTGGAATATTTAAGTAAGATAATCCCTCAATTACCTAATGGGGTAAAAACAGAGTTAGGCCCTGATGCGACGGGCGTTGGCTGGGTTTTTCAATATGTTTTGGTAGATAAAAGCGGTAAGCATGACCTACAGCAATTACGTAGCTTTCAAGATTGGTACTTACGCTATTATCTTCAAAGTGTGCCAGGTGTTGCAGAGGTAGCTTCCTTGGGTGGTTTTGTTAAACAGTATCAAATTACTGCTGACCCCAACAAGTTATTGGTTTACAAAATCCCGATAACAAAACTTATGGATGCTGTTCGTGAAGGGAATGAGGAAACAGGCGGCGGTCTTGTGGATTTTAGCGGGGCGGAGTATATGGTGCGAGGTCATGGGTATGTGAAAACTGTTCAAGATTTGGAGAACATTGTTGTAAGCACCGACCAAAATGGTACGCCGATTCTGGTCAAGAATGTAGCAAGGGTAGGCATAGGGCCAGAACTTCGCCGTGGCCTATCTGATTTAGACGGTAAAGGGGATGTGGTCGGCGGTACGATTGTGATGCGTTTTGGGGAAAATGCCCTTAATGTCATCAACAATGTTAAGGAGAAACTCAAAGAAATTCAACCATCCCTGCCGCCTGGTGTTGAGATTAAAGTGACTTATGACCGTTCCGAATTAATTTTAAGGGCCATTGATAATCTACGGCATCAACTCACCGAAGAAATGATTGTCGTCAGCCTCGTGATTCTCTTTTTTCTATGGCATTTCCCATCTGCGTTTATTCCCATCATCACAATCCCGATAGCTGTTATTCTTTCGTTTATTCCCTTATTAGGCATGAAACTTACATCGAATATCATGTCATTAGCTGGGATAGCCATTTCTATAGGTGTTTTGGTAGATGGTGCTATTGTTCAGATGGAGAATGTTTATAAGCATCTGGAATATTGGGAGGCTGGTGGGCGAAAGGAAGATTATCAACAGGTCTGTCTTAAAGCCCTGAAAGAAGTCGGCCCAGCAGTATTCTTTTCATTGCTGGTCATTGCAGTTTCATTCCTGCCTATTTTTACCTTGGTTGACCAGGAAGGGCGGCTATTTAAACCGTTGGCATGGTCTAAGACCTTTTCGATGGCTATTGCGGCCATTTTAGTTGTGACCTTTAATCCAGCTTTACGAATGTTGCTTTTGCGGGTCAAGCCCTACAGGTCAAAGATTGCTAATGCTTTACTTGTTGGCAAATATTATCCCGAGGAACAACATCCTGTCAGTCGTGTTTTATTTCGCTTCTATGAACCAGTGTGTCGGTTCGTTTTAAAATATCCCAAACACATTATTGCAGGGGCAGTCATTTTGTTATTAACGACAATCCCTGTGTATTTGAAATTAGGGTCAGAGTTTATGCCGCCGTTATGGGAGGGAAGTATTTTGTACATGCCTGTGACCATGCCTGGGATTTCAGCCCCCGAAGCAGGTAAATTACTACAGACACAGGATGCACTCCTTAAAAGTTTCTCCGAAGTAGAGAGTGTTTGGGGTAAAGCTGGGCGTATGGGAAGCTCAACTGACCCTGCACCTCTTTCAATGATGGAAACAGTGGTGCTTTTAAAACCAGAAAGCCAATGGCCTAAGATTCATCGGTGGTATTCAGGATTGCCAGACTTATTGCAAAAACCATTGCTTCCATTTTGGCCTGACCATATTTCTCATCAAGAACTCATAGACCAAATGGACACAGTTTTGCAGATTCCTGGAAGCACTAATGCCTGGACTATGCCCATTAAGAATCGTATTGATATGCTCTCAACAGGGATAAGGACTCCCATTGGTATCAAAATTTTGGGTTCAGACATTAACGAAATTGAACGTATTGGAACCCAACTCGAAAGGATTATTAAAGATGTTCCTGGAACAAGAAGTGTCTATGCTGAACGCACAGCAGGAGGATACTTTTTGGATTTTGACATCAAAAGGGATGAGTTGGCCCGTTATGGTCTCTCTGTCCATGACGTACAAATGACTATCGGTTCAGCCATCGGTGGGGAAGATGTAACAACTACCATTGAAGGCCAGGAGAGATACACTGTCAATGTACGTTATCCGAGGGAACTAAGAGATAGTGTGGAAAAATTAAAACACGTTTTTATAGCCACACCTTCGGGGGCACAAATTCCAATAGAGCAGGTGGCCGATATTGTTCTGCGTACAGGCCCCGCCATGATTCGTAATGAAAATGGCATGTTGGCGGGTTACGTTTATGTTGATGTGGCAGGGCGTGATATAGGTTCCTACGTTGAAGAAGCCAAGAGGGTTGTGAGTCAACAATTACAACTACCTCAAGGCTATGACCTCCTGTGGAGCGGTCAGTACGAGAATATGCTCCGTGTGCGTGAACGGTTAAAAGTGGTTTTGCCGCTGACCATTTTTATCATTGCCTTTCTTCTATACATGAACACAAGGTCTATGGTTCAAACAGGCATTGTGTTATTGTCCGTGCCGTTTTCTTTAATTGGAGCGGTATGGCTTTTGTGGGCGTTAGGCTATAACGTCTCCATTGCTGTATGGGTGGGAATGATTGCGCTGATGGGGCTTGATGCTGAAACGGGCGTCTTACTGCTCCTATTTATGGAGTTGGCCTATAAGGAGGCCATTGAGCGTAAACAAATGAATACAGATGAAGATTTAAAAGATGCGATTGTTCAAGGTTCTGTGCGGCGTCTTCGACCCAAGATGATGACAGTCATGGCGGCATTTGTAGGTCTATTGCCTATCATGTGGTCAACAGGTGCGGGGGCAGATGTAATGAAACGCATTGCCGCACCAATGGTCGGCGGCCTTGTGACCTCATTTATTCTTGGGCTATTGGTATATCCAGCCATTTATTATATTTGGAAATCTAAATTTGAGTTAAAGGGTAAACTTAAACAAAATAAAAATCACAAGGAGGCGGTATGAATAAAATTTTAACATTAGTATTAGGATTTACTTTATTGGGTAGTGGTTTGATTTTTGCCCAGCAAACACCAGTACCAGAATCAATGCAATCAACATCATCCCAGCCAATAGATGCAGGCAATAAATTTTGTCCTGTTTCGGGAAGACAGATTGGCGTGATGGGGCCAGGTGTTACACAAGAATACAACGGCAAAATCTATCATCTATGTTGTGGCGGTTGTATCTCAACTTTCCAAAGTAATCCTGAAAAGTATAGCAAGATTGCCGATGCACAGGTGGCCCAAAACACAACAAATGGACAATAAAAATGTTTGAAAAAATAAAACAATTTTTTAGGTCTTCAACATGTAAATCCTGGTTTTTTGGTTCGACTGGTTATTTAATGTCCTCGTCCACTTGCCCTTTTTGCGGTAAGCCTGGATGTCCAGCGGGCATAGGTGTAGGAGTAATGGTAGGAGGTGTTTTTGCATTGCTGGGTAAAGGAATCATTAAATTAAAGAATTGGTTTAAGAGCAAAGGGTCACTAAATAAAAGATGCCCTATGTAAAGGCATTTACCGTTCTTATGGATAAGGTTCAGAAATCCAATAGCCTTGCAGGGCTTATTACCAGCCTGTGATTGCTTCGACCTTTTTCGGAAATGAACAATGATTCAAAAAATGAGTCCTATAAAAAAATGTGGGTCGGCCTTTTCCCCAGGAAAAAGGTTTTTGGAACTAAACACCCAGGCCCCCGTCGGGGATGGTTTAAAAATAAAAGTGCCCCATTGGTTTTCCTGAAAGTGATACCGATGCCGACTATGACCCGAGTGGTATCGCATCCCGAAGGCGTTTGTATAGTTGAGGTTCTTGAAGGGGGCCATTTTGCTTTTTAAAACTAAAGACCCCAGGGAGGGGGTATCTTGAGTTATCTTAACATACGTTTTCAATTTCTTGACGGAGAATTGAAAGAATATTAAAAAATCTTATCATTATTACTTGCATACTTTATTATTATATGGTATTCTTTAATTAGATATGGCTAAAGATAAAATAAAACATACAATCACAGTTGACCCCGACCTCATAAAAGAAGTCAAGATTTATGCGATTAAGAGGAATTTAACATACGGGGAAGTTGTGGAGAAGGCATTATTAGAATTTTTGGAAAAGCATAGGGAATAATTTCCTCATTTCTAAAGAATGAGGATTTTTTGTAACTTGTAGGTAATAAAATAAGATTGAAGGTAAGTTGTATGGTAATAACAAACTATAGTAAATATCATCCAGTTGAACGGCTTATAAGAAAGCCTATAGCGCAAGAATGGAAGCGTATAAGAGCCGTATTAAGGGAAGCCAAGAAAGCTTCATCCGTACAAAAGCGGAAAATCATTGGAGGGAACTATGGACAATCAAACAATTAAGGCGGTTATTTATGCCCGTTGTAGTACCGATGAGAACAAGCAAGATGTAGAGGTACAGCTTAAAGAATTGCGCCGATATAGCGAGGCTTACGGCTGGCAGTATGAGGAAGTTTCAGAATATGGAAGCGGTTATAAAGCTGATAATCAGCCGAGGCTTGACGAGGTTTTAGAGAGTATCCGATTAAAACGCTTCAAGGTCCTTTTAGTTTACTCAATGGACAGATTCTCCCGCCAGTCCCCAGGCAAGATTAATGCCCTCTTGGATACCATTGTTGAGAGGGGTTGCAGGTTCATAGCATTACAGCAGGGGATTGATAGCGAGAACGAATTGACTTGGCATGTTGTGAAGCCGTTGTTTACCTATTTTGCCAACAAATTTTCAAAAGACCTCGGCGAGAAGGTCAAGAAGGGTATTGCTCAAAAGAAAGCCAAAGGCAGTTATAAGGGCGGTAGACCGTCTAAAAAGACAGACCTTGCCACTATTGAGGCTTTGAGGGCAAAAGGGCTTTCATTGAGGCTTATAGCGAAGGAAATCAACACGGGCAAGCCCGAGCGTAAAAGAATCAGTTATTCAAGTATTCAAAGGCTTGTTGCAAAAACCCAGGTCAAAAACTATGCGTAAATACTATCAAATTTTAGGTGTTTCAAAAGGAAATCTTTTTGGGTCAATGGATAGACGGGAAAGAGAGGTCATTAATACCGCTGGAACGGTCAACGGCGAGGGAGAAAGCCAAAAACCTTCTAATATGGCTTCGATTTTACTTTCAATCGGGCCAATATCGAAAGCGGGGTCAATATGAAACGGACAATAATATTTACAGACTTAGACGGGAATAAAGCAAAAGTTGAAGTCGAAATACAGCAAGAAAGAAACGGTTACCTTGAGTTTTCCGCTTGTGGTGAGTACGGCGGGTCAATGGGGCAATGCTTAGACAGCATCAAGCCAAAGAATGAAGTTCAGCGGGCTTTTCTCACCTTGTGCACTCAATATCATCTTAACGGGATGAACGCAGGGACAAGAGAACAAACGGCGGTCATTAAGGCCCAGGAGCAGAAGACAGGTAAACGGCTTGACTATGACGGGGCGGTCAAGTTTTTAAAATCCGTCAAGAAATATACTGTCAAGCATCCAAAGACTGGCAAGTCTTATCAATACGGTCATGGGTGGATAGTGGAAGAATTACCTGCCGACATTGAGGAGCAAGCTAACCGCTTAATGGATGAAGTCGAAGCGCAAGAAACGGCAGGGAGAATCAAAGACCGTGACTTAGTGGAAGCATACGAAAAACATCCGCAGATAGTTTTCAATCTTTTTTTAAAACAATTTTCTACAGTAGACGAAGCCAAGAAAGTTTTGGCCGTTGGATTGAATGAGGGCTTGACCGTGCGGGAAGCTTTAGAAATCACGGTTGACAGAAACAGGGTCACTTGTCAAGGCGTGGAATATCTTGCAGGTAATGATGAAGACATGGACACGCTTTGGGATGAAGAATTAGAAAACTATATTGACGATTGCTTGTTATGTGAAATTAAAGACGAGCATTTAAAGAAATATTTTGACCATGAAGCGTGGAAGAAAGACGCACGGTATGACGGGCGGGGCCATTCCCTTAATAGGTATGATGGCGGGGAAGATGTCCAGACCGTTGAAAGTGAGGAGATTTACATTTACAGGCAATGAAGCAGGGTCAAAGAAAGGCGGGCACATGAAAACACTAAGGGCAAGGTATCAAGGTTATATGTATAATGGCACGGAAAACGGCTTTACGGATTCTATCGTCTATGTTGACAAGGAAAACCCGTCACCAGACCCGCTCAAGCGGTTGTTATGGGGTAAGACACTAACACGGGAAACAATTTCCGACTATAAAGACCGCTTCGAGAAGGTCAAGGGGCATGTCTTAGAGTTTGAGTATATCGAGGGTATGACGGCCTTGATGACAAAGCAAAATAAGGTCAATCAGTTAGACAGGGAACTAATTGACTTGATAAGTTAAAGAGAAAGGAAGGTTAAAAGACTATGAAAATTTTAATTACGGCTCTGCTTATTGCAGGGTTGATGCTAAATGCTTGTGCCTATGCAAAAGGCGGGAACGGTCATTATAAGCACGGCAAGAAATACGGCGCATACTAAGCCCAGGGTGGGAAGGTCATAAAAGACCCCTATATGACCAGCAGGTTATTTTCAATCAAGAGGGAGAATAACCGAAAGGTAGGTGATTTATGGAAAACCAAACAGAATTTAAATTTGTTGAAAAGTGTCACGGCTTCAATATCCCGAAGGCCACAAGAGAAGCAGTTATCAAATATTTACAAAATAACCGCCCTAAAATTTATGCGGATAGGAATGACCGTCTATCATTGGAGCAGGTAGCAAAGATTCTTGAAAAGCCCGATGGTATTCTTGATGTTGAAAATGCAATATGGGAAGGATGTTTAGATTATTCGTGGGAATTAGAAATACAAGCAGTCCATGATTTGCAAGAACGTTTCCCCGAATTGGCAAATATCCATGATACCAACTTACGGGAAGAATTTCTTGATTATCTTTCTTGTGATATTGACTACAAGGGCATTATCCGCAACACGCCCGATGTTGTGCTTAGAATTACCCTTCATTCAAACTTCGAGGGAGTGAATTGGGCGGAGCGGGGTAACGGTGACTTTAAGGACAGTGACTATATCAAACAGATTAAGAAATTGCTTCGGGGTAAATATGAACAGGCCAGTTTCCAGCAGGAGCTTGACAATATCATGTCCTCTTGTAATCAATTTGTCTTTCTTTTGAAAGTGCCCGTAACCAACATTATTGATATTGCCCAAAAGCAATGGGATAAAATCACCATCCCGAAGGAAGCCTGGGCAGGATTCTATGATAAATGGAATGGAAGCGGGAGCGTCTTAGAAGTCAAATTGTTAAAGGATATTAACATGAAACGTCAATGGGGGCCGACTGAATATGACAGCGTTTCAGTCTATATTGACGAGGTGGAGAAGTACAGCGTTGACGAAACATACGGCCTTTGCGGATACCCCGAAGGTCAAATTAAAGTCCATGAGAAGAAAGGGGTGTAACCGACTGTTATAGACGGTAAAATATCGTAAAAACCCCTACCAGAGGCTTAAAAAGGGCTTGTAAATGCCTTTCTGTGATAGGGAGAGGGTCTTTTGTACCATTGACGGCCATTGGCCCCGCCAGGGCCTTATTTGTGGCAATTTGACACGGGCCAGGCTGTGTTCGAGCATAAGTGATAGACAATATCATGGGGCCACAATGATTATAATTGGCCTGTTTAAATGATTGCTTGGCAAGCTGGGGAAGGAGGTGATGACCAAGAAAGAGCCAGAATGTTCTTATATTGGTCAAATATTGGAATCACTTGGTTATAAATCATTTTTGCTCATTTCCGATTTATTCTGGCAAACAATCTTTATTTGAGGATGTTTCGGCTCTATTATGACCAAAAAAGGTGGTTTAGTCGCTAAGGCGTAATACCACTCGATTTTTTTTCAAAAAACGGCTTCCGACACGGCATAGCTGTTTGGTGTTTTCACATAAAAATTAATAAATTCATTTAATAATAATGGATAAGGTGGATTATCAAAGCGTTAATTGTTTCCCTTCCCGCCTTGCGGGGAGCAACGCCAGGCTTTGCTTTCCCGCCCCCTTGCGGGTGCAAGACTCGGGGGCTAATGAGGTCTTTGGTGTACAAGAGCTTCCTTCTGGTGGCTTTCTTAGGCTCTTGGTTACAGGGGATGCTATGGGTCATTTAAGGCATAAAATTGAATAAGTAGCGACGAGGATACCGATTCCATAAAATAAATAACTTGACAAACTATAATATTTATGGTAGCAGAAACTTGACGGTGAGACAAATATGTGATATACTGTAATTGAGGGGTAAAATAGACCTTTAAGCTTGCTATCATGGAAGTGATGGTAGGTTTTCAATGTTTGCTAATATAGGATAAACCACCAAAATAACCCTGGAAGGAACGGCAGTCAACCTATGAACAATGCAGAATCACGGGATGAAAATTCCTTGTGATGTGTGCGAGCAATGTGAAATCCTATAAATTACGACTTTCCCGCTCATTCCACCCACCACGTTTAAGTGTTTCCATCCTTCCTTACAGCTTGACATCCCCCTGATTTCAAAACCAAACCAATGGTTAGGGAGCGACAACTGTATTCCAGTAGTACCAATTCTTTAAATTTTTTCTTTAACTCTCGGGCCGATAGCTTGTCTTTAAGAAAGGCTTGTTGCCAGGGTTTGATTTATCACAATGAAACTGTACCTTGAAGCCAAGGTCTTTTCCTATGTAAACGTACAAATTTAGGCATCCGTTTACAAAAATTGCTTATGGCGATTCTGTTTGCCTATCCATTTTAAACACCTCAAATAGGAGTGTGAAATGAATGTAAATCAGTTTTTAGAGACATTGTTTGGAAGTTGCTTGAGTCAAAATGGCGGCTTCATTGAATTAAGACAGTTTAAATCCACGCCCAGGCAAGTGTTTTGTCAATCAGTGGATGAAGCTATTGCCCATTTGGATAAATTTAAAATTGATGGGTATTTTGGTGTTTGCCCACGCAAAGGACATGATGGTACTAAGGCAGGCGTTTCGCATGTCGTGGCATTGTGGGCCGACATTGACTATGGGGAGGAAGGTCATAAAGGTAAAACAAAATATGAAACCCGTAGCCAGGCTCTCGAATCAATATACCAGTTTACCCCTTTGCCTTCCATTATTGTGTCAACAGGACATGGTTTTCAGGTGTATTGGTTATTACACCAACCAGAGGTAATAACAGATGAAGGAAAAGCCGCAGAAATCGAAAGCATTTTAAAAGGCATAAAGGAGGCCATCGGCGGCGATAGTGTCGGAGACCTGTCTCGGATTTTCAGAATCCCAGGCACGATTAACCAAAAGACTGATAAGGAGGGCAATAAACTTGAAGCCAAGAATGTTGAAATCATTAGATTAAAGCCTGATTTAAGGTATGTCCTTGAAGATTTTGGTAAATTTCAGAGCGAAACAAAACTGGAATCCAAGAATCCAGAGGTTTCATTTTCCGATAATATCGAAAAAATTAACCTTGATACCTTAAATATTAGCCAGGAGACAAAAGACCTGATTCTGAAAGGCAAAGTACCAGGTGATAAATATACCTCCCGAAGTGAAGCTGACTACAGAGTCATTTCCGACCTTGTAAAAGCAGGCCATAACGATGAGGTCATAGAACAAATATTTCAGAAATATCCTATCGGGGATAAATACAGGGGCAAAAAACGTCAAGGTAAGGCTTATCTTGATTATTCGATTAAAAAAGCCCAAGGCAAAATCATTGTCCCCACACAGCCTATATTCCCACCCATAACGTCCGACGAATTATGTGATGTTTTGGGGCTTACAATCAAGGAAGATAATGCCAATAAGTTGATAACATTTTTAGGTATGTTAGCGGCATATACGGATAGTTGCCAATTTAATGTCAGTTTTAATTCTCCTTCTTCAACGGGCAAAAGCTATATACCTATCGAACTGTCAAAGTTATTCCCAGCAGAAGACGTTCGGATTCATGGATATTGCTCACCAACGGGGTTTTTCCATGACTTTCCCAATGGGGATGATAATACAAAGGAATTGGTGGCGGATTTAAGCAGAAAGATTTTAATTTTTACAGACCAGCCGCATACACAGCTTTTAGAACACTTGAGACCGCTTTTGTCGCATGACCAGAAAGAAATGTTTATCAAGATAACCGACAAAACCAAATGCGCTGGGTTGCGTACAAAGAACATCTTAATCAAAGGTTACCCATCGGTTTTTTTCTGTTCCGCTGGTTTACGATTTGATGAGCAGGAAGTGACCAGATTTTTTCTTTTAAGTCCAGAAATTAATCAAGAGAAAATACGAAAAGCTATTGGGGAGAAAATTTTAAAAGATTCTAACCCCCAAGCCTATTTAGCGGAGTTGGAAAAGAACCCAGCCCGCAATAATCTCAAAGTCAGAATCAAGGCCATCAGGGATGAGAAAATTCGTGATGTTATTCTCAATGACACTGCGGCAGTGGAGAAAGTCTTTTTGCCCGATGACAAAAAATTAAAATCGAGGAGCACCAGGGATGTTGGGCGTTTTATCAACCTTGTCAAAGCATCAGCTTTGCTTAACCTTTGGAGTCGGGAAAGGACAACTGATGGAGAGATAATCGCCAACGGTGAAGATATTAAGCAAGCCATAAGACTTTGGCAGACCATAGCCGAAGCCCAGGAATATAACCTTCCCGTGTACGTTTACAATTTTTACAAGGATGTAATCCTCCCGCTTTTAAGAGCTAAGGATGGGCGTACAAGGCAAGAGATAATCCGTGAACATAAGTCATTTTATGGAACCCTCCTTGCGGATTTGCAATTACAGAAAAGCATTTTACCTATGTTGGAAGCGGCTACCCTTCTTTTTCAAGGTAAAGACCCAAGTGATAACAGGAATATGCTGGTTTACCTTGTTAAATGAGATAAAAAATAATATAGATTGGATGGTGTATGTTTTATTTCTTTAACTTCTCTTTGTGTATACACCATCAATTCTATATTTCTAAAGAGATTTATAACAACAAAGCACGGTGTTTTACCAACTGATTTTGAGGTGCTACTGACACAAGGAGCGTCTATGAAGCAAGAAATATGGTTATTCCAGAAGGGTTTTTACTTAGCACACATAATGGATGCAAAGCTGAAGCGTAAGCTTGATTTCTTAAAAAACTTCAAGCTAATGACCACATACTCATATCCAAATGGCGCAAAAGGCTGGGATTACATACTTCCCGCCCAAATGTACAAAAAAGCGGTCAAATGGATTAAAAATAATAAGGCCAAAGAGGAGGCTCAACATGGAACAAGTATTGCATGACTTTGAGAATCACCTCCTATTGCAAGGTAAAGCGAAGCAAACCATTAGGGCCGCTCTCCGTAACGTCAGAGACTTGTTACAAACGGTCAGCGACCCAGGGCATCTGACGGAAGAAATAATTGCTGACTATCTGGCCCAGCGGGAGTGCTCACAGTCAACTAAGAATCAGATTATCTGTTCGCTCCACAAATTCTTTGAATTTCAGGGCAGGACAGACCTTTCGTTTCCCAGGCAAAAGCATATACCAATGAAAGCCATTAGTCCGATAACGGATGATGAGAATAGAGCTATCTATCAGTATATCAACGATTATTTCCGACAATCATTAAGGGTCGTAACCATATTACGTTTTTTAGAACTTGGTTTAACGATTAAGGAATTGATTGAGTTGAAGTGGGATTATTTCAAATTTGAAGAAGGGTGTCTTGAAATTCCCAATAATCAAGGATTGACCCGAAAATTAACGCTGGATGATGAACTGAAAAGACTCATGGGCTGGTATTACGAATATTGCGGGGTGTATAGCAATAATGTTTTCAATTTGAGTGTAGGCAAGATAGAAAGAATCTTCGCAAAATTGAATAAAAACGTATCCCTCGGAGAAGGGCGGGCCATTTCTCCAAAATTATTCAGAATCTATTTTTTTGAAAATTGTTTGAAAAAAGGAATGAAATTGTCAGAGATTCAGAATTTACTCGGGCTTTGTGACATTAGGAGCATAAGGAGATATTTAAAATCAATGGATAAGAAGGTAACAGTAACGGACATAGGTAAAACAGATATGTTTAAACCTAATAACACAGGAGAAAAATTATGAACTCTAAGTCGTTAATTGTTTTAAACAGGAAATTAGCTTTTATTTATAACCATCCAGAACTTTGGGAGAAGCTTGAAAAGTTTTGTATCAAGCTTAAAGACGAATGGTGGAAAGAGATTTGTAAAGATTGTCAGATTTTAGAGGAGAGAAAGAGAAAACGTATGGAGGAGAATAGAAAACGCCATGAGCTAATGTGGGCACAACAAAAAGAGGCCAAAGAAAAAGTACAGATGAAAAAAGTCGAGATTGAAAGACAAAACATTGACAAATACCGAAAAATGCAATTTTCGGATTTGCTTAAAAACTATTTGAGCCAATATTTTTTCGTCTGTATTTGCGGTAAGGGCAATGCTGATGATTATCGTTTATTAAAAATTATGAAACGTGAGGTTTCCGAATTTAGAAGTCAATCGGAACAAGAAGAGCTTAATAATAAAGTTCAGAAGTTAAAAAAGCTAACAGCACCTCTGTTTCAAGAGAATTGGGTATTCAATAAATTAAACAGGATTATTTCTTGGACTTTAGGAAAGCATCAATGAATCCGAAATGAGAACAACTGAAAGGAAAACAGTTTATTAAATCATAATCAAAAAGGAGCACAAACATGACTCAATCTTTTGAAGAAATTCTCCAAATGCTCAAGGAGAGGCAAATAGCTGACGCAAAGAGCAAGGTAATCAAGAAATTAATAAGAGAAAACAACCAAGAATCCGACGGGTTTAAAAGACAAGCAATTGCTATCTGTAATGTACTCGTGGGCGGAGATGAAGAGGAGGCCGACCATGAGAAATAAGGAACGTAAAAATAAAGTAATTCATTCCTTTATAGTTGAAATCGTTGATTGTGAGTCGTGTCCTGAAATGTTAATAAATCCGAGTAATCCATATATAAATCTATCAGATGAAGAAAGGATAAAAGATTTGGTAGATATTTTTGGGATTTTATGGGCTGAAACCTGTCAAAGAAAATCCAGACAGAATACCAATGCAGGGTTGATAAATAATTGAGAATAGTATATAATTAAAGTGATGTTACCCAAACGAAACTATAATCAATTTATGGTGAATATATGAGCAAAAAATCAAATCGTTGGCGAAATGTTACTACGATACAAAGTTTTAAAGATTCATCCACTTTAAGAGTCTTTGGGATTGTCCGTGTTTCGACGGACAAACAAGCTAAGAAGGTCGGTGAATCCTTAGACCATCAGAAAGAAGTGTTACAGAATTGGGTTAAATCAAAATCAAGTCTACATGCACCACAAGAGTGGAAGCTTGTTGAGGTGTACGTTGAAAATGAAGATTCAGATGGTAAAAGAAAAGGACGTACTGCAACAAAACGAGAAGGAAGACAAGGTCTCGCAAAGGCACTTGAACTTGCCAGATTAAAAGTGATTGATGTTGTGGTCGTCACTAAATTGGATAGGCTCGCCAGAGATGTTACAGATTACCTGGATATTTCTCGGGAATTTAATGAAAATGAAGTAGCTCTTGTCTGTTTAGATTTAGATATTGATACTTCAACGCCAGACGGTCAAATGATTATGCGTAACCATGCCAGTTTGGCACAATGGCAAGCTGAACGCATAGCTCAATACAGCATTGAAACTGTCCAAAGGCATCTTGAACAAGGAAGACCAATAGGGCCGCCACCTGTTGGTTACCGAAAAGGAAAAGATGCAAATGATAAAACAACCTTTGAGATTGACCCCGTTTATAAAAAACACGTACTATTCATTGATAAGGTATATCAACGGGAAAAAAGCATCTATAAAGTTGTGGATGAGCTTAATAGAAGGGGTTATAAATCACCTAAAGGTAACACCTATTCTTTCCCGCAGGCTTCAAGAATACTCCAAAATATTAGGTACACAGCCCGTCAAGAGTATGAAGGTGAAATTTATCCTGGAAATTGGGATGCCATTCGCTCCATAGAAACACATGGTATAATTCAGAATATTTTTAATCAAAACAGAAGCACAAATCACAGCCCAACTTCTTCGAGTAATAAATACGTTTATTTGGGTAAGAGCGTTCTAAAATGTTCAAAATGTGGTTCAAGTATGATTGCCAGACCTGCAATCGGCAGGGGCGGCAAATACTACCCATATTATGTGTGTATGAAGGCATATAAAACGAATGGGATAGATTGTAAGGAAGAAAATTGTCTGATAGCAGAAGCCGTAGATAATACTCTTGTTGAGATTTTAAGACATTTGCGTTTAGAACTCAAAATTGTTGAGGGAATTGTTAGCCGTGCTAATCGAGCAACTGATTCGACCATAAATGAATTGGAACAGGATTTTAGTAGAATCCAGGGCACATTAAAAGAAATCAGAACAAAAATTTCTAATTTGGTTGAAATATTAGCTGACCAGGGCATGGCTAAAGTAGATGCCATTAAACAAAAACTTGAAAATTTAAACATTGAGAAAGACAGTTTAGAAGTTCAAGAAAGTGATATTAAAAGAGAAATAGAAGCTGAAAAGACCCAGGCCAGTACAGCAAGAGGATATATCCAAGCTCTCCAACTTTTTGATGATTTTTGCACATCAAATCAAGATAATAGGGAGCTAATACAGGCTATAATACCACGCTTCATCAATTGGGTTCAATGTGAAATAATAGATAAAGAGAAGGGCATTGGTAAGCTTAGAATTGGGCTTTTTGGAAGACCTTTTTCTCGTGGCCCAAATGCAGAAATTTGGAATGAAACCCTAAAGAAGATTGCTGAAGTATGTTACAGTAGTAAAGTGCTTAAGAGCACCACAAAACTTGCGGTAAAACCGCATAAAGAGAAGAAAATCAATTGTGCGTGTAGTATTGGGGCCTCAAACAACTGCGTCGAGAATAAGTTATATGTAGAGGAAGATAAACAGTTCGCACAGGGTAACTTGAGCGACCCCATAATTAGAAAATGGACTTGAAGCCGGGTTGAGCGCCACGATTTTTAATCCTTCGTATGAATAAGACCATTAATATCAGACGTCTTTTAGTGACAATCCTCTTTATTTTAGTCATTTCATTTATTGGTCTTTGTATTTGGATACAGGACCAATATGTTGTCCCGGTCCTGATGTATCATCGGATCTCATTAGAAGATGAGTTTCCCATGAATACCGTCACTCCCAAAGCATTTGCTAAACAAATGGATTATTTAAAAAGAAACGGATACCAGGTCATTACGGTAGATGAATTGGTTGAAGGGACCAAGGCCAGAAAGAAATTTGCGCATAATACGGTCGTGATCACTTTTGATGACGGGTATAAGGACAATTATAAAAATGCTTTTCCGGTCCTTAAAAAATACCATTTTCCAGCCGCTATTTTCTTAATTTCTGATTATGTCGGGGTCAATCGAAATCTTCTAACGTGGGACCAAATTAAAGAAATGAGCCAAAATGGCATTACTTTCGGGAGCCACACCCGTCATCATGTTTATCTTCCCGAAGAATCCGGACAGGAATTGAAGGATGAGATCCAGGGGAGTAAAAAAGTCATAGAAGAGCATTTGGGTAAACCGGTTTATTATTTTGCCTATCCCAGCGGGGGTTTTAGTGAGCCTATTAAGTCGTTAGTTGCCATGGCCGGATATAAAGCAGCGTTTACCACTAATCGGGGGTATGACCGGTATAATATTGATCTTTATGAATTGAGCCGTATCCGCATCAATAGTTGGGACATTCCCGCAGTACTTTGGGATAAATTGTCAGGTTACTATAACCTTTTTCGTCAATTGAGGCCCTCACACTAATTCAAATCAGTCTGGATGGAATTAATCTTCATTACTGCCCGGCATGTTCTCGTAATAATCTTTGGATAAAAAAGTTCCTGATCTCCGGCGTGTACTCATGCGGGAATATCCCTTTTTGGACCGCCAGGGGAGATAGTATGTGCCTTTCGAACCGCCAATTGCGAATGCCATCAAAATAATTACCGACGGACATCAATACCAATAAACAGAGAATGCCCACCGATAAGGGTTTAAGCCGGGTAAATCGCCACTTTTCCAGGTATTGCCCCAGGTAGGACAAGCACCAGGAGAGGATGAGGATGTTATACCCCAGGGAAAACCTCATATCAATACTGCCTGGAAAAGTATAATAATAAAGGAAGATCACGGCAAAAATAAAAAGGCGGGGGTCTTTCCATAATGTTTTTTTAAATGTGTTTTTATGCCGGAAGAGCCACACGATCAACGTGGGTATGACAAGATAAGTGAAAACCAGCCCATTACCGCGGATATAGGGGGCCGGCGTGATGTATGAATCAAGTTTATAGTCAGAAAGCCAGCTCGAGAGGACATATAATGGTTTAAAACCAAAGGCATGGTCCCTGATCCAAGAGTAGAACATGAGAGGCGTGTAGTATTGGGTATAGGTATCGAAGAAGTTGAAAGTGTTTGTATTATCTACGAAAGGATGTAAGAAATTCCCTGTTTGTTTCTGTATTTGGACCTGATGGGAAAAAAAATAGACCAATGAAGGCAGCAGGACAAGGGGAAGACGGACCTTCTCGCGGGTATTAAGGTACCGGAAGCCTAAAGCAAAAGCTATTGTGCTCCCAAGGATGGCAACGCAAATGCCGGTGGGTTTTGCTACCAGGCACAGGCCCGAAACAAAGACCAGCCCTGCTAAATAAGAAAAACGCCGTTCGTAAGGAGGAGTTAAGAAATCATAACATAGAAGTAAATTGATCCCAATGAGCATGCCCACGATGCTGTCAATATAAGGGGAACCTTGCTGGCACCAGAGGGCTTCCAGTGACAGGATGACAACGACGGCTAAGGGCCCCTGTAAGGTCGTAATATTCTGTTTTTGGAAAAACCGCACGAGCTGCTGCCACAGAAGAATGATGGGAAGGGCCTGCAGGAGGATGATGATAAAATCCCATTGTGTCCATCGCCAGAAGATCCCCCAAATGCTTTCAACAAAATCTGAAATGAGGGGCGTCATCATTGTTTTGTCAAAAATTTGATATTGGATAAAAAAATTATTTTTGATGCTAAGGGCGACCACTTTTGAAATGTGGTAATAGTCGCCCACCGTGCCGAATTCGATGGGGGACAATCGGAAGAAAGTAAAACCCATGCAGGCTATCAGTATGGTAAAAGCCACGCAATAATTTCTGGCCGCGGTATTACAGGTCAAGACCAACTGGATGACCAATAGGATGAAGGCGGGGACCAATAAAAAAATCAGGGCGTCAAGCCAGTTGATGCCGCCCAGGGCATAACTGAACTCAAGAGCAGTGATCGCGGCGAAGGAAAGACAGAGGGCCAACCCATTCATAAAAAAATCTTATCATCCGGCTAATTTTATTGCAAGTAATGTAATTTTATTCAAGAATATATTTCTTAATATGTTAGAATCTATCTTAAATTAAATAGAACAGGTCAAAATACGGAGGTCAGTCGTATGATGAGTAGATCGGTCAGTTCGCTTTCCAGGAACGCGCGTGGATGGGCACTAGGGTTGTCTATAGTCGCGATCCTCGCCATCCATATCAGTTATGTGTTGAATGGGGTTTATTTGCTGGACGCCTTGTGTTTGCTGCTGGTGCCCGCGTTTTGTTTGTATTTGTTTGCCTTGGTCATCTATCCTTTAGAGATCGCGGAGGTCGATGTCAGGAGGAGTTACTACCTGGCCCTTTTCCTGCTGGCCGTCTTCCTTATTATTTCGTGGATAAGCAAAAGCAGGTTCGCTGTTTCCACCCTTGATGACAGTTACCACAACATAAAAATATTAACAACCACCATCAAGAATAATTTTTTAATAAAAACATTCTTTATGACCAATGGCCGGGTCATGTTCATGGATTTTGCCGAGACCCTATGGGGTTTGTTCTGGCGTTTCACGCGTTGGGATTTTGTCATTGTTCTTTTACAGTCCTTACCTTTGGTCCTGCTTTGGGAAGGCATCACTGATTTTTTAAAGAAAAAAGACGTCCGTTATCCCGGGCTCTTGGCCCTGCCGGTCATTTTGTCCCTGCAGGTCCTTTGGTCTCAACAGGGGTCAGGATATGTGGACAGTACGGCGGGGATCTTTTGCGGGTTGGTCTTGCTGAACGTGTATATGGTCCTGAGGTATAAGGATTTTCAGCCTTCGTTCTCCAGGATCGTCGGACTGGCCATCCTTTCCGTCCTTTGTGTCATGGCCAAACCGCATCTTTTCCTGGTGGCGATCTTGGGGATATGGGTGTCTTTGTGGTCGGCAAACAGGTATTTGACGGGTTTTTTGCGGTCAGTGGTGCTTTTATGCGCCGCGGTGGGAGTTTACCATATTCTCTTTTTTTATTTCAGCCTATGGTCCGCCGGGATGTCGCTTTTGCCCTACCAGGGCAAATTTTTTACTGCTTTAGCATCCAACAACAGCGGCTGGACCGGCCTGGAAGGCCAGTATTTTACCTGCCATCCTCTTTATTATAAGCTCCATGCGAGGCACCTGGATTTTAGGATGTTTTATTTGGTGCTTGGCTGGTTCTTTGATTATAAATACAGGAGATTCATCACTCCGGACCCCTTTGTGGGGGGAAACGGCGTTTTGTGGACCTATATTGTTGTCCCGGCCATGGGTGTTTTCCTGTACCATATGGTTTTTCATTTTAAAAAGACAGTAGGCAGTTTTAAACAGCCTCATTGGCTGATCGCGGCGGTGTTGGCTGCTTATTGGCTTTTGTCTGACGGAAGCATTGTGAGCCGTTTCAGCCTTGGATTTAATATTCTTCTGATGTCCTGGGCTTTTGGGTATTTATGGAAGGCGCTGTTTGTCCCCTGGCAGGAGAAAAACAGGATGAAGGCGTATCTTTTTTTAGCGGCGTTCATTATCATTGCCGCCGGAAGCTATCGCTTGGCCATTAACGGGGACATGTTTGACAAAAAGAGGGAGGGTAATTCTTTAGAAGTCAGGTATCTTAATGTCATGGGGCACGTCCAGCCGCGGCTCAATGAATTGTAAGGCCTTCCTAAAAAGAAGTAAATTGCTTAGGAAGGGCAGTTGAGCAGTGATAAAATAGGACCATTAAGGGGATGTCTGATATCGCCTACGGCGGCGTTGTCTTAGGCGAGAAAAACCAAGGAGGGTAAAAATGAATACGCTACATGCGATCCTGGTACCATCCGCAAAAATGGTTCTTGCTCAAGTGGGGATTTTTGTCAGCAGCGTGCTTTTGGTCCTTGTCCTTTTTATCATCGGTTGGCTTGTTTCCAAATATATCATCAAAAGCGGGGTCACCCAATTATTAAAGATGGTAAGGCTTGATGAATTGTCCCATCGTATCGAGTTGGACGCTATCTTGGTCAAAGGAGGCATTGATAAAGGGCTTTCAGAACTAGTCGGCATTATTTGCTATTGGCTGTCTTTACTGATCACCTTTGTCGTTGCCTTAAACGCGGTAGGATTGACCGTTGCCGCTGACCTGTTGCAGAGGATCGTGCTTTATGTGCCCAATATCATCGCCGCCGCGTTTATTATGATCGTGGGGATGTTCGCGGCTGTTGTGTTAAGGAATGTTGTCCGGGTCGCGGCCAACAACGCGGGCATTTCCCAGTCCAATTTACTGAGCAATATTTGTGAAGTCGTGATCATGGTGTTTACCGTCGCTGTTGCCTTAGAACAGCTGCAGATCGGCGGCAGGATCATTGACCTGACGGTCAGCATTATATTAGGGTCGTTTGGGCTGGGGTTTGCCCTGGCTTTTGGTTTGGGGTGTAAGGACATTGTCGGCAAATCCGTAGGCGATTTTTTGTCCAAATTAAAGAAGTAGGCCTACGCCTTAGCGACGAACGCTTCGCTGATCCTTTTTCTTTTCAGTTTTCTGACGGTGACTTGAAGGCCGTTTTCGGAGATAACTTCGCCGCCGCTGAAAGGCTTGGCAGACCGCCGTTGGCACCAGTCTGCTAATTTCAGGTCCTCATCAGAAACCGTCCAGTCTATCCCCATTGCCTTGGCAAGCGCGGACATGCTGACCGCTCCACCGACAAGCCATTGATGGCCGTAGGGATGGATATGGTTGGGAAGCCTGTCAAATTCATCCTCGATCTCTCCTACCAATTCTTCAATGATATCTTCCTGTGTGATCATGCCGATGATCTTTTTTTCTTCATTTTCAACCAACCCGATGTGCAGTTTTTCCTGGATCATCCTTTCCAACACCTTTGAGATCGGCGTTGTATCCAAGAATTTCTTAAGGGGGCGGATAGTCCCTTTAATAGTCGGGTCTTCCGGATTGATCTTAAGTGCCGCGATGATATCTTTGAAGTTAATGTACCCCTGGATCGTTTGGGGATCGTTAATATTTTCACAAACAGGAAAGCGTGTGTGCATGTCCAGGTGGGCCCGGACCAGGGCGTCTGACAGGCTGCTGCTTTGCGGGATCATGCAGATATCAGCGACCGGGATCGTGATCTCCTTGATAGGCCTTAAGGACAGCTGGGCCGCGGACATAACGATCTTTTCCTGTTGGGCATCGATGAGCCGTGATGTCCTGGCCAAGGCCAGGGCAGCTGTAAGTTCATGCAGGCTGCTTTGGGCGTCAGGGCCGGGGCTCGTTGGTTTTTGCTTATCAATGAATTTAATAGCTGCTTTAACGATGCTCTCCAAGGTAGAAACGACAGGGTTGGCGATATAAGAAAAATACAGCATCACTTTTGATAGTCTTAGGATGACCTGTTCACTGTTTTTAATGGCGTAGATCTTGGGGATAAGCTCGGCGAAGATGATCGTAAAGGTGCTTAAGGGGATGACCAGGGTGGCCAAGCTCAAAGATTCCGCCATTACCTTGGAAAGCCTAAGGTGATTTTCAAAATAAGGGTTAAGCGCTTCGGTGACACCCGCGCCGCCGATGGCAGCAGCGATGGAACCGACTAAGGTGACCCCTAATTGCACAACAGCCAAACTTGCTTCCATGCGGTCTTTCATGAACAATGCTTCGGCAGCCCCGCTTTTTTTGGTGTGCACCAAATACGTGAGTTTGGTCCGCGGGATGGAGGCCAGGCCCATTTCATAGGCGGCAAAAACAGCATTCAGGCAGATCATGACAAGGATTATCAGCAGTTCGTATATAAAATCCATAAACGAATTGTATCATTGGTCATTTGGAATGTAAAACCTATAATGGTATGATAATAAAATGAGGGAAGCCCAATGAGATCCATAGTTTTGTCTTTTTTTATCCTGATTGCTTTCTTGGGCATGGGCAGGGCTTATGCCGGAGAAACTATTACATTAGGGCCTCAGGGGACAAAGATAGAAGGGTCGATCAAGTATACCGTCATCGGCACGTATACCGCCCGCTTTAATAGTTTTACGGGAAGGATCACCTTGGGTAAAAGGTCACAAGGGGTCCGGTCGGTTTATTTAGAAATAGAAGCAGGCAGTATCCGGTCAAACCATCCATGGTATGATAAGATCGCACGGTCACGGAGATTGTTATACGCCAGGCGATACCCGAAGATCATTTTTAAAAGCGATAAGATCGTCCATGATGAAGGCGGTTATAAGATCAAGGGCATTTTAGAAATGCATGGGATAAAAAGGAGAATGACCTTTCCTTTCAACATTGAGATCACGATCGATCAAAAGACTAAACGCAAACAACTAGTCCTTAAAGGCCATTGGAACATTAATCGAAAGGTTTTTAATATCATTTGGAACAGGTATCTTGACCATGGCGGTGTTTTGGTGTCTGATATTTTTACAGTCAATTGGGAGATTAGGGCGCATATAAAATGATGATAAAGTTCCTAGGCTCCTTACGTATTACAGTGGTTTGTTTGTTTTTACTTTTTATCCTGACCTTTTGGGGGACGATCGCCCAGGTCCAGCAGGGTTTATACGCGGCCCAAGAGCGTTTTTTTAATTCCTTCTTTTTTTTGGCCGCGGGGTTCATCCCTTTTCCCGGCGCGCAATTGGTCCTTTGGGTGCTCTTCGTTAATTTGATCTCCTCGCTGGTGCTGACCTTCAAAAAATACACCCAGTGGACCAACATAGGGCTTCTCATTGTTCATTTTGGCCTTATTTTATATTTTGTCGCGGCCTTCATGATCTTTCATTTTGCCCAGGAGTCCAGCGTGCGCTTGGCGGAAGGTGAGTCAATGAATATTTCCGTTACTGACCGTCCAACTTTCAAGCAGTTCCCCTTGCCCTTTACGATCCGGCTAGACCGTTTTAAGGCGGAATTCCATCCCGGCACCGACGTGGCTAAAAGTTTTGAAAGCCTGGTCACGATCACCACGGGCCCGTTAAAGCGCCAGGTGCGTATCTATATGAATAATCCTTTAAGATACAAAGATTACACCGTCTATCAGGCTTCCTATGATACCGACAGCACGGGAAAGCAGCATTCGACCCTGGCCGTGGTCAGGAATTTTGCCAAGATATTGCCTTATATCGCGTGTTTTGCTGTTTTTTTCGGGCTGGCGCTGCATTTTTTAATCCAAGCATTAATGGCCAGGACTAGAATATGAAGGAAGTATCTTTGCGAGCGAAGCGAAGCAATCTTTTAATTTTAGCGGTAACATTAAGCCTTTTCTTTTTTGGCACCGCCTTTGCCGGGCAGGGCATCAAAGATTTTAGTAATTTTCAGAAAATCCCTGTGCTTGACAGCGGACGGCTTAAGCCATTGGATACCTTCGCGCGCAATTTATTGACCCAATTTTCAGGCAAGGACCATTACGAAGGCCAGGAAGCCTCCGGCTGGCTGGCAGCGCTTTTTTTTGATCCCGGAGCAACCCTTAATGATAAGATTTTTTTGATCAATGATCCTGATATCCCGCAAGCTTTGGGGATCACCCCGCAGCAAGATCGACGCTATACGCCCAAAAAACTTCAGCAGAGCTATCTGCTGCTGGCAGGACTAGAGGGATCGTCGGCCAAGATCCCTGAAAAAGATCGCAGCCTGGCTGAAAATGAGATCATGCGGGTTTTTGATAATGTTAACCTTTACGCGGACCTTTTTAGTTCCGTAACAATTATCCCTTCGAGCCGGAATGAAGAATGGTTAAGCCTTGGGGACGCGCTAAAAGCAGATTTTAATAATGCGCAAACACGCCGTTTGCTTATGCTTTGGGGTGATATGGCCGTGAGTTATAAGAGGGGCAATGACACGGCGTTTAATAAGGCGGCACGCGACTACCTTAATGTTGTACGCTATTCACTGTCAAAAGGAGACCTTAGAAAAACAGATAAATTTCCTTTAGAGTTGTTTTATCAGGCCAGTAGTCCTTTTACATGGTCTATCATGTTTTATATTTTTGCTTTTATCTTCTTTGTGGTCTCGTTTACCTCGTCAAGGGCGCTTTGGTATAATTTGGGACTTTGTAGTGTCCTTGCAGGATTTATTCCGCATCTTTGGGGCCTTCTAATGCGTATCATCATCATGGCCCGTCCGCCGGTGTCCAGCCTTTATGAGACTTTTATTTTTGTCGGACTTATTGCCGTCTTTTTAGGGCTTTTGATCGAGTATTACGACCGGCAATGGCTGGGCATTGTCATAGCATCCATCAGCGGGACAGCGTTGCTGTTCATTGCCAATAAATACAGCGCCGAAGGGGACACTCTGAAGGTGCTGGTGGCTGTGCTGAATTCCAACTTTTGGCTGGCCACCCATGTGACAACCATCACCATGGGTTATGCCGCGACCTGCGTCGGAGGTCTCTTGGGGCATATATGGCTCCTGCAGGCTGTTTTTAAAAAGGACAGCCAAACATTAGATAAAACCTATAAAACGACACTTGGTATTTTGGGCGTGGCACTGTGCCTGACATTTTTAGGGACCAATCTCGGCGGTATTTGGGCTGATCAAAGCTGGGGCAGGTTCTGGGGCTGGGACCCTAAAGAGAATGGGGCCTTGATGATCGTGCTTTGGACAGCCTTGCTTTTTCATGCCAAGGCTGGGCAAATGATCGGCCCGCGAGGCCTTGCCATTGGCGCTGTTATTGGTATGATGGTGGTGATGTGGGCCTGGTTTGGGGTGAATCTTTTAAGCGTGGGGCTTCATTCCTATGGTTTTACATCAGGCATCGCAACAAGCCTCATCATTTACGCTGTTTTTGAAATCTCCTTTCTCTTAGCCACTACTTTCTTTATTTTCAGAAAATAGGGTCCGTATACTTTAGTACAATTGATTTATTTTCAGTTCTTGTTTAAAATAATAGTCTGTGTCTATTTTTAAAAAGGAAGATTATGAAGTGGCAATGGTTCCCTTGGAAGTATCTGGTAAGGAATATGGCGCGGCGCAGGGGTTTTGTGGACCCCATCAAGGTGCTTGCCCAGATGGAAAATTTTATGCAGCCTTCAGAGGTGGCTGCCCCGACGGAATTATTGCGTTTGGGCGTGGTGCTGCATGCCCGGGGGCTGATGAACAGCCTGGCCATCCAGCATAATCTTGACTGGATCTGGCCGTATTGGGTGGAGTGCCAATACGATCCCCATAATGCAGCGTTCATTCCACGATCTTTTTCTTTGACCCAAATCAATCTGACCCACCGCAATTGGACGGCCTTAGGCGTCCCGGGAAGCGGTAAATACCCCATCGTCGATCCCCGTGGTTTGGTAACACCTCATTATGACGGCTGGTCTATTGATGCCTGGATCATTCCTAAAGAAGGGACTGCTCTAATTCCGTCACGCGCGCCGTCGGCCATCCAAGACATGAGCGTTAAGGGCAATTTGACCATCACCACAGAAACCAGCCTTAACCAAATAAAGCTCCAAACAAAAGCACAGGTCATTGGCCCGGCACAGTCACCTGTTTGCCAGGTCCAGGTGACCGGGTATTCTCCGTCCGAGGCATGGCTGGTGATCTCGCTGAGACCTTATAATCCTGAAGGGGTCAGTTTTATCCATGATATTTCTTTGCTGGATGGGCATTTAGGATGGCTGGTTGATAAAAAATTCCCGGTGAATTTTGATACAGCCGCAGATCAATGTGAATTTTCCTATTACCGTCATGGGGATGTTTATAGCCGCCTGCCGTCCCAGGAAGACAAAACCAAGGTCGCGTGCGCGGTTGGCATGTCCACTGCCGCGGCTTTATATAAACTTAAACCAGGTCAGGAGAGGCAAATTATTGTTGAGATACCATTGGTGGACCTTTCTCTTGAGAAAAAATCTCATGATGGCTACGAACAAATGGCCCAAGCGGCATGGGACAAAAGCATGGAGGGAAAATGTGCCCTGCAAATTCCTGATGAGCATTTCCAGTTCCTTTATGAGGCGGCCCTGCGCACCATGGTCCTGCATTCGCCCGACGAAGTTTATCCGGGGCCTTTTGTTTACCGGCGATTTTGGTTCAGGGATGCTGCGTTTATTTTATATGCCATGCTATGCGCCGGCTTTAAGGAGCGGGTGTCTAAGGTCCTGGAATGTTTCCCCTCAAAGCAGACGCATCAGGGGTATTTTCTTTCCCAGGAAGGTGAATGGGATTCCAATGGTGAGGCTTTATGGGTGATGCAAAAGTATTGTGAATTAACAGGAGAAACACCGCCTGAAAAGTGGCAACACATGATAGACAAGGGCGGCCGCTGGATCCATCAAAAGCGCCTGAGATCTGATCCGGGATCGCACCACGCGGGTTTATTGCCGTCCGGCTTCAGCGCCGAGCATTTTGGCCCTAATGATTTTTATTATTGGGATGATTTTTGGGGTGTGGCAGGTTTGGATGCAGCAGCTTTTTTTGCCAAGGCGTATGGGGACAAAACACAGGCCCTGCATTTAAAGGAAGAAGCCCAAGAATTATCCGGATGCATTGACAAGAGCCTTGGGTTTACCGCCGAGCGCCTGAAAAGACCCGCGGTCCCTGCTTCTCCCTATAGGCGCCTGGATACTGCGGCCATTGGCTCCATGGTGGCTTCTTATCCTTTGCGTCTCTGGCAGGAAAATGATCCCAGGATGATGGATACCGTTGATTTCCTGATGAAGAATTGCATGTTTGAAAATGGGTTTTTTCATGACATGACCCATTCAGGGGTCAATCCTTATTTGACCCTGCACTTGGCCCAGGTGCTTTTGCGCGCTGGTGATGACAGGTTCTTCGATCTGGTGACAGCCATTGCCAAGATCGCTTCCCCGACGGGACAATGGCCGGAATCCGTCCATCCTATTACTAAAGGCGGGTGCATGGGCGACGGCCAGCATGTATGGGCCGCGGCTGAATGGGTGATGATGTTAAGGAATTGTTTTGTGCGTGAGGAAGGAGACCGGTTGATCCTGTGTTCCGGCATTTCCCGCGCCTGGCTTGCGGAGAAAAAGACCATGTCCTTTGGTCCGGCACCGACGCAGTTTGGTGCTATCCGGATCACGATAAAATTTGACGCGGGCAAGCCAGTAGTGGAATGGAGTGGAAAATGGTTTTCAGCACAGCCTCCCATCGAAGTCCGTCTGCCTAAAGGCCTGGAGGCATGATGAAGATCCTGATGATGACCAATTCATATTTCCCGATGCTCGGAGGCATTGAACAATCCATCCGTTCCTTTAGCCAGGCTTATCGAAAAATGGGGCATGAGGTCCTGATCGTGGCCCCGACCCCGGCGAACGCCCAAGACGCACAAGAAAATGTCATCCGCATCCCGGCCATTGAGCATAAAAAGGAGCCTAAATTCTTCATTAATTTGCCCTTGCCGGGCACTTTGCACAAGATCATGCGCAACTTTGCCCCAGACATAGTACACAGCCATTATCCATTCTTCATGGGTGATTACGCGCTGCGATTAAGCCGGCAGCACAACATCCCCCTGGTTTTTACTTACCACACCATGTTTGAACATTACGCCTATTATTTGCCCATTCCACCCAGTGCTGCTAAACGTTTCACTATTAAATTAGCAGCCGGGTACGCCAATTGGGCCCAGCAGGTGATCGCCCCTTCAGAAAGTGTCGAGGCGATCTTGCGCCACCGGGGTGTGAAGGCCCCTATTGAAGTTGTCCCCACCGGAGTGAATATTAAAGCGTTTGCCAAGGGCAAGCCCAAAGAATTTCGCCGCCATTATCATATCCCAACGGATGCTTTTGTGGTCGGGCATATCGGTCGCCTGGCCCCGGAAAAGAATTTAAAATTCTTGATACCTTGCCTGGTTGAATTCCTTAAACATCATCCCAAGGCCCATGCCTTGATCGCGGGGCAAGGGGCTTCTGTTCCCATGATCCACCGTAGCTTCCAAAAAGCCGGTTTAGAAAAGCGTTTAACCATGGTCGAACCTTTGCATGATCAGGAACTGGCTGATGCTTATCATGCCATGGACGTGTTTACCTTTGCTTCTTTAAGCGAGACCCAGGGCATGGTCCTGACAGAGGCCATGGCATGCGGGACACCGGTGGTTGCACTTGACGCGAATGGGGTGAGAGAAGTGGTCAGGGATCGCCGCAATGGACGTTTGATCAAAACATTGGACCGCGGCCAGTTTGTCAAAGCGCTGCAGTGGTGTCATGGCTTGTCTCCGGCAAAAAAACGCGCGCTGGGCCAACAGGCCAGACAGACGGCCAAAGAGTTCAGCCTTGATCGATGCGCCCGGCGTATGATCAGTATCTATAAAAGCCTTCGGTCTAAAGAGTATGTTCCTTTAAGCGATAAGGACGATTCCTGGCGTGAATTTGTAGAGCGTATTAAAGCGGAAGTGGACATCCTTAAGAATGTTGTCGAAGCCGGGGAGGCGGCCATTAGCATGGTTAAGATCAGGGACATTAAAAAGATAGGAAAATTGAGTGATGAAAAATCCGTTTAATCGAGGTATAATTTCAAAATGCATTTCTTCCTAAAAATTTTAGCACTTGCCGTCATCCAAGGGGCCACGGAATTATTGCCGGTCTCAAGCTCAGCCCATGTCATTGTCGCGGAAAAATTAATGGGGCTTGATCCCGCCAAACCGGAGATGACGCTTCTGTTGGTCATGCTTCATACGGGCACCATGCTGGCGGTGATCGTTTTCTTCTGGAATTCCTGGAAAAAGGATTTCCCGGTCAAGTTGATCATAGCAGCAACGGCAGCGACAGCTTTGGTGGGTTTATTTTTAAAATTTTTGATCGAGAAGGTCCTGTTAAAAGGCACTGCTCACGCCGAAGTTGAGCAGCTTTTCGGTAATCTGCCTTTAATTTCAGCAGCGCTTGCAGGGGCAGGTGTTCTGATACTCTGGGCAGGATATAAGGAAAACCAGGCATCAAATAAGAAAACTACTTTGGGTTTAAAGAATGCTTGTTTGATCGGACTGATCCAGGGGATATGTTTGCCCTTCCGTGGATTTTCGCGTTCAGGGGCAACGATATCTGCCGGGCTTATTTTAGGCATTGAGAAAAAAAGGGCTGAAGATTTTAGTTTCGCCCTTGCCGTTGTCCTGACACCGCCGGTCATCCTAAGGGAAGCTTTAAGGTTTTTAAAGGCACAGCACACGTCCGTGCATCATGCAACAAGTATGGCAGGCTTATTTCTGCCCAGTGTTGTTGGGATGGTCTTGAGTTTTATTGCCGGCCTCCTGGCCCTTAAGTGGCTGTCCAATTGGCTAGAGGCTGGCCGTTGGTATTTATTCGGCATTTATTGTTTATGCGCTTCCATTGTCATTTTCTTCCTGTATTGCCAAGGCTTATAATTGGTATTTTTGTGCCGGCCGACGGCTGGGCCCCAAAATAAATCTGTTAATTTTATTTAAGATAATATATAATCAACAAAATTTAATCAGGGGAAAAGCTTATGAATTTATCTATGATCGATGTGACCAAGGTCAATGGTGCCAAGCTGGAAACATCGCCTTATGAGCATATCGTGGTTTCAGGTTTTATTAAGGAAGAATGGAAGGACAAGCTGATACAAGCTTATCCGGCGGTCAAGGCAGCCGGAAGTTTTCCTTTGTCCACCGTGTCCTGCAGTAGCGAATTTAAGCAATTGATCGATGAAATGAACTCCGATGATTTCAGGCGTGCCATAGAATCAAAATTTTCGCTGGATCTCGCAGGCAGGCCGACGATGTTCACGGTCCGCGGCAAATGCCGGCTCAAGGACGGCCAGGTCCATACGGATTCAGAGACCAAGATCATCACGGTGCTCCTTTACATGAACCCTTCCTGGGAAAACCAGGCAGGAGGCCGGCTTCGTGTGCTTAACAGCAATAGCCTTGAGGACATCAAAACTGAAATTTCTCCTGATATCGGGACTCTCCTTGTCTTTAAGCGTTCTGATCATTCTTATCATGGGCACCTGCCTTTTGAGGGCCCGCGCAAGGTCATTCAGATGAACTGGGTGACTGACCAGAAAGTCGTCGATAAAGAACAAAATCGGCACCGATGGTCCGCTTTTTTTAAAATATGACAATATCATCATGCTGGGTAGTGACGGAAGGCCTGGCCGGTCTGCAAAACCAGGCCATTGGCTTGGCCCAAGCGCTTGGCTTGCAGTATGTTTTAAAGGAAGTTAAAAAGCCCAAGGGCTTGCGGCGGTTATTACCAGCCGGCAGGCATGACTTTACTCCTCCGTGGCCGGACCTATTGATCACCTGCGGCCGTCAGAGCGGGCCTGTGTCAGCGGCCATCCGCCGTGCCAGCGAAAATAAGACCTTTACCGTCCATATCCAGGACCCTTTTATGGATCCCGGGCTTTTTGATGTGGTCATTGCGCCCGCGCATGACAAGTTGCAAGGCAGTAATGTTTTTGTGACCCAGGGCTCTATTCACCATATCACCATGGAAAAACTTAATGGCGCAGCCGGGCATTTTCGTCCTTTGCTGGCGTCTTTACCGCGTCCTTTGATCAGCGTATTGGTCGGCGGTAAAAATAAGCACCAGGGTTTTTCTGACGCATCTGCCCATGATTTTGCCGGGAAGATGCTGGCCGCGGCAAAAAATACCGGCGGCGGTCTTGCCATTTCCTTCTCACGCCGGACAGGTGCCCGCTATGAGGCCGTATTACGGCAGGACCTCGCGGGAGCTTCTTCCTACATTTGGGACGGCCAGGGGGAAAATCCTTACTTTGGTTTGCTGTCCCTGGCGGACATCATTATTGTGACCAGTGATTCTGTTTCCATGGTTTCCGAAGCTTGTTCGACGGGCAAGCCGGTTTATATCTACGAATTGCCCAATGGCGGAGGCCGGCATAAACAGTTTTGCGAGGGGCTGGTCAAAAGCGGTGTTGCGCGCGCCTTTACAGGCCATATAGAGATCTGGAAGAACACGCCCCTGGATGAGACCCGGAAGGCTGCTCATTTTGTTTACGAACGTTTTTTGGAGAAAGCCGGAAAGGAAAACAAATATGCAGGCGTTAGCACAAGAAATATCCCTTAAAATTAAAACATTTAATAACACCGGGGGCAGTTCCGCGCTTTTTAAGGCGTTGGGTCATCCTTTGACTTCTCCCAAGATGCATGACCTGATCAAATCGTTGTCGTCTTTCAAACGGGTTGCCGTCTATGACCTGTTGGGCCAGGCCGCGGAATTTGAGGCTCTCTATGATATTTCACCGATAAAGATCACCGGCGTTTTTGTCCAGAACGTCGTCGAAGCCGGCAAGCAGTTATTGGGCAGGAATGCCCAGCCGGTCACTGATCTTAAAAGCACTGATGCTGATGCTATTTTTGTCACTGCTTTTGATTCCGCGCGGCTGACCGCCCAAATCCAGCATCTTTTGCCTAAAGGGGTAAAGGTATTTTCTTTTGACGATGCGCGCCTGGCTGACGAGTTTCTGACCAATACCCGCAACTATCTTGACCCTTTGAATTTTGCCACTAATTTTGTTTTTTTCCGGGAAGAAGAGGGACATCATACGCGGTTAGTCACGGCCAATTATTGGGCCGGATATAGTAAGATGAATGTCGGGCTATGGTGCTGCCTGTTTGATAAAGACGGCAATATGCTGGCGCAATGGAATGAAAAGCTGGAAAAATCCATCCACATGATCACCCTCGATAGTGTTGAGATAAAAAAGCGCTGGGGTCTTTGCGATTTTACCGGCAGCCTGTTTGTGCATTTCACCGGTATTGCCGGCCATGATGTGGTCAAATACGCGCTGGATGTTTATGGAGATGATGATTCTGTGTTGTCCTGCACTCATGACGCCAATTCCTGGCCTGCTGACCTTTACGCCGGCTTGCCGGCGCCGCACGAAGGAGAACAAGTTTTGCTTTGGGTCCAAAACAGCCACCCCTGTCCTATTCCGGTCGGCGGCATGAGTTTGGGCCTGATGGGTTCTGATGAGACAGTTGCCTTTGACAGGCCCATCGCGCCTTTTGCTACTTGTCCGGTAGATGTGGCCAAATTATTTCCTCATGTCAGGTGGCCCCGGCAATTGGAAGTCCATGCCGGGCGTTATGTGGTCAGGCCGCGTTATGAAGTTGTTGATAGAAAAGGCCGCCGGTGGATAGCCCATACCAACGTCGAACGCACGGACCTAAAAAGCGACCTGGATATTGCCACCATCAGCAAAACCATGGGCAAGGGGTATATATTGCCGATCCCGATATTACCCGTGGACCGATGGCAAAGTATTGTTTTGCCCACACCTATGTCAACCTGCCAGCAGGACGTTGCGCTGACGTTGCTGGTTTATAACAGCAATGGCCGGCAGATGGTCAAACATCCGTTAGGAAAATCGGACCGGGGGTCCATCAAAGATATCCACATCACCCAATTATTAGGCAAGCGTCCGGAAAGTGATTTCCCCGGCGGTTTTGGTCACGCCGAGTTGATCTATGATTTTTCTCAAGGGGGCGAAGCCGATGGTTGGCTGCATGCTTTGATGCGTTACGAGGACACTAAGAGCGGGTATAACACTGAGACCAGTTTCGGGTCGCATATTTTTAATACGGTATTAGTTTACAAAAACGAACCGCAGTCATACACGGGCCGGCCGCCGGGCTTAAGCACGCGCCTTTTTTTGCGCCTGAGCAATAACGAAGACACAGACACGATATGCCATTTGATCTATCCGGCGTCCACCCCATGGCACGCGCAGTCTGAAACAGACCTCATCCTAATGGATAACGAGGGGACAGAGATCTTAAAAAAGACCGTCCACATCGTCTGCAGCGGTTCCTTGTTTTGGCGCTATCATGAATTGTTTAGTAAAGAAGAGCGCGAGCTTGCCGGTCAGGACGCGTATATTATCATACGCGATACCACTTGCCGCTTGTTCGGCTATCACGGGCTTATCAAAGGTGAAAAATCCTTCTGCCTGGACCACATGTTCGGCTTTTGATCTATGGCAATCCATCCACAATCCTTCCATTTCCGGGCATTGATCAACAGGCAGGGAAAACTGAACGTCCACGGCACGCGTGAGCGCCGCAACCCTTTTACGGACCTGTACCATTATTTCTTCTCCCTGTCCTGGCCTAAGTTTTTTCTTCTCATCGCGTCCATCTATTCCGCGACGAATTTGTTCTTTGGGGTCTTGTATTTTATTTGCGGGATAGATACCCTCGCAGGCACGCATGCCGTCGGGTTGGAACGCTTCAGGCACTGTGTTTTCCTGAGCATTGAGAACATGAATACGGTTGATTACAGCCGGGTCGGGGAAGTCGGAATGATCCCGGATGTCCTGATGACCATTCAGGCGTTTTTGGGACTGTTGACCCTGGCTGTCATTACCGGCTTGTTTTACGCCAGGTTTTCACGGGCCACGGCGAGGATCATTTTCAGCAATAAAGCGATCATCGGGAAACATAACGGCAAGTTATGCTTTTCTTTCAGGATCGCCAATGAGCGTTTAAACCAGATCGCTGAAGCGCATATGGCCCTTTATTTTACTAAAAATGAAGTCAGTTTAGAAGGCGAGAGCACGCGTAAATTTTATGATCTTAAGCTGGAGCGCAACCATACGCCTTTGTTCGCTTTAAGCTGGACGGTGCGGCATTATATCGACGATAAAAGTCCTTTATTGGGCATGGATGAAAAGCAGATGCGCGAGGCCCAGATGGGTATTGTGGCCTCCCTGACAGGCATTGACGAGACTTTTTCACAACCCATCATTGCCCGTCATTCTTATTCACTGGAAGACATCGTTTACAATAAACGCTTTAAAGACATCATTACCTGGCAGGATAAAAAAGTGCACATTGACCTAAAAGGTATCCATGACCTGCACGAACACCCGCAAGACTCCGCAATAAAGACCGGAGGGCAGGATTGATAATAGTGATCGTCCTGTCCTATCTATTGATCATTGTTTTTTTATTGGGCATCCTTCCGGCGACTCTCGTTAAGAAATGGCGTCCGGCTCTTGGCATGTATTGTGTTTTGATGTCCCATGCCCTGGGTGTTTCGACGTGGATGATGTCTTTTTTATTTGTCATCAAGACTTTCGGGCTGGGCGGGATATTTTTGGCTTTTTTATTCCAGTTCTTGGCGCCCATCGCCATCGCAGGGGCCATGCTTAAAGGCTCTTGGCATATCGCCGGGCATTTGTTATTATGGATCAGCTTTACTTACGCAATGAGGTTTTACAGCCAGTGGCTGTTAAATTTAAATACCCGGAACAGGGAAAAAAGAGATATTATTGATGTAGAGGTCACCGAAGTCAGGGGACATTAAAAGGCTATTATGGAAAAATGGTTTTATTTGATCGGCGGCGGCGTTTTAGGCACCCTGGCGCGGCACATACTTTCGAGTGTGGTTTATCATAAGGTGGGCAGTGGTTTTCCTTATGGGACCTTGGTTGTTAATCTGGTTGGATGTTTTTTGGTCGGGATCTTTGATACTGTATTGCAGGCAAAATTCCATTTTAGTTCCATGTTAAGGATTTTTTTAATGGCTGGGTTTTGCGGTGCCTTTACGACTTTTTCGACCTTTATGCTTGAGACGGGTAATCTGATCAGGGACGGGGAAACATTAAGGGCATTTTTAAATATCATTATTAGTGTTATAATAGGGTTTATCGTTTTCCGGCTTGGGGTTTTAGTAGGCGAGCTTATCCGATAAGGACAGTATGGTCAAAAAATGTGGCATATTGATGATCGTCTTTGTTTTATTCGGCCCCGGTTTTTCAGGGGCCCAGGAGGCCAAAGACGGGTCTGGTAATAAGGTCCTGGATGGCCAAGGGACATTGACCACTGCTCATGGGGAGCAGTATACAGGTGAATTTAAGAATGGGCTTTATGACGGCCAGGGCGTCCTGCTTTATACAGACGGAAGCAAATATGAGGGGCAATTTAAAGAAGGTAAATTAAATGGCCAGGGACTTATCACCTATGCTGACGGCAGCCAGTATAAGGGGAAATTCAAGGATGGAGATGTTGATGCCACAGCGGTGGTTGCTGTCAATTCTTCAAATTAATGAAAGGACCAAGTATGTCAACTAAAACAAATGTCATGAAAGTATTTTTTGGGTTTTTAGCACTGGCTTTATTGGCGTTTCCAAGATCATCTTACGCGGATTGGTCGATCGGGATCGGTGTGGGTGACCGGCATGAAGACAGGCATGATGACAGGAGAGACCATCGCGATGATCATTCTTTTTACCGGTGGCATGATCATCCTCATTATGGTTATCGCGAGCATTTCCTTCCGGCCGGATACACCGTGGTTTTCGCCGATGGGGCGACGTACTATTATTATGATGGACTGTATTACGCCAGGGAAGGTTTTGACTATGTGCTGGTCAGTCCTCCGCTTGGGGCGTATGTCAGTGAGATCCCGCCGGATTTTCAACCGGTCAGCATTAACGGCAGGATCTACTATACCGATGGCGGTGTTTACTATATTTTAACGCAGCATCATGGTTATAAGGTCGTTCCTCAGCCGGTGGTGTATGCACAGCCACAGGTCATTGAGACCGAACCGCAGCAGATTATTGTCACTCAACCTGTCCAAACGGTTGTGGCAGCCCCTGTGCCGGCACCTGCGATCGATGCTTCTGCGGATACCTTCCCGGTAAATATCCCCAATAACAGCGGAGGGTTTACAACGGTTGTTATCAAGAGATCAGGGAACGGTTATGTAGGCCCTCAAGGAGAGGCTTATGCATCGTTTCCTACGGTTGCCCAGCTGAAAGCCATGTATGTAAAGTAATAGACAAGTAGGATTTAACTATCCCTCATTGAAAAAGAGGACGCTTTAAAGCGTCCTCTTTTTCATTTTATCTGCCTAATCACAAAAATTTGCTTTTTGGCGAAAAACCGTATATATTTGAAATAGGAACAAATGGAACATTCAGAATAAGTAGAATGAATGGGAGCTAAATATGAGTACCGAAAAGAATGGAAAAAGACCACTAACTACAGGGCAAATAGCTAAATATTGCCATGTTACCCACCGGGGGGTCCTCAAATGGGTTGAATCCGGCAAATTAAAGGCATACCGCACCCCTGGCAAACACAGCCGGGTGAGTGAAGAAGATTTCTTGCGCTTCCTTAAAAAGTATAATATGCCGGTACCGGTTGAATTACAGTCGCCTGTCACGCAAAAGAAGGTCCTGATCGTTGATGATGATCGCGGTATTGTGCACTCCTTGCAGAGATTATTGATCATGGAGAACAAGTATATTGTGGAAGCCGCGTATGACGGGTTCCAGGCCGGCCGTAAATTTTCCGATTTTAAACCCGACTTTATTATTTTAGACATTTGCATGCCGGGCCTGGATGGTTACCAGCTCTGTACCTATATACGCCAGGACATGGACAATAAGCACGTCAAGATCCTGGCGATCTCAGGGATGAGTGAGCCCCAGGAGATCAAAAAGATCATGGACTTGGGGGCTGATGATTATCTGCAAAAACCATTTAGTAATGAAGCCTTACAGCAGAAAATTAAGAACATCTTATGGGGGCAAGGGACATGAAAGCCGCTGTGTTGATAAGTCTCGGGGCGTTTACCATGCTTGTCATGCTTGTCGTGATGGAGCATGGTAAGGATTATGCGGCCCAGGTCTCTTTTATCAGCGTGCTTTGCCTGCTGCTCTTGTCGTGGTTGACCATCTTGCGCAATGCCCGGTGCGCGCAGGAATCTTTGGCAGAAAAGAACGGCCAGCTTTCAGGGCGTATCAAGGAGTTAGAAGGGCTTAACGATGCGCTCGAAGGCAAGATGCAGGAGCGCACCAAAAGTTTGGTGACCCTTCAGACCCAATTATTACAGGCAGAAAAATTTTCCGCCATAGGCCAGCTGGCAGCCGGGGTCGCCCACGAGATCAATAATCCTATCGGTTTTATCAACAGCAATTTACAGACCATGCAGCAGTACGCGGCGCATTACTCGCGGCTGCTGGGGGTCCTTAATAAATTGGAAAAGGCGTTAAAAGACAAAGACCAGCAGCGGGTCGCTGAGGTGGTGAGTTCCTGGGAGAAGATCCGCAAGGAGACTAATTTTGCTTTTATGGACGGGGATGTCAATAACCTGCTTAAAGAATCAATGGAAGGCGCCGGGAAGATCGGAAAGATCGTCTCTGACCTGCGCACCCTTGCCAGCCCTGACCGCGGCAAGATGGTCGCCGTTAATATAGAAGCACTCATGGAAAGCATGCTGAATATTGTCCACAATGAAATTAAATATAAGGCGGAATTAAAAAAATATTATGGTGAGGTGCCTTTGATCGTTTGTAATCCCCAGAAGATCGGCCAGGTATTTATCAATATATTGCTCAATGCCGCCCAGGCCATTGAGGGCAAAGGGGTGATCACGGTCCGGACATACGCCAGGGAAGAATATGTTTATATTGATGTCACGGACACCGGCTGCGGGATAGCCCCGGACAATACCACCAGGATCTTTGATCCGTTATTTACCACTAAAGCCCCGGGAGCGGGTTTGGGTTTAGGCTTGAGCCTTAGTTATGATATTGTCCGTAAGCACGGGGGGACCGTAAGTTTTAATTCTAAATTAGGAGAAGGAACAACGTTTACAGTGATGCTGCCCTTGGCAGTGCCGGTGTATGACACATCACTGCAATGGAGAGACTATGAAAGAGATTAATGTCTTATTCCTGGATGATGAGCAGAATGTGCTGAATTCCATCATGCGCATGTTCGTGGAGGAGCCGTATGGTGTCGTCGTCGCCGGTAATTTGAGAGAGGCGATGGCCATTATGGCGCGTGAAAAAATAAAGGTGGTTTTAAGCGACCAGCGCATGCCGGATATTTCCGGCATCGAGTTTTTGAGCCGCGTCAAAGTACAGTATCCTGACGCTGTCCGTATATTGTTTACGGCTTATGCTGACCTGTCTGCCGCGGAGCAGGCCATCAATATCAGCGAAGTTTACCGTTTTGTCAATAAACCATGGCATCCGGAAGAATTAAAAGCAGCGGTGGCCGGGGCCATCCACCATTATGACATGGTCCGGGAAAACCGCCGTTTATTTGAAGAAACAAAAGCCAAGAATGAGGAACTTGAGTCGGCCAATGCCAAACTCAAGGCCTTACACGGTGTCCAGAGGGAATTCAGTTCGACGCTGTCCCATGAGTTAAGGACACCGCTGGCCTCGATCAAAGCGGCCATTGACATTGTCATCAGCGGCACCGCCGGAAAGCCCACCGCCGAACAAAAAGATTTTTTAGGCAGGGCCAAGTCCAATATCGACCGGCTCAACCGTTTGATCAACGATATCCTTGATCTGGCGCATTTGGAGTCCGGCAAGATCACCCTGGAAAGGCGGCCGGGTGACATCAACAAGATCATCCAGTCGGTCTCGGAAAACCAGGAATCAGTGGCCCGGGCCCGCGGCCTGTACCTGAAGGTGTCTTTGGACCCCCTTGTTCCCGTGCTTTCTTTGGA
>Ga0206995_1015_pt2 | contig 41032 bp, 41 predicted proteins | sample Alteio_BWMinCont_5_FD_153480 | JGI IMG/M metagenome (GOLD analysis project Ga0206995, IMG submission 153480) | Enriched cells from forest soil in Barre Woods Harvard Forest LTER site, Petersham, Massachusetts, United States -... | ecosystem: Environmental > Terrestrial > Soil > Temperate forest >... | reverse complement strand
TGTGATCACCGTGTTCCAATCATTAAGCCTGTCCAAACCAGTGGTTGGATTGTAAATACTTAGCAAGCGGCCGTCCATGCCAAAGCTAGCTGCCAAAGCCGCGCAATTCGCTCGTTGCTCTGCTTCAGCTTCCGCAATACAACCCATATTACGGCTGCCGCAGGTCGTAAGATCTATATCACAAGCCGGTATGCCGCTCTTGGGCGCTATCCACGTGGCGGCCTGAGGGTACCATGTTTTAAAAGTCCCGCTTAATTTGTCCACATTGGCATTAAGAATAAGGCTGGAAAAATTAACGAAATCCGATAAGGTGTGCATGGCGTCATCCAAGCCATCCACAGTGCTGATATTTATATCAGGAGGAGGCATATTATTGGGAGGTGTCGTACTATTATTCCACTCGCAGGTGCCGTCCGGAACGCCCGGAGCAGCTCCATTATACGGCCAGGTGGTTGAACAAAACTGGTTGTCCCCTTCCAGCCATGCCCCTGAGCCGCCTTCTCCAAATTTTGGATCAAACACAGGATTTGGATTTGGGCTGGGCGAGCCCACTATATCGATGACGTTATTATTGAGGGTGAGTGGAGATGGAACATTAGTAGGACCGCCTGAGAGATAACTGATAGGGCTGCCGTTGCTGTTAAGAGTAGCGCTGGGAACAGTGTTGAAGCTGCCGCCTAAATAATCAACACAGCAATCTTTCCCCTGACAGATATAGCCAGGTGCCGTCAGGCTTAACTGGGCCAGCGTAAGAAAGCCGGCCGGAGGCGTAAGAACTGGAATATCCGCCTTCACCCCATTGGCAGCAGCCGTCGCGGGGGAACACCAGTGAAGTTCAGGTGAATTTACGCTATAGGCCGTGGTTGTTGGATCAATGGCATTCACCTGCGGGCTATAATCTTTCATCAGCCAAAAAAACGGATATATTCCGTTGGGAAAATCTCCCTGTAGCGTCAGGGGGGTAAATGGCGGCTCCGGCGGCGGTCCCGGCAAAGGGGCTTGCTGGTCACGGCCGAACTGGGCTAAAAATGATTTCTTGGCCGCGTAGTTCTGATACGTTGGGTCATAAATAAGCGTAGGAGGACTCGGTAGTCCTATGTATGGATTATTGGTCAGGCACCGCGCAGTAACGTCTGCCGGACAATTAGAAGGCCGCACAGATTTAGTCGGGTTAGGATGTAACGGATTAGGCTTACAACAATTAGTTGTGACAGTGGCCGTGCATTGTCTGGCGGGATCACAATAGAGCGGGTCCGGCACGTCCTTCGTCTGACAGCATAGGTCGCAATAAGGATTATCTGTAGCGTTACACGCATCATTTAATTGAAAACTATTCGTTATTGGATTTTGACAAGCTGGATCTGTTAAAGGAACGGCAAGACAATCATTGGGACAAGTCGGGTCGAGCGGAATGTCCGTCGGGTCAACTTTGTTATCAAACGCATTTTGGGCGCAGGTTTCCCCCCCGCTTAATAATGTCCCCAATCGATTATAAAAAAACACCACTTGGGGAATGTCCGGCTGATTGAGCATTTTTATACGGTCGCCGTAAAAAAGCGCGAAACGGCTGAAGGTGTCCCCGCTGGTACTTCCCAATTTGCCGTTGGAATTCCAATCATAATAATCCGTGATATTGACTTGATCAGTGGTCGTGCCTTGAAGGGCCGAGCTGATGCCCTGTTCAACAAACTGCTGTTCTATCGGTTGGTTCCTTTGCATTTTATTCCACTGATTTGATATCATCGGCTGGAGCACCACTAAATTAAGGGCAAAGGTGGCTGCTGCTAAAGCGATCGCCAAATGTAGCAAAAATGGGCCTATCGCCTGCCACGGTCCGGGAATGACACAGGCAGCTATCGCCAATATAAGAGCAAAAAAAGCTAAAATAGACCCTCCCCAGTCCCCGTATGAATTTTGGTCCCCTAAATTCGCCTGCTTCATCTCTTCCCCATAACTGGCCGCGTCGGAAGCCAGTACCGAAGCGGATTGGTCAGCCGCTATGGTCAACATGGATTTTGTCTGGGAGATCCGCCCCCAATTTAACGTGATGGCAAGAAAGATCAGCGCTGCCGCTGACAATAAGATCAGGATCAAAGCCGTCTGCCCCGACGTGTCATTGCGAGCGAAGCGAAGCAATCTCTTGTTTATCTCTTTATTCATTGACTTGTATTCCCATTAGCAACACTTCCGTTATACACTGCGGCCATCGGCAGGAAGCGGTCGGCATTCTCATTATACAATTGCCCCGCCGGGTCCCCGCCGGGATTACCCGCAGTTACCGCTATAGGCGCTGTTATTGCACTGTCCTGCGCGAAACGCCGCTGGGCCAAATCCATGCCCGCCCAGCGAAAGACCTGCACCATGCCATAGATCAAAAACATAATGACGATCATCGCAAAGGTGAATTCCAGGGTTGATTGCGCTTTTGTGTTTTCATGTAAGATCATTATTGCACCTTCAGTTGCCCTGATGCATTGGTCATCCAGGCATTGCCGCGGCGGTCCTGAAGACGGCTGCGGACATAAATGAGATTATTGCTGGCATCAAAACATGTCTCTGCGATAGTGTTCCCGCACGCGGGGTTGGTCGGGCCATTCGCCGTACTGCCCATAAAACAATTGCAGGTATTGCCATCAACGCAAACTTCCACCGGATTTGGGACAAAGCTGGGGTCAGCGAGAGCAGGGCAGCTACAATTCGACGGGGTCGTGCAATTCGCAACGCACGGCTGGGGCATAGCGCCATTACAAAACCGTCCGGTATTATTACTTAATTGGATCCTGCGTTCTATTAAATCTACGTTGCTACGCCGGCTGACACTACGCACCTCCTGGCCGGTTTCAGGATTGTACATCTTCCCTTCCTTGACTTGTAAATACGTGGGCTGACAAGCGCTTCCATCCGCGCATCTGCCGAAAGCCGGGCACGAAGAACCATCTGAAGGGCATATGCTGGTGAAAGTCAATATGTGTGAGTCGCTCTGCAGCCCGGGCTTAGGGCCGCAGGAATTGGTGTCCCAGCTTGAATCAATGTCCCCGCCCTGATTATCTTCATAGGTCACCGTTGGCGACCCATCCGAATTCTGGCTGATCCCATAAATGGTCACTTCCTTTAACCTGCCGTCTATATCATAGCTGGGAAATTGGTTATTATCAGGGTCCAATCCGATCATAGGGTCAGCCCCGTCAGTAGTGTCTCCTTGAACGGTGCCCAAGGTAGCTGCCCATTGCCAGGAAATATTTTTACGCATCAGTGCTGGGGGGGCCGCCGGGAATTGGCTGTCCACTGCAGCATAATTCCCGTTGCGCAAAAGGTCATACTGCATCTCTCCGTTATTGAAAGCCCCACTCCCGTCCGGCAAGGGTAGGCTCAAAGATAATGCCTTGTCCTTACACTTAACATTGTTCGGATCAGCACAAACCGGGGGGATCACACTAAACCGGGAATCTCCGTTGCTGGGTATCATTGTATAAAACAATTTGTATTTTTTAGTGCTGTCCGACGGGTCCGTCACCCATTCCCTTTGATTGCGAAGGCATTGGTTCTGTGAACAGCTTCCGGCCGGATAATTGCACGAAGCGGGCCGCGTGATCGGTCTGTTCGCAACATAGGACGCGGTGGTAAAAGGAAAATGCTGTCCGTTAATATAAACATCCATGACCGGCAAATTTAAAGACACTTCACCTTTATCCAAAGGATAGTTCAACTCATAGGAAAATGTTCCTGCTCCATTGGCAATAAAAGGATTGCGTTCCAGGCTTCCGTACTTATTAATGTCAGGGGAAAGGCGGTCTTCGATAAAAAGGACCGAGGCGCTATTGTGTGATATTTGGGGGACACCCGCCAAGCCTTTCGCGGCATCGGAGCCTTGCCAGGATTCCAGCATGGCCATGCGCATGGCTTTGAAATTGTGCTCTTGCGTATAACTGTTGCCCACGGCGGAGCGCACAATTGTCCCTAAAATAAAGACCAGGATAGCTCCGAACACGGCAAGCTCAACAGCCGCTTGCCCTTTTTTAAATGGGTCCATGTTAGTTCCCTATCTGCGTAGAGCCTGTCTTTGTTTCCGCAGAATTAGATATGTCCACTCGTTTTGTCCATTGGCCCAGCTGTGTCGAGCCGTTGCTGCTGTCATTTCCAGGTTCCACCGTGACAGTAGATGCCGAATTGGCCTGTGTGGCATACATGATGTTGGAATTAACGGCTTGCGGGTCATATTGTTCGCCAAAATCATCCGTCGCTGATTTCCAGCGGCCCTGGACACCCCGCTTGATATAATCCCGCATGGCGATCATGACGCCTATGATAATGATCACGATCACCGTGTATTCTATGAGCGTTTGTCCTTTGCGGTTTAACATAAGCTTTATCCCTTTACTCAATGTCATTCCCGCGAAAGGTCGTATTGACCGACACTCGCAGTTGCTCGCGGGAATCCATATCTAATTCGTCTGCGTGAACCCTCCGTTGGTGTAGGTGTTTGTCTGCGTGTCAGTGCTTTCGTTAACGGAAGTATTACTCACATAAATCGCGTTACCCGATACCGGTATATACCCTGTTTCCGTGACCTGCCTATTCTTGGCTTCCTGTGTTTCGGTGGTGGAATTGACCATATACCCTTGCCGGGTGTCATTGAAATCCTGGTCCGCGTTCTGCTGACTGCCCACCTGGTCTGCCGTGACCTTCACCAGACTTTGCACCCCGCGCTTGACGCCTGTCCCCATATAGAAAAGAACCACGGTAACAATACCGACGATAATGGTGTATTCAACTATGGTCTGGCCATAACGCGCGGGCATCACCTTGCCCCCCTATCAATTATGACCGGGTCGTGCAATGGCATCTTATTACACCAGTCCGGCACAGGGTTGGCGCTGGCACATGGAGGCAGTTGATCACTGGTCGAAATGGTTTTAGTCGCTTCATTGATCGACTTGTAGTACACGGCCCCCAGGACCTGCGCCTTGCCCCGAGCTGCTCCGAGATTGTCTTGTTCATTCTGCTGGACATCTGAAAGCATTTGCGAATAATACGGCTCGTACTCATGCGGAATATTGCCGCCGGCAACTACGCCGGCGGCGGCATGGCAATTGGCATCACACGCGCTATTGACAGAATCGACCATAAAGTTGCGCGCGTCATGGACACGCGCCTCAAAGCCGCGCTGTACGAACGTGGTCACGGCCACCGCGGCCGCGACCACGACGAAAAAGATCATCACGTACTCTGACAGGATTGCCTGCCCCTTATTGTCCATGGCTCGCCTCGTTTCTTAATTCGCCGGCGTGCTTGAACTCGCCGCATTGTCCTGCAAGCGGGAGGCCACATTGAGCATGTCCTGGGTCGCATTATTAAACACGCTGGTCAGGCGGTTTTGAAACGTACTGTCCTTGGTGGTCGTAAACAAGATGATCACCGCGACGACCGCCGTGACGAGTAAGATATACTCCACCGTGCTTTGACCTTTATGTGCGCGCATGCGTTTGTCCTTTTTTACTTGATCCCCCAGAACTCCTGCTGAGCATTGACAATAACGGAATTCTCCGTGGTGTTGGTCAATTCCGGCTTCAGCAGACTGGATGTGGAATTCCCCGCGTTAAACGTCTCCTCCGTGGAACTATTCCTGATGGTTGTCTTGACTGAATTCGTATTGCCGTCGGAATACTGGTCGCCGATATCATCCGCGGCGCTTTTCAGGCGTCCCTGCACCCCGCGATGGATATAAACCTGGATGGTCAGCAAGGCGCCGATAATGACAACTATCAGCACTGCGTATTCCAGGGTGCTTTGACCTCGTTTTTGATTAAAATATTGCAACATAGGATTCCTCCTTAAGATATTTTGTTAAGATCATTTATTATTCATGTCTTCAGCGTTATAGGTAGAATTCTGGGAACCGGTCCTTGTGCGATTACTCTGGGAATCAGCCCCTATCAAATTCTGCCCCAAGCGCTTATTATCAACGCTATTGCTGTTCACGTCATAATTGCTCTGCGTATAATACGGTTCATACTGCGTATTAGTGCCTAACCCGGCAGGCAAGGCTGCCCCGCCGCCAGAAGCCATATACTGTGCCGCATCATGGATACGGGCCTGCATGGCGCGTTGGGCGTAGGTCTGCATGCCGATGACCCCGGCAACCACCAAGGCGATCAAAAGCGCGTATTCCGCGGTATTTTGAGCTTTTCTATTTTTAAGGAAGTTTCTTAACATTTTACTCTCCTTGTGTGTCCCACGCATCCTGCGGGGACTATATGGATTTATAAAATTATTTACAAGCCGGCTGACCAGCTCCGCCACAAACAGGGACCGTGTACGCGGGCGTACCATTACCTACCTTGCCCTGCGCTACATGCGATGTTTGTAATTGTTCCCCGACAACCCCAATATCTGCAGTTGCCGTGTTCAGGGTCGTATTCATCTGCGATTGAAAACTCCCCTTATTGCCGGTTACAAAGGCGATGATGACCGCCACTACCGCGGTCACAAGCAAGACATACTCCACCGTGCTCTGACCTCTTTTATTTTTTATATGGTTCATAATGCCTCCATTTTAATTTAGAGAATCTTCAGTGATCATCTTCTGCTGTGATTGAACGGAACGAAACACGTAGGTGCTCAAAGCAGCCACAGCTGCTGAGATCAAGGCAACGACGATCGCGTATTCAATGAGATTTTGCGCGTTCCTGTTTCTTAATTTTTGGATCATCGCTGTTCACCTTACATGCCAGAAGATTGATTGAGACCCACTTCCTCTGAAAAGGGTCTTCCATTTATGTAAAAGCCCCATAAGGGCTGTTGATACGATTTATTGATGCTTAATGAAAGTATGCCATATATAATAAGGACTGTCAACCCCGAGAGGCTGAAAATCCAAAAAATTAACGATATCTTTATATTCAAATTTTAACCTTCACCAGCCTATCTTGTTCATCGCGCAAATACATCCCATTTAACCTCTCCACCGCTTCTTTGAGCAGAGCTTTATTTTTATAACTATCATCAAATAATAGCGTTACAACATTTTCTTCTTTGCTTGTGGTGTTAAATCCTTTGAAATTCAATATTTCTTCTATAACATTATTATTATCAATTGCTTGTGGAAAAAATAGTGCCATTGATCTTGCCAAGGCATTTACATCATTGCTATCCACAAACATTCTATTTCTCATAAAATAATTCCTTTTAAACTCCATTATATCGACAAATTCTAGTATAATGTGGTCATATTGCTCCACTATTGATATTTTGTTGATTTTAAATCCCGTCTGAGCATCCATGCATACTTTAAAAAGCCCTTCATCTGAAACTTTATGGACAATCAGCGGCTTTACATTATTAATTAATCCATCTGCCACTTCCCTGATGCAACGTTCAAGGGGCAGCGGCAGATCAATGAAAAAACTTTTGTTACTTTCTAAAACCACCTTAATACCCTTGCTATAGGTCAAATAATAATCCCAATCCGTTTTTTTGATGTCCTCCTCGGAAAAAATGCCCAGGTCCCAAAGCGCTGCCTTAAGAAAAATCTTTCCCGCGCCGTCGTATTCGGGAGAAGTCTCCATGTCATTCTGAGGCGTAGCCGAAGAATCTTTAGACACATTAAGATCCTTCGCTTCGCTCAGGATGACGGGCAAAACAACTGGGTCTGGCAATAACTTGACTTGGGAGAAGCTGTCTTGGATTTGCTTCTTTTTTTCCTGGGGGATCTCGAACTTGCCATTGGGCTTACGGCCCCGCGGCGTTACAATGCCTGATTCTTTAAGGACATCATGGACCGATGATTTAGAAAGATGCAGCCCGAATTTTTGAGATGCGGATTCAGCCAATTGGCGACAAGAGGCAAGAGGGTTGTCTTGTCTTTGGCTGATAATAAAATGAACAACCTCGTCCTTGAGTTTATAGGTAACGCCCATAGAATGTCCAGTCTGGACATTAATATTATAACACTGTGTTGTGGGGCGTCAACGGTAGTTCTATTTGGTCGCCTATTTGTGTTTTTGATGCGGCAATACTGCCTGAAGGCAATTCAATAGCATAGGAAGCCTTAAAAAATACCGGGGACAAAGAAAAAGGCTTAATGTTTTGGCAAAGGCCGACCACCTTATTCTGACGGTCACAAAAAATAACGTCAATGGGGAATTTCATAAAAAACATGTGGATGGATTGACAGCCCGTTATGATCAAGGCGTTCCCTTGGGGATGATCACTTCTCCCAAGCAGGCCTTTCATCCGTGCCCAAGGGTTTTGGGCAATTTCAATACGGGAAGCGATAACAAGATTACGGGTGAGATTTGCGATCATGATTTTCAAAAACGGTTTTACTAAGCGGTATGCCCCGGGTGCTCAAGTCTTCAAAACACTTGGGGATGTATCCGGTGGCTGCGTATTCTCCCATGATCTGGCCTTCGGCATTGACCCCCTTATGGACAAACGTAAACACGTCGATGATCTCCGGCAGATTATCTACCATTTTTCCGGTAAGCTCGGAGATCGCGGTGATCTTGCGCGACCCGTCGGAAAAACGGTTGATCTGCACAATGATATTGATCGCTGAAGCAGCCATTTCATAAATGGCTCGTAATGGCAGTTCAATCCCCGAAAGCAGGACCATGGATGACATGCGCGAAAGGGTGTCCCGTGTCGTATTCGCGTGCAAGGTGGTCAAAGAGCCGTCATGGCCGGTATTCATCGCCTGCAACATGTCCAAAACTTCAGGGCCCCGGCACTCGCCGATGATGATCCTGTCCGGACGCATGCGCAGGGTATTGACAAAAAGGTCCCTGATCGTTATCTTGCCGCGGCCTTCAATATTGGCGGGGCGGCTTTCCAGGCGGGCCCAATGTGTCTTGACCAGCCGCAACTCCGCCGCGTCTTCAATAGTAATGATGCGCTCATTATCCGGAATGAATTGTGAAATAATATTAAGCAGGGTGGTTTTACCTGCCCCTGTACCGCCGGAGACGATCATGTTCTTGCGGCCGATGACGCAGGCATTTAAGAAATCCGCCATCGGCTGTGAGATGCTTTTAAAACGGGTGAGCAGGTCTTCAATGGTATAGCGGTCCTGGGAAAATTTGCGCACCGTGATCATGGGGCCTTTAAGGGACAAGGGCGGTATGATCGCGTTGATACGAGACCCGTCGGGAAGGCGCGCGTCCACCATGGGGGTTGATTCATCCACGCGGCGGCCTAAAGGGGCAATGATCCGGTCGATCGTGGCACGGACCTGGTCATTGGAAATAAACCTCTTGTTGGTCAAAAGGATCTTCCCGTTTTTTTCCACGAAAATCTCATCCTTATTGTTGACCATGATGTCGGTGATCGTATCGTCGGCCAGAAAATCTTCCAGGGGCCCGAGCCCCAGGGCCTCGTTGACGATCTCCCTGACTAAGCGGGCGCGCTCTTCATGGCTGGAAAGGAATGTGCCCGAAGTTTCCGCCAAAAGTTCCGTGACCACCTTTTGGGCGGCCTTGCGCAGATTGGCCGCTTGAGAAGGATCATTCAGGACTTCCTGCGACATCTTTTGTAAATTCATACGCTCAACCAGCAAGTGGTGCACGGCCCGTTTTACTTTAATGACCTCATCTTCTTCTTTTTTAAAATCCATCGCCGCTTCGGCCACGTTGGGCGTGATGCCGAATTTTTCCCAGAAGGCATCGGTTTTTTTAGAAGTGTGCTCGCTGGCGCGCACCTTGATGACATCACTGGCTTGCACATAAATGCTCTCGTCATTCAAGCTGTCGGCGATCGCAAAAAAACTTTCCGATACCTTTGTCTTAGGGCTGTCAATGACACAGGGCACGCCGCGGTTTAGCGCGACCCCCACTGTCTTGCCATCCGAAGGTATCAACGCAAAAACTTCGCAGGCCAAAGCACTTTTGACTTCCTGCCAGGCGACGCCGCCGCGCGACTCCGCCCGGTTTAAGATCAAAAGCACCATCTTTAAGGGAAAATGCAAGCTCTGGAGGATCTCCAGGCTGGTTTTTACCTGGTACACGGCCAGGATGTCCGGGGTGCTCACCAAAAGGATCAGGTTGGAGCAGTCCAGGATGCTGATAAAGATCTCGCTGAAGGTACTGCCTCCGTCGACAATGATGTATTCATACTGGTTGGATGCTTTTTTAAAAAATAAACGCAGGTTGTCCGAGGTGATGTGCCCGATCTGCTTGGGGGATTTAATGCCCGGTAAAAAATGCAGGCCGCTGCTGTGCGTGACGATATTGTTCTTGATCACGTCAGTGGAGCTTTCCATGTCCGCCAGGATATCAACCAGGCAATGGGTGGGAGGCAGGTTAAGCATGCGCGCCATGTCCTGGCTCGCCTGCAAATTCAAGTCCACGATCAGCACCCTCTTGCCCCTTAAAGCCAGCGCGCAGGCAATGTTGACCCCGATAAAGGTCTTGCCAACGCCACCCTTATTGCTGAATACTGTGATAACTTTAGAAAACATAGTTTTCTATCTTACCATTTTTTCTGATTTTGTCACTGATGATTTGATGTTAGGAAGGTTTAAAACTGAATGCCGAATCTGGAGCCGACTTCAGTGGTATTGTTTTTAGGCTCCACCCATTGTCCCAATGACCCGTCAACAAAAGCTGTCACGACACTGGACTGTTCGATGTTCCAAAAACGGACATACGGCTCCACATAAAAATCCACCACGGGCCCGCGCTTGAGAAATTTGACGGAGCCGCGCAAACCAAAACCATGGTGCTGATGATTGACGATCTCCGGATTATTGAACCCAAACTGATTTCCGTCATTTAAGAAACTGTTCTGTTGGCCTCGAAGAAGAATATCATACTCGGCATTAAAGTCGATTTCCCAGTTATTAGGCATTTCCCTTACCACATCTCCCCCCAAGGGAAGATAATAATACTGGGATTTCCGGTCATATAAATAATTATTGCTGCTGGTAATTTCACCATTCCCCCTGTCAAACAAATAGCGGTACCCAAAACCAATATACGGGGTCACGCGTAAGTCTGTGCCGATAAAATAATCCTTGCCTATAAGTCCTCGAAACTCCATGACATCATCGTGTTTGTTCCTGAAAGTTCCTGAGCCCTTATAGTCTAAATTGTAGCTCATCGCGTATCGCGCCTGCAGCATATAAACATTGGTCAAAAAATTATTAAAGAAATTGGGGTCCGCGGGACGGTACGCGTAATCGGCATAAAACCCGTACATGGGGCCAAAGATCTTGACCCCCAGATCAGGCTCCTCGTAGCGGTAATAAGAAATTTCCGACCCTATGTCCAGGCTATGCACCCTTGTTATGACATTTGACGGGACCTTGGGTTTAGGGGTTTCTGACAAATCAGGACTTAAAAAACTTTTAAGCGTGGTGCCGGCGCTCTGTTCCTCGGGCTGGGCATTGGAAAATTCCTTGGACGCTCCATCGGCGCCCCACCGAGAACTTTCAAACATGTTCAATTGTTGGTTAACGACCTCCGTCCTCTGGTCTTGGCTCTGGGCTGAGGCATCATAAGTAAAGATCAAAAAGAATAAAAATGCCGGGGCGGGATAAAGCTTAATACGAAGCAATGGCTTTCTCCGCAGGGACCTGGGTCCCTGAAATAAGCTTATTGTAAACGATGGGGATCGTGAAGGCCAGGTCTTGCTGGTCCATTCCCGTCGTAAAAGCCTCAAAAGGAGCGGCTGTTTTAGCGGCTTGGATGGCATCTTTGTCTAAAATATCATTCCCTGAAGATTCCATCACTTCTGCTGAATCCAATGACCCGTCTTTGAGTATGCGTAATTTCAATTTAACCGTGCCTGCCAGCGCCGTGCCCATGACTGCCTGAGGATAGAAGATGGCTTTAGAAATTTTCTCTTGCACCATGCGCGCGTAGGCTGTCATTATCGCTGAAGAATTTGCTGCCGGCACCGACCAGACTGGATTGGGGGCCGTGACCGGGTCCTTGGGAGCCGCCCACTGCGTCACCTTTACAACCGACGGCGTCAAGGGCTCATGTTCATACCGTGAGTCGATCTCTTTATACGAATCACGCTCCGAAGGTGTCGGCATCACCAATTGGCTGTCCGCAAATTTCTTGTCCGCCAGCACCGTCGGCGTCAAAATGATCACCATTTCTGTATTGGTGTCCGGTGAAGGTGTTTGGCGGTTCCTGAACAATGCCCCTACAATAGGTATCTTTGATAAAAACGGGACTGAAGTCAAATTCTCGCTTTCCGAATATTTGATCAGCCCTGCCAAGGCAATGGTCTGTCTATTCTCCATAAACAAATTTGTCGAAGCTGAACGTGTAATAAAAGCAGTGTTCCCGTTTGACGCATTCGCATTATCAATGTCCCTGATATCCACATTGAGCAATACATCGATCTTCCCTTCGCGAATAGTGGGCGTCACTGTCACATTAACGCCATATTGCGTATAGCTCGTATTTTGGGTCAAGGTGCTTCCGGTAGTATTGGTGGTCGTGGTTAACGTGGGTATTTCCCCGCCCACCAGGAAAGAAGCTTGCTTGCCGCTGAGGACCACTAAGCGGGGCTTGGAAATAAGGCGGGCCTTGCCTTCCTGAATAAAGGCATTGACCGTGGCCTGTAATGCCGTCCTGCCAAAGCTTCCTACCTTAAAAAAGTCGCCGATCTCGCCGTTACCGTTGGTTTTAGGGAGCTTTTCAGTTTCAACGGTCAGTCCGGGGGTAGTGTTGCTTGAACTGCCGCCGGAGTTAGCCGTTGAGTTCCCCCACAATATCCCCAGGTCTTTTTCCATGGATGTGCTGATCTCCACGATCTGCATGTCCACCTGGATCAAATCTTCGCTTTTCTCTTCTTTGACCAAACTCAACAAATTATCACTATACGGCTGCATGATATTGTCCATCCGGTTTTTGTCTTCTTTGGACAAAGACCCTGAGGCCACTACCTTGCCTTCATCCAGGTTTGCTTCCAAAGAAACACCGGTAATGTTCGCTTCATCCAAAAGTTTTTGCACACGGGCCTTAACAACGCTTAAGTCTTCGTTGACCACGCGCACCTTAACGCTGTGCTTGCCGCCGGTGTCCCATAAAAACAAAACAGTTTCTCCGGCTTTCTTGGCCAAGATGGAAACTTTATCGCCTTGGGCATCTGAAATGTCCGCCACCTCAGGATTGGTCACCGAAACACGGACCAAATTGCTGGCCGGAACCGTTTCAATATCCCCTGCAACCATGTCAATGATGTCACTTGTCGCCGATATGTTTTCATTGGCGGATAGTCGCGGCATGTAAACAACCGCTAAAACAAGGCCCAGCGCGATAATAAGAAATTTCTTTAAAAAGGTGCGTCCCATTATTTATAACTCCTTGCCGCCTCTGAAAATCTGGATGCTTGGTTTATTCTCCATTGGCTTGCCAGCACTTTCCCCGTCAGGGTTCTGGATATCAAGCCCCTGATTTTTCAAAACATAGTCTGCCAGGGTCTTCCATGTGTCTGCCTTGACCATTTGGTGGTCACTGTCATCAGGGGAACGCAACGCTAATTCCAAGCTTCCGTTTTTATTGGCAAAAGCCAAAAGCCCTGCTTCTTGCGGGTCAACCGCAACGGTGATCTTTAAACTGGCGGATGCCTGCTGGTCGTCATAAGCGCCCGGGTCATCTTCATTGGTATTGATGGCCAAGACCTGCAGACCCTGAAAGATCATGGCTGTCACTGTTTTCTTGTCCGGATCCTGGGAAGGGACATTAAGTTGAGCTATCACATCCACAAAGTCCCCCGCGTTAAGCAATCCGCCGACGGCTGCCAATGAATCGATCATCACCGTCACCGCGCGTTTGCCCACCGGTGTCTTTAGGGCTAATGACGGCTTGCGGACTTTTTTAACCTGGACTGTTTGCTGCGCCTGGGCTTTTTGGGCTGCTTGCAAGGCTTCCATTTGCTTTTGCATGGCTGTTGCTTGTTCGCTCTTGACGCGTTCTAATTCCTGGGCCAAGGCTGCCATTTGCTGGTCACTGCGCTGCTGGATCTGGGAAACGATCTCTTTTTGCTTGGCATTATACTGTTCTGCCAAGGCCGAGGTCTGGCCTTCAATGCTGCTTTTGACATAATTGCTCATCAAGATCACCGCTACGATCCCAATGACCGCGGCAAAGAGGATGATCACAACTTGTTTTTTATTTTCAACTGGCATTTTTCACTCCCTAAAAAACTCTGTAAGAAACCACTACGGGTTTACTTTTCCGACGACCTGTTCGATGAGTTCTTTATTGTATTCCGGTTTATTTTTTTCAGCTAGGTCCCTCAGATGACTCAGGATGACGGCTTGCTGCTTTTGCATCGTCAGTCCATAAACCAGGTCTTTTTTAACGTCATTAAAAAGTTTGGGTGTGCCGCCTGCCTTGGAATCAACTTTAACGATATAGTAGCCTTCCGGGCCTTTAAATACGCCACTGATGCCTCCTGCGTCCAGATTGGAAATGGCTATTTGCATGGCGTCAAAGGGCGCCTTGCCGGTGACAAATGGTTTTAGTTTTCCGCCGTCTGTGCCGTTTGAAGCCTTGGACTGGGCCTGGGCGATCTGGGCAAAATCACCTCCCTGTAAAATTTGTACCAGGATGCCCTTGGCAGAAGCCTCATCACCTACAACGATTTGACGGACATGCCATGTGACCGGTTCAGTGAATTTATCCTTATTTGCGTCATAATAAGCACGGGCATCATCTTCGGTTGCCGCGACTTGCTTGGTCAGGCGGCTGGCTAATTCCTGGACTAAAAGTGTTTTGCGAAAATCCTCAATAGCGTCCTTGATCTCTTTAGTATTGCCAATATCGGAATCCTCTGCGTCTTTAACTAAAAGCTGCTGGCGGACAAGTTCATCTAAAACGGCATTTTTGGTATTGGCGTCATTTTCTTTAAAATCAGGGAGCTGCTGTTTTAAAAGACCAAGGCGATTATTAAAATCTTCCGCCGTCAATGTCCAGCTGCCGATGCGCACTAAAGCATTGCCGGGCAAAGGACCCGGTAACGCCGGCGAACTTTGAGTAACAATGGGTGGAGCAACAACAGCTGTTGCAACCACTGCTGCCTCAGGCTGTTTTTTAAGTTCCTCTTGCTTCTTAGGGCCCAAGCCCAATAGGTCACAGCCTGTCAAGAAAACAAGTCCCAAAGTAAAACACATAGTCCCGCACATTGCCGGTCCTGGTTTTCTCATAAATATTCTCCAAAAAATAAAATCTCTTAAGTATACCTGCTCTTTTTTAAAAAAGCAAGTCCACGGCCTTAAATTTCTCAATAATTCCTGATTTTTTTATCATAACTTGTTATATTTCAACAAATAAAATCATATATTAAAATTTTGTTAAGAGCAATAAAAAATCAAACTAATTCTGCTACGGCCTCTTTTTCAGACAATAATTCATCCAGCGTGGCCTTGATCTTGGTTTGGGCGAATTCATTGTGCTTCAGGCCTGTAACAATGGTGTATTCATTGCCGTTGGAGCGCAACGGAAAGCCAAACATGATCCCTGCCTCAACCCCATAGCTGCCATCTGAAGAAACGGCCGCTGAAAAAAATTCACCCGCGGGTGTCGGGGTTGTGATATTGCGCACGGTATCGATCACCGCGTTGGCGGCCGAAGCCGCGGAAGAAAGGCCGCGGGCCTTGATGATGGCAGCCCCCCTCTTTTGCACTGTTTCAATAAAGGCACCTTTTAGCCACGCTTCATCCGTGATCACTTCTGCGACGGGGCGTCCGTTGATGGTCGCATTATAAAAATCCGGATACTGGGTGGCTGAATGGTTCCCCCAGATCGCTACATTCTTGACAGCATCGACCGCCACGGAAGCTTTTTGCGCCAACTGTGTCAGCGCCCGGTTCTCGTCGAGCATGGTCATGGCAAAAAAGTTCTTGGCAGGAATGTTTTTGCAAACACTCTTGGCAATAAAAGCGTTCGTGTTGCACGGGTTCCCAACGACGAGCACCTTGCAGGTCGGCTTGGCATTGTTCGAGATCGCTTGGCCTTGTACCGTAAAAACGCCGCCATTGATCTTCAAGAGGTCCCCGCGCTCCATGCCTTCTTTGCGCGGTACGCTGCCGACGAGCAGGGCCCAGTCAATGTCCTTAAACGCGACGTTAGGGTCCGCTGATATGGACACGGAACGCAGCAAAGGAAAGGCACAGTCATCTAATTCCATGACTACTCCCTGCAGCGCAGGCAGGGCTTTTTCTAATTCCAATAAACTTAGGTCAACTTCTGTGTCGCTCCCAAACATTTCTCCGGCGGCAATGCGGAACAATAAGGCATACCCGATCTGGCCTGCCGCGCCTGTGACCGCTACTTTAACCCGTTTAGCCATGATGATCTCCCCTATTTTATGATTCCAGGCAATATCCGTCTTGCCTTGCGCACTTCTTCCATGTTAATGTCGCCAAAAATAATTTCTTGCCCCCCGGCGCTCCCACGGGCAATGATCTCGCCCCACGGGGAGATGATCATGCTATGCCCATGGGCCTGCATACCGCGAGAGTCTGTGCCGACCTGGTTGGGCGCCAACACGTAAGACAAATTCTCGATCGCCCGGGCGCGAAGCAGCGTTTCCCAATGGGCCTCTCCTGTTTTCCGGGTAAAGCACGACGGTACTGTCAAAATTTCCACACCTTCGCGCGCATAATCTTGATAAAGCCCGGGGAAACGCAGGTCGTAGCAAACAGAAAGCCCTGCCCTAAATTCCCCTATTTTTGCCGTCGCGGGCCTTGTGCCCGCACGGAAACAATCCGCTTCCTTGACTATCTTATCACCGATACGGGCATCAAATAAGTGAATTTTGCGGTATTTAGCAGTGATGGTCCCACGAGGACCAATGAGGACTGAGGTGTTATACGCGCGGGTTTGAGGGGCCTTCTCTAATATAGACCCTAACAAAAATGAGACCTTGTGTTTTTTAGCTAAAGATATGAAGACATCGGTCGAGGGGCCCGGGATCCTTTCCGTCGCCTTTGCAAATAATCCCTTGTTTCTTGCATCGCCCCGAAAATTAAAGACTTCCGGCAAAAGGATGAATTTAGCCCGTCCTCCCACGGCCTCTTGGGACATGGCCATTGCCCGGGCGAGATTAGTTTCTTTGTTTTCACCTGCACAAAACTGTAAAAGAGCTACTTTCATTTGGAAGCTGGTGCTTTTAGCATCTCTCCGTATTCCTTATAACAGCTCGTGTAAAAAGGCTGTTTTTTAAGCTCCGCGCGCCAGGCTGTTAATTTAGGATAGGCGCCCAGGTCAATCTTGGCCATCTCCGTCGGCTCAAGGAGTGCCAACAAAATGATGTCTGCTACGGATATTTCCTGGCTGACAATATACTTGTGTTGGGACAGTTGTTTTTCAACAATGGGAAAATATTGTTTAAGGAATTCGAGCCCGTCGGTAATGGCTTTCTCGTTGACGGGCATTCCTCTAAGCGGAGCAAAAAGGCGGTTATAGACAACAGGTACGAAATTCGCTCCGATGTGAAACGAGACATAGTCGATCCATTGGTCGATAGTCGCGCGCTTCTTGACATCTTTGGGATACAGGGAAGAATTATGCTTGTCACAAAGGTACCTGCAGATGGCATTGCTTTCAAATAAGTGAAAGCCGTCATCGTCCATGGCAGGCACCTTGCCCACCGGGTTGATCTTCAAAAACCATTCCTGCTTTTGTTCTTTTTCCCGCAGATTAACGAGCTGCCATTTATAATTCAACCCCAGGCAACTGGCTGTCAAACGGGCCTTAATGGCAGGGCCTGATAGGTCTGAACCGTAGATAGTGAGCATGTGTAGACCTCCTCTGTAGAAGTTAAACTGAAAGCGACCCCAGCGGGATTTGAACCCGCGCTGCAAGCTTGAAAAGCTTGTGTCCTGACCAGGCTAGACGATGGGGTCTAAAAAATCATTCTTCTTCTTGGGCTAGCACTACATGGGCAACGGAAGAAAGTCTATCACCTTCTCCCATGGAAATCAAGCGCACGCCCACCGCGCTGCGGCCGGTCTCACGGATCTCGGAGGGAGAAGAACGCGTCACCATGCCTTTTTTGGTCACGGCCATGATTTCATCTCCGTCGGAAACTGTCATGACCCCCACGACTGCTCCGTTTTTTTCGGTGATCTTGACATTGATGACACCCTTGCCCCCGCGTGATTGCGTGCGGTAGTCCGCAAAGTCCGAGCGCTTGGCATAGCCCAGCTCACAAACGGACAATAGCTTGGCGCCGGTCTTATCAACATCCGGAGCAAAGACCAGCATGCCGACGACAAAATCTTTCTTTTCTAAATTGATGCCGCGCACACCCTTGGCGGAACGCCCCATGTCGCGCAATTGCTTCTCAGGAAACCTCAGCGAGATGCCCTGACGCGTGGCTAAAAGGACGTCTTCCTTGCCGTTACTTAATCCCACCCCGATAAGCTCATCGCCGCTTTCTAAGCCAATACCGACGATGCCGCCCTTGCGCGGATTATTATACGCCGAGACCTTGGTCTTTTTGACCAATCCCAATTTGGTGGCAAACACTAAAAATTGATCTTCCCTGAATTCCTTGACCGCCACAATAGCGCTGATCTTCTCCTCGGGCTTGAAAGACAGCAAATTAACAATGGCCTTGCCCTTGGCCGTGCGTGAGGCGACAGGGATTTCGTATACCTTAAGCCAGCGTACGGTGCCCGAGTTGGAAAAGATCAACAAAACATCTTTGGAAGACGCGACGAACATGCGCTCAACGAAATCTTCGTCCGAGGTGGTCATGGCCGTGACCCCTTTGCCGCCGCGTTTCTGCGAACGGTAGCCATCCAGCGCCAAACGCTTGATATAGCCTTTATTGCTGATGGTGATGGCCATGTCTTCGTCGGCGATCATGTCCTCGATCTCGATGTCTTCCGCCTTCGCGGCAATTTCCGTGCGGCGTTTGTCCGCGTACTTCTTTTTCAATTCCGCTAATTCCTCTTTGATAATGGCATCCACCTTTTTATCTGAGGCCAGGATCGCACGGTAGTCATCAATGTCTTTTAAAAGCTGCTGGTATTCCGCCTCGATCTTGTCGCGCTCGAGCGCTGCCAGGCGCTGCAATTGCATTTCCAAAATAGCCTGGGCCTGGACATCGGTAAGATCGAATTTCTTGATCAGCGATTCTTTGGCATCCGATGTGCTCTTGGAGGCGCGGATCGTTTTGATGATCTCGTCTAAATGTTTGAAGGCAATTTTCAAGCCTTCTAAAATATGCGCGCGGCGCAGGGCCTTGTCCAGGTCGAATTGTGTCCGGCGGCGGATAACAACGCGGCGATGGGCAATGTAATGGAACATCAGTTGTTTTAAATTCAGGACTTTCGGTGATTTATTGACCAGCGCCAGGTTAATGATCCCGAACGTCGTCTCCATCTGGGTGTGCTTAAAAAGATAGTTGAGCACGATATTGGCATCAACATCACGGCGAAGTTCGATAACAACCCTGATGCCCTGCTTGTCGCTTTCATCGCGGATATCCGTGATCCCGTCGATCTGTTTATTCTGGACCAGATCAGCTATGTTTAAGATCAGGTTTGCTTTATTGACCTGATAAGGAAGCTCGGTGATGATGATGGCTTCTTTATTGCTTTTTTGCGCCTCAATGCTGGCGCGCGCGCGGATCGTCACCTTGCCGCGGCCGGTGTTATACGCGTCCACAAACCCTTCCCTGCCGCAAATAATGCCAGCGGTGGGAAAATCCGGGCCCTTGACAAATTTCATCAGGTCTTTGATGACAGCTTCGGGGTTCTCCAATAAATGAACAATGCCATCAATGATCTCGCCTAAGTTGTGCGGCGCCATGTTGGTGGCCATGCCGACGGCAATACCCGCGGACCCATTAACGAGAAGGTTGGGGACTAAGCCCGGGAGGATATCCGGCTCTTCGCGGGATCCGTCGAAATTAGGACTGAAGTCAACCGTTTGCTTTTCAATATCATGCAGCATTTCTTCGGCAACCGCGGCCATGCGCGCTTCGGTATAACGGTACGCGGCAGCTGAATCCCCGTCTATGGAACCAAAGTTGCCCTGCCCGTCGATCAAAGGATACCGCAGCGAGAAATCCTGCACCATGCGCACCATGGTGTCATAAACAGCCGTGTCCCCGTGCGGATGGTATTTACCCAACACTTCGCCGACGATCAGGGCGCTTTTCTTGTATTTCTTATTGTGCTCGAGATTAAGCTCCTTCATCGCGTAAAGGATGCGCCGGTGCACGGGCTTTAGGCCGTCGCGCACGTCAGGCAAGGCCCGGCCGACGATAACAGACATGGAATAAGAAAGATACGAATTCTTCATTTCCTCTTCAATATAAACCGGAACAATGTGTTCTTTTTTGTTTAAATCACGTGACATGCTTCTGCCTTTCTTCTTATTAGACGTCTAAATTTTTGACCTCATGCGCGTAACTCTCGATGAATTTACGGCGAGGCTCAACTTCATCACCCATGAGCATGGCAAATGTTTTATCCACCTCAACAGCATCCTCCAGCACCACCTTAAGGATGGTGCGCCGCTGGGGATCCATCGTGGTGTCCCAAAGCTGCTGGGGGTTCATTTCCCCAAGACCTTTATAGCGCTGCGTGTCCATCCCTTTTTTGGCGGATTCGCGCACATACGCCAGGATGTCGACGAGTGACATCAGTTCCGTCTTGTTCTTATCATCTTCGATGACAAATAACGGCTTTAGGTCGATCTTGGGCCTTGCCTTATCTTTTTTATCTTTGGCCAAGAGGAGCATTTGGTCTTCAATGGTGCGTTTGTAATCCTGCAAAAAAATGCCCATCTTGTCGAGCGCCTCCTGCAGGGGCTCGATCTCTTCGGATTCGAATATTTCTATGTATTGCGTTTCCGTGTCGTTCTTGGTGATCTCGGCCAATTCTTTATCATCAAAAACATACTCTTCCTGGGCGCCTACTTTAACAACATAGCGGGGCATCTTCTTTTTCTTGGCATCATATTTCCCGACGTAAGCGCCAAAATCCACTCCCCGGCGCTTAAGGCGTTCGGCGATATTCTCCAGTTCAACCAGGGCCTGAAGGATCTCTTTGACCTGTGCCGGAGTATAGGTCTTTTTCCCCTCGATCTTGGTCAGCCTGATGCCGTCCGTGCCTAATTCCAGGACCAGATCATTCATTTCCTTCTCGGTTTGGATATATTCTTCCCGTTTACCGCGGGTTACCTTATACAGCGGCGGTTGGGCGATATAAATAAACCCGCCTTCAACAAGCTGGGGCATTTGACGGTAAAGGAGCGTTAATATCAAGGTGCGGATATGTGAGCCGTCGACGTCCGCGTCGCACATCAAAATGATCTTATGATAACGTAATTTCTCAATGTTAAAATCCTCGCTGATGCCGGTGCCCAGCGCTGTGATCATGGTACGGATCTCTTCATTGCTTAATATCTTGTCCAGCCGGGATTTTTCAACGTTTAAAATTTTACCCTTCAGGGGCAAGATCGCCTGGAAAGATCGGTCGCGTCCCTGCTTGGCAGAACCGCCGGCGGAATCACCTTCCACCAGGTACAGCTCGCACATGGCAGGGTCTTTTTCAGAACAGTCCGCCAGCTTCCCCGGCAGGCCGCCGGAATCCAGGGCGCCTTTGCGGCGGGTAAGATCGCGCGCCTTGCGCGCGGCCTCACGGGCACGCGCCGCCATGATGACCTTGTCAATGATCTTGTTTGCCACCGACGGATTTTCTTCAAAAAAACGGGTCAGCGCCTCCAGCGTCATGGAGGCCACCAGGCCGTCAACCTCGGAGTTCCCAAGCTTTGTCTTGGTCTGGCCCTCAAATTGGGGCTCCGGGATCTTCACTGATATCACCGCGACAAGCCCTTCGCGGGTATCATCGCCGGATATCCCTATCCCGTCCTTTTCTTTGAGCAAATTCTTGGCCTTGGCGTAATTATTGATGGCCCGTGTCAAGGCAGAGCGGAAACCTGAAAGATGCGTCCCGCCTTCTATGGTATTAATGCTGTTGGCATAAGAAAAAACGATCTCGTTATACGTATCATTGTATTGGAGGGCAACTTCCGCGCTGATGCCGTCTTTTTCTTTTTCAAAATAAAAGACCTTGTTGTGCAGCGGGGTTTTATTTTCTGAAAGATGTTCGACGAAAGAGACGATCCCCCCTTTAAATAAAAACAGGTTTTCTTTGGGCTTTTCGCCCCTGTTATCGATGAGCTTTATAGAAATTCCCTTGTTTAAAAACGCCAGTTCGCGCAGGCGTTTGGCTAAAATGTCGTAGGAAAATTTCAGTGTTTCTTTGAAGATCTTCCTGTCCGGCTTGAAGGTGACCTTGGTGCCGGTGGATTTTGTTTTGCCGATGGTGGTGAGCTTTGAGACCGTGTTGCCTTCTTCATAGCGCTGATGATAAATATTGCCGTCACGCTTGACTTCAACCTCAAACCATTCCGAAAGCGCGTTAACGCAGCTGATGCCCACCCCGTGCAAACCACCGGAAACCTTATAGGTGTCTTTATCGAATTTACCGCCGGCGTGCAGGGTCGTCAGAACGACTTCAACGGCAGGTTTTTTTTCAGTCTTGTGCATGTCGACCGGGATGCCGCGGCCGTTATCAATGACTGAAATGGACTCATCGTGATTGATGAGGGTTTCAATAGCGGTACAGTATCCTGCCAAAGCCTCGTCGATCGAATTGTCCACCGCTTCATAAACAAGGTGGTGAAGCCCCTTGCTGAAGGTGTCTCCGATGTACATGGCCGGAAGCATGCGAACAGCTTTTAAGCCCTCCAGGACCGTGATGTTGCTGGCGTCATAGCTGCCTTTTTGCTTTGCTGGCTTTTCTTCTTTCGTCATTTACTTGGCTCCTACTTTAAAACTAATTTTTACAATTGACGGAAACTCTTGTCTTAGTTCCTTTAAAAGGCCTTCCCTGTTCAAGTTAAGCCTCACTAAGCGCATGGACGAATCCGCATTGATCGTCAGGCACCCATCCTTGAAATCCGCCACACGGCTGCCTTTATCACCGGAAACCTTGGCCCAAACCGCCTGGATGTCCTTAAAATTCCCGCCATCCCCTGATGACATGCGTCCCATGACCCCTGAAACGATATTTTTGATCGAATCCATTCTTACCCCGGATCAAAGCCGCATGGGAAGGGCCAAATACAGATACTCTTTGAGCCGCAAGACGCAGGGCTTGTCCGGCCCTAAAAATTCCATGGGCACATATTCCTCGTCAATGTTCTTAAGCACGTCAATGAAAAACTGCGGATTAAATCCCACGATCAGTTCCTGCTGCCCGTATTCGACCGCCACTTCTTCGCGGGATTCGCCCACATCAGGGGTGGTCTTGGATATCACCAGTTTATCTTTAAAAAGTTCGAATTTGATCGCCTGAAAATCCGGGGTGGACAATAAATTCGCCCGGCGGATAGCTGCCAAAAGGTCCTGGGTCTTGACCTTGGCCTTATTATTGCCTTCTTTGGGGATGACCTGCTTATAATTAGGAAACTCCCCTTCTATAATACGGGTGGCGATCAGGACCCCGTTAATATTAAACAGGACCTGGGTTGTCCCATGGATAATGCTGACCTGTCCCTCTTCTTTCAGGTTACGGTTGATCTCATTGATCGCTTTAACAGGGACAATGATATGAAAATCTTTATGTGAAGGATGTATTAATTTCTTTTCAATTTTAGCCAGACGCCTGCCGTCTGTGGCCACCATCCGCACCACATCCCCTGCCACTTCCAACAAAAGACCATTTAAGACATACCGGGACTCTTCATAAGAAACCGCAAAATTCGTCAAACGGATCATTTCTTTTAAATCCGCCTGCTTAATTAAAACCGCATCTTTATCTTTAAATTCCGGAAATTTAGGGAATTCTTCTTTAGGCAAGCCATTAAGCTTAAAACGGCAATTTAAACCTTCAATATCGATCTGATTATTCTTGCGGGCAACAATAATCACTTCTCCGCTTGGTAATTCACGGACAATATCACTAAAACGCTTGGCAGGGATGGTAATGGCCCCTTGTTCATAGACATGCACAGGCAATTCACAGGATATACCGATATCAAGATCGGTGGTATTTAATTTCAAAGAACTGTTATTTGTTTCTAAAAGTATATTGGAGAGAATAGGTAAGGTTGTTTTTGGAGAAACTATATTACTTACCGTTGCGATCGCGGCCTGGATTTCCTCTTTATTAGTCTTTATTTTCATATTCACAACCCTCTGCTTTTAGTACTTTTTGTTTAACCTTGAAAGACAGCAGTAATCGTATTAGTACTTGTGGATAAGTTGAATTAGAAAGAAATCACCAATGTTTTCAATGTGTTACGGGTATTAACACCTGTGGATAAGCCTGGGACAAGATCCATTTCTTATCCACACTCATTTATTCCAAAAGGATCGAGTTTAAATAATCAATGCTTTTTTTTACTTCCGGACTGGTTATAAAGTCCTTTTCTATCTTTTTATAAGCGTGTAAAACAGTTGTGTGGTCTTTACCGCCAAAAGCCGCCCCGATCTCCGGCAAGGAATGTGTCGTTAATTTGCGGGTCAAGTACATTGCTACCTGCCTGGGCAAAACCACGTTTTTATGACGCTTTTTGGTTTTCAGGTCAGCCAGGGTTACGCGATAATGGGCAGCCACTTCTTTTTGGACCATGTCAACACTGATGGTCTTGATGGTTTCTTTGACCATGTCTTTAAGGACCTGCTTGGCCACGGCCAAAGAGATCAATTTATCTTCCAGGAGCGCGTAAGCCACCACCCGGATCAGCGCCCCTTCTAATTCACGGATATTGGTTTTAATTTCCTGGGCAATAAATAATACCACATCATCAGGGACTATCACGGATTCTAATTCTAATTTTTTACGTAAAATAGCCACCCTTGTTTCATAGTCCGGCGGCTGGATATCAGTGATCAGCCCCCAGGCAAAACGTGAGACTAAGCGTTCTTCTAAGTTGGCGATCTCTTTAGGCGGCCTGTCCGAGCAGATGATGATCTGCTTGTGGTGGTCATGCAAGGTATTAAAGGTGTGGAAAAATTCTTCCTGGGTGGAGACTTTTCCGGCGATAAAATGGATATCATCGATCAAAAGGATGTCAACGTGGCGGTACTTTTGGCGGAAAGCTTCTGACGAATGGTGGCGGATGGAATTGATCAATTCATTGGTGAACTGTTCAGACGACAGGTAACAAATTTTAAGGGCAGGGTTTTTGCGCTTGGCCTCATGGGTGATGGCCTGCAGTAAATGCGTTTTGCCCAGACCCACGGGCCCGTAGATAAAAAACGGATTGTAAGACTTGGCGGGATTCTCCGCCACGGCCTGGGCCGCGGCAAAAGCAAAACGGTTGCCTGCCCCTACGACAAAATTTTCAAAAAGGAAACGCGGATTTAAATGGATGTTCTTGTCCGCCGGCGCGAAAGACTTTTCAATTTGGTCAAGCTTTTGCTGGGTTTTTTTGTTCAGCAGCTCAGAATTAACGGCGAATTCAATATCGATCCCCTGCCCTGCCTCGGTGCGCAGGCAGCGCTCAATGATGGCGCGGTAGCGTTCATCGATCCAGTTTTTGAAATATTCATCCGGGGCCTGGATGGTCAAGACCCCTGGATTGGTCTCACAGATCTTCAGATGAGAAAACCACGTGTCGTAGGAAGTCTCGCCGATAGAGGCCTTGATGGGGGTTTGGGCTTTTTGCCAGACGTCGTTGAGGGTCATTATTGACGAGAACACAAGTTATTAACAGCTGTGGATTGTTTTTGTTTTTCGATGGGTCATTATAACAAAGCTTTGTTTGATTGCAATCTCTTTTTGTTGACTTCATTCATTCCTGTGTTATAATTTCCGAACTATGAAGAAGCACTTAAAAACACCAACCAATATTGTTGGGAAAAAAAGACACGGATTCCGTAAGCGCATGGCGAGTTCTGACGGCCAAAAGGTTCTCAGCCGTCGACGCGCCAAAGGCCGCCGTAAACTTATCCCCTAAAAGCACGCAGGCTTAACAAATGGTCAAGAAGATCCTGGTCTCAGGCGTAAAAGCCTATCAGTGTTTAAGCCGCGCGTTATTTGGTAGAAACTGCCGTTTTTATCCCTCATGTTCGCAATACGCCATTGAGGCCATTGAGCGCTTTGGCGTTGCCCGGGGAGCGAAAAAAGCGATAGTCCGCATTTTGCGCTGTTCTCCGATAACCGACGGCGGGTATGACCCAGTAAGGTAAAATTCTATGGAACGCAACACCCTTTTAGCCATTGTCCTATCTGCAGTAGTTTTATTCAGCTATCAAGCGATCTTTATTGCTCCCAAACAAGCAGAATTGTTAAAAAACTCACAACTATCTGCAGCACAAAATGTTACAGAAAAATCAATCTCCCCCAATATAATTGTCCCAAACAGCGGCGTAGAAACCACAAGTACGGTTAATAAGACACAAGATTATGAAATAAAAACCACAAATGAAGATATTTCATACACAAATGTGGGCGGTTCACTCCACAAAATAGATTTTATTAGGAACAGCCCCTTTCCTATAACTGACGTATTAAGCGTTAGCGGTCTTGAAAATGTTCCATACACAGGCCAAAAACTAAATGACAAAACAGTTTCCCTTGTATATAAGGACAAAAGCTGGCAAATAACAAAAACGTATGAAATCAAAGATAAGTATATAATAAATGTCAGAATGGAAATTAAAAATTTATCAGAAATTTCCATTCTGAGCAATTTTAGTTTCACAGCATTTGAAATCGATGAATCCAGAATGGAAATTAATCAAAATAACAGAGAAACTGCTCTATTTGAATATTCCGTTTATTCAAATAATAAAATATTTCGCAAGGGCAATGCTAATAAATTCAATGACAAAAACAATCAAATCGGATCAGCAATGGTCAAGTGGCTTGGCTTTAGGGACCATTACCACGCCTTTATTGTTAAACCCGAATTTGAGACGAAATCCTTTGAAATCAAATCAGATAGCGATAAACAGCTGAAGGTTTCTGTTACGCCTCAAGATAAAAATTTGGCGCCAGGCGAAAGTGTAACCTATAATTTTAGTATTTATGCCGGCCCCCAAAATCCTTGGCTCATGAAAAAATACCAAAAAGGCTTTGAGAAGATCGTTGCCTTTAGCAGTTTCCCTATAATTGAATGGATAGGGCAGGCTATTTATTATACGATACCATTTTTGCATGGTGTTTTTAAATCTTGGGGGGTGGCCATTATTTTGATCAGCATGATGATCTATGGCATAACCTATCCCTTGACCATGAAAAGCATGATGTCCATGCGTAAAATGCAGGAAGTCCAACCCAAGATCGCGGCATTAAGGGAAAGATTTAAGAATGACCCTCAAAAATTGAATACGGAAATGGTAGAGATTTACCGTCGAGAAAAGATCAATCCTTTTGGCGGCTGCCTGCCGTTTTTAATACAAATGCCATTTTTTATGGCTTTATACCAAATATTGTGGCGCGCCCAATATTTTCAGGGACAAGGATTCTTGTGGATCAAAGATCTTTCCCAGCCGGACCGCCTGATAATATTTCCTTTTTATTTGCCTTTATTTGGTAATGAGCTTAATATATTACCAATCTTGACAGGCGGCATCATGTTCATGCAGCAGAAGATATCAAGCAAGAGCATGGTCGTCACGGATGAGCAACAAGCCATGCAGCAGAAGATGATGATGTACATTTTGCCGGTAATGATGACATGCATGTTTTATAAATTTGCCAGCTCCTGGGCGATATACTTTTTGGTTTTTTATATCCTTTCAACGGCAACACAATGGAAAATAGCCAAAATGGCGGGTAAAAAGTGATCATGGTGATTAAATCAGAGGCCAGTGAGTTTGAAGGAAACACCTTAAATGAGGCTATTAATAAGGCTGTTTTAAAATTCGGCCTTCCTAAAAATAAGCTTGATATTAAAATTGTCTGTGAAGAAAAGCGTGGACTTTTTGGTATGCGGGGAGCCAAATCTGCTAAAATTAAGGTGACCATCAAATAAGGTCAGTTTCACGTGAAACTGGCACCAGAGGCGCGCATGGCTAAAACTATCGCTGTTTGCAATCAAAAAGGCGGGACAGGCAAAACCACTACAACCATCAACCTGGCATCAGCCCTGGCTGTTTTAGGCAAGAAAATCCTTATTGTAGACATGGATCCCCAAGGCAATGCAAGCAGCGGGGTAGGGGTCAATAAGAACGAGATTAAAGAGTCTTTATATGATGTGCTCATTCACCGTATCGCAGTTACCCAAGGCCTGGTCAAAACAGGTGTTAATAATTTAGATATCATTCCCTGCAATATCAATTTGACCGGAGCAGAAATAGAGCTCGTCGGAGTTCTCTCTAGAGAAACCAGGCTTAAAAAAGCCCTGGACTCTATCAAAGACAGATACGAGTTCATATTTATAGATTCCCCGCCATCTTTAGGTCTTTTAACGCTCAATGCTTTGGTCGCCGCAGATTCCATTTTGATCCCGATTCAATGTGAATTCTATGCCTTGGAAGGCGTGTCCCAGCTATTAAATACCATAGCCCTGGTCAAAGAAGGGCTTAATACTGATCTGCACGTTGAAGGTGTTTTAATGACCATGGCAGATTTCAGGACTAATTTGACCAATGAAGTAATCAATGAGATCAAGAATTATTTTAAGGAAAAAGTGTACAAGTCAATTATTCCCAGGAACATACGTCTAAGCGAAGCGCCAAGTTTTGGCAAACCGATCAATTTTTATGACGCCGCTTCGGCAGGTTCTTTAAAGTACAAAGAGTTAGCAGAAGAGTTTTTATTGGCGAATAGGGCATTAACGCCATAGGAGAGTTCAGAATGGAAAAAAAATCTTTAGGCAAGGGATTATCAGCGCTTATATCAAGTAAGCCATCTGAATCTTCAAATAATGATATTTCCAGTTTGGAAATTAATTCATCTGGAAATGTTGCCTATGTTAAAACAATGTCCATTCTGGAAAATAGATTTCAACCAAGACAAAATTACGATGAAGCCAAATTAGAAGATTTGAAGGCTTCAATTAAAGAAAAAGGCGTTCTGCAGCCGATCTTAGTACGCAAGCATGAGCATGGCTATGAAGTTGTGGCAGGGGAGAGGCGTTTAAGGGCAGCAAAGGCCATTGGCTTGGAACAAGTGCCGGTAATTATTAAAAATGTTACGGACCGGGAAGCTCTGGTATTGGCCTTAGTTGAGAATATACAGCGCGAAGAATTAAATGCCATTGAAGAAGCGCTGGGGTTTAAGCGCCTCATGGAAGAGTTTCAATTCACCCAGGAAGCTGTTGCGGAAGCTATCGGCAAAGACCGCTCTACGGTCACTAATTTATTACGGCTCTTGCGCCTTCCCGAAGAAATTCAAAAACAAGTGGCTGACGCCAAGCTTTCCATGGGTCATGCCCGTGCCTTATTAAGCCTCGAAGGCGCTGCCATCCAGAAAAAAATGGCCCAGGTCATTATTGACCGCGGCCTTTCCGTGCGCCAGGTGGAAGACCTGGTGAAAAAAGCCCATCAAGGCCAAAACATTATTAAGGCAGCGGCCAAGCCTAAAAACCGTGATATTGAAATTTTGGAAGAAGAGCTGCGGAAAATTCTAGGGACCAAGGTTTTTGTCGAGGACAAAAAGGGCAAGGGCAAGCTTGTTATTGAATATTATACCCTGGATGACCTGGACCGTATTTTAGGGATCTTACGTCAATGAAAGCGGAGTCGGTATTAGTTTTGATCAAGCCCGACGGGATGCAAAAAGGCATTGCAGGGGACGTGATCGGTTTATTTTTAGCCGGTGACCTGAAATTGACGGGGTTGAAGGTGGTACAGGTTTCCCCGAGGCTGGCACAAGCCCATTACGGGCATTTGCGCGGGCAATTTTTCTTTAAAGAAATTGTCACTTACTTAATGGGGGATCTGCACGCAAAGAACCCCGTGGTGGCCATGGTGTTTACCGGCCCCCAGGCGGTGTCCAAGTGCCGCAAGATCGCCGGTGCCACCAACCCCGAAGAAGCTGATCCCAGGTCTGTGCGCGGCAAATTCGGACGCGTGACCACCAAGGGTGTATTTGAGAATTTAGTCCATGTTTCCTCGGACGTGAAAGAAGCTCGCCGGGAAATAGCACTGTGGTTTAAGAAAAATGAAATATTAAAATAAGGGACATTATGATAACAGGAATGACAGGGTTTGGAGCTTGTGAAGTTACCCTTGGAAAAATCAAGGGTGTTGCGGAGATAAAGACAGTCAACCACCGTTATCTGGACGTGGCTTTCTATCTTCCGGTAGGATTCTCGTCGTTGGAGGACAAGATACAAAAGATCATTGCCGGCCGCGTCAAGCGCGGCAGGGTCACGGTATCCGTCAAGATCACTGACAGGCCGCACACGAACATCATATTAAACCAGGATGCTGTTAAGCGTTATTTGGATTTCGCCAGGAGCCTGGGGAAAAAGCACCACATAAAAAATGACATTACCGTCGCTGATATTATGCGCCTGCCCGGAGTGGTCGAAGCCAAGGAAGTTTTCGTGCAGGCAGGCGAGCTTTGGCCTGTTTTAGAGAAGTCCTTACGCAAGGCCGTGGCGGGGGTCGTGGTCATGCGCCAACGGGAAGGCAAAGCCTTGAGCGTGGATATCAACGGCCAGTTATCACTCATGCAGCAGCAGATCAGGCTCATCAAAGCGCGCACCAGCGCTCTTTTAAAAGACAGTAAATCTAAAATGGGCCCGGATGAATTTTCCTCTTATCAAAAAAGCAATGATGTCAACGAAGAGACAGCCCGCCTGGCGCATTATATTGATGAGGCTAAAATGCTTTTAAAGCAAGTTGAAGGGTCAGGCAAGAAACTCGATTTTATCGCCCAGGAAATGCAGCGGGAGACCAATACCATCGGCTCCAAGGTGCAGGACAAGGTGGTTGCCGCTGCGGTGATCGCCATCAAAAGCAAGGTTGAGAAGATCCGCGAACAGTCCAACAATGTCGAATAAAAACTCCCCGCCCTCCAAAGCCAAGATCGTCATTATATCCGGCCCCTCAGGCTGCGGCAAGACAACCCTGCATAAAGCATTGCTGTTAAGCCCGTTGTTAAAGGGCAAATTAGTCAAATCCATCTCAGCCACCACCAGGCCCAAAAGGCCGGGAGAACGCGAGGGCCGCGACTATTTGTTCTTAAGCACAGAGATCTTCGAGGAGAGGATCAAAAAAGGGTATTTCTTGGAGTGGGAAAGGGTTTTTGATAATTATTACGGAACGCCTAAACAGCAGGCGCTGAATTTGCTTAAAAAAGGCATTAATGTCCTTTTATGCATTGATGTCAAGGGGGCCAAGACCGTGGCCAGCGAATTCCCTCAGGCTTTGAAAATATTTATTAAAGCGCCTTCTCTGAAAGTCCTGGAAGTCCGTTTGAAAGCAAGGGGTTCTGAAAGCAGGGAAAGCTTAAGCCTGCGCTTAAAAGTGGCCCGCAAGGAATTAAAAGAAGCCAAGCATTACGACCATGTGATCATTAATGCGGACTTAAATAGGGCCCTGGAAAAGCTGGAGCAAATTGTTTACCATGACTTAGGGATAGGTCCCGGTTTTTAGGTAGACAATAGGCGGTTAGTATGATATAAAGATTGTTTTCTCGGAAGATAGGGAAGGTATCCCTGTCTTTGTTTTTATGTTTCAAAATAGGAGGTAACATGCGTATGGCTTATCAGCCGCTCGAAGAATTATTGCCTAAGGCAAGCATGAGTGTTTATCGTTTGGTGCGTTTGGCTTCAATGCGCGCCACCGAGTTGGCTACGACAGGTGTCAGGCTGGTCAATGTGCCTGCCGACCAGAAATTAGCGACGACAGCGTTAGATGAGATCCGCGCCGGTAAGGTCACGGAAAAAGGCGGGGACATCTTTACCGCGTATAACGATGCAAAAAATAAAAAGAATGCCAAGTCCAAAGACTAAACAAGTCGTTTTAGGCGTTTGCGGCAGCATTGCGGCATATAAGGCGGGGGACATCATCCGCCGGCTCCAGGACGCTCACTGTGAAGTGACAGTGATCATGACCAGGGAGGCGGAACGGTTCATAACACCGTTGACCTTGTCTTCGTTGTCAGGCAGGGCTGTGCACAGCGACATGTTTGATAAAGATTCCTGGCGCATGGCGCATATTGAACTTGCCCGCAGCGCGGAACTTGTCCTTATCGCGCCGGCGACGGCCAATGTCATAGGGAAATTGGCCAATGGTGTAAGTGATGATCTGCTGACCACCTTTGTGATAACCACCCGTGCCCCCATTTTTATAGCACCGGCGATGAACGATGAGATGTATGCCAACCGGATCGTCAAGGACAATTGTGCCAAACTTAAAAAATACGGGTTTAAATTCATTGAGCCTGTGAAAGGCAAATTAGCCTGCGGCACCACCGGCATCGGCCATTTGGCGGAAGTGGAAGATATTGTTGGCGTGGTAGCCAAGTGGTAAGGCAGTGGTCTGCAAAACCACTATTCAGCGGTTCGATTCCGCTCCACGCCTCCATAATATATGGATAGAGATTCAGGGCGGGTGGTGGAAACATTAAGAAGTGCCGCGGTTGAGGTGTATCCGTCATCTGTTTTTTGGGCGGGTGGTGGAATTGGTATACACGTAGGACTTAAAATCCTATGACCGTAAGGTTGTGAGGGTTCAAGTCCCTCCCCGCCCACCATAAAATATTAAGGGACTCGTAGCTCAGTTGGTTAGAGCGCATCCTTGACATGGATGAGGTCACAAGTTCGAGCCTTGTCGAGTCCACCAGAAAATCATGGATTACAGCAGAGACATAGATAAATTACGTCACACGGCTTCCCACGTTTTGGCCCAGGCGGTCAAAGAGTTATGGCCGGATGTCAAGGTCACGATAGGGCCCGCCATTGACAACGGGTTTTATTATGACTTTGATAAGAAAGAGCCATTTACCGACGATGATCTGCGCAAGATCGAAAAGGCGATGTACCGCATCGTCAATAAAAATTTGCCCATGAAACAATCCTCCATGAAGCGCGATGAGGCCATCAAGCTTTTTCGCTCCATGAAGGAAGATTACAAGGTTGAACTCATTGAGAACCTTCCTGACCAGGAAGTTTCCATTTTTAAGACGGGCGATGAGTTCCTGGACCTTTGCAAAGGTCCGCACATCCCGGCCACAGGCGCCATTAAAGGCCTGAAGCTTTTGTCCGTGGCAGGTGCCTATTGGCGCGGGGATGAAAAAAGGCCCATGCTCCAGCGCATTTACGGCACGGCTTTTTTTACGCAAAAAGAGCTGGATGAATATTTGAAAATGCTTGATGAAGCAGCCAAGCGCGACCACCGTAAAATAGCGACCCAGCTTGATCTTTTTCATATTTATCATGACACCGCCGGGGCAGGGCTTGTTTTTTATCATCCTAACGGCGCCATGCTGCGCAAGATCATGGAAGACTACCTGCGCGCCCAGCATTTAAAGCGCGGGTATCAGCTGGTCATGACCCCGCATATTTTAAAGGGCAAGCTTTGGGACATTTCCGGTCACGCCGAGAATTACCGCGAGAACATGTACTACTTTAAAGTGGATGAAGAAGATTACGCGGTCAAGCCCATGAATTGCCCGGGACACATCCTTATTTATAAGTCCCAGACGCGCTCGTACCGCGATTTGCCTGTCCGTTATTTTGAATTAGGCACGGTTTATCGTCAGGAAAAAGCAGGGGTCCTGCACGGGCTTTTGCGCGTGCGCGGGTTTACCCAGGATGACGCGCATATTTTCCTGCGCCCGGAACAGATCAAAAATGAGGTCATTGGCGTCATTGATTTTGTTTTTGACGCCATGAATGATTTTGGCTTTCATGACCTGCACATTGAACTTTCAACCCGCCCCGAGAAATTCATGGGCAGCATTGCCAATTGGGACAAGGCCACGGCCGCCCTGAAAGACGCGCTGGATACCAAGGGTTTAAAATATGACATCAATGAAGGCGACGGCGCTTTTTACGGTCCTAAAATAGATATTAAATTAAAAGATGCCATTGGCCGTCAATGGCAGTGCGGAACGATCCAATGCGATTTTCTCTTGCCTGAGCGTTTTGAACTTAATTACGTGGATGAAAGCGGGAATCAGGCCACACCGGTGATGCTGCACCGGGCGATCCTGGGCAGTCTCGAGAGATTCATCGGCACCCTGATCGAGCATTACGCGGGCAATTTTCCATTATGGCTGGCCCCCAATCAGGTGACGATCATTCCTCTTAAGGATGAACATCAAAGTTTTGCCACGCAGGTCAAAACAGCGTTACAGCAGGCGGACATCAGGGTTGTCGTCGATGATCGTAATGAATCTTTATCCAAGCGCATCAGGGAAGCATCTGTCAAAAAGATCCCCTATCAGATCATCATAGGAGATAAGGAAGTACAATCATCACAGGTAACGGTGCGCCTGCAAAATGGAAGCGATTTAGGCGCTATGAGCCCAGATGCTTTGCTTGGCCGCCTAAAACAACAGATTATTGACAAGCAATAGAAATTAGGGATAATAGTACGCTCTTGAGTTAAAAAGAATATATATTAGGAGGATTAACTATTTTAAAGAATATACGGATCAACAATCAAATTCGTTCCAAAGAAGTCAGGGTGATCGGGCCTAATTCCGAACAATTAGGGGTAGTCACCATTACCAGGGCCATGGAGTTGGCAGCGGAGTATGGGCTTGATCTTATTGAAGTGGCCCCCACCGCGGCCCCGCCGGTATGCCGGATCATAGACTTCAGTAAATATAAATATGACCAGCAGAAAAAAGAACGCAAGGTCAAGAAGCACCAGCACGTGACACACTTAAAGCAGATTCGTATCAAGCCCCACATCGACGATCATGACCTGGAAACCAAGATGCGCCAGGCCATTGCTTTTTTGAGCAAAAAAGATAAAGTCAAGATCAATATGATGTTCCAGGGCAGGGAGATGAGTTTCCGTGACCAATGGAAAGCGGTTCTGGAAAAAGTAGTGGCGGCCACCGCGCAGTACGCGATCGTTGAGAAATCACCCATGGCTGAAGGGCGTATCGTTTCCATGGTGCTATCGCCTAAATCAGAAAAGTAATTACTAACGAAGGGATCAAGGTAAGGGTATGGCTAAAAAGGTCAAGAAACTAAAATTAAAGACCAAGAAAGCGGCGTCCAAGCGTTTGCGCATGACCAAGAGCGGTCTGTTAAAAAAGCGCAATGCCGGCCGTCAGCATATTTTGGGCAAAAAGACACGCAAACATAAACGCCAATTGCGCCACAGCGGATACATATCAGCGACGGACGCCAAGCGTATAAGGAAGGTGTTGCCGTATGGTACGAATTAAAACAAACGTCTATTCCCATAGGCGTAAAAAACGCGTTTTAAAAGAAGCCAAGGGCCAATTTGGCGATCGCAGCAAACGTTATAAAGAAGCCATCAAGTCGCTGATCGGTTCCCGTCAATACGCGTACTTTGACCGCAAGAAGAAAAAAGGTGATTACAGGAACCTGTGGATCATCCGTCTGAACGCGGCTTGCCGTGAATCAGGCATTACCTACAGTCGTTTTATCAGCGGCCTTAAAGCAGCGCAGATCGTCCTTGACCGCAAGGTGATGGCGGACCTGGCTGTGACGGAGCCTGAAGTTTTCGCCCTGCTCATCGAAAAAGCGAAGATACTTAAGCCCAAGGTGGCAGTTAAGAAAACAGTTAAGAAGGCGTAACCACGGCGGGGCCCTTCCATGCAGTGGAACTTCCAAGAGATTCATCAGCAGGCCCAAACTGAGGCCCAGGCCATCAACAGCCCGCAGGCCCTGGAAGCCTTTCGCCTTAAATACTTAGGCAAGAAAGGCCTCGTTGCTGCTGTGTTTGCCTCTTTGGGGACAGCAGACCCTTCCCAGAAAGCAGCCATAGGCAAAGGGGCCAATGATCTAAGAGGCCTTGTTGAAGGACTCATTGCAGCAAAATCCGCAGGTATCAGCACGGCCAAGGTTTCCGGAGAGCAGGTGGACTTTTCTTTGCCAGGCACCGGGGAGGTTTTAGGCCACACGCATATTTTGACCCAAACCATGCAAGAGATCATTGCGGTCTTTGAGCAGATGGGTTTTGTAACGATCGAGACACCGGAAATAGAAACGGAATTTAATAATTTTACGGGATTAAATATCCCGATCGACCATCCTTCCCGCGACGCCTTTGACACTTTTTATTTAGATGCCGAAGATCCTTCGGCCCAAGGCCGCCGTCTCTTATTGCGCAGCCATACTTCTCCCGGACAGGTGAGGATCATGAAACAGCACAAGCCTCCCATGGCGGTGATCGTGCCTGGCCGCGTGTATCGCCCCGACGCTGTAGATGCCAGTCACTCGTTCATGTTCCATCAGATAGAAGGTCTTTTGGTGGATGAAAAAGTGCAATTTTCCGAGCTCAAAGGTTTATTGACGGAATTCTGCAGGCGGTTCTTTGGCCCCAAGGTCGTGATGCGCTTTCGCCCGCACTTTTTTCCTTTCACAGAACCCTCAGCGGAAGTAGATATTAATGCTGAAATTTTGGGCATTCAACGCAAGAAATGGCTTGAGATCTTAGGTTGCGGCATGGTCAACCCTAAAGTATTTGAAGCTGTCGGATACCCCAAGGGCAAATACAAAGGCTTTGCTTTCGGCATGGGTGTCGAGCGCATGGCCATGCTTAAGTACGGCATCAATGATATCCGTTTATTTTACGAAAACGACGCGCGCTTCTTGAAGCAGTTTTAAATACTATGAAACTTTCTTTAGGCTGGTTAAAAGACTATATTGACCCCAAGATCTCGACGGAAGAGCTGATCGAACGGCTGACCATGGCTGGGCTTGAGGTCGAGGGTGTTGAATATATTGGTAAGGACATTGTGCTTGAGATCGAGATCACGCCCAATCGTCCGGATTGCTTGTACATTTTAGGATTGGCCCAGGAAATTGGCGCCATCACGGGACAGGCAGTCAACCCGCCCAAGATCAAAAGCGCCAAGACGGCACAACTTAAAGAATTGATCCACATTGAAAGCAAAGAGGATTGCAGTCGCTATATCGGCACCTTGATTAAAGGTGTGCAGATCAAGGATGCGCCGCCGGAAATGAAGGTGCGTCTGGCTTCCTTGGGGATCAATGCCATCAATAATGCGGTGGACATAACCAATTTTGTGTTGATGGAAACAGGCCAGCCTTTGCATGCGTTTGACCATGACAAAATAGCCGGCGGCAAAATAAACGTGCGCAGGGCAAAAGCCGGGGAAAGCATTGTAACGCTCGATGGCATTGAGCGAAAGCTGGACAGCTCCATTTTAGTGATCGCGGATGCTCAAAAACCAGTGGCCATTGCCGGCATCATGGGCGGCAGGGATTCGCAGATCACATCTTCGACCAAAAATATTTTATTGGAAAGTGCCCATTTTGACATGGGACTTATCCGGCGGGCTTCACGCACCCTGGGACTTCGCAGCGATTCTTCCTATCGTTTTGAGCGCAATGTGAGCTTTGCAGGCGTTGCCATTGGGTCTGATCGCGCCACGGAGCTATTGCTCCAGTTATCAGGAGGGCAGTTATCCGGCCGCGGGGAGATCTTATCCAAAGCCAAAAGCGTTGCCATCAAAATAAAGGTCAAAGTTTCCGACATAGAATCCCTTTTGGGCTTGAAAATAACCCCGCTCAAAATTAAAACATGGCTGAGCAGGTTAGGATTTAAAGTGACAGCCAAGGCCGGTGTTTTGACAGTCACACCTCCGGCCAATCGGGTGGATATCGGGCAGGACGTGGATGTGATCGAGGAGATCGCTCGCATGATAGGCTTTGATCACCTGCCATCCAAATTACCGACGATCAAAGCAGCCAATATTCCCGTCAATAAAAGGCCGCGCGAGATCAAGGACCAGATCCGCAGGACTTTAACAGCAGGCGGCATTGATGAGATCATCACACATTCCATGATCAACACCAAGGCCCTGGTCAAAAGCAACATGGCAGATATGCCGGCACTACGGATCTTTAATCCTTTAAATCAGGACCAGGAATTGATGCGCCCGGTCATTTTACCATCCTTCTTGCAGGCGGTGGTGACGAATTTTAACCGTGGTCAAAAAGACCTGCGCATATTTGAAATTGGCAAGACGTATTTTAAAGACAAGGAAAAAGAGACCTTAGGGATATTATTGACCGGCCGCCGCACGCATGATTGGCGTTTGTCCAAGAAAGACAGCGTCGAGGTCCTTGACCTGAAAGGGAATTTGGAGCGCATTTTCAAGAATATCAGCGTCAGCGTTATTTATGGAAAGACTGAAATGCAGGTATTTGATCCTGGTTGTGCCGCCTCGATCATCGTTGACGGCAAGCAGATCGGCGTTTTAGGCAAGATCGATCGAAAAGCCTTGAATAACTGGGACATAAAAAACCAGGATATTTATTTTGCCGGACTTCACCTGGACGAAATTCTATCCAAGCCCGGCAAATTCGTAAGATACCAGGCTATTTCAGAATTCCCGGCCATTATCCGTGACGTTTCTTTGGCTGTTAAAAAGGAAGTCCCGTATAAAAAAATAGAAGAGATATGTCTACAGCAGGGCGGGGACATTTTAAGGTCCGTGCAATTCATTGAACAGTATTTAGGCGACAAGATCCAATCCGGCCACAAAGGCCTGGTATTTTCCTGCCACTATCAATCCAATATCAGGACCCTGCGCGAAGATGAAGTAAACGCCGCCCACGAACGCATCCTGCAAGCCCTCACGCGCGATCTTGGCGCTGTCCGTCGGTAAAAAACCGGGACACATTGACTTTTTGTTATCCTTTTTAAAAAGTCAATGTGTCCCGGTTTTTTTGTGCTATAATTAATTCAACCCTGCGCTGTTCGACAGGATCTCGGATGTATTGAACCACAAAACAATACTACGGGAGCCGGTAATCTGTGGCGCGCCTTTGGCGGCCTCATATTGGCCCCCACTTGAGAATGATGGTTCTCATTTACACCAGATCCAACGGCAGAAGCGGGGCTTTTTTACATCACAGGGCTTCCCATGTCTGCCAATTTATTTACTTCCGATGAAAAAGTCATTCTCGCGGATTCTCCCCTAAGCGCCCGCATGCGTCCGCGCTCCATTGAAGAGTATGTGGGGCAAAAACATATTTTAGGCGAGGGGAAATTACTTACCCGTGCCATTGAAGCGGACAGGATCTCATCGCTGGTCCTTTACGGCCCTCCGGGTGTTGGTAAAACCACCCTGGCCTTATGCATCGCGCAGAAAACCCTATCCCATTTTGAACGGATCAATGCCGTGGCTTCCAACGTCGAGGAAATGCGCAAGATCTTGGCCGGTGCCCAAAACCGCAGGACCTCTTCAGGCCGCAAGACCATTCTTTTTATTGATGAGATCCATCGTTTTAATAAAGCCCAACAAGATGTTTTGATGCCTGATATTGAAGAAGGTAATATCATTTTGATCGGGGCCACGGTCTTTAATCCTTTTTTTGCCCTGGTGGCACCGCTACTATCGCGTTCCCTGATCTTTGAGCTCCAAGCATTAACGCCCGATGATCTGATGGTTTTAATGCGCCGTGCTCTTACGGATAAAGAACGCGGATTAGGCGCTTTGCCTGTTGACATAGAGGACAAGGCTTTAGAATTCTTATCCACCATCAGCGATGGGGATGGCCGCAAGGCACTCAATGCTTTGGAGGTGGCGGCATTGACAACTCCTAAATCTAAAGACGGCAGCATTCACATCACAACAGCCATCGCGGCAGAATCCATCCAGAAAAAACAAGTGAACTATGACGGGGATGGCGACGCGCATTATGACACGGCGTCAGCTTTTATTAAATCCATGCGCGGTTCTGATCCTGATGCGGCACTCTACTGGATGGCCAAGATGATCTATGCCGGGGAAGACCCGCGCTTCATCGCGCGGCGCATTGTGATCTGCGCGGCCGAAGATGTGGGCAATGCTGATCCGCAAGCATTAGTATTGGCCAATGCCGCTTTCCAGGCCGCGGAATTTATCGGACTGCCTGAAGCACGGATCATTTTAGCCCAGGCCGCGGTCTATATTGCCTGCGCCCCTAAATCCAATGCAAGCTATGTAGCCATTGACCGCGCTCTTGCCGATGTCAAAGAACAGCGCACTCACGGGGTCCCCATCCACCTCAAAGATGCCCATTACAAAGGGGCGGATAAATTAGGGCATGGTGCCGGATATAAATACGCCCATGATTACCCGCAGCATTATGTAGAGCAGGAATATATGCCCCATGACGCAACGTACTATCAGCCAACCCTGCAGGGCTATGAGGCCAAGATCAAAGAGAGAATGGACAAATTAAAGAAAAAATGATAACATACGCAGCACATGAAGGATAAAGGCTCTTTAAGAACGCATTATTTAAAGCTCCTTAAAGAGCAGAACAAAGAGGAGCTCTCACGCAAAAGCCGTTTGATCGCGGAGCAATTTTGGCAATTGCCGGCCGTTCAAAAGGCGCAGAGCATCCTGTTTTTTGCATCTATGCCAGGCGAAGTGGATACCTTGGCGATGATCGAGAAGGCATTTTTTTACGGGAAACGGGTAAGTTTGCCCATTGTTGAACAAAATCAAAGGAAATTGATTCCTACACTAATTTCATCTATGGAAGATGTACATAAGAAAAAACACGGTATTTTCGAACCCCATCTTGACCCTGACAAGGCCATTGCTGTAAAGGACATTGATGTGGTCGTCGTTCCGGGGCTGGCTTTTGACAAGCACCACAATCGTCTGGGCCGGGGCGCAGGGTATTATGACCGTTTTTTAAGCACACTTCCTAAGACTGTAATCACTGTTGGTCTTGCCTTTGATTTTCAGCTTCACCCGAAAAGCCTTCCCACAGAAGCGCATGATATGCGCCTTCATCAGGTCATCGCAGGGTAAGTTCTAAAATAGATTCTTAATTCAAGGAGTTTGCCATGGAAAGCAATACACTCGGCCAGGCATTTATTTTTATTTTTGCCGGCATTGTTTGCGTTATTGTCGGATTTTTTCTCAACCGCATCTTAGGCCACAAGCGTACGGAACAAGCCCAAAAAG
>Ga0206995_1014_pt1 | contig 43463 bp, 38 predicted proteins | sample Alteio_BWMinCont_5_FD_153480 | JGI IMG/M metagenome (GOLD analysis project Ga0206995, IMG submission 153480) | Enriched cells from forest soil in Barre Woods Harvard Forest LTER site, Petersham, Massachusetts, United States -... | ecosystem: Environmental > Terrestrial > Soil > Temperate forest >... | reverse complement strand
ATTGGTGCCGATGGAAAAAAATTGAGTTTCGCGGGCCAGGGCTTCGGCCGTCATCACGGCTGCCGGGACTTCGATCATGATACCCACCTTCAACTTTTCATCAAAAGGGACTTTTTCATCCCTTAAAGCGATCTTGACCTGGCTTAATATGGCATTCGCCTGGCGCAATTCCCCAAGGCCGGAGATCATAGGATACATCATCTGTATGCGTCCGTGGACGGAAGCGCGTAAGATGGCCCTTAACTGGGTTTTAAAAATATCCGGACGCTCCAGGCAAAAACGGATGGCGCGGCACCCCAAAAACGGGGACATGTCCCGGGGGATCTGCACGCTGGAAATAAATTTATCTCCGCCCAGATCAAGCGTCCTGATAGTCACCCCAAAGGGTGCCACCGCCTGGGCCACCTGGCTGTAGGATTGATATTGTTCTTCTTCAGAAGGCAGGTCCAGGCGGTTCATATATAAGAATTCCGTCCGGTAAAGCCCTATTCCCTCGGCCCCGTATTTACGCACAGAAGGGATCTCTGAAGATAATTCCAAATTAGCCAGGATGGCAATTTTCTTGCCGTCTATTGTCTGTGCCGGCAAATTTTTCAGGTCGTCAAGCTTTTCCAAAGACGCGGTGATCTTGTGCTGTTCTTTAACATAAAGTTCCTTGGTCTCGGTCGAAGGATTAATGATCACCAGGCCCTTTTGGCCGTCGATGATCACATGGTCCTGATTGTTGATCCTGAGTGTCGCGTCTTTTAAACCAACCACCGCGGGCACGCCTAAAGATTTGGCAATAATGGCTGTATGCGAAGTCCTGCCTCCGATATCAGTCAAAAAACCCTTGATCTTTTTATTGTACATGCTCACCGCGTCCGAGGGAGACAGGTCATGGGCCACGATGATCAGGTCATCCCGCAAACTGTCAAGGTCATGTAATTTGCTTTCATCCATCAGATGTTTCAAGACCCGCCTGCTGATATCGCTGACATCGGATGCGCGTTCACGCAAATATTCATCAGGCATTTTGGCAAAGGATTCGACGAATTTCTTGATGACCGTAAAAAAAACATATTCCGCGGAAGATTTGGTCTCACGTATTTCAGAATTGACCGCGTCGAACAAGGTCGTGTCCTGTAAAACCAGCAAATGCGCGTCAAAGATCTGTGCCGGTCCCGGCCCCAAGTCTTGCATGATCTTGGCCTTCAGCTGACGGATCTCCTTTTGGGCATTATTCACAGCTTCTTCAAAACGGGCGATTTCTGAATCCACTTCGGAGGCAGAAATAGAACGCTGGGGCACTATAAATTCGCCTTTATCCAGGATAAATGACGGGCCATAGGCAATGCCCGGCGCCGCGGGGATCCCTTTTAAAACGATCTCACTCATGTGATCAATTCTTCCTCTTGCTTATTAAAAAATTTTTCAAACTCCGCCATGGCTTCATTGGCTTGTAGGCCTTCAACGGTGACTTTCAGGACTGTTCCTACCACCGCTCCTAACATCAAGATCCCCATAATAGACCGGCCATTGACTTTTTCATCACCATGGGCCAGCGTCACCGTCACGTCAAATTTCTCGACCAAACCGACAAACAGGGCTGCCGGGCGCGCGTGCAGGCCTTTTTTATTAACCACAGTCAGCTCTTTTTCAATCACCTTTTGATCACTCTCTGGGTCTCTATCAATTTTATCAGGGCCTGGGTCAATTTCTTTGAATCATGGCGGACGTAATCAGCTACACTTAAAAGGTCGGCCGCGATCACCTTGATCCCCATGGCCTTAATGCGATCATTATCCGCGGCCACGGGATAAGAATTTTCTTTATAATACCGGTTCAACGCTTCCTCATTGCTGACAACGGCATCATTGATCAGGCAGGCGTCCACGAGCTTGGGGGCCGTATGTTCCAGCAGCACGCGCAAATGGTCAGAGGCGGTAAAACCATCTGTTTCACCCGGCTGGGTCATCACATTACAAACATAAATTTTATACGCCGAAGAAGCGCCAATGGCCTCAGTCATGCCTTTAATGATCAAATTAGGCAAAATACTGGTGTACAAGCTGCCCGGCCCCATGACGATGATGTCCGCCTGCGCGATGGCTGTCAGGGCATCATCCGTCGGCATAACATCTTCAGGGGTCAATGATAAACGTTTGATCGTGGCATTGCTCTGCGGGATCTTGGCCTCGCCCTGGGTCTGGCTTCCATCCATGTACTCCGCGACTAAGTGCACATTATGCACCGTCGAGGGGATCACCTTGCCGCGGATCGCCAGGACCTTGCTCGACTCTTCCACCGCTTTTTTAAAATCCCCCTTGGTGATCTGTACCATGGCGGTCAAAAACAAATTCCCGAAATTATGCCCTTTAAGGCCGTCGCCTTCGGCAAAACGGTACTGAAAAAGCTCGCCCATCAAGGCCGGAGCATCAGCCAGGGCCACCAGACAGTTGCGGATGTCGCCCGGGGCTACGATATTAAATTCCTGGCGCAATCGTCCGGAAGACCCCCCGCTGTCAGCCACCGTGACAATGGCTGTTAAATTAGCCGTATATTCTTTCAGGCCCAGCAATAAATGCGATAAGCCCTGCCCCCCGCCGATGGCCACGATCTTGGGCCCCCGTTCCAAAAAACGGCGCTGATAAAGGATATCCACAATGTCACGCTCACGCTGGGGCAAAAAAAGCGTGATCAGGGAAATGATCATCTTCCCCATCCCCAGGACAATAAATAAAATGCCGCAAAGGATGATGATAAATCCAAGATTACTGACGAATGGATAGGGGTAAGCCGCGAAAACAGCGCCGATCCCTACGGTCAAAATGCCGAACAATGAGGCAAACACCCAGCGTTTGACTTTAATGCCCGGATAAAGCCATTTAAAGAAGTTTTGTGGCAATATTCCCTCTCCCTTAGGTCTGGGACCCCGGCGGAAGGACTACCCTATGCGGGAATCTTCCTGTGAAAGAAGGTCCATGACGTCTTTGGCTGTTTTGGTATTTTTGAGGCTGTCGCGGAAAAATTTGTCCTTCAATAGGCGTGAGACACGCGCAAGGGCTTTTAAATGCGGACCGGCGGAATCAGCCGGTGCTATCAAAAGAAAAAAGATGTGCGCCGGTTCACCATCGAGAGAATCAAAACTGACGCCTTTTTTGCTGATGGCCAAAGCTGAAACTAATTCACTGACCGTATCTGATTTGGTATGCGGGATCGCGATCCCCTGGCCTATGGCGGTCGAGCCCAGGGCCTCACGGGCCATCAGACCCTCTACTATCTTACTTTTATTTTTCTTTTCAACGATCCCGCCGTCAACTAACATCGTCACCATTTCTGAAATGACATCCACCTTTGTTTCAGACCTTAGATCGGTATTGACTGCTTCCTTACGCAAGAAATCGCTGATTTTCATGAACTCCTCCGGAAAATGTATAAAATTTAAAAGCGGCGGAGCGGGCTTGAACCGCTGACATCCACCTTGGCAAGGTGGCATTCTACCAACTGAATTACCGCCGCATTCAACACATTAAAAGAACCTAAGTGGGCGGGAGAGGACTTGAACCTCCACGGGTTACCCCACATGCTCCTAAGGCATGCGCGTCTGCCATTCCGCCACCCGCCCTTCTTTCCTAAATAAAAGATTAAAGGCGGTCTATCAAAAAATGGTGACCGACCCGCGACTCGAACGCGGTACCCCTACATTAAAAGTGTAGTGCTCTACCAGGGTGAGCTAGTCGGTCTTTAAACTTCTCGTAACTCTTTGCTTTTTCTTTCCAGCAGAGCATCTATCTCTTTAATGAAACGGTCCGTCATCTTCTGAACTTCTTCTTCGCCTTTAAATTTATCGTCCTCGCTGACGTGACCTTCACTGAGCATCTTCTTGATCTTTTCGTTGGCATCGCGGCGGATGGAACGCAAGGTAACGCGCCCGCGCTCAGCCATGTCTTTACAGACTTTAATGAATTCTTCCCGGCGTTCGGTAGACAGCGGCGGAAAAACTAACCGGATCATCTTGCCGTCATTAGACGGTGTGATGCCCAGCTTGGAATTCATAATGGCCGCTTCAATATCTTTAATAGCATTGGCGTCCCACGGCTGGACTAAAATTTGACGAGGATCAGGGGACGAAACCGCGGCCAACTGCTTGATAGGGGTCGATGTTTCATAATAATTGATATGCATGTCCTCAACCAGGGCGGGCTGGGCACGGCCGGTGCGGACCTCTGAAAACTCGCGCAAGACGGTTTCCATGGTCTTTTTCATCTTGCCTTCGTTCTCTCTTAAAATTTCTTTGGCTGTCATAAAAATACCCCCCTATCGGACGATAGTGCCGATTTCTTCCCCGTAAACAGCTTTCTTTATATTTCCTTTTTGCAAAAGGCTGAACACAATGATCGGCAGGCTATTATCCATGCACATGCTGATGGCGGTCGCATCCATCACTTTTAAATTTTTCTTTAAAACATCAATGAATTTCAAATTCTTGAATTTCTTGGCATCTTTGTTCTTAACAGGGTCCGCTGAATAAACACCGTCGACCTTGGTCGCCTTCATGATCACATCGCAGCCGATCTCGGTGGCGCGTAAGGACGCCGCCGTATCCGTCGTAAAATAGGGGTTCCCCGTTCCTGCCACAAAAATGATCACGCGGCGTTTCTCCAGATGGCGTATGGCCCGTCTTAAGATGTACGGTTCGGCTATCGCATGCATTTGGATGGCTGTCATGACCCTTGTCTGCACGCCGATCTGCTCCAGCGCATTTTGTAAGGCCAGGCCGTTCATGACAGTCGCCAGCATGCCCATATAATCAGCCACGGAGCGGTCCAAACCAAAACGCTTACCTTCCACCTGCCCGCGGAAAATATTCCCGCCGCCGACAACAAGCGCCATTTCAACACCCGCCTCATGCACTTCTTTGATCTCACTGGCCAATGACGCGCACATTTCCGCGTCAATGCCGTGCTGCAGGCGACCGAGCAATGCCTCACCGCTTAATTTAAGCAATACCCTCTTATAAACAGGTGCTTTACCCAAGACTACTCTCCCACCTTATAACGTGCAAAACGGCTTATGACCGTATTTTCACCGATCTTAGACACCAGCTCATTTAACAAGTCATGGATGCTTTTACTCGGGTCCTTGACAAAAGGCTGAGCCAAAAGACAATTAGCTTTAATAAAGGCTTCCTTGTCTGCTTCCTTGGCCAATATGTCCGCCGGAACATCTTCTTTTTTAATATATTTAGGATTAACAGCTGCTATGTGCAGGGACAGGTCGCGTGTGAATTTACAAAAATCTTCACTGCGGGCAACGAAGTCAGTTTCGCAGTTAACTTCCACTATCACACCGATCTTATTGCCATTATGGATATATGCTTCAACACGCCCTTCTTTGACCACGCGGTCGCTTTTTTTTGCCGCCATTTCCAGGCCGCGCTTGCGTAATAATTCTTTAGCCTTGGTGAAATCTCCCTTGGCTTCTTCCAGGGCTTTCTTGCAATCAATAACACCGCAGGAAGTTTCTTCCCTCAGGCGCTTAATATCATCTGCTGTTGTTGCCATCATATAATCTCCAATATTGTCATTCCCGCGAAAACGGGAATCCATTTTAAACAGTAACTTCTTGAGCTTGGGCTACTTGCTGTACTTTCTTGCCTGCCAAAAATTCCTGACGGCCTTCGAGCACGCTATCCACCATTAAGCCCGTGATAAATTTAATGGATTTGACCGCGTCATCATTGCCTGGAATGGGATATTGGATCAGGTCAGGATCGGAATTGGTGTCTATAAGGCCAAAGACCGGGATGCCCAAACGGTTGGCTTCAGCCACGGCAATTTCTTCCTTTTTGGTATCCACGATAAAAATAGCCTGAGGAGGCACTGCCATTTCACGGATACCGCCCAGATCACGGATCAAACGGTCTTTTTCTTTCATTAAAAGGGAAGCTTCTTTTTTAGTCAAACGGTCAACCGTGCCGTTGGTTTCCATCTTCTCTATATCGATCAATTTGCGCACGGATTTCTTGACGGTCTCCAAATTGGTCAAAAGACCGCCCATCCAGCGGTTCATGACATAAAACATGCCGCAGCGCAGGGCCTCTTCTTCAATGACCTGCTGGGCCTGTTTCTTGGTGCCCACCAAAAGGATCTTGCCGCCCTTGGCCGCGATATCACGGATGGCGTCACGGGCAGCACTAAGCTGGTCCACTGTTTTTTCAAGGTCAATAATATAAATGCCGCCGCGTTCCCCGAATATGAATCTTTTCATCTTGGGGTTCCAGCGACGGCTTTGATGACCGAAATGCACACCTGCTTCCAACAACTTCTTGATCAGTTCTGATGCCATAAACGTTACTTCCTCTCTTGCAGTATCCCGCCGGCGGATCGTATTTCCCCATCAGGTCAAGGCGGAACTTTTAATTTCAGCCGGCCTTTGATTTGGACCTCATGCCCTCAAAGGCGGCCATTTGGGTTAAATTGAACACTTACTATAACAAAGACTATGATATTTGCAACCGAAATTGCGTTTCATAAAGCCTGCGGTACAGGGGGCAGGAAAACAGCAGATCATCATGTTTACCTATTCCCACCATCTTCCCATGTTCCAGCACCACGATCTTATCGGCTTTCATAATGGTAGACAGGCGATGGGCAATGGCAATGACCGTGCGCCCCTGCATCAGCTTATCTAAAGCTTCCTGCACATATTGCTCCGACTCAGAGTCTAGCTGGGAAGTAGCTTCATCCAATATCAATATCGGCGGGTTCTTTAAGATGGCCCGCGCTATCGTCAGGCGCTGCTTCTCTCCGCCTGAAAGCCTGAAACCACGGTCCCCGATAAAGGTATCATAACCCTTGGGCATTTTTTCAATGAATTTATCAGCAAAAGCCATTTGGGCGGCCTGCTGGATCTGGTCCATGGTTGCATCAAAAGTCCCATAAGCAATATTATTCCTGACCGAATCATTAAAAAGGATCGCTTCCTGCGTCACGATACCCACCTGGCCGCGCAAAGATTTAAAAGAAACATCCTTGACATCCACCCCGTCAAATAAAATACGGCCCTGGTTAACATCATAAAAACGGGGGATCAGGTTAACAAGCGTGGATTTGCCGGAACCTGTGGGCCCGACCATGGCCACCAATTCCCCTTTTTTAAGGACCAGATTAATGTCCTGCAAAACATTCCCGGAAGCTTCATCATATTGAAAATCGATCTTTTCAATTTCAATTTTGTCTTTAAATGTTTCCAGTGCCAGGGCATCTGTTTTTTCCACCACCGTCGGCTTAGTGTCCAACACTTCATAAATGCGCACATTGGCAACCAGGGCCTGCTGGATGATCGTCAGCACATTGGCCATGCGTTTGATGGGGCGTATGACCTGGGTTATGGCGATCATCGAGAGCATAAAAACACCAAAGGACAAATGGCCCTTTAACACCTGATTGCCCAAGATCAAAAGTATCGCCATGCCGCAAATGGCCCCCATCATCTCTGTAATAGGCCCCATCATGTTCATATTAAGGAAGGTTTTCATGCGTAATTTATAATAATGATGGTTGTGCTGCCAGAAACGCTTGATCTCATATTTTTCCGTGCCGAACGCTTTAAGGATGCGCACCCCTGATATCGTCTCCATCAGGTGCGAATTAATGTCAGCCATTTTTTCCTGCGTATTTTTGGCGATCTTGCGTAATTTCTTGTTTATTAATGACATCGGGATACCGATCAAGGGAAATAACCAAAGCACAAACAAAGTCCCCTTCGTGTTGACCATGAAAGAAATGCCCATAAAAACCAGGATCAAAAACGGCTGTTTGAAAAGATCAGTCACCGCGTAAGAGATCGCGTTTTCAATGGTACCGACATCGTTGGTAATGCGGGAAACCAGCTCACCGGTGCGCTTGCGGCTGAAATAATCCAACGACAAAGTATGGATACGTTCAAAAAGACGGGAACGCACATCACGCATGACCCCTTGGGCTATATCATTCATTAAATAATCCGCAAAGAACGACACCACTTGTTTGATGGTAAAAAGTATCATGAAGCACAAAGGGGTCATCCAAAACAGGGTATGGGGATCCATGCCATTAAGTTTATCGACAAAATGGGCGATGAAAGCAGGGATTTTATTAGGGATGACGATCGGCTTATTTTCAAAAATACGGTCAACCACAGGCAAAATAAAGGTCAACTGCACCCCCTCGAACAATGAGGAGAGGATGATAAAAATAATGGCCACGCCAAAAACCCCTTCGTAGCCTTTAAGGAACTTAAGCAATTTTAAATAATTCTTCATAGGAATCGCTAATTTATCACGGGGTTTGACATTTGTCGAGGGCTTTGTTATTCTAGCCGAATGAAAAAAATCAATATCGCTTTGGTCGGCTGCGGATTTTTGGGCCAACGTCATTTAAAGACCCTTCATGCCCTAAAAAATAAGGCCAATATCGTAGCCATCTGTGACCATCACCTGGAGCACGCCAAAGCCCTTGGCCGCCAATACCATGTGCCCATCGTCCAGGATTACCGTGACATTACCGTCCCCTCCTTTGGCGGGACAGGCCCCGTTGAGGCGGTCAGCATATGCACGCCCACGATCACCCATGCTGAAATTGCCTCCCACTTCCTTAATAAAGGCGTACACACCTTTGTTGAAAAACCCATTACCTATAGTTTAGATGAAGCTAACGAGCTTATTAAGCTGGCCGAGCAAAAAAACCTCAAATTGCAGGTCGGGCATGTAGAACGTTTTAACTCTGCCTTTACCACCATTGAACCCATTGCCCAAAATCCTTTATTTATCGAATGCCACCGGCTTAATTTATTCCCCAACCGCTCGTTGGATATCGGAGTGGTCATGGACGTGATGATCCATGATATTGATATTATCTTAGGCTTGGTGAAGTCTCCTATCAAAGACATCCAAGCCGTGGGTATCAATGTCTTGACGGACAAAGAAGATATTGCCAACGCCCGCCTGACCTTTGCCAATGGCTGCGTGTGCAATGTCACGGCCAGCCGCATATCACCGGAAGTCACCCGTAAGATACGTATCTTTACTAAAAACGCCTATATCTCCCTCGACTACGCCAAACAAGAAGCTAATATGTACAGCAAGGATGAGCGCGGTATCCATAAACGCAATATCCCCATTGAAAAAGAAGAGCCTCTCAAAAAAGAACTCGAACATTTTCTCGACTGCGTCCGCGACGACCAAAGGCCAAAAGTTTCCGGCGTCGAAGGCCGCGAAGCCCTGAGAGTAGCTTTGGAGATCACCCAAAAAATATGGGAACACCGTCAAAGCATATCATGATCGTTGCTGGCGAGGCCTCGGGCGACATGCGCGCCGCGGGGCTGGCCCGCGCTTTAAAAGAACTTGATCCCACCCTGCGACTTTCCGGCATCGGCGGCGAGCATATGCGCCAAGCCGGGGTTGAATGTTTTACGGATATCACCGAGCTTGCGGTGATCGGCATTGTTGAGGTCATCAAAAATCTGGACCGCATCAAAAAAGTATTTGACCAAACTTTAAAACAAATTGATTCAAACCCGCCTGATGCTGTTATCCTCGTTGACTACCCTGGTTTTAACCTGCGCCTGGCCCGCGAGATAAAAAAACGCGGAATAAAGATCATCTACTACATCTCCCCTCAAGTATGGGCCTGGCGGGAAAACAGGGTCAAGCAGATCAAGACCTTGGTTGACCGCATGATCGTATTGTTTCCCTTTGAAAAAGACATTTATAGCAAATACGGGATGAAGGTTGATTACGTGGGCCATCCTTTGGTGGACGAGATCATCGTTGAACGTAACCAAACAGAGGTCCTCAAAAGCATCGGCCTTTCTGCCAGCAAAACCACCATAGGTCTCATGCCCGGCTCGCGGCTCAAAGAAATTGAACGCCATCTGCCCTGCATGCTTGAGGCGGCCCAAATCCTTTACAAACAAAACCATGAACGGCAGTTCATCTTGCTTAAAGCCTCCAGCGTTCCTTTAAAACTTATTGAAGACGTCCTCCACTGTCATTCCCCTTCACTACTTTGTCATTCCCGCGAAGGCGGGAATCCAGAGGCAGGAACACCTAAAGAAATCGCCGCCTCGCTTGCCTCTCTGCGCAAAGAAATGGCCTTGCCCCTAAAAATTTACGACGGCCCCATCTACGATGGTATCAATGCCATGGATGCGGTCATGGTGGCTTCGGGCACTGCCACTTTGGAAACAGCCTTACTTAAAAAACCAATGGTCATCGTCTACAAAACCTCATGGATAACCTATGCAATCGCCCGTGCCCTTATCAAAATTCCCTATATCGGTTTAGTTAATATCGTGGCTGGAAAAAAGATAGCGGAAGAATTAATTCAGAATGATGCCACTGCCGAAAAAATCGCCAACGCCATAGAAACCGCCTTACACGATCCCCAAATCGGCGATGAATTAACCAAGGTCAAAACTTCTTTAGGCGATCCCGGTGCCAGCCTTCGCGCGGCACGGATAGTACTGAGTGTCATTACGTAGGAATTATGCTTTTGCTAACATTTCTGGATCTTTGGCAGGACGATTGATGCCTAACAGCGGAAAAGGGCTTGAGATGTATTGGAAACCGGTGATCACCGGCGTAAAACCTTTAAAATCACTTTGTTCTAATTCAATAAGCTGGGCCGGGTCAAATTGGACACTGACCTTCCTGCCGCCCCAAAGGACGTTGATCTGGTTAAGGTCAATACCGCCGTTTTCTAATGCATTGGCTGCTTTAGCCAGTGCGGCTTTGTCTTGTTCACTATGGGACATGTCTCCGCTTGGCGGTAATGGATCTCCACGTTCAATATATAATTCATCTTCTTCGGGTTCATAAAAATAATCTTCACCAGTAGAATAAGTACCATGACCGGGTTTAAAAATCACTTTAAAATCATAACCATAAGGAGCTTCGCTCGTTCTTTCTCGTGTGTATTTGATTGCTTCTTCTACGAATGGTAGTAAATTTCCCACAATGCCGGCAGGCTTTCTCGATAAAATCTTTCCTAGTACATCTTCATTCTCCTGACCATATTGCTTTATTAATTTCCTTAATCTTAGAAAATTTATTAGCCCTAACATCGCCGCATCTGGACGTGGTTCTTTTCTCCAATCTGGTTGGGCTGGGACATCAACAACCCAATCTGGTCCACCCATAGCCGATATGCTTCCATTAAAATAACTATTGTCTTCGTAATACCCCTGTTCTGGCGTCCCCCTATCAACCCATATATATTGCCCTTCTAAAGAACCTGCCTTGTGAAGTTCATCACTAATTTGATTGTATTCACTATATTTCAGTCCTTCTTCAGCTTTATTTAGAATTATTATTAACAACCGAACCAACTTTTCTCGAGTAGCAAGTTTCTTAAAAGCCTTAAATATTTCCCCCCGCGGGTTGAAGGGAATCTCTCTTAATATTTCAAACAAAGGATCGACTGCTCTTTGGTCGTTTAAGTTTCCCAAAGTTTTAGCTGCTTCGGAAGCATAATACTTATCATCTAATGCGATTACGTAATTGAGGTATTTAATTACTGATTCAACAGCCCTTGTGTCTCCAATTTCCCCAAGAGCATCTACTATAGTTCTAATTTCTGCCAAAACTATTGTCTTGCCATGTTCGGATCTTGTTTGGCTTTTATAAAATTCAGGGCTATTTAATATTGTTAACATAGGGTCGACTGCTTCTTTTATGCGTTGTTTACCTAAAATATATTCCGAATATGATCGAACCCAAGAGTTATTACTACTTAATAAAAGAACCAAATTATATCCTACATTAACCAAGCCATCGACAATGGCACTAATATTGGGATCATACTTATCATTTATTCTTTTTAATTCTTCAAGTAATAGTGGAGTAACTCTTTTATCACCTAAAGATACTAACGCTTTTAATGCCGCTTTATGAATATTTTCATCCCTATCGTTTAATAAAGTCGCAATTTTATCTACATTACCTGTTTTAGCCCAAAATGCTATTTTTGCCTTAGCTATAATATTCATCACCGCATCTTTTTGCTTCTCCAACATGGCTTGATCACGTCTTTCTTTGCTCCAATCACCATACCAAACACTTCTCATTATTTGATCGTTAAAACGATCATAAGTATCAGGAACCGGCTCTTCCCCTGAACGCCCCCTATCTACATAAATACTATTACTTCTAATATCTCCTAAAGCAAGTAACGCATCACTCAATTTATTATACTGTGGATAAAACGATTTTGACTCCATTTCATCCATCAACGAGGCTAAATAATCTTTCACCTGTTTGATTACATCATTTACGACCTCACCATTAGAATCTGAAAACTGCTTAAGCGTTTTAACAAAAAAATCTACTTTTGCGTCTTCTAATTTCCAATAATCTATAACATTACGGATATAAATTCTCCTAAAAAGAAATGGTTTTAATTTTGCTTTCAGTTCGTCACCAGTATTGTGATTAAGAACCCATTTTAATCTGGTCTTAGCAATCAACATCGCCGCATTAGGTTGGGCCTCAAAACGTCTCCCAGGTTGTAATGAAATGTTAGGATATTGCCCACTTTCTTTCTTTTCCTGAAAAAAATCTAACATATAACCCACTAATTCGAAATTATCTTCACGCACCGTCAAAGTGGTGCTACGGCCATGTTCATCCGCGTAACGCTGCAAATAGCTTAGAATTTCTTCAAGGAATTTCGACCAATATTGATCTCTTTCACCTGTAAAAAAGGCCACTAAACTATTTTCATCCCAGGCCTCTACCCTTCCAATATCAACATTACCTGATTTAATATTTTCAGTGGATATGGCGAGGTTAACCACCGGAAGCCCATACTTAATAGGCGCTTCTTCCTTTCTCATTGCCGCATCTTTTATTTGTGCTTGTGTGTGGACCATGGCTTGATTTGCGCCCGCAGCAATTAAAATATCAACGACCTTCTTATCCCTCTTAGCTTGAGCAAGTGATAAAGCCGTGTCGCCATTTTTTGCTTTAGAATTTACATCCGCTCCCTTACCAATCAACATCGTAACAATATCATATGCTCCTTTTTCAGAAGCATACATTAATGGTGTTTTACCCATGATATCTTTTGTATTGACTTCTGCCCCTAACGACAACAATGAATTCACTAACTTTATCTCTCCAGCCCTGACCGCATTTCTATTATTTGGCTCATCAATATCCCAGACTGCATCTATTAATGCCTTATTAATATCATCATCGAGTGTGCTACGGCTTCTCACTTCATAACCTTTATTTAAAATAAAACCTTTATATTCAATTTGAGGAACAGAAGGAACAGCTCCATAATATTCTTCTTCGTTCACACCTGCGATTGTAAAAGGTAAATTAATTTTTCCTTGATAAATGGCCTCTTTAACTCTATCTGAACGTTGGGCCAAACCCGCTAATTTCAAAACAGACGCCAAGTGGTCAAAATTCTCTCCAGACCATGACGCTCCAATCGGTCCTGGGGAACGCGTTCCTGTTATTGTATGAATGATCATTGGTATATAATGTTCAACATCCTCTTGAGACCAAGTATCAATGTCCCGAATTAAAGCAATGACATCAGGGTTAGAGAACGCTCGAGCCAAGCCATTCTCTGGGATTGAGTTATTAAGCATATTTTGCTGCATAACAGCTGTTATTCCTGAATAATTTGGAAGGTATGCCCCCAAAAGATACGCTAATCTAAATACTTTACGCTCTGTTTCATTTGGTATTTGTTTAGCAATTGTTTCCATCTGCTGTCTGCTCATTAAAATTCCTTCACTCCCTTCAAAGAAAATTCTCAAATCATGGGCGTCTTCAAATTCTCTTATATAATTGAGACCAGATTTGTACGTCTGTTCACGACTTAATGAATTATTTCTATTTTGTGCTAAAGCTGAGGGACCCAAAGCAACTGTCAATAAAAGAAGGGCCCCTCCTACTAATTTCTTCCAAGAAAGCATAGCTCTACTGTTTTGCGTTTTATCAATTTCATACCCAAAAAACTTCGTTCCACCCGAAAAATACTTTCTCGGCACAATTTGCCCCTCTGGTGTCGGGTCTTCCTTAATATAGTTAAACGCGCCTTTCTTGTAGGCTTTGAGATAACGTTCATAAATTTGTTCTTTAACGGCAGGGTCATGAAGATTAACACCAGCGACTTTATTTTTATTTGTATAGACTGCATCCAATAGGCCGTTTTGGATGGTTTCCTTATACCACTTGGCTAAGATGAGCGCTTGGTAAATTTGGCGTAACGGGGCGAAGTTTTTGCCCGTATTGACTTCTTTGGTGATTTCGGGAAGGATGATGGCACGGACGATTTGAGAAGCTACTGAATGCGCCTTCTCTGGATCCCCGACAGAAGCATTCGGGGATGACAAATGTTTATTCAATGCTAGATAATCCTCGTCTAACATGACTTTTAAAGTTGATTTGGTCACATAGGCGGCATTTTTGTTTTCGAATACCTGCGCCTGGTCAGGAAGTATCCATACCTTATTAAAGGTGTTCACCGGGATATTGGTCGTGCCGAATTGTGCTTGAGCTTTGGCGTACACCCTGCTCCAAAATGCCTTGCCTAAATCTTTCTCTGGGTAAATAAGGGAAGCGGTCAACTGCTTGAGGATGTAATCTTGGGCCAATAAATCACGGCCTAAATCAGTTTGGCCAAGTACCACTGGAACCATCCTGTTCTTCTCATAAGGGCTTAAATTGACCCATAAATCACCTTCAGGGATGGTCAGCCCTGCCAAAAAGTATTTGACCAACTGATTGGCTTGATCTTTGATGGTGGCAGTGTCCTGGGGACCTTTGCCGGTATCAACGATGAATTGAAACTCTAAGGGCTTCTGAAGATTAACAACAAGACCTTTTAAGGCCAGAGGTGAAAAAGGAGCAGACTCCCCTACCATTGTCCCCGGCACAGGAAGCTGATTAACGCTAAAATCCTGGGCCTGAACGTACTGGAGATTAGTGAAGCTAAAGGTAACGCAAATTAGCGTCGCTATAATACGTTTAAACATGCTTTTCCTTCGGAATTGATAAAAATTCTAGGTATGGTGAAAGTATGCCACATCAATGTCCAAATGGCAAATTTTATTTTTTGTCGGCGGATAATTAATTCAAATGCCGCTCAAGAGAGGCAATTAAATAATGCTTGAGTCCCTTGCTTAATCCCCGTTTGCACAGATCCGCATCCCGTAAAAAGAACGGACCAAAAAGAACAAGGCAACGGCAAAGAAGACAGCAGCAAGAACAATGTCCACGGTGCGGCTTAAGGTGATGGCGATCTCGATGGATAAAAGGCCAAAAAGAGTGGTGAATTTGATGATCGGGTTAATGGCCACCGCGGCAGTATCTTTAAAAGGGTCGCCTACCGTATCTCCGACGACAACGGCCTCATGCAATGGTGTCCCCTTGTCATGGATGGCCAATTCCACCATCTTCTTGGCATTATCCCAGGCGCCCCCCGCATTGGCCATGAACATGGCCTGGAAAAAACCGAATAGAGCAATAGAGATCAGATACCCTATGAAAAAATACGGCTCCAGGCAGGCGAAAGCCAGGGTCATGAAAAGCACTGTTACAAAAATATTGACCAGGCCCTTTTGGGCAAATAAGGTACATATCTCCACCACCTTGGCGCTGTCTTGCGGCGAAGACCTGCCGGCGCGGTCAAGCTTGATATTTTCTTTGATGTAATGCACGGCATGATAGGCGCCCTTGGTCACCGCCTGGATGGAAGCACCGGAAAACCAGTAGATCATGCCTCCCCCGGACAAAAGCCCCAGCAAAAACGGAGGATAAAGCACGGAAAGGTTTTCCAAATGTACGGTCAGGCCATGCGTGAGGATCATGATGATAGAAAAGATCATGGTCGTAACACCGACCACGGCAGTGCCTATCAACACAGGCTTGGCTGTCGCTTTAAAAGTGTTGCCTGCCCCGTCATTGGCTTCTAAATGGTGTTTGGCCATCTCAAAATCCGGTATGAATCCATAGTCAGCTTTGATCTCATTTTTTATATTCGGCTGGGTCTCGATCATGGAAAGTTCATAAATGGATTGCGCGTTATCGGAAACCGGCCCATAAGAATCAACAGCAATGGTCACCGGCGCCATGCCCAAAAACCCGAAGGCAACCAAGCCAAAGGCAAACACCGCCGGAGCGATCATGACAGCATCCAGGCCCAATAAGCTGACAAAAAAGCCCAACGCCATCAAGCCCGTAATGACCAGACCCATCCAGTAGGCGCTGTAATTGCCCGCGACTAAGCCCGAGAGGATATTAAGCGAGGCCCCTCCTTTTTTGGAACATTCATGGATGTTCTTGACGAAATCCGAATTCATGGAAGTGAATCTTTTTACCGCCTCCGGAATAACAGCGCCTGCCAGGATGCCGCAGCTGATGATGCTGGCGAGTTTCCACCAGAATGTACCGTCCCCTAAATGCGGTATAAGGACAAATGAAACCAGATAAACCATGGCCATTGATAAGAGCGAAGTGATCCACACCAGGGATGTCAGCGGCCCTTCAAAATTCATCCGCACAGCGTCCCTATAACGCCTTTTAGCATAAAAACGGTTGATCTCGTAAGAAAGGCCGCTGGCCAAGATCGTCATCAAACCTATGGAAAAGATCCACACTAAAAGCTGGGCCTGGACCAGGGGATCTTTGACCGCCAAAAGAATAAAGGAGATCAAGGCCACACTGGTGACCCCGTATGTTTCAAAACCGTCGGCCGTGGGCCCGACCGAGTCCCCGGCATTGTCCCCCACGCAATCGGCAATGACCCCGGGATTGCGCGCGTCGTCTTCCTTGATCTTAAGGACGATCTTCATCAGATCAGCGCCGATGTCCGCGATCTTGGTGAAAATGCCGCCCGCGACCCTCAGGACCAAAGCACCCAGGGACTCACCGATGGCAAAACCGATAAAACAAGGGCCGGCGTAATCACGGTTGACAAAAAGGATGATGCTTAACATCACAAAAAGCTCGATGCTGACCAAAAGCATGCCAATGCTCATGCCTGCTTGTAGAGGAATGGAAAAAACAGGAAATGGCTTACCCTGCAGGCTGGCGAAAGCACAGCGCGAATTGGCCAGGGTATTGATCCTCATGCCAAACCATGCGACACCATAGCTTCCGGCAATGCCTAAAAAACTGCAGAATAAAATAAGAATGACCTTGGCAGCATCAAAATGACGCAGGCAGCCGAAATATCCGATCATCACTACACAGATAAGCGCTTCCAAAAGCAGCAGGAATTTTCCCTGGGTGATCAGATAGGCCTTACAGGTCGTATAAATGAGCCCGGAGATCTCTTCCATGCTTTGATGCACGGGCAATTTTTTCAACCGCCCATACTGGTACATTCCAAAATAGGCGCCAAAAACACAAACGATCATTCCCCACATCAAAGCCGTATGGCCGTCTAAATTAAAGATAACGCGGACAGTGGACAGGTCCGGCACTTGCAAGTCTGCTTCTTGTGTCATTTAAGAATTCTCCAGTATAAAAAATCTTATCAATACTAGTACTTGTTGGGATGAAAGGCAAATTAATTATTTCAAAGATTTTTCGAGACGGGTAATCAACTCTTGGGCCCGTGAAAGGTCTCTCTGCATCATGCTCTGGTCAGAGCTGCCCCCGGCAAAACATACCATGTCACATTGTTCCAATAAAGTTTTGACTTGGACAACGGTTGTATCATCAATACCAGCGGACCTTAATCGTCCTGATATTTCCCCGACACTTAAAGCTGCCGAGGTCTGATGCCATTTATTAGCCAGGTAATCACGTAACACCTTGGATAAAAGAGCATAGAGGTCTTTGGATTTCCCCGTCGAAATATATTCTTCTGCCGGAAGCAAGGCTTGCCTGGCTTCCCGCACAGCACGAAGATTACGGGCAAAGGCCGGGTCATTCTCAAGGCGGTCTTGAAAACGCCGCCATAAAAAATAAGAAACCCCTGCCACGACAATAAATCCCAAACCGGTCCAAAACCAAATTGAACGGCCAAGCTTCTTTAAAAATTCCCGGATATCATTAAACATTTTTCCAAAAGAGAATTGGTTCGCAAGCAGTATCGATGGTTCACGGCTTACGTCAGCAAATCCAATGGCCTTAAATTCCTGGTCAGGACCGGGCGCCGTAACTAAAATGTCAAAAGGCCCCTGAGTGATCGTTTTATAATCCCTGATGGAAGGATCGAAATAAGAAAAATGCAAGGCAGGCACTTCCTTAATACTTGCCAAAGCCGGAATGATCACCTGCTCAGCTGTTTTTCCGCCGCCCGCATCCTTGATTTGAAGTTCATAGGACTTAAACCCAGGAGCCTGAAAAACCGGCATTTTCAAACTCTTAAAATTACCACTGCCTTTTAGCTCCATCTTCAGGGTCAACGGATCGCCGGCCTTGACCTGTAAAGGAGAAACCCCGGCTTGAAAATCAAATTGGCCGATGGCACCTGTAAAATCCGGCGGACGATTCTCCTGCGGCAAAGGGGAAACATGCAATTGGATCGGTTGGGATGTGATGGTCACAGGACGGCTGGCGTAAGAATCAAAAAAATTGTTAAAAACATCCCCCCCAAAAAAACCATTGTCCTGGCCAAAAGGATTATTCTGGCCGGTTTTATAAACAATATTGCCCTGAATTTGCACCGGACCAAAGGTCAGGTCACCTAAATGACTCGGATAAATATTGGTCTTAAACTCAACCGTGTCATAACTGGTCCCGTTGACCACCTGGGAGCCTTGCTGCGGCTTCTCAAAATCATCAACCACGATCCCTGTTTTATCAAACTGTGGGAATTGGATGTCCCGTACAGGCACGCCATTGACTAAAAGTTTTATACTTAAAGGGACGCGCTCATTCAAGAAAACGTTGGTCTTGTCAACGGCGACCATGATCAGGATCTTATCTTTAAGGCTGCCGGCACTCGGTGCCTGATTTTGGTCGGATGCCCCGCTGGAAGCCTGGGCTTGAGCAGGACTTTCGAAGACCTCAACATCAATGGGCTTGGTCGTATAAACCTGCCCGGCAATGGTGGCACTGATAGGCGGGATCTGGAATTTGCCGATCTTATTAGGGAATAAATTATAAATGAAAGAACGCTCGCTATGCGATTCTGAATTACCGTTGACCATCACAAAGGACGTGCTGGTTTGCGGCCCCAGGTATTTGGCGGAAAACCCGTCGAGCGCCGGTAAACTGACAGGGTCCAGGTCCTGATTGACTCCGGTGAAGGTCAGGGTCAATTGCAGGGCTTCATCAATGGACACGCGGGGGGAATTGACGGTCGCCTCAAAGGTGATGGCATCAGCGCGCGCAACGCTGCTTGCAGCCATGAGCACTGCTAATGTCAAAAGGCCCAATTGCTTCGTTTGTCGTAAGGTTTGTGTCATTGCGAGGAGCGCAAGCGACGAAGCAATCTTTTTAAAATTCTCTACCATATTACCAATCCTTCAATACCGGCCTGTCATCTATTTTTTTAGGCATATAATTCAATAGCTTCTTTGGCTCTTCATTCTCCCGATACTCTTCCAAGAGATCTTCGGCTTGTTTGTGATCAAGTTCTTTTTGATTCTCCTCTGCCTGTTCTTGAGCATTCTTTTGTTTTTGCTCTTGGGACTCAGACCGTTGCTGTTGTTGCTGATTCTGTTGGCCCTGCTGGCCTTGCTGATCCTGCTGGTTGTGCTGCTGTTGTTGTCCCTGTTGCCCTTGCTGACTTTGCTGATTTTGCTGGTTCTTTTGCTTTTGCTGTTTTTGATTTTGTTGCTGCTGTTGTTTCTGTTCTTGTTTCTTCTGCTTTAACAGTTCAATTTGTTTTTTAACAAAATTCTGATTATATAAAGCGTCCTGGTCTTTAGGGGCATCTGCCAGTGACTGTCCATAATATCCTAAGGCCTTTTGCAAAGACTTAATGGCCTCATCAACATTAGTACTTGCCTTTTGCATGCCTGATTTATAAAGAACATTACCTAAATTATACTCTGCTTTGGGTTTTATTTTAATATTTTTATCTTGGGCCGCCTGCTCTAAATATCCTAAAGCTTTTGCATAATCCCCCTTCTTATAAAAAGCTGTGCCCAGGTCATATTTGACAGCCGAGGATTTTTCATCCTGGTCCAAGGCCTCTTGATAAAGCTTAAGGGAATCATCGAATTGGCCCTGCTTGTACAGGCCATTGGCCTTGTTGACCTCGCCTGCTACAGATGCAAATACTTTTGTAGGCATAAAGAGAATAATCACTAGTAAAAAGGAACACAAGGATATATTTTTTTCACGGTACGGATTCCCCCCATCCCCCAAAGCTCGACACTTCGTGGCCGCATGGAAAAAAGACTTGTATGATGCCCCGAAGTGTCTTGGGGGTGACTCGACCTTATCAAAAAATATATCCTTGTATTCCTTTTTCATGCTATTTTTCGTCTTGAAACCAACGTCTCCGCTAATAAGAACATGAAGGCCAGTGTCAATGGCCACTGAAAACGCTCATCATAGAGCTTGGCCATTTTTTCCTGTGCGTCATGTTTCTTTAATTTCGACAATTGCCGGTCATATAAGTAATCCAAACCAAATTGTGCCCCTGCGCTGCGGACATAGGCGCCACCTGTGATATACGCGATTTGCGCAAGCAAGTTCTCATTCAAATGCGACTTGACCACATTACCATTCCCGTCTTTCAAAAATTCAGTTTGCCCGTCAGCATTGGTCACCTGGATCAAATCCCCTTCCCTGGTACCGACACCCACCGTAAAGACCTTCACCCCTTTTTCACGGGCACGGCGGGCTGCTTGCAAGGCATCGCCTTCCTGGTCTTCCCCGTCGGTCACCAGCACCACCGCCTTATCAGAGTCCGGCCTGTTTTGATAAGCCTTAACAGCTTCATCAATGGCCTGGGACATATCCGTGCCCCCGCGCGGGATGGAGTCAGTGCCCAGATCATCCAGGCTCAATAAAAAACCATTATAATCATACGTTAACGGACACATCACCATCGCGTTCCCGGCAAAGGCGATCAAACCAATGTGGTCTGAGCCATTTAATTTCATGACCAGGTCTTTGACCGCCAGCTTGGTGCGCTCAAGGCGTGACGGCAGGACATCCCGGGTCAGCATGCTTTTGGAGACGTCGATGACCACCATAATATCCAGGCCATGGCGTTTGACAGGGCGTTCGTGATATCCCCACTGGGGACGGCTTAACGCAGCGACCATGAACAGGAAAGCCGCCATCACCAATAGCGCTTTCAACCTGTAAAGCTTTAAACTAAAACCCTGGGCCAGCTCATCAATAAGGTGCTCCTGGACAAAACGCGCCATCACCTTGCACCGATGCTCATAAAACAAATGCGAGGCCACGGCTATCAGCGGCAGCAGCCAAAGTAATGCCCAAGCTTGTGGATTGCCAAAGGTCATGGGATCTTTAAAAATACACTGTTGGTCAGGATTATTTCCAAGGCCAATAAAATAAGGGCCGCGTCAACAAAATACCAAAATAAGGGCTCATATTGCTTATACCCATTTTCCTGGATCTTGGTTTTTTCAAGCTTATCGATCTGGGCATAAATATTACGTAATGATTCAGTATCTGCGGCACGAAAATATTCCCCTCCGGCCATGTCCGCGATCTTTTTAAGAGTGTCCTCGTCCAAGTCGAACTGTGCTTGCTCATAATGCTTATTCCCAAATTCATCAGTCACCGGAAACGGCACGATGCCCGTGGTCCCGGCACCAATGGTGTAAACCTTTATACCCATGGCCTGGGCCATTTTGGCAGCGTCCAGCGGCTGGATCTTGCCGGAATTATTGACCCCATCAGTCAAAAGCACAATGATCCTGGACTTTGCTTTACTGTTTTTTAACCGCAGCAAGGACGTGGCGATCCCGGAGCCTATGGCGGTCGCGTCTTCAATAAGGCCCACACGGACCTGCCTTAAATTTTGTAATAACCAGTCATGGTCCGTGGTCAACGGGCATACCGTATAGGCCTGGGAACCAAAAACGATCAACCCCAAACGGTCATCACGGCGCTGCTTGATAAAATTCTCAACCGTATTCCTGATGATATCCAGACGGCTGATGCGATGATTGTCGATCACATAATCCTCGGCAGACATACTGCCGGAAACGTCCAGCGCCAAAACAATATCAATGCCTTCGCTGGTCAATTTAGATTGTGCTAAAAGTTTTCGCGGGCCGGCCAGGGCGACCAATAATAAAACTAAAACCAGGGCCCTTAAAACCCAGGGCATAAAACTCCATCGTACCCGCCAGGTGCTTCCCATCTGGCGCATTAGGACCAGGGAAGAAAATTTAAATGATGTCCCCTCCTGGCGTCGAAGCATATACCATAGCGCTGCCAAGAGCACCGGGACTAGTAGTAAAACTAAAGGTGTCTTAAATTCTGGTATCATCCACTAACCTTTTAGCCAGATCAAAATTTGTCGATGCCTCTTTGATCGTCGGAGCGTACTTCGCGAATTTGACCATGTCACAAGAATCTAAAAAATCTTTTAAAGCGGTTTTCTGCGTTTCGTTCAAATGTCCGGTGATCCCTAAATAATACAAAAACTCTTCCGTTGTCATGTGCGGAGCATGGATATCAAATCGATTTTCCATGTAATGACGGGCAATATCAGCCACCCTCGTAAAAAACTCCTTTAAAAGCCCCTTATCCGGTAAATTCTCCCGGCGCAGGGCTTCCAGTTGTTGATAAGCTATTTCCCAAGCGGGTAACACAGGGGCTTGTGGCACAATAGGCACTCGGGGAGATTTTTTATAACGGAGAAAAAAATAAACACCGGCAGCAACAGCGATCAAAACCAACAGAAGCCACAGCAGCCACCATAGATCAAAAAGATTAACAGGCGGTTTTACATCTCTGATATCATTCATTTGTTTAACCTTAGTACCGGATGGTTTAATGGTGTTGTAAACCGAAGCAGACGGCAAAAATATCCCGTTTTCGGAACAACACCATTAAACCATCCGTGCTAACCGACGGCGCCTTTGGGCAAAAAAGCTTACAAGCGCTTTTTTGTAAGGCACATCTGTTGAAATATCAATATGGTCAATGCCGATAGTATCAAATAAACGATCACGGTTTTTGATGAGCCCGTTTGCCTTTGCACGATATTCCCGACGCAGTCCTTCATTAGAAGTATCAACGACCATCCTGGCACCTGTTTCCGCGTCCATGACTTCAACCAGGGCACAATCCGGCAGGTCAATTTCCCTGGGATCTGTCAAAGTGATCGCGATCAGATCATGATGCTGATTGGCAATGCGCATGGATTTTTTCATCGGCGTATAATCAGCATTAACATCAAAAAAATCAGAAATGACAAAAACCGTTGATTTGCGGCGAAGCACCTTTGTCAGGAATTCCAGGACCTTGGGCAAATTAGTGGCACGGGCCTTGGGTTTAAAATATAAGATCTCACGAATGACCCTGAGCACGTGGGCCTTGCCCTTTTTAGGCGGGATAAAAAGCTCCGGCTCATCGGTGAACATCAACAGGCCCACCTTGTCATTATTGCGGATGGCGGCAAAGGCCAGCACCGCGGCGATCTCCGCGGCTAATTTATTTTTCATCTGCCCGGTTGAAGCAAAATGTACTGAGGCAGAAGCATCGACCAGGATCATGACAGTGAGCTCACGCTCTTCCACGTATTTTTTAATATGGGGAAAACCGGTGCGGGCAGTGACGTTCCAGTCAATGGAGCGGATATCATCGCCGGGCTGGTACTCACGCACTTCATCAAACTCCATGCCCCGGCCCTTAAAGACGCTGTGATACGCGCCGGCAAACACGTCCGTCACCAGACGGTTGGTTGTGATATCAATACGTAAAATCTTCTCTAATATGTCTTTAGGTATCATAAGAATCGAAAATATGGTTAAGCCGGTGTTGCGGACGAAACAGTCAGGGATTTTTGGCCAAATGTCTGCGAGGTTTTACAATAATTTTTTTCCAAATGAAGAGAATCTTTAGAAAAAAATTGTTGTAAACCGAAGCAGACGGCCAAAATATCCCGTTTCGGGAGCAATACCGGCTTAACCATATTCATACTAAGGCACCTCTACTTCATCCAATATACGCTTGACTAAATCTTCCGATGTCTTACCCTCGGCTTCTGCTTCATAGCTGGGGATAACGCGATGGCGCAGCACATCCATGCCGATGCTTTTAATGTCCTGCGGTGTCACAAATCCCCGTCCCTGGATAAACGCATGTGCCTTAGAGGCCAACGCTAAATTGATCGTGGCCCGCGGACTGGCCCCGTAAAGGATCAATCCTTTAAGATCTTTGAGTTTATAATTTTCTGGGTTGCGGGTAGCTTCCACAATGTGGACAATATAATCCTCGATCTTTTCATCCATATAAATTTCATCCACCACCGAGCGCAGGCGGATAATGTCCTGCGGGGATGCCACTGCCTGCACGGCAAATGACTGGCAGGTCTTGGCCATGCGTTTAAGGATCTTTAATTCTTCTTCCTTAGTTGGATAGGTGATCCTCACCTTGAGCATGAAACGGTCCACCTGTGCTTCAGGCAAAGGATAGGTCCCCTCCTGCTCGATGGGGTTTTGAGTGGCCAAAACCAAAAACGGATCATCCAATTTTAAAGTTTCTTCACCGATCGTAACCTGGCGCTCCTGCATGGCTTCAAGCAAGGCGCTTTGCACCTTGGCAGGTGCCCGGTTGATCTCATCGGCGAGAATAATATTGGCAAAGATCGGCCCTTTTTTGACATTAAAAGTCCCGTTACGCTGGTCATAGATAAGCGTGCCTGTCAGGTCCGCCGGAAGCATGTCAGGGGTAAATTGCAGACGGTGAAATTTGGCTTGTATGGTCTGGGCCAGAGTCTTGACCGCCGTGGTCTTGGCCAAACCCGGCACCCCTTCGACTAAAACATGGCCATTGGCCAATATGCCGATCAAAAGACGGTCTATCAATACACTTTGACCGACCATCACCTTGGATGTTTCAAAGCGTATAGCATCAATAACCCCAGACTCCTTTTTAACTTTATCATTAATGACACCGACACCTGTGCTAGTCATATCAAGCCTCCTTAAAGTGATTGTTTTAACCCGTGCTTTTCATACCGGATGCAATGCCGTTGACGGTCAGAAGAAGTATTTCATCGATCTTCGAACGCTTGGCCTCATGAGCAGCAGTATCGCTCAATTGATTTTTTTCCTGCAGGAACCTGACCTGGATATAGTTAAGAGGGTCCACGTAAGGGTTACGCAGTTTGATCGACTCCTGCAAAACTTTATGGTAATCCAACAGCTCTTTTTGGTCAGAGATCAAAAGGACACTTTCCACTGCCAATTGCTGCTCCAGCGCTATGGCTTCATGGATTTTTTTACGCAAATTTTCGTCGGAAACGATGCCTGCATATAATTCCGAAATATAAAGATCCGCCTTGGCCAGGGAAGCTTCCAGATTATGGATAATGGAGGTAAAAAACGGCCATTGCTTGTACATCTGCCTCAAAAGGGCAAGGCCTTCAGGATTTTCATCCATGTATTTTTTAAAAGCATATCCTGCCCCGTACCAGGCAGAAATAATATAACGAGATTGCACCCAGCTAAAAACCCAGGGAATGGCACGCAGCTGCTCAACACCTTGGGCAGCACTACGGGCCGCAGGCCTTGAGCCGATCTTGGTGATCTTAAGGATACTGATGGGTGTGGCTTGGTTATAAAAATCCAAAAATCCCGGCGTTTCAAAAACCAATTGACGATAAAAAGTAAATGAATCCTGTGACAATTGGGCCACTAATTTTTCCCATCCGGCTAATTTCGGGTTCTTTTTGATCTCACGGTTAGTCACCAAATTCGTCCATGCCACGGCGGTGATCAATTGTTCCATGTTGCGCTTGGCCACCATGGGGGTGGCGTATTTTTGGGAAACAACCTCACCCTGCTCGGTCATTTTGATGCGCCCGCCCACGGCTGAAAGCGGCTGGCCCAGGATCGCCCGATGCGACTCCCCGCCGCCGCGGTCAATGGTGCCGCCCTTGCCATGAAAAAATTTGATCTTGACGTTGTATTTTTCCGCAACTTCACATAAATTCTGCTGGGCCAAATACAAATGCCAATTGGCTGCCAGATACCCGCCGTCCTTACTGCTGTCTGAATAGCCAAGCATGATCTCCTGCACATCCCCGCGGGCCTTAAGATACGAGCGGTATAAAGGAATGGCAAAAAGCTCTCCCATCATTTCATGGCAATTTTGTAAGGCGCTGATGGTTTCAAACAAAGGCACAATGCCAATGGCTGCTTTTTTGACCCTTTTATGCGCCACATGGACCAAGCCTTCATTTTTGGCCAAATACAATAAAGCCAGCATGTCCACCGATGTTTGCGTCATGCTGAGGATGTAGGCATCCACCATGTCCGCGTCAAAATGTTCCTTGAGCTGACGGAAGGCCTTAAATTGGGCCAGAATATCCTTGGCTTCAGGCGAGCTGACAGTCCCCTTTCGGGGGTTTGACGCGGCAATTTTATTTAACAAAACTTCGGGGTCAAGTCCATTCTCCCCCAGTAATTCTCTAATAGCCATATGGACTTTTTTGGCATGGTCCCTAAAGTCCAAACGCGCCAGGAAAAAACGGAAAGCTTTGGCCTGCACGATAAGGCGCCGAAGATCTCCGTCAGAAGCGGTTTGACCCTGGTTCTTCTTTAAGCTTTCCTGGATGATCAAAAGGTCACTGATAAATTCATCCGCGTTTTTATATTTGCCCTTTTTATCCGTCAGCACGCATTCCAATTTATGATGGATAAATGAGAATTTCTTGCGGTAAATTTCAGGACCTTCATAACGTTCCAGCTCACGCGCCTGTTCTGGCAGATTTTTTTTGTCAAGCTCCAGCGAATCCAGGAACTTTTTGCTGACCTGGATATAATCCGTTGACTGGCTGAACTTGCGGATAAAATTCTCAATGGCGGCTAAATAAAACTTAACGATCAGTTTCCTTTGCATTTTAGCCGTTGTCAGGGTGATGGCCGGCGTGACATTAGGGTTCCCGTCGCGGTCCGCCCCCACCCATGACCCAAAATGGATAAAAGGGTCAATATCATCCTGGGCATCAACCCCGAGCCTGGCAAATTCCCGGTGGATCTTTTCATGGATATTGGCCAAAAGGCTGATGATCGTGCGTTCAAAATAAAACAAGGTCTGGTCCACTTCATCCAGGACTTCCACTTTACGGTTACGCACCTCGGAAGTCTGCCAGAGGATCTCCAGGGTCTCCTTGATGCGCTTGGTCAGCGAATCTTCTTCAGCCAGCGTCAGATCCGGCCTGTTGAGTTGCGTCAATTGCCCGGAAATAAAAAATAAATGGTCCAATACCGTGCGGCGTTTGGCTTCGGTGGGATGGGCCGTTAAAACAGGGCTGATGTCGCACTGGCTTAAAAAATCCAGGATCTCTTTGGGTGTGTAATCTTCATCCATCAGGTCCTTGAACAATTTTTTGAGCGACATCTCCTGAAAAACTTCCGGGGAACGTTCATAATCCCTTAAGCGGCGCACACGCTGGACTTCTTCGGCGATATTGACCAGCTGAAAATAGATCGTGAAAGCGCGGGTAATATTGTACGCCTCATCCGGTGAAAGAGAGGCGATCAACTTCTTTTGGGACTCGATCATCAATGGATTATGCTTTTGACGGATCTCTTGGGCCAAGGTGCGGACCTCTTCAATTTTAAGCAGGAGATCTTCACCTTCCTGTTCACGGATGATCTCAGCCAAAAGCTTGCTTAAAAAACGGATGTCCTGACGCAATTTATCTTGCGAAGGCGCTAAGGGGATGAGTTCTTCTTTAAACATTTTTCAAACCACGCAGGGAACGATGGCCTCGACGGGCCATGGTCTTGACGGAAGCTTCTACTTTTTTCTTTAAATTTTGTTTATGGACCTTCAATTTAGCCGCAACAGCCCGGTCAAAAGTCGCGATGATTGCCGCGGCCAGGATACCGGCATTCTTGGCACCGTTGACCGCCACTGTTGCCACCGGGATCCCATCAGGCATCTGTACAATGGACAATAAAGAATCCAGCCCGTCTAAAGAATTGGACGATTTAACAGGCACCCCGATGACCGGCAGGATCGTAATGGACGCGACCATCCCAGGCAAATGGGCTGCTCCGCCGGCGCCGGCGATGATGACCTTTAAACCCCGTTGCTGTGCTTTTGAGGCGTAATCATACATGCGTTTAGGTGTCCGGTGAGCGGAAACAACGGTCACTTCATAAGGAATACCGAATTCATCTAAAATATCCGCGGCAAGACCCATGATGTTCAGGTCTGACTGGGAGCCCATGATAATGCCAACCAATGGTTTCTTCATGCTAAGCCCTTATTTTGATCAACTCTTTAACCTGACGCGCCTTCTCATAAGCTTTGTTGATATCCTTGTCAACGATCGTGGCGTGGCCCATTTTACGGAAAGGTTTGGTGCGGGTCTTGCCGTATAAATGAATATACACGCCGCCTAAGCCCAAGGCCTGCTCAACGCCATGATAGACCGCCTTGCCTTCGTGATCTTCATCGCCCAACAGGTTGACCATCACTGAGGGTAAGGTCATCTCTGTCAAGCCCAGAGGCAGACCCATGACCGCGCGTAAATGCTGTTCAAACTGCGAAGTCAGGGTCCCTTCGATCGTATGATGGCCGCTATTATGCACGCGCGGGGCTATTTCGTTAACAAGTACCTGATTATCCTTGGTGACGAACATCTCCACGGCCAGTGCACCTACTAAGTTTAACTGATGAAGGATACCCAACGCAATAGCCGTTGCTTTTTTTTCAACATCCGCGCTGATGTCAGCCGGGCAGCGTAAAAACTCAACCAGGTTCTTTTCAGGATGGAAAACCATTTCCACAGGCTTGTACACGGCAACAGCCCCTTCAACATTACGCGCAACGACAATAGATATCTCTTTATCAAAATCAATGTGTTTTTCAAGGACACTTGGCTCATTAAAAGCATCCGGGATATCATTTTCATCTTTCAATTTAAAAATACCCTTGCCGTCATAGCCGGCCTTGCATGTCTTTTGCACAGCCGGAAAAAAATCTGAACAGCCCTTAAGGGCCAGACGGTTAGGCACGATCTGAAAATCCGCCGTGGGAATGCCGTGTTGCCGGTAGAATTCTTTTTGCCGGCCCTTGTCCTGGACCAATTCAATGATATCAGGGTCAGGATATATCGCCAAACCTTCAGCTTTCAATTTTTTAAGAGCTTCCACGTGGATATGTTCATACTCAAAGGTCAGCACATCCACTTTTTTGCCGAAGGCATAGACATCATCAAAGTTCATGGCATCGCCCTGAGTGAACTCATAGCAAAGATGACGGCAAGGGCAATTAACATCATCATCCATGACAAAACTGCGCACGTCAAAGCTGGGTGCTGCCTGAAGCAGCATCCTGCCTAACTGCCCGCCTTTAATAAGTCCGAGTTTTAAGTGGCGTTTGAACATATCAATTTAAAAATACATCAACGGTTTTTACATTGCCTTCGCGCACGTCCAAGGCATGGGATTCACTCAAGACCCCGCCAGCAGTTTCAATGCGCTTACGGTCAAGATAGGTCAATACGATTTTTTGCGCCTTGACCGCTTGGGGCCCAAATGTATCTTTTAATTTAGGATTATGATAGGTGACCAGGATTGTTGCAAACAATTTAAAACTATAGGTGCGCGCTTTAAACGGCCCCTCTGCCTTATTGGTAAATAACCACGACGGCAATAAAGGATCGAACCTTAAGCTCAAAGCACCTTGGCCATCAAGCGCAAAGGGTTTAAGGCCCATATTCATCAACAGCCACATATGCACAAACTCGGCAGTACTGCCCGAAAGGCGGGCCACAAAACCCTGTCCATGCAAATTCTTGTCTTCGTGCGCTGATGAAACAATGAAAGAAGAATTTTGCAGGATACTGCGGCCATACCGGGCCGGGTCCATGAATGGAACCAGGGCCGTCCGCGCCTCGTTAAAAAATGCTTGGGGGCACCCGCCCCGCAAAAGTTCCAGAAGATACTTATATTCCATGTGCAGCCACACAGACCCGTTTTCCAGCCAGCCGCTGGGAAAAATACGGGTGCGGCCGATCTCCTCGGGTTCTTGGGACAGGTCCGCGTTGACCTTGTACATCCCTAGATCACGGTCATATAATTTGCTCGACCTCACTGTTTTAAAAAGAAACTCCGCCTCCTTTGGATTTTTCTCTGTACGCAACGCATGGACAAACCCTTCTAAAAATAACGGCAGGTCATGACGTTTAAACGCGTTGGCCCGGACATGATGCGGACCATGGTGTGATTTATCCAAAAGATCATGCTGTGTAACTTCATGATAAAAATAAGCAGCAAAAAGACCATTGTCACGCTTGGCCCTGGCAATGCCGGTATCACATCTTTCAATGACACCATCTAAAAATTTATTGATATCAACAATGGGTAAGGACTTCTCCTGGCCCTTGATCCCATAACGGATGCTATGACGATAATGCTCCTTGAGATCATTAGATTTCTGCCAATATTTTAACGGATCACTCTCTGTGGAAAGCACATGGGTAAGCCCCTGGACAAAATCCGCCAATTCTTCAAAAACCATGACCGGGACGTGAGTGTCCAATCTTAACTGTCCTATTGCTTCTTTGACAAAAACAGCGAGGCGCTTGACTTCAAAAGTTTCACAGATCGAAGAACCCAGCAAACCCGGTAAACCGTTAAGCGCGTCATACCAATTGGGCTTGTTGGCCTCCATCTCAACCCCGATACCGCTGGGGTCAAGCGTTGCGGATTTATTGGCCAATAAACAGATCAATTTGGCCAACAAATTCGTTGTATAAACAGCACCTGACCCATCCTTGCCGCGTAATTTATAGTTTTTGGCCGCGGCCATGACCTTAGCGTCGCCCTCCGCTAAAGAATGGTATTGGCGCACCCCCTCAGGGGTCAAAACATAACGGGCTTCCCTTGGCAGTACATAAAGATCATTTAAAAAGAAACTAAAAACTTTTTTTTCCCAAAAAAGTTCTTTGAGTTTTTCAGGATAAAGCCGTAAATAACTCTCGATCAAATCCAGGTTATAGGTCCAATGATCGCTCCAAAAACCTTCTCCCGGATCAGCCAATTCCGCCTTGGTGCATGAGCCCAAAACACTTGTTAAGAAATCATCCGCTTTTCCCTTGATGGCAATTTCACGGGTGACAAGCTTTAACAAATCCCCGGGCATAAACCCTTTTTTAAGGAGCTCTCTTAGCTTATCTGCCCCTTCGACAATACCAAATTCACGCAGGATGCCTGCAATGGCACCTTCATCCTTAATGACAAAAATAGCCCCCTTGACGATCAACGGATTGTAGCCGTCGGCCTGGATCAAATTCAAAAAATTAATAAGCCCGCTGTCTTTGACATCCCCGTTAAACCAGGCATCATTGCGGCGGTTCTGGTTAACGTCACGGTAATTACCGTTTCCCTGGGAAAGAAAGGTAGGCGCCAACATAAAGAAATTATAATCGCGTTCCAGGTCACCATGCTTGCGGCTGTAAACATTAAATGGTACCGGCCCCTCCGCGGTTTGCAATGATATCGGCAGTCCCCCGCGCAGAACATTGTCCAGAAAAGTCTGGCCGCAATACCGGTTAAATTCATGGGAAGCGCTATGGGTAAAACAGTGGTCCTTGATCTCATCAATGATCCGGTGTTTAAGCTTGGCTTTTTCTTCGATAAATCCATGGCCTGTGGATTTTTTGACCACCTTTTTTAATTCCGGCAGGTCATGCGCAAAACCCGCGATGGCCGTGAAACTGTGTTTCCTGGCCGGAGCTAAAGTAAAACGGCTGGCACTCATTGCCGACGGTGTGCGATTGGCGGTTTCCTGATGGGCAGGCGCTGAAAAGATCTTTTGCCCTAAAAACTCTTCCGGCACCAGAAAATCACTGGCACTGCCAAAGACTGCGGAAGCTTCCACGATCATATCCAGGAGCTTGCCCGAATCCGCATTAAAAGCAAAATAAAAATTCCCCTCGCTGATAGGCGTCACCTGCGGGGTATCTGCCACCTCCACTTTTAACCGGTAAAAGGGTGCTTTATTTTTTATATTATCCACCGTCATCCAGGCTTCCACAGTGCGGCTCATGTTCTTGCTAAGCCAGTCTTTAAGGCCGTACGGATTAATGGCTGGAAGGCCGTCCACACATTGGATATCTAATGGCTTGCGGCCCGTATTTTCAACAGTCACACGGCGCACCAGTCCGGCAAAAGGCTCTTGAGGCATGGTAAAATAATTAACAGTGACCTTGAGTCCCAGCGTTGTATTTATTTCTTCAATGGTCAGATCGTGAGCTGTGATCAGCATCAGCTGATGGGTCTTATAGGCGAGCCCCAAGCTGTTGGCAAAGGGCTCATAAAATTTCTGATCCTTACCGTCGCTGATCTTTAGAAAAGTCCTAAAACCCTGGGTGGATGTTAAACGAAAAGCTTTATTGGCCGGCTGGAACTCCAAAATAGCCTTGTCTTTGGATTCGATGCCGAATGAAGTGACCGCCTGCCCGCGGTTGACAAAAAAGGCCCACATCGGGATCCCGTATAAACCGGACACGCCTGGGAAAAAATCCGCGAATAATTTAGCATGGCTATAATCTTCGATGACAAAAGCACCGTCATCATTTAAATGATATGTTTTGTTCATAGAGGAACTTCTTAGGCAATTCGCCGCTGTCCTTGAATTGGCGGAATAAATTGTAATAACCCGATAATTTAAACCACATGATCAATCCGGAATATTTGTCATCCGTCGTATTCATATGGATGCGTTTAAGTTCATACAGATCAATATTAAACCTGTCCTTGCCCCGGTTGGTGGTCACCGCGGCTTTATAGCCCGCTTCTTTGACAAGAAATTTAATGTCTTGGGTAAACCCGCCTGAGGGATAACAAAAATAATTGATGCTATGGCCTAAATGGTCCTCGATCATTTTTTTACTGCCCGCTATTTCATCCTGGGCCTTAGATCTACTCAAACTGGGCAAATAAGTATGGTGCCGCGTATGCGCCCCAGCCATAAAATTATATCCTTCCATTTCTTTAATTTCATCCCAGGTCAAAAAATTAGGGGTACTTATCCTGTCCGATATTAAAAATACCATTGCCGGAAAGCCGTATTTCTTTAGGATAGGAAAGGCATATTTATAATTATCTTCATACCCGTCATCGAATTGCAGGACAACGGTATTGCGGGCGAATTCCTGACCTTGTTTCATGCCTGTTATCAGGGCATCAAAGCTAATGACTTGAAATCCATGCCGCTTCATAAAATTCATTTGATACTCAAATGACTTTTCAGTCACGGTATTAAGCCGCCATTTGGCTGAAGGAATGCCCACATGGTGGTACATCAGGATAGGGACAACGTAACGGTCACGCACCCAAAAACTAAAACCAACGCCCCCAATAAGCAAGACAAGGGCCAGCCCCCAACAAATGTCCTTGATGATACGCATACCGCCCTTTATATTTTAGACAAGCGTTCTTTGACAAGAGCGCCAACCGTCTGATTGTCCGCCTGGCCGGCAACACGGCCCAGGACATTTTTCATGACCCTGCCCATATCTTTAATGGACGCGGCCCCGCTGGCAGTGACCACTTCTTCAACGATGCTTTTTAATTTTTCCAGGGACATTTCAGGGGGAAGATAATTCTTTAAGATCACCAATTCCTTTTCTTCCTTTTCAGCCAGGTCGGTACGGCCGCCGGCTTTAAATTGGGTGATCGAATCCTGGCGCTGCTTGACCTGCTTTTTGATGACGCTGATGACATCCTCATCAGGGACTGTTTCCAAACGTTTATCGACCTTGACATTCTTGATCTGCGCGCGCAAAAAACTTACGACCGACGAAGTAAAAGAATCCCTGGCTTTCATCGCCTGCACATAATCCTGGCTGATCTTGTCTTCTAAAGACATGGCTTACCTCCATAATAAAAACCGGGACACATTGACTTTTTCTTAAAAAAAGTCAATGTGTCCCGGTTTTTATTGCACGATTTTAACATCAATGGCAAATGACTTCTTGGTGCCATTAGGGTTCAACGCATGGCCATTACGCACAACAAAACCGCTGTTGCCGTTCAAAATTGCCAGGCGATCTCTTTCTTTTTGGGCCGCGACCCTGGTAAAATACGCTTCCTGCTTCAAATAACGCATGCGGCTTTTGACCAAACTGATCTTGTTCCTGAATAGAACGATCAACGACCGTCCTTCATCAAGATTGGAAAAATCAGCTTCAAAAGCGCGCAGCTGGCTCTTTAATGTCACTAACTGGCTGCTGACCTGGGAATCATTTTCTTTCAAGGCCGCGATCTTGGCCTGCAGTTCACCTATGTTCTGGACGTTCTCAGAACCACGCAGATCGTCCAAACCCTGCAATTCCTGCTTTAACCGGGCGTTCTCCGCCTGGGCTTCAGACAGCATCCCCTGGGTATTGGTAAGCATGCCCTTGGTCGTCGCCAACTCCGTGGTCACCTGGTCTAATTGGCGGTTGACCTCTTCTAATTTCCGGGTGGTCTCATCCAGCTCGATCTTGGTCTCTTTATATTTTCCGACATAGGTCCTATAATTGATCGTCGCATGGTCGCTGGCTGACAAGGCCAGGTCCGTTGACTTAGAAAGGATATTGGTATTTTGGTTCTGCAAACCAAGCACATAAACGGTCAAAGCGATCATGACTAAAGAAAGAATGATCCCTATTATTCTTTTTAAATGACTGTTTTGGTGTTGAGTATCCGCACTTGTATCGAGTTTTGTTTCCTGCTGATTTAATACCGTCTCTGCCACTTCACTACCCCCTGTTTTTGGACTGCTTTGGTTGATACCGCCTAAAAAGCTAAATTACCTAAAATTTTTGCATCTTCCGCTTCACTCAACTGGCTTACCTTCTTTTCAAACCATTGTTGAAAATGATTGTCCGTTGTATCCGTCAAAAACCGTATCCCGCATTGAAAACCTTCCTGCGGGGTCTGGATACGCCTAAACCACATGATCTTGCCTTTTTTAGCGGCAAACGGCAAGGTCTCAACTCCTCCTATGGACAAAACACAATTATCCGACGGCCTAAACACCCCGTATGTCTGCAAAAAAAGCCCGGAAATGGAAATATTCATGACCATCCCTTCACCTGAAACCTCCTGGTCAGCGAGTTTCCAGGTGACGTCAAAATACTCCCTTAAACGGAAATGACGACGGTTCTCTAACATATTGAGTTATTATTTTAACCCTACAATCCCAAAAGGCAAGAAAAATCAATTCTTTGATATTTACCTAAAATGGACAAAAACCCTGCCGAAATTCTTGTCATCTTTCTCAATACGGTGATAAAGCGCTTTGATGTGCTTTTGTTCTAAAAACCGCAGCACATGTTTTTTTAACTGCCCGCTGCCCTTGCCTGGAATGATCTCTACCAAAGAGATCCCCTTGTCTACCGCTTCCTGGATCACGCGGTTAAGCTCTGAATCAATGGAACGCCCGCTGCTAAAAATAGGGTGTAAATCTAATTTGATCTTAGCCATGGGAAATCCCTCTAATGGTTTGGGCCATGTCTTGGGCCTTATCTTCCAGATGGAAAAGATGTGATGTTTTCCCCTGGGTGTCTATTAAATAAAGATAATCAGAATGGTCGAACATATCTCCCATCGCTGATGAATTGGTTTGTACCTTCATGGAAGAGGCTTTATAGCTGCTGAGCACTGCATCAATTTCCTGCTTTGTCCCGGTCAGGCCTATGGCGTTGATCTTAAAATACTGCAGGTATTCCTTAAGTTTTGGCCCTGTATCATGCTTGGGATCAACGGTTACAAACACCGTTAAAACTTGTTTGCCCATGGGCCCCAAGAGCGCGTACACGCGGGCCAGCTTTGAAAGAGTGGTTGGACATTCATCCGGACAAGCTGTATACCCAAAAAATAACAGGACGATCTGTCCCCTATGGTCTTTTAAATGAAAGATCTTCCCGTCCTGATCGTGAAGGGTAAAATCCTTTTGAGGATTTATTATCCCTAGATCCATGTCCGCGGACTTGTCCATCTGCATCTGGCCCCATGCCGGAAGACAAACACCCATAATAATACTTACAAAAATAGAAAGCCCCCAATTTTTAATTTTCATAAACTCTCCTATTTCTCAAAGATTGTAAATAATTAATGATCTGATCTAGCTCTTCGGGCGGGATATCTTGGAAGGCTGGCATGATGCTATTGTCTTCCTTGATCCCATTTTGTATAGAACGCCTAATACTGTCCTTGTCCCGGCCGTGAAGGTAGCTTTGAGGGTTGTGAAAATCAGTGGGCTTGGGAATGAATTTTTGCGAATTTATCCCGTCCCCGCTCCCATTGCGGCCATGGCACAAAGCACAGCCATAAGACAGATAAAGTTCTTTTCCTTTATCCGCCACAGGGCCCGTGTCTGCTCCTGCATTTTCACAACCCCAAAGCAGGAAGAATAAAAATATGACCTTACACATAATTTTCCTAAAACATGTAACTAACGCTGACCTTATAAAGCGCTGAAGCTGCCAGCTGATTTCCATTCATGTACTGATACACTGGAAACCCTACATCAAAATACACCATTACCCTCTTATAATCAAGTTCAATGCCCGGAGAAATTAGCACGCGCTCATAGCCGCTGTCTGTCGGATGCGCAGGCCAGCCTCTATCACGGGAGCGATACGAATTCAGGACTTCTGCCACCGGCGTCATCTTCACACCGGCCATTGACCATCCATTATAGTAGACACCTGCCGCGGCATCATTCTCCGTGCCGGGCAAGTATCCGCCCTGGGTCAAAAAAGGCTGGCCCACATTGTCCTGGATAAAATAACTGAAACGTTTATCTGTTGTTATCGCGCCGCGATGATAAGCGCCAAGCAAGGCATCCGTACTGCCGCTTCCTAATTCAGTATCCCGGTCAAAATGCGGATAGGTCCAATCCCCAGTCGGCACCTTAAAACCAAAGGTAAGACCGGTGGACATATCGGCTGAGAAACCGGTATAGATTCCGCGAATACGCATATCACCGGCAGCAGAATGGGTAAACGATACAATGTCTCCGCTATCATCCGTGGTCTTGAAATAGCGATGATCGTAAGGTAATTCTACTTGAATGCCCCAACGGCGATTAAACATATACTGCGCCCCCGTGTTGATAAAACTGGTGCGGATCCGCTTATCAGAGTTATCATCGTTGGATGCCTTGGAACTTTTACTCCAATTATGGCCCTGGTCCATAAAATCATATTCCTCAAAAATCGTTCCCCCTTGACCTGACGGGAACATTGAACCGGTGCCTACATCAAAAATACCGCATCCGCAGGCACAGGCCCAAGAGAAGCTTGGTATGAAATTAAATATGAAGAATAGTGATATAAAAAATATTCCGCGCATTAAATCCCCCCTCCTTTGACCTTGTCAATCCCGGGGATTGACAAGGTAGGTAAATTTAATTTAACAAATTAACTATAAATTAAATTTTGGGGACGTATTCTAACGCGGCAAGAAAAGGGCTTTTGTAGCAGAGATGCTGATTTTCGAAGAAGGAAGTTAAATGTAAATTCAAAGTAACTGCCGGACGGGCGGAAACAAAATAATTGCTCCCGCCGCCTGAAGAATTTTCTTTGTTTGCCGCCCCCCCTGCTTTTAAGGCCATGCCAGGCTCCATGGCCTTATCAACTGACTTAGGGATAAACGCGTGGCACATGCACATGGCCCGCTGGCCATCGCAGGCGAGCTTCTGCAGGGAAGGCTTTATAAAGACACCTAAAGGAAGGACCCAGAGGATGAAACTAACAAGTAAAAATGATGCCAATAATTTTTTCATTTAAAAAATGCCAAGGAATTTCTTTTTTTCCGGTTCCCAGCCATCGGCTTTAAAACGGTAGATCCCGGTAAACTCGCCGTCTTCAAACTTCGGACCAACTTCAAGGGTGCCATAAATGGTGATCGGCTCATCAAACTGGTCATCACTGATATTAAATCCTTTAGGGTCCACGGTATTCCCCACCATCCATTGGTCATAACCCAACATGGCGCAAAACAAACAGGACACCAGTTGATCGGCAAATAAAAATTCCTTGGTATTCTGGCCCTCGCTATTCGCTAAGGGGATCACAAAACCCTTGATAGCCACCTTCTTGCCGTTTAAATCCTGCAGCTGTGGAGGAATGGTCATCGGTGTTTTAGCCGCTTTAGTAATATTACCGTCGGGATGTTCAACATCCACAGGAGGCTGGTAATTAAAATAAAGATCATCGAATGAAACCACCTTGTAATCGATATTATTCCTGACGAATTTTAAAGGGGCAGCCCCTAATTTCGGTTGGGCTTGAGGCCAGGCCGGATGCGCTGCCAAAAGGATACAGGCGCATAGAAATGCCCAGCGCAGGAATTTTGGTCTTTTGTTTATCATCGGAACTTGCTCCCAATCCAGGCAATGGCGAAAATCAAAGATGCAAACATCACGATCGAGGCGCCGGATGCTGAGCCAAAATAGTAAGAAAGGTAGATTCCCCCAATCGCGGATATTACCGCGAAAACACAAGACAATGCCATCATCCGTCCCAAGCGGTCCGTCAAAAGCCTGGCCGCTGCCACCGGAATGACCAGAAGAGCATTGGTCAATACCGTCCCCACCGCCTGAATGCCGACAACAACGGTAAAAGATAAAAATAATAATATCCCGTAATGCATGAGCTTGACCGGCAGGCCGATGGTCTTGGCATAGTTAGGATCAACGGAGAATAATTTTAATTCTTTGTAAAATAAAAAAAGAGCCAGAAGAGAAACAGCCGCGATCAGCATGATCAAATGCAAATCCCCCTCTGTCACGCCCAAAATATTACCAAAGAGCATGGAAAACAGGTCCCTGAATGATCTGGTCGTACTGATAAGCAAAATACCAAAAGCAAACATGATGTTAGGCACCATGCCCACCAAAGTGTCTTCATAAACATTCTCATCGCGGGCCAAAAAACCAATACCCAAAGCCGTGGCTACGGTCGCGATCAACGCCCCGGCAAAAAGACTCGTCCCCATCAAATACGCGATGACCAATCCCGGCAAAGCACTGTGTGTTAACGCATGCCCGACAACAGCCATCCGCCTTAAGACAACAAAGGTCCCAAGGGCCGCACAAAGCACACCGATGATCACGGCCGCGACAAGCGCACGTTGGATAAATACATATTGAAGCGGATCTGTTAAATAGTGGGTCATGTGCAATCACAATCTTTGTGCGTCGGGTCTTCCTTATGATCAGCACCGCTGATCTTTTTGCCGTCCTTTAAATAAATCGCCTTATCGTAACGCCCTTCTTCCTGGTCATAATAATGGGTGGCAACGATCACTGTTTTCCCTTGGGCTTTAATTTTATGTAAAACCTCCGCGACTGTCTGGCGGGTGCTCACGTCAACCGCGTTAAGCGGTTCATCCAGTAAAAGCAAGTCCGCGTTTTGACTCAGTGCGCGCGCGATCAAGACCCTTTGCTGCTGCCCGCCGGAAAGTTTACTGATCTGACGGTCAGCTAAATCCAGGACATTCATTTCTTTGAGGGCATGGCGGGCAATATCAATGTCTCTCTTTTGAGGTCTGTTAAACCAGCCTAAATAAACATACCGCCCCATCACGACCAGATCCAAAACACTGATCGGAAAATGCCAATCGATCTCACTGCGTTGGGGCAAATAAACCACCCTATGGTGACAAGCCCCTAAAGGATGGCCGAAAACACGGATATTGCCCGTGCGAACAGGCAAAAGCCCGCAAATGGCTTTAAACAAAGTTGACTTACCCGCACCATTAGGCCCCACCAAAGCCATTGCTGATCCTGCAGGAACGCTGATATCAAAATCCTTGAGGGCAAGCTTCTCCTCTGAAGCATAGGAAACCCCCAAGCCTTTTATTTCCAGGGCCGGGGCTTTGGGGTCAGGTGCGTCATGACGGTGTTGGCAATAGGAAAATTTCATATTTGAGTATGTTAACATAAAGGAGGTCATTTTTCTAATCTAAACCTGATTGGCACAGTAACGGTGGACTCGACAGGGACATTGCCTATGCTTCCCGGCTGGAATCTCCAATGCCTGACAGCCATTAAAGCCGCTTGATCGAGCAAACGATACCCGGAACTTTGAATGATTTCGACATTGACAGTATCTCCCGCTCTATCCACATCCACGGATAACAAAACGAGGCCTTCCTGCCGCATCTGCTGGGCAAATTTTGGATATTCCGGAGGCGAATTCTGAAAATAGTCGGGATTCGCCTTTACCCGTACGCTTGACACAGAATGAACTGCCTGCTTAGCTTTATTTATTCTTTTTAAAGCTTTGATTGATCCGTCTTCTTTCTGCAAAGCATCTTCAGGATCTTTTATCTCTTTGATACTTACTTCCACCATTTGGCTGGATGGATGAACGCTAAATTGAGCCTGTTGAATAAAGGTCTTTCCGGAAAAAATAAAAAACAGGCCATGCATCAATAAAGATGCCATTAAAGCCAGCCAGATCACCCTATCTTCATTTATGGATACAAAATTCATGATCAAAAATCCCAAGTTACACCGCCATAATATCCCCGGCGGGGACCGAATGACGGAGCAGCCACACCCACCCCTGTGCCGTTCCTTAACTCATAGGCTTCATCGAACACATTGACCACATCAAAACGGACCTTGATATCATTTTTATCATTGATCTTAAAGGTATGTTCAATGCCGAGATTGATCGGGTTATACGCCCCCACGCGCTTATCATTAGGAGTGTCAGCACTTTTACGTAACCCGCTGCCAAAAAGCAGGTCAGCATAAACCTTGGTTTTGTGAAATTCATAGGCTAATCCGGCAGAGGCCGTGAGGCTCTGATCATGGTCTAAATGTATCCAATGATCATTCACATAATTAAGATCATCCTGTGTAAAATGAAATTGCGCGGAGCTCCACTGCCGGCCTAAAGCCCGGCTGTAAGCGGCATTCGCGTAACTCGAAAATCCGCCTTTTTTATAATTAATGGTCAGTTCTGTCCCATAAACCCTGCCTTTTTTATAATTAAAAGGCGTGACAATAGGGGCCGCACCAAATTGCCCGTCATCAAGCTGATTTACAGCAGTTTTATAATAACTATCCAAACCAACATCCAGTCCAGGCAAGAAATGATGCGTCACACCCGCGTCATAATAATTCGCTCGTTCTGCCTTAGCAGGTGAATTTTCGTCGATCTGCGCGGCATTGCTTGTATTATCAAAAATAGCAGGATTAGCGTTTTGTTCCAGCTCCAGCGGCGGCGGAGTAAAATAACGGGCATATCCCGCGTGCACCTTGGTATCTTTGTCAACTTCATAGACAGCATTAATGCGCGGGCTGAACTGACACTCATTAAGGTATTGATAAGATTGGTCAAAGCGGCCGCCAAAATTAATCGTCAAGGGATCAAAGACCTTCCATTCGTCCTGCAGATAAAGGCCATACTACTCGCCCTGTTTTTGATTATTATTGATAATCTGGCGTAAAGGCAAGAACGGATTGCCGCTGCCATCAAGCGGAAAGACAAATGAATTGCTATCATTGATGGCATCACTGATAGTAAACATGGATCCGGCGCGTAGGATGTGCTGCTCATTTAACTCATAACTGCCATCCAGCTCAAGGCCATTGGTCAAAATACTGTCATTGAGCTTGCTGGCTATTCCGTTATAGCCTAAATCACCGTTAACATCCGGCAGATAATTGACCTCGCTAAAACGGGTAAAGGCAGATACCTGATAATTGAGTTTGTCCTCGGCCTTTTGGTAGGCAACGACACCATAAAAATTCTGCTCTATTTGCTGGTCATTGACGTCCGCGGAATTAATGATCGGGAAACCAGGGTTTACGAAACTGTTGGCCGTAAAATAATCAGTGCCGTTAGGACTATTGGGGACTTGAAAATCACTATGCGAGGCACTGAGCATAATGTTAAGGCGGCTGGTATCATCAATGATCTTGGAAACATAGGCAAACATCTTGCCTTGCTGGGTCTGGTCATGGATGGCTGACGGGCTATTCGTGGTATTTTCAATGCCCAAATTGTCTTCCAGATAAGAGCCGGTGACGAAATAATTGATCCCACCTTTGGCAGAGCCTCCGTAAGTAAAACTGGGATTGACTTCACTGTGGCTCCCCCCATACATGGCAAACTCTCCCCCATTAATAAATGCCCCGCTCTTGGTATGAATATCCACGATACCTGCCGTATGAAAACCATATTGGGCTGGAAGTGAACCGTCGATCAAGGAAACATTATCCACAAAACGTGTATCAAGCTCTTCTCCAAAACCAGTCAGCCCCTCGGGCAAAAGAACATCATTGATCCTGTACTGCAAATTAGCGTGTTCTCCACGCACGTGCAATTGCCCATCATTATCCTGGGCAACGCCAGGGGCTCTTAAAATGACCTGGTTGAAGGAAGCACTGTTCCCTTGCGCTTGGTCGTCAATTTGGTCTGCGTTAATATTATAATCAGTGGCCCCAAGGCTGGGCTGAATGCTGTTGCGCTCCTGGTCCAATTTGCCGATCACATCAACTTCATTAAGCCGAGTTGAGGGAGCATTGTCCGCATAACTATTAATAGAGAAGAAACATAAAAATCCAACCAAAGCCCATACCCGCATTCCTGCCTCCTTTTTATAAATAGAAATTATTTCTATTTATTGGTTAAGAAAAGGGGACACATTAATGTGTCCCCTTTTTAAGCTATCTCAAATATTTTTGAAATACGCTCACATTATGATGGATCATTTTAATATAAGTCTCTCCATCGCTTCCGACAGGACCCAGAGCATCGGTGTATAGTTCCGGTCCGACCTGGACACCGGCTTCCTGGGAAAGCGTCTGGGCTAATTTTGGGTTGGCCATGTTCTCTGAAAAAATGGCATGGACACCATTGGCTTTGATGATATTTAACAAGTCTGCTGTTTGCTTGGCAGATGGGTCTGACGCTTCTGTTGTGGCGGATGGAATAACAGCACCAATGATCTTAAAACCATAAGCCCTGGCAAAATATCCTAAAGCATCATGATTGGTGACCAATTTACGCTTATCAACGGGGATGGTGGCCACTTGCTCCTTGACCCAGGCATCCAACTCCTGAAGCTTTTGGATATAATCATTGGCATTGGCCGTGTACTTATCCTTATTGGAAGGATCAAGCGCAATAAGCGCGTCACGCACATTTTGGGTGTAAAGAACTACATTGGTGACATCCTGCCAGGCATGAGGATCAGTTTCTTGAGGATTATTTTCAAATACCCGCGGGGTCACCCCTTGAGACACGACAATACGCTTGGACTTAGAACCGCTGGCCGCATATAATTTATCAAGCCAATGTTCCAAGTGCAGGCCATTTTCAAATATAATA
>Ga0206995_1013_pt1 | contig 45622 bp, 38 predicted proteins | sample Alteio_BWMinCont_5_FD_153480 | JGI IMG/M metagenome (GOLD analysis project Ga0206995, IMG submission 153480) | Enriched cells from forest soil in Barre Woods Harvard Forest LTER site, Petersham, Massachusetts, United States -... | ecosystem: Environmental > Terrestrial > Soil > Temperate forest >... | reverse complement strand
AGTTGTTAATGAGACTAAGCGTGTAAGAAGTAGGGCGGGACACGAGAAATCCTGTCTGAAGAAGGGGGGGGGCCCATCCTCCAAGGCTAAATACTCTCGACTGACCGATAGTGAACCAGTACCGTGAGGGAAAGGCGAAAAGAACCCCGGTGAGGGGAGTGAAAAAGAACCTGAAACCGTCTGCGTACAAGCAGTAGGAGTGTTCTACTGAGAAGTAGGAGATGACTGCGTACCTTTTGTATAATGGGTCAGCGAGTGACTGTTAGTGGCAAGCTTAACCGAAGAGGGAAGGCGAAGGGAAACCGAGTCTGAAAATGGCGTCAAGTCGCTAGTAGTCGACCCGAAACCGAGCGAGCTAGCCATGTCCAGGGTGAAGCTTCGGTAACACGAAGTGGAGGCCCGAACCCACATCTGTTGCAAAAGATGGGGATGAGGTGTGGCTAGGAGTGAAAGGCTAAACAAGCTCGGAGATAGCTGGTTCTCCTCGAAAGCTATTGAGGTAGCGCCTCGTGATAAGTGCCTTGGGGGTAGAGCACTGTTTCGGTGAAGGGGTCATCCCGACTTACTGAACCGATGCAAACTCCGAATACCGAGGACATGTTTCACGGGAGACACACGGCGGGTGCTAACGTCCGTCGTGAAAAGGGAAACAACCCAGATCACCTGCTAAAGTCCCAGAATTTAGGTTAAGTGTGAAACGTAGTGGAAAGGTGTAAACAGTCAGGAGGTTGGCTTAGAAGCAGCCATCCTTTAAAGAAAGCGTAATAGCTCACTGGTCGAATCGGTCTGCGCGGAAGAATGAACGGGGCTAAAACCTAATACTGAAGCAGTGAATGCCATTTGCTGAGAGGTGAAAGGCGTGGTAGAGGAGCGTTCGGTAGGCCAAAGAAGGCATATTGAGAAGTGTGCTGGAGGTATCCGAAGTGCGAATGCTGACATGAGTAACGATAATGCGGGTGAAAACCCCGCACGCCGAAAGTCCAAGGATTCCTGCGCAACGGTAATCGACGCAGGGTGAGTCGGCCCCTAAGGCGAGGCGGAAACGCGTAGTTGATGGGAAACAGGTTAAAATTCCTGTACTTCGACAGACTGTGAAGGGATGACGGAGAAGGCTAGGTGAACCGGAGACTGGTAGTTCCGGTTGAACTGTGTAGAGAGAGTTATCAGGAAAATCCGGTAGCTCGTTAATCTTGAGACAGGAGTACGATTGGCGTGAGCCAAGAAGTCACCGATGCCAAGCTTCCAGGAAAAATCTCTAAACGCAAGGTCTGTGGGAACCGTACCGTAAACCGACACAGGTGGACAGGTAGAGAATACTAAGGCGATGAGACAACTTGGGTGAAGGAACTAGGCAAATTGGCACCGTAACTTCGGGAGAAGGTGCACCTTTTCAAGTGAAAGCAGAAACAGCAAGAGCAAGAGGAGGTTGAAATAATCAGGTGGTTGCGACTGTTTACCAAAAACACAGCACTCTGCGAACTCGTAAGAGGAAGTATAGGGTGTGACGCCTGCCCGGTGCCGGAAGGTTAATTGAAGTGGTTAACGTATGCGAGAGCGTATGTGAAGCTGTGGATCGAAGCCCCGGTAAACGGCGGCCGTAACTATAACGGTCCTAAGGTAGCGAAATTCCTTGTCGGGTAAGTTCCGACCTGCACGAATGGCGTAACGACAGCCACACTGTCTCCACCCAAGGCTCAGTGAAATTGAAGTCGCTGTGAAGATGCAGCGTACCCGCGGCAAGACGGAAAGACCCCGTGCACCTTTACTACAGCTTTACACTGGACTTTGAGTTTGACTGTGTAGAATAGGTGGTAGGCGAAGAAGTGAACTCGCAAGAGTTGATGGAGTCGAAAAGTGAAATCCCACCCTGGAAAAGTTGAAGTTCTAACTTAGGACTCTAATCGAGTTGGAGGACCCTGTAGGGCGGGTAGTTTGACTGGGGCGGTCTCCTCCTAAAGAGTAACGGAGGAGCACGAAGGTACCCTCAGCGCGGTCGGACATCGCGCGAAGCGTGTAATGGCAAAAGGGTGCTTGACTGTGAGACAGACAAGTCGAGCAGGTGCGAAAGCAGGTCATAGTGATCCGGTGGTTCTGAATGGAAGGGCCATCGCTTAACGAATAAAAGGTACGCCGGGGATAACAGGCTAATACCGCCCAAGAGTTCATATCGACGGCGGTGTTTGGCACCTCGATGTCGGCTCATCACATCCTGGGGCTGAAGCAGGTCCCAAGGGTATGGCTGTTCGCCATTTAAAGTGGTACGCGAGCTGGGTTCAGAACGTCGTGAGACAGTTTGGTCCCTATCTGCCGTGGGCGAAGGAGATTTGAGAGGAGCTACGCCTAGTACGAGAGGACCGGCGTGGAGGTACCACTGGTGGTCCGGTTGTTTCGCCAGAAGCATAGCCGGGTAGCTAAGTACCGACGGGATAACCGCTGAAAGCATCTAAGCGGGAAGCCTCCCTCAAGATGAGATCTCCCGAGGAGAAATCCTCCGAAAGGTCTGTCGTAGACGACGACGTAGATAGGTGGGATGTGTAAGTGCAGTAATGTATTGAGCTAACCCATACTAATTGACCGAGAGATTTGATTTAAGAATCCAACTGGTTATTGTTGGAGACTGAAGAAGACATATCCGAGAGAGTTACAGATTTTGAGTTGAGTAAGCCATAGTCTGGCGACCTTAGCGAGTAGGCCCCACCTGAACCCATACCGAACTCAGCCGTGAAACTGCTCAGCGCCGATGATACTGTGGGGTTCCCCCATGGGAAAGTAGGACATTGCCAGGCTTTTTTTTCAACCCCGATTTCTTTTCGGGGTTTTTCTTTTACTATATATATTAAGACTTCCGATAAGAAAACTTATCGGAAGAAATAGTATTGGCCTTGGTAGCTTTTAGAGGTGCAAAACGTGTCTACATTTGAACTATCTGCAAGTTTGCGAAGCAACATTGGGACAGGTGCGAGCCGTCGTTTACGTCGACTTGAGAATCGAGTTCCTGGTATCCTCTATGGTGCTGGGCAACCACCACAGTTGCTCTCCTTTGACCATAATCAATTATTGCGTGCATTGGAGGAAGAGGCATTTTGTTCACACATCCTGACTATCTATGTAGATGGTCAAGCACAAAGGGCTGTGCTAAAGGATTTGCAGCGACATCCCTACAAACCACGTATTGTCCATTTAGATTTATTGCGTATCACAGCGAAAGATAAAATTACCATGTCTGTGCCGCTTCACTTCACGGGTGAAGATATTGCACCTGGTGTAAAAGACAGTGGTGGCATGTTGGCTCGGTTGCTCAGTAGTGTTGACATTCGCTGTTTGCCAGACATATTGCCTGAGTACCTTGAAGTTGATGTTTCTCACTTGGGTCTTGATGAATCTCTTCATCTATCACAAATTCCTCTACCAGAAGGCATAGAGTTCATTGCATTAATTCATGAGGACGATCGCCCTGTTGTCAATATTCATATGCCGCGAACTGCCGAAGAGGAAAAATCTCTCCTTCCAGAGTCAGCAGTAGTTCCTGCTATCAATGTTAAAGAAGAGGTATCTGAAAATAAAATTGTGAATGAAAAAGACGGAAAATAACGATTTTTTCTGTACATGATGTCTTCTTTTTCACCTATTCAATTTGTTGCTGGCTTGGCCAATCCTGGAAAAAAATATGCTAAAAGTCGACATAATATTGGATCCTGGGTTGTAGTGGCGCTAGCAAAGACTGCTTCACTTCTCTTCAAGGAAGATGCTAGATTTCAAGGTTTGTTAGCTAAGCTTACGATCGATCAACAGAAATGCTGGCTTTTGATCCCAACGACCTATATGAATTGTTCAGGGCGTTCAGTCAAGACACTCGCCCGTTTTTACCAGTTACCTCCTGAATCAATTTTAGTCGTACATGATGATTTGGACTTACCACCGGGTATTGCTCGTTTTAAATACAGCGGTGGAGAAGGCGGACACAATGGCTTAAAAGACATTGTTACACAATTAGGCAGCAGGGATTTTTGGCGTTTACGTATTGGCATTGGCCATCCTGGACATCGTGATAAAGTCCATGATTATGTACTAAGCCCCCCTCCCCTGGTGGAACAGCAAAAAATTGAGCAAGCCATTACTCATACGTTAGCCCTATTGTTGCCCTTCATCCAAGGGGGTGCCACAGGTGCTCGGCAACGAGCCATACAAACATTGCATGATTTTAAACCAGAAGAAAAAAAATAGCTGGGGGTCTTTATGGAATTGAAGTGTGGAATCATCGGCCTGCCTAATGTTGGAAAATCTACCTTATTTAACGCACTCACTCAGGCGTGTGTTGCTGCAGCGAATTACCCTTTTTGCACAATAGAACCGAATGTTGGCGTTGTACCTGTACCTGATTTACGCTTAATGGAATTAGCTGCGATCGTGAAACCACAAAAAATAGTCCCTACTAGTATGAAATTTGTAGATATCGCGGGTTTAGTTGCAGGAGCAGCACAGGGCGAAGGTTTGGGCAATAAATTTCTTGCTCACATCCGTGAAGTCGATATGATTGCCCACGTGGCACGTTGCTTTTCGCAAACTGACGTAGTGCATTTATCAGGAAAAGTCGATCCCATTGCAGATATCCAAACCGTCAATACGGAACTTGCTTTAGCTGATTTGGAGACTGCTGAAAAAGCCATACTACGCTTAAATCGCGTGATTAAAGCTCATGACAAGCTTGCCAATGCTACAAAAAATTTGTTAAATCGCATTATTTTACAGTTAAATCAGGGACAGCTGCTGCGTCTTATGCAATTGAGTCCTGAGGATCATTTACTTTTACATCCCTATCAATTTTTAACCTTGAAACCTGTTCTCTACATTGCAAATGTCGATGAAACAGGTTTTTCAAATAATTCCCTATTGACGCAACTGGAAACATTTGCACGCTATGAACATGCCCAGGTCGTCGCACTGTGCGCCAAATTAGAAGAAGCTTGCATGAATTTAACAGAGGAAGAAAAAAAAGAATTTCTTCACGAGCTTAGTTTACAGGAAACAGGTCTAGCTAGGCTCATTCGTGCCAGCTATGATCTCTTGGGTTTACAAACATTTTTTACGGCAGGTATTAAAGAAGTACGCGCTTGGACAGTAAACCAAGGTGCTACAGCGCCACAGGCTGCTGCATGCATACATACTGATTTTTCAAAGGGCTTCATTCGGGCCGAAGTGGTTGGATATGATGACTTTGTTCGATGTAGGGGAGCACAGGGTGCCAAAGAAGCAGGAAAGTGGCGTTTAGAAGGGAAGAGTTACCTTATTGAGGATGGTGATGTTATTCACTTTTTGTTCCATGTATAAAAGCTCGCGTTCCCAGTACATCCAGCTTACTAAATAAACAGTTAATGGTGGTGTGGTTTAGGAGTCGGAGTAACACGGGTCGTCTCCACTGATTTATCATCAGCTGAGGATTGAAATAATATTGGTTCGTGTGTCGGATCTTGGTGTATTCCACACATATGGAGAATCCAATCAATAATTTTTTGTACGAAATTTCTTTCATCAATATATTTTTTATACTGCTCTTTACACATAACCTCTGACTTAATGACTTTAACTTGTGCCTCCCATTGGGTTGGCAATTCCAATAATGTTCGTTCTTTTTCTTCACATAGTTTTATTTCAATGACCGTTTTTGCCTCAATGACAAACGACTTCTTTTCTTGCTCATCCATTGCTTCTATTTTCTTGCAAACATCCTCTATATTACTAGGGGCATTAATTACACATTCACGATAGCCATGCCAAAAATTAAGGTAGAGAGCTTCTTCGGAAAAAACGACATTAACGTGCCATTCTGGAGATACAAGTATCATATCTTGATCACTCACTTGTTTCATAATGATAGTGCCGGGTGAGTGTTGCAACGATTGGTTGAAGTACCTGAGGAAAAATTGTTTATATAATTCCTGTTTCTGTTGACTAATGTTTTCTGGGAATTTGTTGAAAATAGCGTAAAATAGCTTGTCAATGCTAGGCGGCGGCATAGCTAAGTTAGTTTTAAACCTATTCGATTTATAAATAGCATAATCTTTGAGGAATTCCTGAAATTCGGAAAATTCATTGAGTGGAATATTATTAAAGGAAACAGATTCCCCACTTCTTTCTAAATCTCCAAAAAACGCCCCTACATCTTTTGGAGCTAGATAATAATCTTTATATGTGGCAGCTAGATGGGGCACATATCTTCTGTAGTTTTCAAATTGAGGCATATAAGCTACGACCTACATTAATTTATAACAATTATTAAGTATCTATTATAATGCTTTATATATACACTAGATACCAGTGGCTGACATTTACCTTTATCTATCTATATAACCCATTTGCCCTTTGTTGTAAAGGCTAGCGTTTCCCAGTGCATCCTAGTGCATCAAAAGCTTACTAAATGGCAATGGATGGTCTTGGAGTCGGCGTATCACTGATTACCTCCATCGATTTACCATCAACATTAGTTTGGTTTGAAAAAAATCTAACTGGTGCTGATCTAGCTAGAGCAGTACCTGGAGTATCACTGATTGTCTTCACCAATGTACTATCATCATCAATTAATCTATCTGATTGAACTGATTGAAAATCATATCTTTTAAAATTAATATCATATTTCTGGTTCTTATCACACATAAAAATACGGCTCAACCAATCCATAATTTTTTCTATAAAATTTCTTGTATCAAACAAACCTTTATACTTGTCGTCACATTCAACCTCTGATGAAATGACGCTAACATCATATGCATATAGTTCTACTAGTTCTACTTTAATGACCGTTCTTGTCTGCATGACATATGATCCTGATGATCCTGATAAATTTTTTAATACATCAAGATTATCAGTATCCTTATATTCACATATACTAGAAAATGCATTTGAAATAACAATGTACATAGCATCTTCTGATGGTATGACGATATTAATGTGATATTCATTACCAGAGGAAATCATATCTTTCAGCATTATTTGTTGCGCATATATATTACCGGGGATGTTCCAGAATTCTTGAGTAATGTAGCGTTCAATAAATTTTTTATATGACTCCTGTCGCTCTGGACTAATGTTTGGACATTTTTCAAAAATCTGGCGAAACAGATTTTCTGCGCTATTAGGCATAGCAGTTGCATTACAGAATGTTTTAAATTCGGAAAAATTATTTAGTGGAGTTCCATTAATAGACATAGTACTCCCACTTCTTTGTAAATCTGCAATAAAACCACACTCTAGCATATTCTTTGTGCGTTTATTGGTATCTATAACTAGCTCTTTCCATGCTTTATCTAGATATGGAATAAATTCTCTGTGGTTTGAAAAGGATGGCATAAAACCGACAACCTATTTTCTTATTAAATTACATTAATTATAACGATTTATATTTACATTATATACCAGCAATTGGCTGATATTTACCTTTATCTATATAACCCATTTGCCCTTTGTTTAAAGGCTAGCGTTTCCCAGTGCATCCTAGTGCATCAAAAGCTTACTAAATAGTAGTTGATGGCCTTGGAGTCGGCGTATCACTGATTGTCTCCACCGATGTGCCATCCGCTGAGGATTTAAAAAACATTGGCCTAGAGGTTATTGACGGAGCTTGGCGTAGAAATTCCTCTGAGTTAATATCGTTACTTAGGTTCACACACTTGAGATAACGGAGAATCTCTACAATCAAATCAATAAATTTTTCCACGTAACTTCTTTCATCCAAGAAACTCTGAAATCTTTCATCACATTGAACCTGCGATGTAACAAGCCCAACTGTTGCTTCCCATTGTTCTTTACTTAGCAATCTAGATAATTTTACTTCATAGGCTGTTTTTGTCTCAACGAAACACGACTCCTCTTCCCCCCAGCCTTTTCCCACCAAGCTACCTGTGTGCATCCTATATTTGTTATAAGTGATCGAAACAACAAGGTAAATAGCCTGTTCGGTCACTAAAATATTAGTGTACGCTACTGCTCCCGTCAGTAATATATTGCTCTGCCATTTTTCTAGGGGAAGGCAGGTATTGTAGTAGAATCCTTGATGCAAGCAGATGTCGAAAAATTGTTTGTATAACTTTTGTTTCTCCACACTAATATCTGGAAATTTTTCAAAAATATCGAAATACAGAAAATCAAAGCTGGGGTTTTTATAAAACTCGGAATCTGCATTATAATACTCGGAATCTGCATAGAATTTCTGAAATTTTTGAAAATCTTTTAATGGAACTCCTCTAATATACAAAGAATCGTGACCTCTTAGTAAATCTACCAGAGTCTTCATCTTTGTGAATGCTTGATCTAATGTTCGCATTTTTAGAAAATTTCTCTTTAAAACTCTATTATGTGCTCTGTGGTTTGGAAAGGTCTTCGTCTTCATAAAATTAATCTATTTTTTTATTAAAATTTAATTTAAACAATTATAGGTAATTTTTTATCTTTTTTCAATCATTTAACTGCTGTTTTACGCTTTTTTTACCATAAAAACTACTTATTTGCTTACAATTTACGATATAAAAAATTTCAGCAATTGACTGACATTTACATTTTTTATCCTTTTATTTTTTTACCCTTTTAAAGGATCTATCAATAACTGCTTCCCTACCCTCACTAGCGTGTTACGCATTAAAAAAAGCTTCCAACGTGAGCCGCCCAACTGCCTCCACAAGACGGCTGAACGAACTCCAGCCAGCAGAATGGCACGTATTTTGCTAATGACCTCTGCTTGATTTAAATAGCCACTATGACCTACCACTTGTAAACGAAAAGAAAGACGCCCCAAGGTAGCTAGATAGATATCCGCTAAACTATTGATAATCAATTGTGGTGAAGAAGCAAAATAGCTGGCCTGTAGCACAGCGTGCTTAATCCGCCGGCTCAGTGTTTGCTTTATTTCAGAAGAATAAAAAAGCTCACGTTCCAAGTGCATCAAGCTAACTAAATAACGGCTCATATCTCTGTTTTGAGCAAGTTTACTATGATCTAATAACGCAACAAGTTCCCGTAAGCCTAAACGTAGGCTTGCTATATCGCCGTAAATTTGTTCAACACTGTCGGAATCAATTCGATAAATTGTCTGAATACTTGCATTAAACGCCGTGTTTTCAGCCTGCCCCGTTCTTGCTAAATCCCTGACAAGCGCAGCGGATTGGAAAATACCAGCCAATGCAAGGCCCAGCTCAACCAATTTTTTTTCATTTTTTTTGCAAAACAACATACTTTCAAAATAATAAAACCGCAAACAACAAGGCTAACGAAGCTTCAAGGTAGCCAAACCAAATAAAACCAATATTACTGTTATGATCCAAAAACGAACGATGACGCGCGGCTCAGGCCATCCTTTTAATTCGAAATGATGATGGATGGGTGCCATACGAAAAATACGCTTACCAATTAATTTAAAGGAAACAACCTGCAGGATCACCGAAACAGTTTCCAAAACAAAAACCCCACCCATAATGAGCAACACCAGCTCCTGCCTGATGACTACCGCAATAGAACCCAAGGCAGCGCCCAACCCCAAGGCACCCACGTCGCCCATAAATATCTGCGCAGGATAGGTATTAAACCATAAAAAACCCAGACCAGCACCCACAATTGCACCGCAAATGACTACAATTTCGCCAACACCGGGTATAAATGGGATCACTAAATATTTTGCATAAGTAACATTCCCGGTTAAATACGCAAAAATACCTAAGGCCCCCCCTACTAATACGGTTGGTAATATGGCAAGTCCATCGAGACCATCCGTCAAATTAACGGCATTACTACTACCGACCAAGACTAAATATACCCAAGGGATATAAAATACGCCTAATGGAATAAGCAAGTTTTTACAAAAGGGAATGAGTAATTGTGTCTCAATGGGAAAGGTAGCACTTTTATAAAGCGTGCATGCAATTCCTAAACCCAATACAGATTGCCAAAAATATTTCCAACGGGGTGCAAGGCCTTTGCTATTTTTTAATATAAGTTTTAAATAATCATCCACAAATCCGATTAAACCAAATCCAATAATAGCTATCAAAACGATCCAAATCGACTGATTGCTAAGACTAGCCCAAAGCAATGTCGTCAATACAATCGCAATTAAAATTAATGAACCACCCATCGTTGGCGTGCCAGCCTTATTTAAGTGTGCTTGCGGACCATTATGGCGAATAGACTGGCCAATTTGATGATGACTGAGGGATCGTATCAGTCTAGGACCCAATAAAAGTGAAATTAAAAAAGCAGTCAAGCTGGCTAAAATGGCACGCAGTGTTAAATACTGAAAAACATGGAATGCATGATAAAAATTTGATAAAAATTCGGTTAACCATAGCAACATGTGTTTTGTTCTCTCTAAATAAAATAGGGACGAATTAGGCTCCTCTTAGTCAACTAAAGCCTGCACTACTTTCTCCATTTGTGCACGGCGGGATCCTTTCACGAGCATGGTAACACCCTTCTGTAGCAAGGGTTGTAGCGCGTGAATAAGCGCTTCTTGACTAACGTAATGCTTTCCCAGAGGGCCAAAGGCTTGAGTTGTGAAAACAGTTAACTCTCCGTACGTATACACATGTTCGATGTTCAGTTTTTTTGCTAATTGACCAATTTGTTGATGATAATACACCGCTTTACTACCTAATTCTGCCATGTCTCCCATCACAAAAATACTTTTTCCCGGATAATGAGCTAAAAGTTGTAGTGCGGCAGCGACCGAGCATGGGTTGGCGTTATAGGTATCATCGATAATCATGGCACCACTTCTACTTTCTAAAACAGTGGCTCGTCCTGACATACCCTGCATTTTTTCTAAACCGATTTTAATATCGTTTAGCGAAGCACCTACTTGACTGGCCGCCGCTGCCGCCGCTAACGCGTTTAACAAATTATGTTCTCCGGCTAGTACAAGATGAATCGATATCTTTCCAACGGGGCTTTGAAGCGTAAACTGCGCCCTACCCTGTGGATCTAACTGAACATTTTTTGCAGAAAAATCAGCCGTGTTATGTAAACCAAAGTGAATGACACGATGCTTGCTTAAACGCTGTTTCCAAGTACTTTCAAAATGATCATCGCTATTGATGACAGCCACTCCCTTGGAGGACAACCCCAAAAAGATCTCTGATTTCGCTTCTGCCACGCGCTCAACAGAACCAAATCCCTCTAAGTGAGCAGGCGCAATATTGGTAATTAAGGCGACATCCGGTTTTGTTATTTGGCTTAAATAAGCGATCTCTCCCAGATGATTTGCACCCATTTCGATCACGGCGAATCGATGCTCGGCTGTTAAATCGAACAAGGTCAAAGGAACGCCGATGTCATTATTAAAACTCTTACGACTTGCCAATACTGCACCACGTTCACTGAGGATTGCGCGTAACATTTCTCTGCTCGTCGTTTTTCCACAACTGCCTGTCAAGCCAATGACGGGAATAGAAAACTGTTCTCTATGCATCTGTGCCAATTTTCCCAGCGCTATCCGAGTATTTGCTACTTGTACCAAAGGAATATCTGAGGGAACGATTTTTTCAACAAGTGCCGCTACGGCGCCATTGTTTTTAGCTTGCTCAATAAATGCATGGCCATCGAAATTATCCCCAGCAATAGCGACGAATAAATCTCCTGCTTTAATCGATCGTGAATCGAGGCTCACGGATGTGTAATGACACACTTGACCAATTAACCGCCCTTGCAGAATATGTGCCAACGTTGTCAGTTTCACAGAGAAAAAAGATTAAAAAAATAGACCATAGTGTTCTAAATATGTACTATTACGCAACGGTAAATAATTAAATTAAAACAACCGAAGCAACAGTATGCGCGTTTTATTTTGTAATTTCCATGAAGGTCATGGTGGCAGTCAAGATACCTATCTTCTTGTTTAATCAAAGCCTTACGATCCAAGCATGTTGTTGTCGCTTTGGCTAGCCCAGAGACTTCCCGACTTTATTTTTAAAAGCGTCCTTAACTTCTATAGCATCGCTAAATACAAATTTTTTTCCAGCGATCAGCTGATAGGCTTCGTGCCCCTTACCTGCCACGAGAATAACGTCCTCGGCGTTAGCCTTTCGCATTGCATAACGAATGGCACGCCGTCTATTCTGTTCAATATGAACAGGCTTATTCCCCGATAGACCCTGCTGGATATCCCAGATAATTTGCTCTGGATCCTCAAAACGTGGATTGTCGTTCGTTAAGATGATACTATCTGCATGCTGGTCGGCTACCGCGCCCATTAAGGCACGTTTTCCTCTATCTCTATCCCCACCGCAACCAAATACACAATATAAAACACCCTGGCAATGGGCACGTACAACCTGTAAAACTCGTTCTAAAGCATCTGGTGTATGTGCGTAATCAATGATAACCAATGCTTGATGTGGGGTGTAAAATGACTGTAAACGACCTTCTACCCCTTTGATATGAGAAATAACCTTCGCAATATCCACGATAGAATAATCCAGTAATTTTAATATCGTTATGACTAACAGTAAGTTACTTAAATTAAAGGTTCCCATTAAAAATTGATTTTCAATGCTAAATCTTCCCCATGGACTAACGATGTCGGCGCGTATGCCTTGTTTATCACAGACATAATGCGCTACCGTGACATGTGGAATATGCGCTACAGCTGGTTTAGGCTTGGCAAGAGAATACGCTGTTAGGGGTAATTGACCGTATAACTCGCCGATCCATGCTTGCCCATATGGATCATCGGCATTTAATACAGCCTGTTGCACGCTAGGTAAGTTGAAAAAAGAACGCTTCGCATTGGCGTAGTTCTCCATGCTGCCATGATAATCAAGATGGTCTCGCGTCAAATTGGTGAAGGCAGCAATACAAAACTCTGTACCATTTAAACGTTGCTGTGCTAGACGATGTGAAGAGACCTCCATCAGCACAGTTTTTGCATGTTGAGTATGGAATATATCTAGCAATTGTTGTAATTCAATAGCATCTGGCGTTGTTAACGAACTTGGTGTCAAGCATCCTTGTAGTCCATTTCCTAAGGTGCCAATCAGGCCACAGGAATGATGCAGCTGCTGTAGACACTGTGCTAAAAAATGCGTACAGGAGGTTTTTCCATTAGTTCCAGTAATTCCAACGACGGCTAGCTGATGACTAGGATGCTCATAAAATCTCGCCGCAATAAGGCCTAAATAAGCGTAGAGATTAGCAATGGGAATAAAAGGGATGGAAGATGGTGCAACAGGTGATGATCCATTGGATTCGAACAAAACGGCAGCTGCTCCTTTTACAACTACCTCTGCCAGAAAATTTCTTCCATCAGACTGGTTGCCTGGATAGGCAAAAAATAAATCGCCAGGTTTAAGCTGACGGCTATCGTGGCACAGGCCAGTGATCAACGGATCATTCACTGTGTTTATTTTAGAAAAAATTCCTGCCAATAGTTGATGCAAGTGTTGAACAGTCCTAGACATACGCTTTGTTTCTTCAATTCCATTGAATTGTATCGCTGAATGAGTGAAATATACAGCTTTTCAAAAAAGCCTAGCCAGTGACTGCCCTCGAACATGTAGTACAGTGTATTTTATCGTGTAGTTGGTTTTAGTGTTGCAGTAGCGCTAATATCCTCTACCGATTTACCATCGGCTGATGATTTAAAAAAATAAGGGCTGGAAACCATTGGTGGATTTGAAGATAAGCATTCCCTCACAGTAATATCGATAGAGTCTCTTGACGATGCGCTAATGTCAATATCAGAATTTTTAAATCGCCAGTACCAGTATTTGACTAGCCCATCAAGCCAATCAAAAAATTTATCTAACAATTTTCTGTCATCAAACCAATGACTATACGCGTCTGCACATTGAATTTTTACGCTAGCAATTCCAATCTTTGCTTGCCATTGATCTCCATCAAGCACAGAGGGTTCTATTTTATAGGTCGTGTTTATTCGAACAAAGAATGGATCTGGCGAAATAGGCAATTCTTCTGTATCAAAACTACCTATCATTACCTTATCATGGGTAGCTACAACATTAATGTACAAAGCTTCTGCTGAGATGCAAACATTTGCTTGCCATACTGGCTGTTGAGGCGCGAATTCCGAACAATTTATTGTTATTTTTTTAAATATTACACCTGGGCTGTGGTCTAAAAATTGTTGTTGAAATAAGCAGCATAGAATTTTTACATAGAGCTTCCGTTGCCGCTCACTAACACTTGAAAAGTGTTGACTAAATTCCTTTTCCAGAATACTAACAGCTACATTTATAGCTTCGCTACTATTATAATCCGTAGCATCCGATTGAGCCAATTTATTCGAACATTCTTGCTGAAACGTTGTATTTTTGCTTATCGAAATTCCGTTAATGAAAAATAACTCCGCATTTCTTCTGAAATCCTTCATAAACTCAGTATGATTGAAAAGATAAGCCTGTCCTATTCGCTGTGCCTGACTATTTTTTGGGTCTCGATTTGCTTTCATATCAGCCCACTCTTTAATCTGTAGCGAACCCAGCTGTCTAGTGTATCGAAAGGACTTCATAAACATGGACCTACTTTTTCTATAAATTAAAATATAATTATTTCATGCCTGCAGGCGATTTACCAGATCACTTATGGACATGCGTGATTCATATTCAATTTTACTTCCAACTGTGAAGAGGAGTTAGTAGCCGCTGCCTCTGTGGGTTTGAAAAATTTGAATAAAGAACCAGTGACAGAATAGTTTTGAATTTTATTTTCATAGCGCTCAGCAAAATTGAGTTGGCGTTCAGAGGGTAGGCACCCCATCACTCCGCCCAAATCCAAAATATCCTGAATTTTATCTGCATGGCGCTCAGCAAAATCGAATCGGTTTTCATCGGGTAGACATTTAAGCACGGCTGTTAAGTCAGAAATATTCTGAATTATTTTTTCATGGCACTTAGCAAACTCAAATTGGTTCTTAGAGGGTAGCACCTGAATTACGTTTTTTAAGTGATAAAAATTTTGAATTTTATCTTTATAGGCACTAGAAAACTTTAGTCGGTGCTCAGGGGAGAGTAACACAAGCACTTTTACTAAATCAGAAGCTTGCAAAATTGTATCCGTATGATACCTAGCCAATACGAGTCGATCGTCATGAGAGGATAGCGCCTGAATTACTTTTTCTAAGTCAGAAGCATTATGAATTGTTTTTTCATGGCACTTAGCAAATTCGAGTTGGTGCTCAGGAGATAAACTACTAAGCACTGCTGCTAAGTCAGAAGCATTATGAATTGTTTTTTCATGGCACTTAGCAAATTCGAGTTGGTGCTCAGGAGATAAACTACTAAGCACGTCTGCTAAGCCAAAAGCATTCTGAATTTTAATTTTATTTTCATCGCGCCTAGCAAACTCGTATCGGTGCTCAGGAGATAAACTACTCAGCACTACTGCTAAGCCAGGACCATGCCGAATTATGCTATTTACATGGCAACTACTAAGCCACTCAAGTTGTTGATCAGCGGGTATCAATTCAAGCACGTTTCCCAAGCTCAAAACATCACGAATTATATTTGCATAGCATTGAGCAAACTGGAGTCGGTTCTGAGGGGATAGCAACTTCAATACTGTTTCTAGAGTAGCAAAAGAATTAATTTCGTATTGAGAAACAGCAACAAAACTTAATTGTTTCGGTGACGATATATGAGGCAAGGCGTTTAATATATTATCTAATATGTCCTCGCTCCCATTCGTATTTTTTCTATAAGCCGCTATTAGCTGCCCCCAATGTTGAGCAGGTAGGCGATCAATTGTCTGGCCAAGATCTTCCGGCGTTTGTAGCATCGTTTCGTATAACGCTATACATTCTCCGCATGGTATCTCAGAAAACTGCTGATATATCCACGAAAAGCAAAAAGGTTTATCTTCCAATAAATCCGTAATATTCATTATGACTTGAACTTTTTTTTCTTCTGAACAAGTGGCTGGAAAAAATTTTCTATTCTTAAAATATTTTTCAAAAATATTTATTTTTATTCTAGTGGTACATTTTTCAATGTTAATTTTTTTTAAAGAGAATAGCGATATATGTTGCAACAGAATCTCTTGCATTTGGATTGTGTGTTCTGCTAATTGGCTTTCTCTTAATTGTTTCTCTTGAGAGAACCTTAATTGTTCATTTTTTTCACTTATGTCTTTTTCTGCTAATTCCTTAATCAAGCATTGTGTCGCTTGGAATAAAAGAGTAACCGATGCTATTTCTTTACACAATTTAAACGCTTTAAACGCTTCAAAATCCACATTAGTTATTTGAAAAAAATACTGTAAAATTTTATCGGGTTCTGCTTGAACAAGACATTGAGCCAATAAATCATGGAGTACAGTAACTGAAATCTCTTTTGTTTCAACACCGATATATTGTGGTAACTCTTCTAAAGCGAAAATTTCCTCTTGGGATAACGCGACGCCTTGCGATGAGCGCTGTAGGGCTAAATAAGCTAATATATTTTCTTTAGCAGTTTCTGGTGTTGCATAGAGACTGCTCAACTGTAACAGCACTCGTCCAGTAGCATCTTTAGGATATTGCGCTTGATAGGCTTCTAACGTTTTGCTACACGATTGAGATGCATGGGAATGACTCTCTTGGTTTAAAAAATCCCTCAAAGAGGGACATAAATCATTTGTTCCCAAGATTTCTTTTAACGCTTGCTGGCAGGACCCGTTTCGCAATACCTCTCTGTGACGAATGGCATGCAGTTTTTCCTCGTATCCGGCTTGAGTTATATAAATTTTATAATACTCACGAAGCTTGGTTTGTACAGCTAAAATTGGCCTCTTGTCGCTTATTAGCAGTTCTTCTACTTCAGCGCTTAACCCGACCAATGGATGCGTTAAATTGGCAATAATAAATAAACCACAGGACCAATCATCCGTTTGTTTTTGATAAAAAGAAGGTTTCAAACGAATTTGACAATCCTTCCCTAATAAAGTATAGAGCCGTTCTAAATATTTAGGCTCTATCGATTCTTGATCCATGGAGTTATATACAGTTGCCAAAGAGGGATTTCCTTCTACTAATTCGACCCAGACACCAACTTGATGCGTACGATCACTTTGCAAACCGAAAGCGATATATCGATATTCTGAATGAATATTCCAGGTAACATCGCTCGATAGCTCGTCTACGAGTGGTACGTAGATTTTTTGATCGTGTAAAAAAATGTGTCTTAAAATTAATTGAATTTGATCTAAGCCAAAACCTCCCTTTTGATTTTGACAAATGCTAGCGATCGCTATTTTTTGTTTCAGTTGCTTGCTTAATACCTCCAGCGCGAGTTGTTGACGCATCTGTTGCTGACAGAGTTCGGAGCTAGCTTGTTGTAATAAACGCGGAAAAGAAAATAAGGTCTTCTGGCAGGAAAAAGTATAAATTAATTGAGGCTGCTCTCCTGCCTGATACGTTACTGTGATTCCGTCAACCTTATTTAAAACGAAGTGAGATGTTTCTAACGTAACATTATTAGGATAAATTTGGTTGCTGTAAATTAAAAAATTACTATAAAGGGCTTCTTTGGAATTAAAGGAAACTGTGATCCGTAGCCCCGTTAAATCCACTTTTACAGCATACATTAATAAATCAAAGTAATGCTCCTGATTTAATAAAGAACATCCTTGCATTTCCTGCATTGTAGTCTCTATTTTTGAACGATCTAAGATCCCATTTGTGGAATAATGTGTTGATAACAAGGTTTCAAGCTGAGCAGAGTAACTTTCGTGTTGTGGAGTACGTTCACTCTCTTGAGGCATGAAAAGTGAGGAAGGCCAGGCCGTCAATCGAGCAGTATAGGGATATCCTGAAACCGATTTCTTCGACAAAGACGCAAGTTCTTCAAAGAGCAATTCCGGCACTTGGATAGCCTCTTTTAAAATACTTAAAGTATATTCTGTGCAACCTACTTGACTGTCTTGAGCCTGCACTGTAGTCCCAGACAGAATCATTTCCATGCCTGGAAAGACACGCTGTAAAGCCAAAATAATTAAACGTGTTGGATAATAGCGAGTGCCCCAAGCTTGTGAATCAAATAAAAAACCTTTTACATTGTCTTGCTCTTTTCGAAGTATTAGGGCCATGGAATGGATATAGGGTCTTATCAAAATAAAGGCTGTATCGCCTACGTGACGCAACGTTAAGCAGGGCAAGAGGGCCAGCAAATCTTCTGAGCCAGCAAGGACAAAAATCTGTTTTCCTGCATACTGCTCCTTTAAGGCATGTTTCACTAAAATAGCGATTGCTTCGTGATTGAATGCGTAGTTATATCTCGAATCCTTTGGATGAAATTGACTATGTTCGGTTAATAAAGCATTTACTAGTGGAGTAGGCATATTTAGTTTTCTATCATGTTAGTCATTTTGTTAGTGTAACGATAGAAACTTAAGATTTTCTGAGGGAAGTTTGTGCTTGCATCTCTACTGGCAATATTATACTATCAAATGGTAATCATTCTCATTTAAAAAATTATTATGTCCATTGCTGTGATCCCCCTTACTCAACTTCGACCAGGACAGTCCGCTGTGGTCCAGGGATTTAGCGTAGATATCGATCTACGGTACCGAAAATTTTTGCAACATTTAGGAATAATCCGGCGAACTACCGTTACCTTTGTTCGTGTAGCCCCTTTAGGGGATCCTATACAGCTTCAGGTGTTAGGTAGCCAATTTAGTTTACGAGCTAATGAAGCTCAACACATTTATGTAGAAATACCGTCTACGATGATATAAAAAGAGGAAAGGCTGTAGCACCATGATATCCTTGATAACGCGTCTCACGGCCAATTTTTTGATATGGTAATGTATGAAAAAAAATAAGCTGATCGCGATCGCTGGAAATCCAAATTGTGGTAAAACAGTCATCTTTAATGCACTAACTCGCAGCCGGCAGAAGATAGGTAATTGGTCAGGTGTCACAGTCGAAAAAAAGAGCGGTTATTTCACACTAGGTGAGCAGCGCTATGAAATTGTCGATCTACCAGGAACCTACTCACTCAGTGTAGTTTCTGATAACTGCGGCATGGATGAATATACTGCCTGTCATTATCTTCTGTCGAATCAGCCCGATATGATCATCAACGTTGTAGATGCTAGTAATCTACAACGTCAACTCTATCTAACTGCCCAATTGCTGGAAATGCAGATCTCCATCATTGTTGCCGTCAATATGATGGATGTTGCGCAACGCCGCGGTATTCATATTAACCTCGAGCAACTGAGTCAATCCTTAGGTTGCCCTGTCGTTCCTTTAACGGCTATTCATGGTACAGGAATAACCCAACTGCGCCATACCTTGCAGCGGACACCTCGCTTACCTGCCCTGATTCAATACCCCTTTGAACCGGCTTTGCAAGTGGCCTTTCAAGCGCTGAGCAAAGGGCTAGATACCAAAAAATTACCTCGTTTTTGGTTAGCGCTACGTTTGTTAGAAGCAGATCTATCCATTAAAAACTATACAACGGCAGCAGAACAAACCCATGCCAAAAATCTGCGTGATGAAATCAGTCAGCAACTCCATGAAGAACCAGATCTTTTGATCACGGATGCACGTTATCGATGGATACAATCCCTGCTTAAGCAAAGTGTCAGTACACACATCAATCGCAAAACACTGAGCTGTCGCTTAGACGAATTTATTCTCCATCGTTGGGTTGGTATTCCAATTTTTCTATTTGTTATGTACGCGCTATTTTTTTTTGCAATTAATGTTGGTGGGGTATTTCAAGATTTTTTTGATCTAGGAAGTGCCGCTGTTTTCATTCACGGCACTACGATGCTATTGAACGCATTACACCTGCCTGCTTACTTGATAGCATTAGCTGCGAATGGCGTGGGTAAAGGCATGAATACCACACTGAGTTTTGTTCCAGTGATTGCGGCTATGTTTTTATTTTTGTCCCTATTAGAAGATTCAGGGTACATGGCTCGAGCTGCCTTCGTCATCGATAGGCTGATGGCTAGGATTGGCTTACCTGGAAAAGCGTTTGTACCGTTGATTGTCGGGTTTGGTTGTAATGTTCCGACAGTCATGGCCACTCGTACCCTTGCGTCGCCGCGTGATCGTATTTTAACGATCATGATGGCTCCTTTTATGTCCTGTGGTGCACGCTTGACGGTCTACACCCTATTTGTAGCTGCCTTTTTTCCACGGGAGGGTGCATTGATTGTCTTTGCTCTCTACGCCGTTGGGATAGTTGCTGCCGTTTTGACCGTCTTTTTGCTGGGTTCCACAACATTAAAAGCAGAAAGTACACCAATGATTTTAGAATTACCGATCTATCATTGGCCGCATTGGCGCAGTGTATTACTGAATACTTGGCAACGTCTCAGATTATTTATACTCAAAGCGGGACAATTCATTATTCCGGTCTGTGTTCTCATTGGTTTTTTGAATACAGTCAGTATTCACGGTAGTTTAATATCAGAAAAAGCAAAGCAGGTATCCCTATTATCTCGCATTGGTGAAACCGTAACACCACTGCTCTATCCCATAGGCATTACCAGGGATAATTGGCCGGCAACCGTGGGCTTAGTCAGCGGTTTACTGGCTAAAGAGGTTGTAGTTGGCACACTCAATACCCTGTATTCACAAGTTGGACAGCTAACACAGCAAGTAGAAAAAAATCATCCGCTAGATCTGCTGGCAGAATTAAAAACCGCTGTGTTATCGATTCCCAGCAATCTTGCCACGCTCGGCAAAACTCTGTTAAATCCCATGGCGGGAAAATTGGAACTATCCCAGACCACACCAGGCGTTTATGGTGTGATGTCCCGTTTTTTTGACGGTAAGATCGGTGCTTTTGCTTATTTATTGTTTATTTTATTGTATTTTCCCTGCATTTCAACACTGGCGGTTATGCGCAGAGAAATAGGAAAATCATGGGCTTATTTTTCCGTGGTATGGAGCACGGGTATTGCGTACGGGGCAGCAACCTTGTTTTACCAAACAGCCACTTTCATACAACATCCTCTGGAATCACTGCTGTGTTTTTTAACTATCGGTTTGATGTTACTGGGCACTATAGGGCTCCTCCATTATAAAACACATCCTGTTTCTCGCGGCATCGTGAAAAAAGAAGACTATACCGCTCGTACTTGAAGATGCGAATTCGAATCTTCAAGTACAATGGGTATATATAGGAGCGAATCATGGCTAGTTTGCTAGATTTGAAAAAATTTATTGCTGAAAAAAAAATGGTTAACATAGCCATGCTGTTACAAACTTTTCATACGAGTAAAGAAGAAACAGTAGCTATTTTAGAGTTACTAGAGCAAAAAGGGCGCATAAAAAAATGCTTAGCAACACCCGCTTGTGCAACACGATGTTTTAAATGTAGCTCAGAAATATTTACCTCATACCAGTGGATAGAGGTAACACCTTGATGGGAGATGCCACGATAAGCACTGCATTGCTTACTACTTTATTGCTACTAATTTATAGTAAAAATTTCTGTCATTTTTTGTAAAATAATATTTGGACCCTCGTTTCTTTGAATGGCTTGCGTCAAACTTCTACGCCACTGTCTGGCACCAGAAATACCATGAAATAAGCCAAATAAAGGCTGTAACAGCGCTGAAATAGCTTCGCCTCTACAAAAAGCATCCTGTGCGTAAGAAACATATTTTTGCACGATAACTATTCTATCTTGCAAACTGTCACCCTCACGCAGACTGTCATTCTGACAATTATCTGTTGCCTCAGTAGCAAAAACACCGAAGTTATCGATTGCTCGCAAAAGATAAGGTGTCTCACAGGCAGCTCGCCCGATCATCACGCCATCTACATGATACAAATGTAAAAGCGCTTCTGCCAAACTTTTGATACCGCCGTTAATGACGATAGTTAAACATGGGAAATCCTTTTTGGTTTGATAGACCCATTGGTAATTCAAGGGTGGAATTTCACGGTTTTCTTTAGGACTTAAACCAGAAAGCCAGGCTTTTCTCGCATGGATAATAAACGTTCCACATCCTGCTTGGTTTACTTTTTGGATAAATTGGGTGAAATAATCATAACTTTCGTAGTTGTCTACACCAATGCGTGTTTTCACAGTCAGAGGAATCCGCACTGTTTTTTTCATTGCGGCGATACATTCAGCCACCAAGTTGGCATCCTTAAACAACACGGCACCAAAACATCCTGAACGTACCTTATCGCTAGGACAACCTACATTGAAATTAATTTCTTGGTAGCCATAATCCTCTGCAATTTTAGCCACCTGTGCCAGTTTTTCAGGAATATGGCCGGCTAGCTGGATAGCCAGTGGCTGCTCGCTAGGATGATAGCCAAGCAAAGCATCATAACGGGGGTTATGCAAAACGGCACCCGTTGTTATCATTTCCGTATAAAAACCCACATTTTTTGAAATAAGTCGTAAAAAATAACGGCAGTGCCGGGTGGTCCGGCCCAGCATAGGAGCGATCATAAACGGGCTTATTGGTTGATTTAACATCTTTTTTTGCTATTGGGTCTTCCCACCCTAATTTTTACTGGGTATGATACCGCCACCTGCTTTTTACCAAAAGAGCAATGTTTTATGATCCTATAATATAATAAATTGGAGTCCTTAAAAATGAAATTGAAGCAAGCGCTCGTATTAGGCTTAACTACTATCGTATTGGCGATCCCTGCCTTCGCTGCAGAGGAAATGAATGCGGTGCATCCATCATCTGCTAATGCCGATCAAAAAAAATCTGTACCAGCAACAAAACTGACACCAGCAAAGAAGGACGCTCATAAAAGGGGAGAATACAGACATGGTGAAAACAAGGATGGTACAGACATAAAGAAACTTGGCACGCAAGCTGATATGGATAAACCAGGCCTGGATAATATCAACGAAACAAATTAAAAACTTAGCGCGAAAGTGCTCAGATTACATCAAAAGGCTGGTATTGACCGGCCTTTTTCTTTCGTTGAGTTGGGATGTTGTTTTATGCAGCTTCCAGCGTTTCTACCACTAACTGTAGTTTTTTACGACCCTGGTAACGATTAGCATCCAAGCGATAGGTTATCGTAATTTGTTCTACCCTGTGATTTGGCCAATGTTCTAAATTGACATGAAAGGCAATGGCATCTACTTGTAGGCTAGAACCGGCAAGGCCAAGTGTCATTTTTAGATGCCGGTTGCCCACTAATCGTTGTGCGAGCAAGTTAAAATGGCCTTCAAAAAGCGGCTCTGGAAATCCTTGTCCCCAAGGACCCGCTTGGTAGCGCAGCAACTCTGCCAAGTGTAAACAAAAGTCAACAGGTTGTAGTTCGCCATCTGTATAATACTTGCCTTGTAGCAAGTCGTCATCCATTTGCTCGTCAAGCACCTGCTGAAAAAGCTTGGAAAAATCGGTAAAGGCATCACGTCGTAGTGTAAAACCTGCCGCCATCGCATGACCTCCAAAGCTAACCATCAGTGTAGGTTCACGCGTTGCCATGATTGCTAACACATCACGAATGTGCACCCCCTGTATTGAGCGAGCAGAACCTTTGATTTCGTCTCCCTGATGACTTAGGGCACAAATGATACTTGGCCTGTGAAAACGTTCTGTAATACGTGCGGCTAGCAAACCAATCACGCCTTGGTGCCAATGTGTATCGAATAAACAGACTCCCTTTGTTAATAATTTGTCTGCAGCTAATTGTGCTAAAATAGAAAATGCTTCGCGCTGCATGTCTGCCTCAATCGTTCGACGCTCTTCATTGAGATGGTGTAACTGTGACGCGAATTCATGTGCCTTATTTACATCATCAGCCAGCAAACACGCGACGCCTAACGACATATCTGCTAAACGTCCAGCAGCATTTAAACGGGGTGCGACGCTGTAACCAAGATCGCTAGCAGTGAGCCTATCGACTTCACGCTTGGCGAGTTTAAGTAACGCATAAATTCCGTGGCGAGCCTTCCCTGCTTTGATCCACTGTAGACCTTGATGTACTAGCAGACGGTTATTATAGTCCAATGGAACGAGATCAGCGACTGTACCCAATGCAACAAGATCTAAAAACTGTAACATCATCGGCTCAGGCCGGGTGAGCTTATGGAACCATCGACATTCCCTTAGTGCCTGGCGTACCGCTAGCATGACATAAAAAATAACCCCTACCCCTGCCAAATTTTTGCTAGGAAAAGTATCTGCTAGCAATTGCGGATTGATAATGACATCAGCCGCCGGCAATGACGCAGCAGGTAAGTGATGATCAGTAATAATGACCTGCAGACCTGCCTTTTTTGCTGCCTCTACCCCGGCGTGACTCGTGATGCCGTTGTCCACGGTGATGATGAGATCTGGCTTTTTCGTTGCTAGCGCCAGCGCAACTATTTCAGGTGTTAAGCCATAACCGTACTCAAATCGATTCGGAACTAGATAATCGACTTGTGTAGCGCCAAAACTCCGCAAGGCACCAACCGCCAGTGCACTACTGGTCGCACCATCACTATCAAAATCACCTATGATGAGAAATCGATTTTGTTGCATCAGTGCCGTCGATAGGATGACAGCGGCTTGTTCGATATTTTTTAGCGATTGATAATGTAACAATCGTACCAAATTATACTCTACTTCATCAGCGGATCGAATACTCCGCGCTGCATAAACCCTGGCTAAAACGGGATGAAAATCTTCTAAGATAGGGGAACTGTCCAGTGAACGACGCAGGCGTATCTTTTGCATTTTAGAAAATCAAAATACAACCCTAGATTCTATCAGCACTCTACTCTATTCTAATCAGTTTAACACGAGTAACGATCGATGGAACTCAATCTAGATATAGGGGAAGGCCACTATCAAATACGTGGCTATGGCGCAGACTACATTCAAATTAACCATGAAAAAATTGATCATAGTGTCATCGTTGCGCCGGATCAGCTCATCTACACCTGGCCACCGCAATCCTTAGCCGAACTCAACAGTTCGCATTTTGAACCAATCTTGAATTTGCATCCAGCAATTGTTCTGCTTGGTACGGGAAAAAAGCTTTCCTTTCCTAATCCCGCACTCTTATCCGAGTTTTATCTGCATAGGATCGGCATCGAGATCATGGACACCGCCGCTGCTTGCCGCACGTATACGGTATTAATGGCTGAAGGGCGCAGAGTGGTTGCTGCTTTATTTATAAAAGCTTAGAATTTAATCTAACGCACTGTACTCCCCTATTTTAGGGAAGGGTTACCATCGCTATAGATTGTTTGGCTGTAGCGCCCGCCTCCTCTTTCACAAGTTTAGGTACTAAATAGCCTGCTATTCTATTTTGCATACCCGCTATAAGTTGCCCTGCCTTTATTTCATCGACAGCAAAATGTGCCGCACCCTGCACTTTATCAAGTAAATGTAGATAATAAGGTACTATTCCGATAGCAACAAGACGTTGACTTAAATGAACCAATGCCTCTACCGAATCATTCACACCTTTCAATAAAACCGATTGATTGAATACGATAATTTTTTTTTCTTGTAACAATGCAATTGCGGCGGACACTGAATCATCCAATTCATTGCTATGATTACAATGCACCACCATAACTGGCTGCAACGTAGTCGATGTCAGTACCTCCAGAAGATTCAGCGTAATTCGCTGTGGTAATACAATCGGGAGACGCGAATGGATACGCAAAATTTTTAAATGAGGGATACTGGCTAGGTCATGGATACACGCTTTTAAATACTCATCCTGCGCTAACAGCGGATCCCCTCCACTCAAAATTACTTCAAAAATAGTATTGTTATTAGCTAAATAAGCCACGATATTTTTCCAAGCAGCTTTTCCAGGAATATTTTTTTGATAGGGAAAATGCCGGCGAAAACAATAGCGACAATTTATTGCACAAGCTCCCACCAGCGTTATCAAAACCCTTCCATAATATTTATGTAATAAACCGGGGATAGGATTCACTGCGCTTTCATTCAACGGATCTTGAGTAAAATCTGGGCTTTCTAGTGCTTCCTCCGCTAAAGGTAACACTTGTCGTAGTAGCGGATCATCAGGATCCCCTTTTTTCATACGAGAAATAAAACCCTGCGGCACACGCAATGGAAACAACTTCGCTGCCTGTTGTGCAGCAGGGAGCAAATCGGCATCTAAGTTAAGTTGAGTCAACAACTCTATAGGAGAAGTGACTACTTCTTTAAGCAACAACTGCCAGTGTGTTAACATTAGTCTTTGTAAATTTTTGTATTGGGTTGTGTTTTGGTAATCACTTAAGTTATTGGTGTAAACTAGTTAAATCATCTGGCTGCAGGTTAAGCAAATGCAAGATACTACCCATAATATGTGAAAAAACTGGCCCCGCCGTGTATCCACCATAATAAAGATACCCATCTAAGTCATGCAAAACTACCTCGACGACCAAGCGAGGATGACTGGCTGGCGCTATCCCGATGAAGATACTATTGTGACGGTGCTTTTCATAACCCTGCGGGCCTACGATACGAACCGTTCCAGTCTTTCCCGTTACTCGATAACCAGGCACACGCGCTAGAGGCGCCGTTCCGCCTTTGGTCAGTACCGATTCTAGCATATCCAGTATCTCTTGACTGATCACTGGATCGAGAACAGGCTGGCCAGGTGGCAGACTATCCGTTACTTTCAAAAATGTGACTGGAACCTTGATTCCTCCATTCGCCAAGGTGGCATACGCTTGTGCCAACTGCAGTGCGGTTACAGAAATACCATAACCAAAAGATAAGGTGGCCAACACAAAGGGATTCCATATCTTAAAATGTGGAAAACCACCCATTCTCTCTCCTGGAAAGCCACTTTGTGTGATTTGACCAAAACCAACATCGTGTAGCATATTCCATAGATTTTCAGAAGGTAAGGACAAAACAAGTTTAGACATACCTACATTACTTGATGTCTGCAATATCTCCGTTAAATTCAGTACCCCGTTATTATGTTCATCCATAATTCGCTTTCCAGCAACGATTATCCAACCGGGTGAGGTGTCAATCTGATTCGTTGGCGAAAATTTTCCACTTGCCAATACACTGGCCATACTAAAACTTTTAATCGTTGAACCAGGCTCAAATAAATCTGTCAACGCTCGATTGCGAGAACGACCATCTTGTACTTTCAATCGATCATTAGGATTATAGGATGGCCAATTGACCATCGCTAAAATTTCTCCTGTTCTAATGTCCAGAACAACCACGGAACCAGAATCCGCTTTATATTTTTTAATACCGGCTTTCAGCTCTCTATACGCAATGTATTGGATCCGCTTATCAATACTGAGCTGTAGATTCCCTCCTGGCTTAGATTCACGGACAGAACGTACATCAGCAATGATGTGCCCAAGTCTGTCCTTGATAACTTGTTGTAAACCTGATCGACCCTCCAACCAATCGTTATAGGCCAATTCCAGGCCTTCTTGACCTTGATCATCGACATTGCATAAACCTATAACATGTGCGGTCACTGGCCCTTCTGGGTAGTAGCGATGGTATTCATTTTGCAAAAATAAGCCAGGTATCTTAAGCGATTTTATTTCCATACCCAGAGTGGGATTAACTCCTCGTTTTAAATAAAAAAATTCCTTGCCAAGCCCACGCAGACGCTGCATCTGAATCATTTTAGTTGATGTGTGCAATAATCGACTCAGTGCACGTAACTGCAAAAGATCAGGATTAAAAATGCTAGGATCTATCCATACAGAATTTACAGGTGTACTAATCGCGAGCGGCTTGTTATAGCGATCGAGGATCATCCCGCGATGGCCAGGGATAATGATATTGCGAATCGTTCTTGCATTACCCTGATTTTGCAAAAATCGGCGATTAATAACTGTTAGATCAACAAGCCTAGTGATCAACCCCAGCGTGATAACAATCAGAGCGAATATAACAATCTTTAAACGCCAGTTAAAAGCAGATGGGGTACGCTCAACTGTATTGGAATATCGCACTCCCATGAAATTAGGTCGTTCCTACACAGGCTGTGTCAGTAAAATGACGTCCTTTGCGTGTGGAATCTGCATGCCTAATGCTTGTTGCGCTAACGTTTGTATGCGTTCTGGTGCAGCCCAGGTATTTTTTTCAAGTAACAATTGGCTCCACTGTGTTACCAAGTCATTACGTTCTTGTTCCTTGATATGCAATTCACTACAGAGCATTCGTTGCAAGGACTTAACGTAAATCACCGACAATGCTGAAGACAATACGGCCAGCAGTAATAACATAATGCCGAGCATCTGCAAGGAAATTTGCGAGCTCACCCATGGCTGCCGCCATTCCCACACCAAAGGACCCCGTGCTAATGCACGTGCCGCCAAATTCATAGTAATTTCTCCGCAACTCTTAATACAGCACTTCGCGATCTTGGATTACTCGCGATAGCCTGCACAGTGGGTTTAATTCCTCGACTCAAACTCTTCAGTTTGGGTCTCCATGCCGCAGGTATGATCGGTAGCATTTTCAATGCTACTGGTTCATCAGCATGCCTACGAATAAAATGCTTCACTATTCGGTCCTCTATCGAATGGAAACTAATGACTAACAGACGCCCACTTGTTGCCAACACATCAATGCTTTGTTGTAAGCAGCTTTTCAAATCCTCTATTTCTTGATTAATATAAATTCGTATTGCCTGAAAGGTTCGTGTAGCGGGATGCTTGTGCCGATCCCAGCGAGGATGCGCCCGCTTAATAATGGTCGCTAACTGAACTGTTGACATAATTGCCTCCCGCCGACGCGTGTTGACAATGGCTTCTGCAATACGTTTCGCATATCGTTCCTCACCATAATCTTTAATGACTTGCGCAATCTTTCTTTCTGTCGCATCAGCCAACCACCGTGCAGCACTGATTCCACGGTTTGGATCCATTCGCATGTCCAACGGCCCATCTTTTAAAAAACTAAACCCTCGTTCCGCTTGATCCAATTGTGGCGAAGAAACACCCAAATCCAGTAAAAGACCATCCACTTTCCCATATACACCACTGGCTTTTGTAATGTCTTCAAGCTCTGCAAACGAAGCCTGATACACTTGTACGCGCTGATCCAAATCCCAACTTCGCTGTGCAAAGGCCACTGCTTCCGGATCTTTATCAATCATCAGCAAGCGAGCCCCTTCGCTTAAACGCCGTAATATTTCTCGGCTGTGACCACCTCGCCCCAAGGTTGCATCGATGTAAACTCCATTGGGTTTAATCGCCAACCACTCAATCACCTCTTCCAGTAAAACTGGTTGGTGATATTCTTTTTTTTGCATTTACAGCGCCAAGGACTGTAATTCATCCGGTAAATCACCGGGTTTTATCACCTCTTCAATCCATCGGGTACGGTGATGATCCCATTCCACTGCACTCCACAGCTCAATCTTTCTACCTTGGCCTACAACCCGAACTTCCTTTTCGATGTTGGCGTAATCTCGAAGTAGCGATGGCAATAAGATCCGTCCATTACCATCTAACTCTAGATCCGTCGCATGCCCTATCAACAAACGCTGAATACGCCTAACCACCGGATTAAAACTAGACAAAGCTTGCAATTTTTCCTCTATTACCTCCCACTCCAAAGCGGGATAAAGTAGTAAACAAGGAGATTCTGTATCGATGGTCACTATAAGTTGGGACATTTTTTCTGTCGGTAACAATGCTCGATAACGCATCGGTAACTTGATACGGCCTTTAGCATCCAGTATGACTGAATTTATGCCGCGAAACATAATTTATCCCACTTTTTCCCACATTTCACCACTTAATGACACTATAGGAACTCTAAAGACCTCTTGTCAAGGGTGAAGTAAGAAACCGAACAGGTGATAAATGATGTGCCGTTAGCTCACGTAGCAATAGCGCTTTGGGAATGTTTGGGAATGTATTAGGTATGGAAAAAAGAAAGAGCTAACCGATAAGCCGGGTTCTGTCATGGACAGTCATTCGTCTAGGATATACGTCACCATATACCTCAAGCGACCTACCCGAACCTGGCGCGGGTCACGCTGTGATAGGTTCCTATTTGGTCTTGCTCCAAGTGGGGTTTACCCTGCCATCATTGTTACCAACGATGCGGTGCGCTCTTACCACACCTTTTCACCCTTACCTAGTAAAACTACTAGACGGTATATTTTCTGTGGCACTTTCCGTAGGCTTTCGCCTCCCAGGAATTACCTGGCACTTTCCCCTAGGGAGCCCGGACTTTCCTCTGTATTATAAATACAGCGACTGTCTAGCTAACTCTCGACCCGTAGTGTACTATTTTCTCAGTATCAATGACAATATATTGAAATAAAATGGCAATTTGTAGAGGTGCCTATTAGGAGCTGCCATGAAGGAACTCTATATCGGCCTTATGTCTGGCACCAGCGCGGATGCTATAGATGCCGCCTTAGTTGATTTTTCAAATCATTTCCCAAAATTAGTAACCACTCATAAATCTTACTTACCAACCGAGTTACGGTTGGACCTCAATAAATTAGGTGAGGAAGGAGCAGTTAAGATTTTGCAGCTTGGTGCACTCGACGTAAGAATGGGTCACGCGTTTGCTGATACTGTCAAAGCATTATTAAGAAAAACGTCTTTGCTCACTCGTGATGTGCTTGCTATTGGGAGTCATGGCCAAACGGTTTTTCATTTTCCTCAGTATCACTATCCATTTACCATGCAAATCGGAGATCCTAATATTATTGCTGAAGAAACTAATATCACCACTGTTGCAGATTTTCGTCGACGCGACATAGCGGCTGGTGGGCAAGGAGCACCCTTAACCCCTGCTTTCCATAATTTTATTTTTCGCAGCAAAAAAGAAGACAGGATCGTGTTAAATCTCGGTGGTTTTGCAAATATCACCTATTTACCAGCTGATCCCAAAGCCCCCGTGATCGGTTTTGATGTTGGTCCCGCCAATCTACTCATGGATAAGTGGATATATCGACACCGGAAGCAATGGTTTGATGTAGATGGCAGCTGGGCAGCCAGCGCTGTTTTTGATGAGGGTTTGCTACAACAATTTCTATCGGATCCTTATTTTTTCCTAGAACCACCCAAAAGTACCGGCCATGATTACTTTAATTTAGTTTGGTTGGAACAACAGCTCGATCGCTGGAATAAATCACTACAGCCGTCCGTTGTGCAAGCCACATTGTGTGAAATGACCGCTGCCAGCATTGGTACAGCGATTCAACAGCTTGATAGCACATGCGGCTCAATTTTACTGTGTGGTGGTGGAAGTAAAAACACCTACTTAAAAGAACGCTTAGCCTATCGTTGTCCAGGACGTCACCTCCGGCTCTGCGATGATCTGGGGGTACCTGCTGAATGGATGGAAGCTATGGCATTTAGCTGGTTTGCCAAACAAACACTGGAAGGAAAGACCTGCAACCTCCCTGAAGTTACCGGTGCTAGAAATCTCACTGTGCTGGGTGGGATTTATTTAAAAGCACCTCTATAAAATAACCTTGAAAGTAGTAGAGGTCTACACGGAGAAGGAAGAACCGCACCCACAAGTCGTTTTAGCATTTGGGTTACGGATGATGAACTGCTCACCCTGAAAATCGGATTTATAATCGATCTCGGCGCCTACCAAATACACAAGACTTATTGGATCGACTAAAAGCTTTACAGCCATACTTATATCGAATTTATCATCACTATCGGCACTGAAAAAATAAACAAGGCTCATCGGAACAACTAAAATCTGTACAATTATACTAAAATCGGATTTGTAATCGATCTCGGTACCTAACAAATAAACAAAGCTCATCAGATCGACTTCGGCACCTAACAAATAAACAAGTCTCATCAGATCGATTAAAAATCGTACAGCCATACTTTTTCCAATTTTCCTAGCATCTGTTAATTTCTCTTTTGCAAGTTCCTTGCTAATGACTGTATCGTTAAAATTGACCGCTTTGTCAAAAGTAAAACCATATTGTAAACCAGAACATCCCCCGCCTGTGATAGATACACGAAGTTTTTCTCCAAATTTATATTCCTCCTGAATAAGCTCCCAGACCTTATTAGCCACATTTTCTGTCATTATCAGACGATCCATTGGCGGAAAAGTCTGCTTTACTGAAACATTGGATTGCCGTAATACTGTTGCCATTCACACCAAACCTCTTGTAAAGAACTAAGGGTTATTATATATGCAAAATCCATAAAATCCATGCCTTGTTCAGGTATCAAAAACGCCCTAAAGGCGATCTCACTAAGGCAAGCCCCGCAGCTGTCGACGTAACTGTCTGAAATCTTGAACATCGAGACTATCCGACAAAATTAAAACACTAATATGCCGCGGCCTATACTTGGGACAGTCAAAATTTAGTAACACAAAATACTGTGTACAAATGCTGTTATCCGAAAGTTTTGCCGCCTTTATCTCTGCTGAATTGTCTCTGAGCTGCCAGTAACCGGCGTTTGGTTGCCAAAACTCAATAATAGAACGCGGACTGCTCAACAAGGCATGTTGATGAAAAAGCTTCACAAAGCTTAACAAACACGCTGACGCTAAGATTAATTTTGTCCACCAAGGCCAAGGTAAAAAACATAGACAGGCAATCGCACCTCCGTGTACGATGAGCAACAATATCGCCAAATAATAAGAGGATCTAAGACGAAAAGACTTAGTAGCCACGGTAAATACCCTCTACAAGCTTCTGCAACAAAGGCTCTGCCACGGGTTCCTGTTTAACTAAATATTGAAAAAGATCCAGATCGTGATAGCTAAGTAGCTGTTCAAATAGCACTTGATCAACTGCACTAAGACCTACATAGTGCTTTTCTAAAAAAGACAGCAATAGGATATCCAGCTCCAGCATTCCTCGACGACACTGCCAACGCAAACGATTTATTTTTTCTTGCATAGTTTACATCGTGCACGCAGATGATTTAGCTCCTACTTTGTCGTACTAGAATATCATGGATCAATCGTTGGCTACCATCAGCCATCACCATGTAGCCAGCGGCATGCGGTAGCGCATCTTGGTATAACGCAGAAAACTGCGATAAATAATCAGGATAAAAGAAAATTGATTTTACACGTACCGTGGCAAGGCTGACGTAGTTTGCGCGTAATCCTTGTACAGTTTTTTGCAAAAATAATATTTCCAACTCAGCATAAAATTCGTCGTTTTTGCCAACGGTATTTTTATTTTTTTTCGCTAATAAATCAAAAATATCGCGAGTCTCCATTTTGTCTGCGCTATGATCTTCATTCCACTGACTAGGATGTATCACTAAAAATCCGGAATCTTTGGGTAAAAAAGTAGGAAAATTCCCGTTGCTCTTCACTTTTAGATCAACAGCTAAGACGCGTGTTAACGATTTACTTAAAGAAAAAACCTTTTCATCCGGTAAATACCGCAGCCATAGAAAATAAGCTACACCGGCTACGACAACTAACACAATAACCGCAATTACTTTCAACCGTTCCATGAATTGAGTTCCTATTTTTAAAATCGCGTTTCAAAAATCTCGCATTAACCACTCGCGAGTGGTTTATAGCGCTCATCATGCTTTGCCAATACCCTTGTGGCCTGCATGATCCTCCCCCCTTGATCCACACTGCCTTCTACCACGACATATTGCCCTTCACGGAACAAATCGGGCAAAACACCCGTATATTCAACGAAAACATCATGCAAGGTATCACTCACGACAAAAGAAACTTGCAAATTATTTGGACTCCACCGCATTGTACCGTTTTTTACTTGTCCACCTAAATGAAATGATCGACCCGCCGCTACCACTCCATTAGCGACTTGCGTGGGAGTATAGAACAAATTAATGTTTTGTTTTAAAGCATATAGTGCTAAAGAAACCACTGCTATCATCATTACTAGCAAAAATACTATAAAATATAAACGTCTTTTTTGAACTGCATTCATCGCATTTATTTATTTATCTACGTTAAAGGCGCTTCTAGAAATTAGGAATTTTACTTAAGGAGAGAATCGCGGTTCTTTCCTTGAAAATCCTCATCGCGCAAAGAAAGTACTTGAAGTTGCGCATTAGCAACTTCAAGTACCATGGGTATATCCTAGCTTTCGCTGATTAATTCACTTACCTGAAAAGCAGAAAAAACTTCGTTAAGCTGCTGCGTCACACGCAAAAAAGTGGTACGTTTAGAAAGCTCCTTTAAACGCTGCGCGCCAACGTAAGTGCAGGTGGAGCGTAAACCTCCAAGAATATCGAGTATGGTATATTCTACCTTACCTCTATAGGGGATGTTTACCGAACGACCCTCACTGGCACGATAAGGGTTAATTCTGCCATAATGTTTCATCATCGCTTCACGGGAACTCATACCGTAGAATCGCATAAACCACTGCCCATTTTCTTGTATTTTTTCTCCCAAGCATTCCTCATGTCCCGCTAACATACCGCCAAGCATAACAAAATCTGATCCAGCCGCAAACGCCTTAGCAATATCACCCGGAGCAGCACAACCACCGTCTGCGCATAAATGCCCCCCTAAACCGTGTACAGCATCTGCGCATTCAATAATGGCAGAGAGTTGCGGGTAGCCTACACCAGTTTTTAAACGAGTAGTACAGACAGAACCTGGTCCTATCCCCACTTTCACAATATCTGCTCCCGCTAAAACCAGTTCTTCTGCCATTTCAGCAGTGACGACATTACCGGCCACCAGCGTTTTGTTGGGATATTTTTTGCGTAAAGCCATGACACAATCTACAAAACGCTGCGTATACCCATTCGCTACATCAATACAAATAAACGGGGTAGGAATTACATCCAATATTCTCTCTAATAATTCATCATCCTCTTTTTTTATCCCGGTGGTTGCCAAACAATAATTGCATAATTGTTGATCTCCGGCATAAAATCGCTTCCACTCGCTCAGGCTAGCGAATTTATCAATGGCAGTTAATAGTTGATGTTTTGCTAAGCTTTTTGCCATTGCAAAGGTACCTACATGATCCATATTAGAAGCGATGATAGGGATGCCTTTCCAAGAAAATTTCGAATGCTTGAAGTTATATTCTCGCGTCAAATCAACGTCAGCCCGCGTTTGTAAGGTACTGCGCTTAGGACGAATGAGTACATCTTTGAAATCTAACTTTATTTCTTGCTCAATACGCATGGGGCCATATCCTCATCTGCCGTGCCAAGAAAGCGTGAACACAACGAGTTCCGTTCATCGGTATAATCAACCTTCATGGAGGTTGCGAGGGCTTGAGCCAGTGTATATCCAAACCCACACTACAACACTCTCAATATAAAGTGACACAATCATCAAGCCGCTTATGTTATCATAACGGGTGTTCTCAGACACGAGACTTGTAATGAAAAAGCCACTTATTTTAGTGGACGGTACGTCTTATCTGTACCGTGCCTATCATGCCCTCCCCCCCCTCAGCAATTCAAATGGTGAACCCACAGGCGCCATTTACGGCGTAATTAGTATGTTACGCAAGTTGCTGAAAGACTATCAACCTGACTATATCGGTATCGTATTTGACGCAAAAGGTAAAACTTTTCGTGAAAATTTATACACAGCTTACAAAGCTAATCGTCCTGTCATGTCGGATGACTTAGCACAACAGGTTGAACCGCTTTATGCCATTGTCGATAGCATGGGTCTTGCTCGATTAGTGGAAACAGGGATCGAGGCTGATGACGTCATTGCGAGTTTGTCGCAACAAGCCATTCAGCAACATTGGCCTGTCTTGATATCGACTGGCGATAAGGATTTTGCACAATTGGTTGATGAGCATGTTACACTCATCAACACAATGAATAATACGCGGCTTGATCGCCGAGGTGTCATCGAAAAGTTTGGTGTAGCTCCGGAGCAAATAGTGGATTATTTAAGCTTAGTCGGTGACATGGTAGACAATGTACCGGGTATCCCTATGGTGGGTCCAAAAACAGCGGCTAAGTGGCTAACTCAATATAGAAATTTGGAAACGTTAATAAAAAACGCAGATAAAATTAGTGGTAAAGTAGGAGAAAATCTGCGCTTGCATCTTGATCAACTCATGCTTGCTCGACAATTAGTCACGATTAAAAAAGACATTGAGTTGAATTACCCACTGGAAAACTTACGTCTAAAGCCTCCTGACATACCTCGGTTAATGCAATGGTATAAAAAATTTGAATTTACAGCATGGACACAAGAATTAAAAAATATACCAAATCAAAATACAATTGCATCGGCCTTTTTTGAAAAAAAGGTTTCCCAAGTACACTACTCCATCATTCTCAATGAAGTTGATTTTTATCATTGGCGCAAACAGCTTATAGCTAGTAAACAATGGGCCATCGATACCGAAACGACCAGTGTAGAAGCGATGCAGGCAGCATTGGTTGGTTTATCCTTTGCCACAAAAACTGGCAGCGCTGTTTATATTCCATTGGCACACGACTACCCAAAGGCACCGCAACAATTGCAGAGAAAATGGGTGCTGGATCAATTACAGCCCCTTTTGGAGGATCCAGCTTACTTAAAAATTGGCCACAATCTAAAGTATGATATGAGTGTTTTGAAAAATTATAGCATTAATCTACAAGGGCTTGCTTTCGACACCATGCTAGAATCCTACTTACTTGATAGTGCGAGCAATCAGCACAGTTTAGACAGTGCGGCACTAAAACATCTACATTACAAAACTACCTCTTTCACGGAAATCGCTGGCAAAGCCGGCAAACAAAAGACCTTTAATCAAATTGATCTCACTACGGCAACTGCCTATGCAGCTGCAGATGCTGATATTACATTACAATTACACCGTGTGCTTTGGCCACAACTCAGTGCATTGCCAAATTTGGCCTCTGTTTTTACTGAACTAGAAATGCCACTGATTGCAGTATTGTCACGTATTGAACGATACGGTGTCTTGATTAATTCAAAATTATTAAAAAATCAAAGTGTTTCATTGAAAAAACGTCTTACTACATTAGAAAAACGGGCCTATAAATTGGCAGGAAAAATCTTTAATTTGGGATCACCTAAACAATTACAAAATTTACTCTATACCGAACAACGACTTCCTGTGCTTGAAAAAACTCCAACTGGCCAAGCATCTACCTCGGAAAGTGTGCTACAGATACTGGCAACAAAACATCCTATAGCTCAAGTTGTTTTACAACATCGACGTTTAAGTAAATTAAAATCTACTTACACCGATAAGCTACCGAAACAAGTAAACCCTACAACAGGGCGAGTTCATACTTCTTATCACCAAGCAGCCGTTGTCACTGGCAGACTTTCATCCTCCGATCCTAATTTGCAAAATATTCCTGTACGAACAGTGGAAGGTAGAAAAATTCGCCAGGCTTTCATCGCTGCCCCAGGTTATCGGATAATTTCAGCTGATTATTCACAGATTGAGTTGCGCATTGTTGCTCACTTCTCTCAAGATGATGGCTTGCGAGCGGCTTTTTCCAAAGGTTTGGATATTCACCGAGCAACTGCTGCAGAAATACTAAAACTGCCACTGGAAAAAGTTACGCCAGAACAACGGCGTAGCGCCAAATCAATTAATTTTGGTCTCATTTATGGCATGTCTTCCTTCGGATTGGCCAGACAATTAGGAATTAGACGTGAAGAAGCGCAGCACTACATTGATCGTTATTTCGATCGTTACCCTGGCGTAAGAGATTACATGGATCGCACTCGCCAATTAGCGCGACGACAAGGCTATGTTACCACCCTGATGGGACGGCGCTTACAATTACCAAATATTAATGCCACTGATTCTACACGACGCAAGGCCAGTGAACGTGCCGCCATCAATGCACCTCTACAAGGCAGTGCCGCAGATATCATCAAAAGAGCGATGATAGACATCGACGGGGCTTTTTTATCAAAAAACCTCGATGCCCATATCATCATGCAGGTTCACGATGAATTAGTCATCGAAGCAGCAGAGTCTTGTCAACAAACAGCACAACAATTTATAGAAGAAGCCATGGTCAACGCAGCAAAACTTAGCGTACCCTTACTCGTTGACATCAATACAGGCTTTAATTGGGATGAAGCTCATTATTGAATTTATTGCATGGATATACCGCTCGTACTGGAAGATGCGAATCTTTTTAACTCACAGCGAGCGGTATGTCTGATCACATGACTGGCAAAAGCAAAGCTTCCGCGCAGTCATTCAAGGAGAGAATCGCGGTTCTCTCCTTGAAAATCCTCATCATCGTACCTTATCTGATACTTGATAAAGTATAGCTACTTGATAAAGTATAACTAAAAAATTATTGGAGTAATTTTATATGCCAAAGAAAAAATTAACTCAACTTGCATCCATGGAAAAAAATTTCAATGAAGCAAGTGAGTTCTTTCATGCAGCTGAACTAGCTGAAAAATCTACTAGTCTGCTTCATCGCATGGATACTCTGTCCCCTTTAAGTTATTTGACCGATAGTGGTTTTCAGGTTTATACAAGCCCAGAGAATCCTATTTTTCAAGCAGCGTTATTGCATTGGTTACCACCCGATCCTGTTTGCGATGTTCCTGCCCCGACTCAACTTTCTTATTTTCTCAATCAAGATTCCATGGATCCGTGCAGTTCTGCAGAACTCACACAAGCTATTATTGCACCAATGGTACTCTCACCCTATGCAAAAAATCAGTCTATAAGTAAATTTCAAACTTTATTGTCACAGGAAACAAAAATACCATTCGAAATGAGTTGGGAGTTCGAAACTGATAGTCCGGTTCCAACCTTAACTGTAAAAGCACCATTTCGTCCAACGCTTCCATTTAGGGAGAAGCACTATAATTTCCCCTGTTTTACTGTTAAAGAAGGCGAACTTTTATCAGGCCCTATTACCATAGTTGATCCATTTTTAATCCAGTTTTATAAATGCGCAATGGAGTGGTTGCAGTTATTAAATTCCTGCACGTTCCGCCACAAATTATTACACGAAGATATAATTAATTTAGTTATATATCAACTCAGATTTGATGCACTATTTTTCATCACAACTATATTTAATTTTTGTTTATTTATTAATGAAAATGTTGAAGAACAAAAAATATATATTTTTATACAAAAAATAAGTGATAAATTTTCTAAATTCGATCAACCGCTAGCTCTTTTTCAAAAAGATTCAACAACAATAAAAAATGAATTAGAGGCTTTAGAGAAAGTGAGCCAAGATCTCATTTTGCAGTTACTGATCCAAGGATTACTTGAAACAGCAGATAAAAAAATTGATTCATTTCATAAAGTAGCTAACAATTTAATTATTTTCATACAAAACGGTCCATTTTCTGATAAAGGAGTGTGTTGTTTTACAGGATTGCTTATGTTTATACAATCCATTACATTCTTGCCACAGATCACGGCGCTGGCTCAATATACATTAGAAACAACCGATAAAACCAGTCGTTTTTTGAATCCAGCTTATACTGATAAGATGATTCAATTTTTACAAAGAAAAAAAAATTTTTTACCGGACTGCCATGGATTATCGAAGGATTTTATAGATGAACAACTGAATAAGTATGCCGATATCGAAACCAATGTTTGTAAAATTAATTTTGATACGAAAATTTTAATAAGGGGTCAACAGAATTTTTATCCGTTAGTACTGAGTACGGAAAAGGATTTCCCTGAACAGCTGTTCCAGTATTGTATAGATTATACAAATTTTACAGAACCATTTTTATATTTTCATGAAAGGCAAATACTACCTCCTACACTGTTATTGACTTTTGATCAAGTAAATACATTAATAACATGTTTTGTAAAAAAGATAGTTATTCCTTTTATTTACGCTGAAACAAATGGTAGCACAGAAAAAAAATCATCAACTGAAACTACATTACATTTTATTGAAATAATTCTTGCTAAACGCAGATTTCAGGTTTACCCAAATTATTTATTAACAAATAATTGCTTATTAATTCAGGAGGCATTGTGTGCGAATGCAACGATGGATCTCCTAGATCATTTACGCGAAGGTGCTATAAGAAATAATTTTTTTCCTGTAGTTGCAAAAAGCTTTTATTTGTTATTTAGGGTTAACTATGCTAACTATCTGCAACTAATACAAACAGTAGACGAGTGTACAAAACCAGCTCAATTGGAGTTCATAGCTCAACATAATGCTTTTGTAGAAGCTAAGGCTGCTAAAGCAGCAGAAAAACTTCTTGCACAAGTTGAACAAGAAACTAAAAATATATGTAAAACATTAAAAAAAGAAAAATTACAAACTAAAAAATTACCGCCACAAAAATTAACAGAAATGTGCCGAGTTTCTAAAGTTTCAGTTACTGAAACATCAAACACAAAAGAAATAAATCCGCAAGATACACCGATGGAAGATACATTACAAAAATACTTTGATCAATTACAAAGTGAAATGCATCGCATTACAATGCGTAATCAATTACATACATTACCATCTATACAGGAAAAAATAGATTATTTAACTACTTGTATTCATTTATTAACAGAACTGTTAAAAAAAACAGAGCGGAGAATAGCAGATAAAAAAATTCTCTATATATTACAAGCAGTAATTAGCGTAGAAATATTTTATTATCTCGGCCTATTATTATCTTATCAATTAACAAAATTTTTTAATGAAAAAAATATTAATAATTTCAATTATTTTCTCAGTACTTTTAAAATATTGAAAGAAGAATTAGAAAATATTAATTTTTTTTACGCGTCTATATTAACAGAACAATATTCAATTCCAGAAGATGACCAACGTATGAAAATACTGAATATGCTGCTTCAAAATATTGATTTCACTGTTTCGCATATAGAAAATATTACTAAAACTATGCAAGAAAGTTTACAAAAAGCTTCTGCTAAAAAGCAGAAACGTCATCATACCTTGCATTCAACGCAGAAAATTCATATGCCTTTATATGTGATTGCAAGTAATTATAAAGAAATATCAGTTTTTTTTAATGAGGAACGTGGGCTACAAGATTTACAGGAATGTAGTGGTAAATTTTTTGCTTGTAGTACTAGCATCAGCGCTCAACTAAAGCAAAACATAGGTAGTCATAAACCTCGTTGTCATCCGCAATCTTACTTATTTTCTCCTGATCTAGAAAGGAATAAAACAGATAGTGCATCACAGAATTCAAGTTTAGATGATACACAGTCTACCTTTGCAACACGTTGTTCCGTGTCGCTATAAAAATCGCTGTAAGCGTATATATCGCTCGTACTTGAAGTTGCGCATTCGCAACTTCAAGTACTATGGGTATATAATTTTTCGATTTTTTGTACTTTGCAGAGTATTGAAATATAATTTTTTAGGGACGATTAGTTATTTAATAAATCCCAATTTTTTTACTTCATCCCTTTCTGCACGTAACTCCTCCAAGGTTCGCTGTAAACTTTGCTGGCCAAACATATTGTGCTGCAGGTGCTTAACGATGTGTAATCTGCCATGATTGACTCTACTTGGAAATGAAAATATCAAATTTTCATCGATATCATAGTCTCCACGTGAACAGGAAGCCACTGAGAAATAATCGTTTAATGAAGTATCATGGGTTAGGTGATGGATGCTGCCAACTACCGCATTAGCAGCCGATGCAGCTGATGACGCACCTCGTGCTTTGATAACAGCCGCTCCACGTTTTTGCACCAAAGAAACAAAATCATTTTCTAACCAATGTTCGTCCATGATAACCTCTATCACAGGTTTACCAGAAATTTTTGCATGATAGAAATCAGGATATTGTGTAGAAGAATGATTGCCCCAAACAGCCATTTCACTGATTTCCATGACTGACACACCTGCTTTTTTGGCAAGTTGTGTGCGTGCACGGTTTTCGTCCAGCAAGGTCATCGCAAAAAAACGATCCTTGGGAACTTCTGGCGCATGTTGCATAGTAATCAGACAATTTGTGTTGCAAGGATTACCTACAACAAAAATCCGAATATCCTTGGCGGCATGATTGTTAATCGCTTTGCCTTGTGTCGCAAAAATACGCCCATTTACACTTAACAAATCGGCACGTTCCATGCCCGCTTTGCGCGGTACAGAACCAACTAAAATAGCCCAGTTAACATCTTTCATTACCTCATTCAGCTGGCTAGTACAAGTGATTTTTTTCAATAGAGGAAATGCACAGTCCTCTAATTCCATCACAATACCATGGAGTATAGGTAGACTTTGTTCCAACTCTAACAACTGCAGTTCCACCGGTTGATCTAGACCAAACATCTGACCCGAGGCAATACGAAACAATAAGGCATAGCCTATCTGTCCTGCTGCACCTGTCACAGCGACCTTGATGGATGCATTTAGCATAAGTACCTCTTAAAAAATATGACGACTTTGATCCAAATAACTTGACCAATGGTTAGCCCTATCCCCTACTGCTAAAAACGCAGCTTGACAAAGAGAGGCATTGGTATTGTAACGCAATACTTCGCCCTGGTTATCGATGATTGTGCCACCTGCTTCCTGTAATATGCACTGGCCCGCCGCCGTATCCCATTGACACGTAGTACTAAAGCGCGGATACAGATCGGCGAATCCCTCCGCTAACCAGCAAAATTTTAGTGCACTACCACAGCGAATGATGCTTAATGCGGAAAACTGTGCAAAAAAATTATTTAATGCTTCTACACCGTGTCGACGACTGATCGCCATCGTGACGGGAAAACCTTCTTTCCATCGGCGAGTATGCAAAGGTTGCGGCGACTGTTGCATGATCTGTTTAAAAGCACCACTGTTATTTTGCGCAAAATAACAAAAATCAAATACGGGCGCATACACTACCCCAAATATGGGTGAATTTCCTTCAATCAAAGCAATATTTACCGTAAATTCTCCATTTTTTTCCAAAAACTCTCGTGTACCATCCAGCGGATCAACAAGCCAGTAACGCTGCCAATGTCTTCGTTCCTCAAACTCAGGACTACTTAATTCTTCTGAAAGAATGGGTATTTCAGGAGTTAATTGGTTTAAACCGTTGCAAATAAGTGTATGTGCTGCTAAATCAGCCGCCGTGACGAGTGAATGGTCTGCTTTATACGCAAACCTAACATCCGTATGATACTGGCTAAGAATTTGCTGACCAGCTTGTTTTGCCAAAGAAATAACATCTGAAAGTATGGAATTCATCACAGATATAAATTACTAGGCTCGCTCTGCATCAAGGGTCTACAAAAATAACTGGCGGAGTGGACGGGACTCGAACCCGCGACCCCCGGCGTGACAGGCCGGTATTCTAACCAGCTGAACTACCACTCCCGCATTAAACTAGGTGGTGGGTGCTGTAGGTCTCGAACCTACGACCCTCGCCTTGTAAGGGCGATGCTCTACCAACTGAGCTAAGCACCCCGTTGAAAAGGACGCCATTCTAAACCGATTAAAAAAATATTACTACTCTTTTTGCACGGCCTCCTTAAGCAATTTACCGGCTTTAAATCCAGCCACTTGACTCGCTGCAATCAATAAAGCGGATCCTGTTTTAGGATTACGTCCCTTCCGTGCCTTACGGTGACGTACAGAAAACGTTCCAAAGCCGATCAAAGAGACAGTTTCTCCTTTTTTCAACGCATGCGTAATCGATTCCAAGATATCATTTAGAGTTTTTTCAGCGACATTTTTAGAAACCTGTGTTGCTTTCACGATTACGTCAATTAAATCTGATTTATTCATATACCCTCACATCAGTAAAAAAATTAGGCCCATACCTTTAGATTCAATTTCCAGCATCTTATTTCACACCATACCCAGCATCTTATCCCATCACTATGCGTGGAACCGTTTATATCAATTGCAAGAATCGTCTGTCAACAAAATTGCGGCCCATCGTTCATCAGCGGGGATTTTCTGGAAAAATCTTCGGCTGTATTTTTTTACCAACGAGCTTATTAATAGACGCTAAGCTTTTTTTTTCCCGCGTTAACGAAGATTTAGTGTGGGGAATTGGCTTGGTCGGCTGCTGTAATGCAATATCAAGGACTTGATCGATCCATCGCACGGGGTGAATGACTAATCCCTTCTTGATATTTTGAGGAATCTCTTTGAGATCACGCTTATTTTCTTCAGGAATAATAACTTCACGAATACCCCCTCGGAGGGCAGCCAGTAGTTTTTCTTTTAAGCCACCAATAGGCAACACTTCACCACGTAAGGTAATTTCACCGGTCATCGCTACATCGGCACGCACAGGATTTTTTGTAATAGCAGAGACCAGTGCAGTACACATGCCAATGCCAGCACTGGGCCCATCTTTCGGTGTAGCACCCTCTGGAACATGAACGTGAATATCCTTTTTTTCATAAAAATTAATGGGAATTCCCAAAACTTCAGCACGACTACGAACCACTGTCAGCGCCGCCTGAATAGATTCTTGCATGACCTCTCCCAAATGACCTGTATAACAGGTCTTTCCTTTTCCTGGCACAACCGCTGCTTCAATAGTCAATAAATCACCACCTACTTCTGTCCATGCTAAACCACTGACCTGCCCCACTTGATCATGTTGCTCAACGAGACCATAACGAAAACGTCTAACGCCTAAATATTTCTCCAAATTTTTCTCCGTGACCTCCACGGAGTGTAAATCCGGTTTTCTAGCTATTTCGGTAACCACTTTACGGCAGATTTTAGCAATTTCCCGCTCAAGACTACGCACGCCAGCCTCACGCGTATAGTAACGGATGATTTTTTGAATCGACCCCGTGAGTAGATGCAATTCTTTGTTCTTTGATGTTGTCTTTAGTCCGTTTTGCTTCAGTTGCTTGGGTAATAAATGTTGTGTGGCTATGCTAATTTTTTCATCCTCTGTGTAGCCAGGGATACGTATCACCTCTAAACGATCCAGCAGAGCCGGTGGGATGTTTAAAGTATTGGCTGTCGCTATAAACAACACTTCAGACAGATCGTAACCAACTTCTAAGTAATGATCATCAAAGGCATAATTCTGTTCTGGATCCAATACTTCGAGTAAGGCTGCTGCAGGATCACCACGAAAATCCATGGCCATCTTGTCGATCTCGTCGAGCATAAATAACGGATTTTTAACACCCACTTTTGACATTTTTTGCATGATCCGACCCGGCATCGAGCCAATATAGGTACGCCGATGGCCACGAATGTCCGCATCATCACGCACGCCCCCTAATGAAACACGACAAAATTCACGCCCTATTGCCTTGGCAATCGATTGACCGAGGGAAGTTTTTCCAACACCAGGTGGCCCGACTAAACAAAGAATCGGACCTTTTAATTTCTTAACGCGCTGATGTACTGCTAAAAACTCAATAATTCGCTCCTTAACCTTCTCCAATCCATAGTGTGCTTCCTGGAGTATCTGCTGCGCTCTATCCAAGTCGTAGACAACCTTGCTGCGCTTACTCCAAGGAACTGATACGAGCCAATCGAGATAATTGCGACTTACCGTCGCCTCGGCTGCCATAGGCGACATGGACTTCAGCTTACTGAGTTCAGATAGAGCCTTTTCCTTTGCTTCTTTTGGCATTTTTGCCTTTTCAATGCGCTTAGCAATATCTTCTAGCTCATTCCCAACACCTTGCGATTCACCTAACTCTCTTTGAATAGCTTTCACTTGTTCATTGAGATAATACTCACGCTGGCTCTTCTCCATTTGCTTTTTAACGCGTCCACGAATTCGCTTTTGCATTTGCAACAAATCGATCTCGCTTTCAAGAAAAGCCAACAGTCTCTCTAAGCGCGCCTTTAACGGGAATATTTCTAAAATTTCCTGTTTTTCTCGAATTTTCAGTGCAAGA
>Ga0206995_1005_pt2 | contig 47501 bp, 47 predicted proteins | sample Alteio_BWMinCont_5_FD_153480 | JGI IMG/M metagenome (GOLD analysis project Ga0206995, IMG submission 153480) | Enriched cells from forest soil in Barre Woods Harvard Forest LTER site, Petersham, Massachusetts, United States -... | ecosystem: Environmental > Terrestrial > Soil > Temperate forest >... | reverse complement strand
TTAACTTGTCCCGGGCGGCCCAATTGATCAATAAAAGCAACCAGTTCCACCTGACCACGACAAGATACAACGCGAATGAAATAAAAGCGTTCCAGGAACAAAAGGATAAATTCCTGCGGTGCTTTACGTTGACGGACCGCTTCGGCAATAACGGCCTTATTTCCGTTGTTATCCTTGAAAAACAGAAGGACAAAAGTTTGTCCATTGACACCTGGGTCATGAGCTGCCGGGTGCTGTCCCGGGGAGTGGAAGATTTTATTATGCGGGAGATCGTCACCTTGGGCAAGGACCTCGGTGTCAAACACATCGAAGGTAAATATATACCAACGAAGAAAAACCAATTGGTGGAGGGCTTGTACGGCAGATTGGGTTTTACTTTAAAGAAGGAAGACCAGGCGGCTGTTTTCTGGGAATTACCTTTAAGCGGCGAAAAACCGGCATACAAGTCATTTATTAAAAAAAGGAAGGGGCCCAATGATGGAAGCTAAGCGAAACGAGATCAAAAAAAGATTGAACCGCGTTTTTGGGGAAGTGTTTGACGATGAGAAGATCGAGATCTTTGATGAGATGACCGCGAAAGATATCGGAGAATGGGATTCGCTGATGCACATTGTCCTCGTTGTTGCCACCGAGAAAGAGTTCAAGGTCACTTTGAACGCCGCTGAAGTCGGTGAGCTTAAAAATGTGGGTGAAATGCTCGACCTCCTCTGTGAACGCGTGATAGGATAAGCCATATGCTGTTTAATTCCCTGGAATTTGCCATATTTTTTGCCATTGTCTATGGCCTGTACCTCGTCCTTCCCCATCAATGGCAGAACAAGCTGCTCCTTGCGGCTGGTTTTATTTTTTACAGTTCCTGGGACTGGCGTTTTTTTTCGCTCATCATTCTGCTCATCTGCATCGGTTATTTCTGCGGCATGAAGATCGACGGGTCCAAAGAAGCCAAAACAAAAAAACTGTTCTTGTCTTTAAGCGTCGTTTCCAGTTTGGCCATCCTTGGATTTTTTAAATATTTTAATTTTTTTGTTTCTAACCTGGCCGGGCTATTGAAAGCTTTCGGGGCCCCGGTTGAATACCACGCCTTGAATATCATCCTGCCGATGGGCATATCTTTTTATATCTTTAAGACTTTAACTTACCCCATCGACATATACCGGGGAAAAATGAAGCCGACGAAGAATATCCTTGATTTCGCCCTTTATGTGAGCTTTTTCCTGCAGCTCATTGCCGGGCCTATCCAAAGGGCCAAGGACCTGCTTCCCCAGATCACGGCTCCCAGAAGGATCGGTTTAAATGATTTCTATGAGGGGTGCTCGCTTATTTTCTGGGGACTTTTCCTTAAGATCTTTGTCGCGGACAATCTGTCGAAAGTCGTGGCACCCGTGTTTGCCCTGAATTCTTCCTGCAGCGGGGCCGAGATCTTATTGGCTTCCTATGCCTTTACATTCCAACTGTTCTGTGATTTTGAGGGGTATAGTTCTATGGCAAGGGGCCTGGGAAGGGTCATGGGTTTTGACATCATGCTCAATTTTAACCTGCCTTTCTTTGCGGTGAATATCCAGGATTTTTGGAACAGGTGGCATATCAGCTTAAGCACCTGGATCAGGGACTATCTCTACACGCCTCTTTTTGACGCGTTAAGTTTTATTAGGGGAAATCCAAGGATATATATCACCTTGCTCGTTTCCATGTCGCTCATGGGCCTTTGGCACGGGGCGGAATGGACATTTTTGTTCTTCGGGCTCTATCACGGGGCTCTTCTTGTGATCTATATCATATTGCGGTCAAGATTTCACATTAAACGTTACATTCAACCTAAAAGCGTGTTCGGCCAGCAACTTTGGGTTTGGGTGAGGATTTTTTTCATGTTCCAATTGATAGCCTTTGGGATGATGATCTTCAGGGCCCAATCCGCGAGCCATTTATTTTTTCTTCTCCACAGGCTTATTTTTCAATTTAACGGGGGGGCGCCCAAGGCCTTGCTATTTCAATTCCTCGCGTTTGCCTGCCCTGTTTTTATCATCCAGTTCGGCCAATATAAAACGGGTGATCTAATGTTCATCTATCACAGGCATTGGCTGGTCAAGACGGTGATCTATGCGATAATGCTGCATCTTATCCTTGGCTGGGGTGTCATGAGCACGGAAGAATTTATCTATTTTCAGTTTTAAAGTTGTTTGAGAATGATCAATAAGGAAAGAATGATGAGAGTTGTTTTTCGGTTATTCCTTGGGCTGCTGCTTATAGAGGTATTCCTAAGGTGCGGCGGTTTTATTTTTTTATTGGTCCAGGCCTATCAAAATGATATCCGGGCCAAGGCCAAGGGGGAGTATCAGATCATCTGCCTCGGTTCATCGGATACGGCTTACGGCGGAGAGAATTCGTATCCGAAACAACTGGAGCGGGTCCTCAATGAAGGGAAAATGGGTGTGCATTTTAAGGTCATTAATAAAGGCATTCCCGCGGCTTCAACAACGGAGATATTAAGGCAAGCCAAAGACAGCCTGGACCAATACCAGCCGGACATGGTCATCGTCATGATGGGCGGATATAATGAGGAATCAATTACCCATGTGGTTTCTGACACGTTTGCGGCAAAATTAAAATTTTTATTTTTAGACCGGCTAAAGACGTACCGTCTTTTTAAGAAAGTATGCGGTGATCTGGCCGGGAAAATAAAGGGCCTTCATTTTTTTACAAGAGAACAGGCTGATCTGACCAAAAGGTCCGTGAGCAGCCCCATTTCCTCTCCAGAGGCCGGGGGAGGGGAAAAAACCCAGGAGGGCATATCAGAGCAGCAAAATATTGAAGCCTGCAAGGCCATCCCCACGTTTTCCGTCGATGATCTGTATGTGCGCAAAGTGTTCCACCCTTTGACTGTGCGCAATGCCAATGATATTGTTGAAACAGTCCTGAGCCATGGGGCAAAGCTCATAGTCATGCAATCGCCCCTGCGCGATATAAAATCATTAAAGGAGATCCTCTATTTTCGTAAGGGGACCATCTTTGTGAGTAATGAGACGAATTTCAGGGAAGCGATCAATAAGACGTGCCTTCAGGCGTATATCTCGGACCATTGGGGGCATACCACCACCGCGGGTAACATACTCATGGCAGAAAATCTGGCGCGCGTTATCAAAGAAGAGCTTTTAAACTCACATCAATGATGGCGGGATGATGGCGGGAGATTCACGTCATCAAGCTCAGGGATGTGGGAATACGCGAAGAATTTCTTGGAAGGGTAACGCATCTGGCCGGATAGTCCGTTGGCAAATTCCTCAACAGGGATAAATCCCCACACACCATCTTGATCCATCGCGATCACCCAATCAATATGCTGGTCATGAAAATCCCGGACGATCTTTTTTGGATCCCCGTAGGAGTCCCAATGGGCCAGGTTGGAACACCACAGTGACGCCACCGGCCTTCGGGGCAGCCAGAATTGAGGGGTATTGAAGCCAAATGAACCATCCATGTCCAAAGCCCCACGGCTGAATTTATCGGGGTCTTTTTGGGCCAGCTGCAGCACTTTTTCAACTGCCGGGTAACTCTCTTCAATGGCTTGCCGGGTGAATAATTGCCCTTTTAATATGGCCATATTTTCTTTGATCGTAGGGTAGTGTTCGTTTCCCCCTTGGGCGAAGGCGATATGGTAACCTTCATTGCCCGTGTTTAGGGCAGCGAAGGCCAGCAGGAGCACGGCTGCTAATAGCGTCGGCAACCGGCATAACTTGACCAGGAAGAAGTACCAGCCAAAAACAGCGGTAAAACTAAAGATCGCAATGGGGTACCGGTAAAACCGTGAGTCCTGATGGCTCATCATGCAAATACCTAACAATACCAGCATCGAGGTCCCCAGCCAAAAACCTATTTCTTTGATCTTGTCCTTTTCATGGTCCCAAACCTTGTCATTAAGAAAAAATAAAGCCATCGGGAAAACATACACCAGGATCAGCACGAGTTTGGCAGCTTTAATACCCGGCCAAATAAATAAAAAACTCATGTATTTTAAGAAAACATTGACGCTGATGCCGCCCATTACCTGCATGAACACGGCTTGTTTTTCCTGTGTCCAGCCAAAAGCGTGTAATTGCCCGGCATAACCGGGATAAATAGGGTCCCCGGTCATTAAATAATTCCTTAAAAACCACATGGATAAGATCCCAACGGAAATGGCCAGACTCAAGACCTTGATCTTGTCGCCCCATACGGCTTTCAAGAGTAGTTTTTTGTTTTTCTGGATAAGGACGCCTGCAATGGCCACAAAAACCGTCACATACATCATCTGGTATTTATTGGCCAGAAGCTGGCTTAAAAAGATAAAAGCCAAAACAAGCCTGGTATGGTCCTGCCGTCTTTGGGCTTCCCAAAAATTATAGATCGAGGCGAACAACAAGGCGAGTAAAGCGCCATTAAGCAGTACGGAATGGCCTACCCCTGAATAGAAAAAGTGTTCATTGAACAGTGTCAGTAACACAGCGGCTGACGCGATGAGCGATCCCTGCAGACGGTATTTCGTATAACCAAAGAGCAATAAAAGGACAGTGACCCGCCAGAATAAATTGATCAGGGCAGGGTATAATGTTTCGTGGCCCCAAAGGGCCAGTCCCAAACTGTCGAGGACATAATCGAATTGGGGCAAAAAGATGGAATAAGCCTCTGACGGAGTGCCGACCAAGCTGCTGCCATGCTGTAACCATAACTGCTGGGTGAAAAGGTAGTTTGAAAAGGAGTCGACGTCGGTCAAAAAAGAACAATTCCTGAAAATAAAAAAGCCCGCGGCCGCCAGGAAGAGTGCTGTCCCTATGTCCCAACGGATGGGTTTGAAAATATACGTTCTTAAGTCATGCCGGACAGCCGGGTCAAACAGCCACAAAAAATTAAGGCCCGTCACTGCCAGGAGAAAAGGGGACCTATACAAGCCCACCAGGGACAAGAATAAAAAGGCGCCGATGAGGGCAGTGGCGCCGAGCAAAAGAACTTCGCCTAAATACAGATACCTGTTAAGCAATGATCTTTGGCGGGGATCGAGCCATTGATAAACCTTGATGCCGAGGACCAGGATGGAAAGAATGACAATGGCGCATAGGGCCATCTGAAAATAGTTGACCATGACCAAAGCTTAGCATAGCTTTTTGATGATTTATATGAAATTTTTTGCATTTGACAGAAAATAGGTAGTGTTTTAATATGGCCGCTTGGATCCCGCGCAAAAACAATATTATCCTTTCCTGGATGGGTTCCGGGCCCTGGCCATTATATGGGTCCTGGTCCATCATCTTAATTATTTTTTTCATCCGGCACCATTATTCCTTGACCCTGTTGCCGGTATTTTAAACCGGTTTGCCTATCTTGGACGTTTGGGAGTTGACATTTTCTTTGTTATCAGCGGTTTTCTCATCAGCGGCCTGCTCTTTGAAGACCTGCCCGGAAAAATAAGGATACGGCGGTTTTATTTAAGAAGGGCCTTTAAGATCGTGCCGCAGTATATTTCAGTCGTTGTTGTTGGTTTTATCTTGACCATCCTTTTTGAGCCTACACAGCCGCATTTACTTTTTTCGATGGCCAGCTACTTATTCCTGTTCCAGAATTACGTCCAGTCCAACGGATATCTTGCCCATCTCTGGTCGATCGCGGTGGAAGAACATTTTTATTTCCTTTATCCTTTATTCTTACAAGCTATTGTTGTGTTGGTGCGCTCTGTAGAACGTCAAAGGAGGGTTTTGCTGGCGGCTTTTTTTGTGATGATGGGGCTCATCTTTTTTATCCGGCGTGCCACGTTCGTTGCATTTCCCTATAACCCGCTCATGCTTTTTCAAATGTCACACCTTCGCTTTGACGCCTTGCTTTGCGGGTGTGTCATCAAATTGCTTGAGGGGTTTTTGACAGGGCCTTTTGTTGCCCGGTTGAAACTTTTTCCCTTGGCCTGTTTTTTGGCCAGCGGAGGGTTATTTTATAAAGTGTTCCTTCACTTTGACGCTTGCAGGTCTTCCAGTTATGTCTGTGTTTATTTGGCCAGCGGCTTGTTGTTGGTCTCGGCTTTGTGCGGTTTTGGTCCGCTGCTGGCACTGACACAGAACCGTCTGGTGAGATCGATCGGAAGGCATTCTTACGGGACCTATATCTGGCATTATCCGCTGATGTTGACCGTACGTCATTTGGTTAACCGGACGGATTGGTTCATTATATTGTCGACCTTTTTATTGTCCTTAGGGGCGGGATATTTATCAACAGTGACCATAGAAAAGTACTTCTTGAATTTACGCAAGAAAGTTGTACCATAAATTACCTATATGCCATCACCGATGATATCTATCATTTTTTCTTTCCGTAATGAAGAGGATGTCCTCCGGGAATTGATCGCGCGCACCAGGGCCGTATTGACCAAAGAAAAAGAAGACAAGACCATTGCCGGATGGGAATTGGTTTTTGTCAATGACGCTTCAGATGACAGGTCTTTGGAGGTCCTTTTGCAGCATGCCCAGAATACCGGGGACATCAAGATCATTACCATGTCCAGGACCTTTGGCGTGGCTCCCTGTGTCATGGCGGGCCTGGCCCATGCCCAGGGAGACGCGGCCATTTATATGGATGCTGACCTGCAGGACCCTCCGGAATTGGTCCCTGAAATGCTTAAGGCCATGCGCGAACAAAACGCTGATGTGGTGCATACCGTGCGCCGTTCGCGCCAGGGGGAAAGCGGCTTTAAACTGTTTGTCACCAAGATCGGCTACCAGATACTCAACAGGTATTCCAGCGTGCCCATCCCCCGGGAAGCAGGGGATTTTAAACTGCTTTCCCGCCGGGTCATTGACCATTTGCTGCAGTTTAAAGAGATCAATCCGTTCATGCGCGGCTTGGTGGCCTGGGTGGGGTTTAAGCAGGTTTTCATTGCCTATGACCGTCAGGCGCGGTTCGCGGGAAAAAGCAAATTTTTTGTGCTGGGCAAAAAGGTGGTCTCTAATTTTTTAAACTCCGCCATCATTAATTTTTCCTCTGTGCCTTTAAAGATCGCTTCTTATTGCGGTTTATGCGCTATTTTAATAGATATTTTATTTGCCATCCATGCCTTGGTCCAAAAGATCAGCGGTGTGGCCATTCCCGGCTGGACAGCCCTGATGCTGGTCATCATTTTTATCGGCGGCGTACAGTTGTTTTGTATCGGCATGATCGGCCTGTATTTAAATTCTGTCCACGAACAAAGTAAAATGCGTCCTAATTATATCATCGAGTCGACCTATGGAATCAGCCCCCGCGCCCGCGCGTAACAGTTACCGCCGTCTTAAGGCCAGGCTTTTCCTGACCGGAATGCTCAGCGGCAAGATCACTTTCCGTAAACTTTGGAACGTGGTCTTGTGCACGAGCGCCTATTTATTAAAAACAAGAAGATCAGCGGGTTCTCCTTTTATCCTCAGCCTTGAATTATGGAATGAATGTAACGCGGGCTGCCTATTCTGCCGCGATAAAAAAGGGAATATTTATAACATCAATCCTGACAGCACGACGTTCGGCAGCATCTCCAAAGGGAAAATGCCGGCTGAAATGGCCATGGACATCATTGACCAGGTCAGCAAAGACGTTTTGATCGCCGTGCTCTACACCAACGGCGAGCCGTTATTATATAAAGATCTTGGAAAAGTGATCCGGTTTGCCACCCAGCGCAAGGTAATGACCATGATCTCGACGAATGGCTTGTTATTCACCGAGCAAAATGCCCGGGAGATACTGGAGGCAGGCTTGGACTTTATCAAGATCCAGTTAGGCGGGTTCACCCAGGACATTTACAGCATCCAGATCCGCTACGGCGAGGTGGAGAAACTGAAAGAAAATATCCGCATGGTGGCACGTATCAAGAAAGAATTGAACAAGTCCACCTTGATCATGATCGATTGGATAACCTATAACTATAACCGCCATCAAATCCCGCTGATCCGTCAATTCTGCCAGGAATTGGGCGTGATGTTGAGTTTCCGTCAGGGAAATGCCCGGGGAGGATTGGAAGATAAAGAAACGCCCCTTCCCACTCAGACCCTTCCCATTTCCTGCGATTGGTTATGGAAAGCCATGCAGGTCAATTTCAATGGGGACATGCTGCAATGCTGCGAAGGGGTGATCTGGAGCGATCTCAAACCCTACACCACCTACAAAACCGGTGACAAGAATGTCCGTGCCATTTGGAATGGTCCCGCTGCCATAGCCACCCGTGAATTGATGGCCACCAAAGGGCGTAAATCCATGCCTATCTGCAGCCAATGCCAACGCTCAGGCGTGGCATTTAAATGGTAGTCTTCTAAGCATATTTTATATTGACATTATTCTCATCTTTTATATAATGTTCACAAATTGAACATTCATATGAATACACCTGAAGACTCCCTAAACGAACGCGAATTCGAATTGATCAATATCATTGGCGCCCAACTCGGTGCCAATCAAAGAGATCTGTCTAAACAACTGGATATTTCCCTGGGCATGACAAATCTCCTGGTCCGCCGCCTTGTTACCAAGGGATATATCCGTATCCGTCAGCTCAATAAGAAAAAAACCGAGTATATCCTTACCTCTAAGGGCTTCAATGAAAAATATCACAAATCCGTCCATTACACACTTAAAACCATACGCTCCATAGGGTTGATCCGTAACCAATTAAATATCGTTATCCGGCGCTTGTATGAGCAGGGAGAGCGGGTCTTTTTTATTTTGGGCAATTCAGATCTGGTGGAGTTGGTGGAAATGTCTTTGAGCCAGCCGCAATGGGTGGGGGTGAAATTTAGCCGGGTGGAAAAGGTCCCTGACCATCCTGAAGGGATCGTTTTTATCTGCAGGGAACAGATGGACATCCCGCAGCCTCCGCAAGGCCGTTGTGTGGATTTGATCAAAGAGCTGGCCAGCCAGGAAAACAATGAGTTGTCGCTAAAGGGGTAAGGAAGATGGGGAAGAATGTTTTAGTAACGGGTGGCGCTGGCTTTATCGGAAGCCATTTGGTAGACCATCTTTTAAATGACGGGCATACTGTCAGTGTTATTGATAATTTATCCACCGGCCGCATGGCTAATTTGGAACATCTTAAAGGCAATCCCCGGTTCAAATTTATTAAAGCGGACATTACTGATTTTGAGCAGATCCACCCGTACTTTGAGGGACAGGCGATCGTATTTCATTTGGCGGCATTGGCAGATATCGTGCCTTCGATCGTCAATCCTAGAGGGTATTACGCGGTGAATGTTTTAGGGACGATGAATGTCCTGGAGGCGTCCCGTCTGGCGGGGGTTGGAAGATTTGTTTATACGGCCTCCGGCTCCTGTTACGGCATTCCCTCGAAAGAACATTACCCCACCTCTGAGACAGCACCCATCAGCATGCAATACCCTTACGCCTTGACTAAATATTTAGGCGAATGCACGGCCTTGCACTGGGCAGGCGTATACCATCTGCCGGTAGTTTCACTGCGCTTGTTCAATGTTTATGGACTGCGCTCGCGCACTTCAGGCACCTATGGGGCCGTGTTCGGCGTTTTTCTGGGCCAAAAACTCAACGGCAAGCCTTTTACCGTCGTGGGTGACGGTGAGCAGACCCGTGATTTTACCTATGTCAGTGATGTGGCGGAGGCATTTGTCGCTGCCGGGTATTCCTCCGTCGACCAGGAGATCTTTAATGTGGGGACAGGCAAGCCGCAAAGTGTTAATAAGCTGGTGTCTCTTTTAGGAGGAGAAAAAGTCCATATCCCCAAAAGGCCCGGAGAGCCGGCGTGCACTTGGGCGGATATCCGTAAGATCCAGTCCCAGTTGGGCTGGCAGCCGAAGGTTTCGTTTGAAGAAGGTGTGCAGAAGATATTAAAACACATTGAGTATTGGCGCGAAGCGCCGGTGTGGACGCCGGAGAGCATACAGGACGCGACAAAGGACTGGTTTAAATATTTAGTTAACTAAGGAAAGGATGATCAAGGAAAATGGACCCAATTAAAACTGTTCTAGTCACCGGCGGCGCCGGATATGTGGGCGCTGTATTGGTCCCCAAGCTTTTAGATAAAGGTTACCGTGTCAAATGCCTGGACCTTTACACTTACGGCGAGGATGTTTTTGATGATATCAAGGACAGGTCCAATTTGGTTGAGATCAAAGGTGATATTTGTGACCAGGGTTTATTGCGCAGTTCACTTAAAGGCTGTGATGCTGTTATTCATCTGGCTTGTATTTCCAATGATCCGTCTTTTGAATTAAATCCGGGTTTGAGTTTAAAGGTCAATTATGAAGCTTTTGAGCCGTTGGTACGTATCAGCAAAGACAGCGGGGTTAAACGGTTTATTTACGCTTCGACCTGCAGTGTATACGGGGTCAGCGATGCTCCGGAAGTGACCGAAGACCATCCCTTGCTGCCGATCACGGATTACAATAAATACAAGGGGATGTGCGAACCTATCTTGGCGAAATATCAATCACCGGAGTTTACAACGATCACCATACGCCCGGCCACGGTCTGCGGGTATTCTCCCCGGCAGCGTTTTGACCTTACCGTTAATATTTTGACCAATCATGCTTTTCATAATAACCGTATCAAGGTCTTTGGCGGCAAGCAGGAGCGTCCCAATATCCATATCGGCGACATTACTGATCTATATGTGCAGTTATTGGAGATGCCCAGTGCCAAGATCGCCGGTAAAATTTATAATGCCGGTTATCAAAATCGCGCGGTGGGGGACATTGCCTTGATCGTGCAAAAAATAATGGCCCAGGAATTCCCTCAACGGCCTCAACCTACTATTGAAACCTTACCTTCAGATGATATCCGTTCTTACCGGATCTCTTCCGAGAAGATCAAAAAAGAATTGGGCTTTGTCCCTCGCTTTACCATTGAAGACGCGGTGCGGGACTTGCTCAAAGCTTTCCGGGCCAATAAATTCCAGGATGCCATGAATAACATCCGTTATTTTAATATCAAGATGGTCAAGTCCCTGGAGGCAGAAGCGAAGGTATGATCGCTAAAGATTTAAAAAAGAAATTGCTGCGCGGCATGCTCCGTTTACGTCTCATTGAGGAGAGGCTGGCTGCTATTTATCACCAAGCCGATGAGATCAAGACGCCGATGCACCTTTATACAGGGCAGGAGGCTGCTGCCGTCGGAGTTTGTGCTGCTTTGGCCCCCGGCGATACTGTTTCCACCTATCACCGTTCGCATGGCTGGTATATTGCCAAGGGCGGAGACCTCAACGCGATGATGGCAGAGTTGATGGGCAAAGAACTTGGCTGTAGCGGCGGCTGGGGCGGGTCCATGCATCTTTTGGACGCGGCTGCCGGTGTGATGGGCTCGTCGTCCATCCTTGCGGCAACGGTCCCTCATGCCGTAGGCGCGGCGTTGGCATTCCGGATGAAAGGTGAAGACAGGGTTGCCATTGCTTCTGCCGGGGACGCTGCTATTGAAGAAGGTGTTTTTCATGAGAGCTTAAACTGGGCGTCACTGAAGAAACTTCCTGTTGTTTTTGTTTGTGAAAATAATCTTTATTCGACGACAACGCCTCTTGGCAGCCGCCAGACTTCTGTTGATATTTATAAGCGTGCTGAAGGCTATGGCATGCCTGGTGCGCGTTGTGACGGCAATGATGTGGGGGATGTTTATACCAAGGCGCTCGAGGCTGTTGACCGGGCGAGGCGCGGGGAAGGTCCCGGTTTGATCGAAGTCATGACCTACCGGTGGCGGGAACATGTGGGCCCTAATTATGATTGGGATGCCGGTTATCGGACAAAACAAGAGGTAGAAGGGTGGATGGAACATTGTCCGATCAAGGCCTTGGCCGCGGAATTCCCGGCCCAGGAAGTACAGTCTTACAGGGATGAATTTGAAAAAGAAATTGACGATGCTCTTGTGTTTGCCCGTCAAGCGGCATTTCCCCGGAAGGAAACGGTCAAGGCATGAAATACTCAGAAGCCATACGGGACGCACAAGCAGTGATGATGCGTGAGGACAAACGGGTTTTTCTTTGCGGGTTAGGTGTCCCTGCTCCCGGGCGGGTGTTCGGATCGACCGCCGGGCTGAAAGAAGAATTCGGCGATCAACGTGTTTTTGATACTCCTGCCAGCGAAAACGGGACCTTGGGGCTTTTGCTCGGCGCCTCCCAACAAGGGATGCGCCCCATCATGGTCAATCAACGGGTTGATTTCTTTTTGCTCGCTCTTGATCAACTGATCAATCAAGCTTCTAAATGGAAGTATATGTTCGCGGGCAAGCAGGAAATGTCAGTTTTGGTCCGGCTTATTGTGGGACGGGGATGGGGACAAGGGCCGCAGCATTCACAAAGCATGCATGCCCTCTTCGCGCATATCCCCGGCCTTAAGGTGGCAGCTCCGGCGACACCTTATGATGCCAAAGGCATGATCATTTCCGCCTTGCAGGAAGGCGGCCCGGTGGTGATGATCGAACACCGCCAGCTTTATGAGGAGACCCAGGATGTCCCCGAGGGTATTTATCGTGTCGCTTTCGGCCAGGCCCACGTGGCCATTGAGGGCAAGGACGTTACCCTGGTCGCTTCATCCCATATGGTGTCCGAAGCCAAGAAAGCTGCCCGGTCGCTGATGGCCCACGGGATCTCGGTGGAATTGATCGACCTGCGCAGTTTAAGGCCGTTGGATATCCAGACCGTGTATTCTTCCGTTAAAAAAACAGGTCATTTGGTCCTTGTCGAGGGTGATTGGAAACCCTGCAGTGTTTCCGGCGAGATCATCGCTTCATTGACAGAAAGAGACCCGAAGATATTTGAGGCGGCACCCATACGCGTGATGTGGCCTGATATGCCGGCACCGACGAGTGTGGCCCTGGAAGAAGTTTTTTATCCTTCTGTTAAGGACATAGGGGAGGCTTGTTTAAAAGTTTTAGGCAGGTCTGTTTCAATGGTTGAAGAAAAAACAGAGAAGGTCAAGTTTAACGGGCCATTTTAGGTTAATTGATGAAAGCGGTGATTGTTTCGATCTCCAGCGACATTGGGTATGCCTTGGCCAAAAGGTGGCGGCAGCGCGGCATGGAAGTTTGCGGCACGTATTATAAGGGCCCTTCTTCCTTAGTGGATGATTTGAACAGTTCCGGCATCAAGATCGTTCATTGTGACGTGGGAAATGATCTGTCTGTCCGTAATGCCTGCGCCCAGCTGCGTTTGGCCGCTTCCCAATGGGACCACCTGGTCCTATGCCCCGGGACACTGGAACCGGTCGGGACTTTTGAGGAGGGGGATTTTGCAGAATGGGCCAAGTCAGTGGAAGTGAATTTTACAGGACAGCTGCGGTTCGTCCATGAATTGCTGCCATTGCGTAACAAGGCAGGAGAGCACCCTCCGGTCGTATTATTTTTCGCGGGCGGCGGGACGAATAACGCGACGGTGAATTATTCGGCGTATACGGTATCCAAGATCGCCTTGATCAAAATGTGCGAATTGCTGGATGCGGAGGTCCCGGACACGAATTTTGTCATTTTAGGTCCGGGATGGGTCAAGACCAAGATCCATCAAGAGACCCTGGATGCAGGAGAGAAAAAAGCAGGGGCGAACCATCAGAAGACCATTTCCAAGCTGGCCGGGGATGAGTGCACGCCGATGGAAACAGTCTTGGATTGCTGTGACTGGATCGTTAAAGCTGACCGCCGTAGCGTGAGCGGGCGCAATTTCAGCGTGGTTTCTGACAAGTGGCAGTCAGCAGGCCCATTGGTAAAAAAGCTGGCAGAAGACCCTCATATGTATAAGTTACGCAGGCATGGGAATGATTGGAATGACAATATTAACTGATTTGATCCGGATAGCACCGTCTTTATCACAACATCACGCGCCAAGTGATGCGTTACATCAGTTGTTAAAAAAAACAGCCAGGGCTGAAGTGGAACAAGCTTTTGGGTCTTCATCCGGGTCGCGGCCGGTTGATCTTGGCCCTTTTGGAAAAATAGTTTTCCCGTATCACCAAATGGGAACGGTTTCTTCGCTGAATCTTTTTGATCTTGATGAGTTGATCATTTTCAGTTTTTATTGGGAAAACCGTAAACGGTATAAAAATGTGGCGGATATCGGGGCCAATCTTGGCCTTCATTCGGTCTTGTTGAGCCGCTGCGGTTTTAAAGTGCGCTCTTACGAGCCGGATCCCGGGCACTATAAAATTCTGAAAAGGAACCTGACCATTAATAAATGTGCCCATGTGACGGCGAATAATACAGCCGTGTCGAATGACGCGGCGACCAAGGAATTTGTCAGGGTCTTGGGCAATACGACGGGCAGTCACATCGCGGGATCACGGAGCAATCTTTATGGAAAGCTTGAGCGCTTTGCGGTGAGGACCGAGGCGATCCGGGAGATCATGCGTTGGGCCCACCTGGTCAAGATTGATGCCGAAGGCCATGAAAAAGATATCCTGTTGGCCACTCAACGGTCGGACTGGGAAGGTACAGATGCCATGGTTGAAGTCCAAAACAAGGACAATGCCCGTGCTATTTTAAAACATTTTAAAAAGATGAAGATAAATCTTTTTTCTCAAAAAACAAATTGGCAAAGGGCCGCCTCCCTGGAGGCAATGCCCCATAGCTATAAAGACGGATCACTTTTTATAACGGGAAGCCCTAAAATGGCTTATGGGAACAGGAATTAAATATGGACGATAAGACAAGTAAAAAGATATTGCCGCTCAAAGAACTGGCCCAACGGGTCCAGGACATTAAAAACAAAGGCAAGAAGGTGGTGCAATGCCATGGGGTCTTTGACATTGTGCATTTGGGGCATATCCGTCATTTTAATATGGCCAAAAAGGAAGGCGATGTCCTGCTCGTCACCCTGACCGCTGACCGGTATGTCAAGCGCGGCCCGGGGCGGCCGATCTTTAATGAACAGTTACGGGCCGAGTATTTGGCTTCTCTGTCAATGGTGGATCATGTGGGGATCGTCAGCGCGGACACGGCCACGGAAAGCATTAAGGCCCTGAAACCGGATTTTTATGCCAAAGGGGTAGAGTATAAAAACCATAAAAAAGATGTTACCGGAAAAATTTCCGAAGAAGAAGATGCCATTAAATCTGTCGGCGGCAAGATCGTCTATACGGACGATATTACCTTTAGTTCATCACAGATCATTAACAGCTACCTGGATGTTTTTCCCCAGCGTACAGCACGCTACCTGCAGGCCATCGAGAAGCGCTATCCTATCGAGTTTATCATTGGGTCCATTGAGAAACTGAAGAAACTTAAGGTGCTGGTGATCGGGGATGCCATTATCGACGAGTACCATTATTGCCTGCCCATGGGGAAATCTTCCAAAGAACATTTGGTGGTCAACCGCTATACTTCTGAAGAGATGTTTGCCGGGGGAAGCCTGGCCACGGCCAATAATGTGGCCAGCGTCTGCGGCCAGGTGGACCTGGTGACTGTTTTGGGCAGGGAAAATTCCAAGGAAGATTTTATCCGAAGCCGTCTGGCCCCTAACATCAGGCCGCGTTTCTTCTTTCGTCCTGATACCAATACGATCATCAAACGCCGTTTTGTCGGTGAAGGCAGTAACCGCAAGCTTTTTGAGATTTGTTTCATGAAAGACAACGATATTGCCGAACGTGAGGAGTCTCAGATCGTCCGCCACTTGGAAAAGGTGATCGGCAATTATGACCTGGTGGTGGTTTCCGATTTTGGCCACGGCTTATTGACCAAGAAGATCATCGACCTGATCTGTGCCAAGGCCAAGTACCTGGCAGTCAACGCCCAGACAAACAGTGCCAATATCGGCTTTAACATGGTGACCAAGTACCCGCGCGCCAACTGCGTTTGCATCGACGAGCTTGAGCTGCGCTTCGCGGCGCACGATAAATTCAGCGACCTGCGGCCTTTGGCTAAAAGTATTTATAACCAGATCGGATGCGACCATATCATTGCCACCAGAGGGCCGCATGGCTCTTTTTGCTATTCACGTAAAGACGGCTACCATGAGACACCGGCTTTTGCTTACCGGGTGGTAGACCCCATAGGCGCCGGGGACGCGTTCTTTGCCTTTGTGGCACCATGTTTTGCCGGCGGCATGCCCCAGGAGCTGGCATCATTCATAGGCAACGCGGTCGGCTCCCTGGCTGTCCAGATCGTTTGTAACCGCGAACCGGTCATGATGGTGGATTTAATAAAATTCATGACGAGATTATTAAAATGTTAGGTGATCTATGAAAAAACACAAGATCCTGATCATTAAGGTCGGATATTCTGAAACACTCGATGCGGAGATCAGCACCATCACCAGTTTCGGGGATGTTTTACGTTCCACCGTGCTGTTAAACCTTTATAAAGAAGACCACGTGACCTGGCTTGTTGATGAAAGGGCACTTCCGGTCCTTAAAGGCAATCCTTATATTGACCGCATCCTGATCTATAACCTGACTTCTGTTTTACAGCTGCAGGCGGAACATTTCGACACGGTCATTAATCTTGAAAAAGTCCCTGGCCTGTGCGCTTTGGCAGACTCTGTGAATGCCTGGCGCCGCTACGGGTTTCGCCTGGATGTCAATTCCGGAGAGGCGGAGGCGTACGACCACTCCCATGACGCGCTGGAAGGCTGCCGCGATATCGACAAGAAACGTAAGCGCGAAGCCTATTGGCAGGAGAGCCTTTTTGAAATGGTGGGCGCGCAGTGGAAAGGTGAAGAATATGTCCTTGGGTATAAGCCGAAAACAAAAGAACAGCATGATATTGGTTTTAATTGCCAGGTCGGTGATAAATGGCCCCTGAAAGGCTGGCCTATGGCGTCCTGGAAACAGCTGGAGGCATCGGCAGGTAAAAAATATTCGATCTCCTGGCAGCAAGGGCTGCATAACATGGAAGATTATTTTGAGTGGATCAATTCCTGCCGTTTGTTGATCAGCAATGATTCTTTTGGCCTGCATATCGCCCTGGCGCTTAAAAAGAAGGTCATTGTTATTTTTGGGCCGACCCGTCACAGGGAAATTTATTTTTATGATTCAGGAAAGGCCTTGCACCTCAAGGACCTGGATTGTGAATTTTTCCCCTGCCGGCTGGACACTTGCCAGAAGTATAAGGACAAGGACGGCTGTATCGCGCAGATCAAGGTAGCGGATGTTATGTCGGAGATCGACAAGATCTTTATCAAGGACAAATTGGTGCTCAAATGACGTGCCTCACTAAAATCCCTTATACCGACATTTCCCAACAACATGCCGCGATCAAGGAGAAGCTCCTGGCGGCTGTTGAGCGGGTGATCGACCATGGAAAATTTGTTTTAGGCCCGCAAGTCGAAGAGTTTGAGTCACGCTTTGCGCAACTTTGCCAAACAAAACATGCCCTTGGTGTCGGCAATGGCACGGATGCCATTATTTTGGCGCTTAAAGCCGTCGGTGTCGGGCCGGGGGACGAGGTGATCACTGTTGCCAATACCTTTGTTTCAACGGTGAGCAGTATCATTGCTGTCGGTGCCAAACCTGTCTTGGTGGATGTCCGGGATGATTATAATATCGATCCCCGTCTCATTGAAAAGGCCATCACCCCACGGACCAAGGCTTTATTGCCCGTGCATTTGACAGGCAGGCCGGCGGACATGGATCCCATCGTGAGCGTGGCAAGAAAGCACCATCTAAAAGTAGTTGAAGATTGCGCCCAGGCTGTTGGCGCTGAATACAAAGGACAAAAGGTGGGGTCTTTGGGCGATATAGGGTGTTTTAGTTTTCACCCTTTAAAAACACTTAATGCCTGCGGAGACGGCGGGGCCATTGTGACCAACGATGAGCAGTTTTATCAGAAGGTCAAGATCTTACGTGACAATGGGATGAAAAACCGCAGTGAATGTGTGGCCTGGAGTGGTAATTCCAGGCTGGATACCATTCAGGCGGCCATTTTATTAGTGAAATTAGATTGCTTAAAGCAGTGGACGGAAAAAAGGATCGAGAACGCGAAATTTTATCAAAAAGAATTATCAAAATTGGATTCCATCCGTTTTCCCGTTGATCAACCTTATGAAAAGGCTGTTTATCATACCTTTGTTATCCAAGCTGATAAGCGGGAGGCGTTAATAGACTATCTCGCCCAAAAAGGGATAGGGACAAAGATCCATTATCCTATCCCTGTCCATTTACAGCCGGTTGCACAGGAGTTGGGGTATAAAAAAGGGGATTTACCAGTCACAGAAAAGCAGTCGCAGGAGATTTTGAGTCTCCCGGTCTATCCGGAGCTAAGCCAGGAAAATTTGGCATATATCGTCCAGATGATAAAGGAATTTTATGAAAGTTGAATATTCTTATTTAAGGCAGCAATTTGCCGGCATTGGTCCGTATTTAAACGATGTTAAGAAACTCATTCTCAGTGAAGACCTGACTTTAGGAAAACCGGTCCAGGAGTTTGAGGAGCGTTTTTCGAAACTTACTGGCATTCCTTATGTGCTCGGCGTGAGTTCAGGGACAGACGCGCTTATCTTATCTTTAAAAATGCTGGGGGTCGGCCCTGGCGATGAGGTCATCACAACACCCAATACCTTTATCGCCACCGTCGGGGCCATTGCCATGACAGGGGCGAGGCCGGTCTTCGTTGATAATAACGCGGAACATACCATTGATGTGGCCAAGATCGAGGCGGCCATCACGAAAAAAACAAAGGCGATCATGCCTGTCCATTTAAGCGGTACTCCCGCTGACATGCCTGCGGTGATGAAGATCGCCAAACGCCATAACTTGCGCGTTGTCGAAGACGCGGCCCAGGCCATTTTAGCTTCTATTGACGGCAAGCACGTGGGATCATGGGGAGATGCCGCGGGATTCAGCCTTCATCCTTTAAAGAACTTGAATGTCTGGGGCGACGGGGGGATCATTGTCACGCGTTCTAAGGACCTTTACAAAAAATTAAAACTATTTCGTAATCACGGTTTAGTCAACCGTGATGAGGTTGAATTTTTCGGGCACAATTGCCGCTTAGACTCCTTGCACGCGGTCATTGCCAACCGCCTTATTAAAGAGGCCCATTTCATCACGGACAAACGCATTGGCTATGCTGACCAATTTGATCGTGCTTTTAAAAGATTGTCCGGATCAATTACCATTCCGCCTCGCCGTAAGAATATGAAACGGGTTTATCATACCTATGTTATCCATGCTAAGCGCCGCGATGCCTTGTTGAAATATTTAATAGGCAAAGGGATCAGTGCCAAAATTCATTATCCCATTCCGGTCCATCTTCAGAAAGCGGCCCGGTATTTAGGGTATAAAAAAGGGGACTTTCCTGTTTGCGAGGCACATTGCCGTAACATCATTACATTGCCCGTGCACCAGCACTTAACGCAGGACCAGATGGATTATATGATCGACTGTGTTTACAAATTTTATGAATAATATATGACAGTCTCTTTACAAACATCAGAAAATGAATTTTCATTAAAAGCCCGGAAAATGGTGTCTTTAAAGTCGCCTGTTGTCCGTACAGAGCGTGTGGGCGGCGGCGGGAACAGCAGGGTCTTTAAAGTCCAATGCGCGGACGGGAAGTGGTATTGTGTAAAGTTTTACTTCTCCTCGCCGGATGACCAGCGCGACCGTTTAGGCACGGAATATGGCTCTTTGAAATTTATTGATGAGCAGGGCATTGGTGCCGTGCCCCAGCCTGTTTTTGTTGACCGCGCGGAATTGATGGGTGTTTATGAGTGGATCAACGGCCGGAAGATCACCGCGGATACGGTCACGGTCAATGATATCGATTTTGCCGTCAATTTTTTGGCCCAATTAGAAAAGTTGTCCCATCATCCTGACGCGCGTCAATTTAATACTGCTTCTGCCGGGTGTTTTTGTGTGAAGGACATTATCGACCATATTGAGACCAAGCTGCAAAAATTCCAATCATGCCCAACAGACACGGAAGAATTCAGGCGGTTAAAGGTTTATTTGGACCAGGATTTTGCGCCGCTTTTAAATGAAATTTTGTCCTGGGTCAGGACCAGTTTAGGGGACATCAGCTTTGATGAGGGCATTGGGGCCAATTTAAGGACGTTGAGCCCTTCAGATTTTGGTTTTCACAACGCCTTGCGTAAGGACAACGGTGAGATCACATTCTTGGATTTTGAATATTTCGGCTGGGATGATTCGGCCAAGATGATCGTTGATTTTACATTTCATCCGGCCATGGAACTAAGCTTTGGATTAAAACAAAGCTTTTATCAAAAAATGCTTTTAGTTTTTAAACAGGACACGTCATTAAAAAGCAGGATCGCCTGTTATTATCCGCTTTTGGGGCTTTTGTGGTGCCTTATTTTTTTAAATGAGTTCATTAAAAATGACCTCAAGCGGCGTCAATTCGCGATGGTCGGTGTCAAGGACACAGCAACGATACAACAACGGCAGTTAAAGAAAGCGCAAGACCTTCTGTCGCAGGTAAGAAGTTCTTATAAGAAATTCCCTTATGAATACTAAGACCATTGTTGATAAACCCATGGGGTTGGACCCAAAATCCAAAGATTTAAGGCGGATGATCGTCCGTGTCCTTGAATTATGCGGCCGCGGGCACGTCGGTGCTGCTTTTTCATTGATCGAGATCCTGCGTGTTTTATATGATGACGTCTTAAAGTATGACGCGAAAAATCCTAAGTGGCCCTTGAGGGACAGGTGTATTTTAAGCAAAGGCCATGGCTGCCTGGCGCTTTACGCGGTCCTTGCGGACAAAGGATTTTTTCCTGAAGCGGAAATGTGGCAATTTTGTAAACCGGCGGGGCTTTTAGGCGGACACCCTGAGCATAAAGTCCCCGGTGTGGAAGCTTCAACGGGAAGCTTGGGCCATGGCTTGCCGATAGGGGTGGGCATGGCCCTGAACGCCAAAATAGACAAAGCGCCTTACCGTACCTTTGTGATCGTGGGGGACGGGGAATGCAATGAAGGTTCTGTTTGGGAAGCAGCGATGGCGGCCAGCAAGCATCAATTAAGCAATCTGACGGTCATTGTTGATTACAATAAACACCAATCATACTCAACAACAAAGGAAGTATTGGACTTGGAACCGTTCGTGCAGAAATGGCAGGCGTTCGGCTTTTCAGTCCTTGAGGCCGATGGCCATGATATCGCCGGTCTAAGAAAAGCATTTTGCGCGCCTTGCCTTGACCCCGATAAACCGACCGTGGTCATTGGCCACACCGTCAAAGGAAAAGGGATAAGCTTTGTTGAGAATAATTTAAAGTGGCACCATAAGAATAAGTTAAACAAAGAAGAACTCGATGCCATGTTGAAAGAGTTGGAGTAAATAATATGCGCCAGAGCTGTATGGAAAAGGTCTATGAGCTGGCCCAAAAAGACAAACGTGTCCTTTTTATCGGCTCGGATTTAGGTATCGGTACCTTGCAGAAATTTAAGGAGGAGATGCCGGAGCGTTTTTTGATGGAAGGCATCAGCGAGGCCAATATTATCGGCATGGCCGCGGGACTGGCCATGGAAGGAAAGGTCCCGTATATCAATACGATCGCCACATTTTTGACACGGCGTTGTTTTGAACAGATCGTCGTTGACCTGTGCCTGCATAAGCTGAATGTCCGTTTATTAGGCAGCGGCGGAGGCCTGGTGTACGCGCCGCTGGGGCCCACGCATGAGGCCATTGAGGACATGGCGATCTTGCGGGCCATCCCTCACATGACCATTGTCGCTCCAGCGGACGCAGAAGAGATGAAACGGCTGATGGATAAAAGTTTGGATCATCAAGGACCGATCTATATACGCATTGCCAAAGGAGGCGATCCGGTTGTGACAGATGACCAAATGCCTTTTGAAATAGGCAAGGTTTTTCCTATGCGTGCAGGCAAGGACGCTTTGGTCATTACAACAGGGATCACCTTAAAACACGCGCTTGACGCTGCCGGGCAACTGCATGAGGAAGGGATTGAAGCTGCTGTCCTGCATGTCCCGACACTCAAACCTTTAGATCAAAAAACGATCTTGGGACATATCGCTTCAGTACCGGTGGTGGTCACCATTGAGGAGCATACCCTCATGGGCGGGTTAGGTTCTGCTGTCGCGGAAATGATCGCCGAGGCAAACTTCAGCCCGTCGAAACGTTTTAAACGTATAGGAATTCCTGATGTTTTCCCGGACCAATATGGTTCCCAGGAAACACTGATGAATTATTACGGGATCAACGCGGCAAAAATTATTTCAATCATAAAGGAGAGTCATGGGGAAAAAGCTGGAACTTTTCACACCGCTTCATCGCAAAACAAAACGTAATTATATCGAACGCATGATGAATGACAAGGTCCATTGCATGATCAAGGCCAAGGAATATGAATTCGATTATTGGGACGGGGACCGTAAATACGGTTACGGCGGGTATAAATACGACGGCCGGTGGAAGCCTGTTGCCGAACAATTGATCAAAATTTATGATTTGAAGCCCAATGCCAAAATATTGGATGTGGGCTGCGGCAAGGCGCACCTATTGTACGAATTAAGACTATTATTGCCGCAAGCCGAGCTTACGGGTTTTGATGTTTCCAAGCATGGGCTGGCTGATGCGCCGGAAGGCATCCGTTCTTCCTTGCATCGTCAACGCGCCCAGGACCCCTATCCATGGAAGGACAAGAGTTTTGACCTGGTCATATCCTTGGGCAGTTTGCATAATCTGCGTGTTTTTGACCTCGCGGCAGCAGTCAAAGAAATTGAACGCGTGGGCAAGCAAAAGTATATCATGGTGGAAAGTTATCGCAATGAGCTGGAGATGTTCAATCTTGAATGTTGGGCCTTGACCGCCGAATCGCTTTTTGATGAACAGGAATGGCTGTGGCTGTATGAACAATTTGGCTATACCGGAGACCATGAATTTATTTATTTCGAATGAAAGGACGTCATGAAAGCAGCCATTTTAGCGGAATTGAATAAGCCTTTGGTGGTGGCGGACATTTCCTTGCCGCAACAACTTTCCTTTGGCCAGGTCAGGGTAAAAGTTTTTTACAGCGGGATCTGCGGTGCCCAGATCAATGAAATTGAAGGGGCCAAGGGCCCGGATAAATTCCTGCCGCATCTTTTGGGGCACGAAGGCTCGGGGATCGTGGTGGATGTCGGCCAGGGTGTAAAAACGGTCAAGAAAGACGACCATGTTGTCATGCATTGGCGCCCCAGTAACGGTATTCAATCAGAAACGCCTTCTTATGATTGGCAGGGAAGAAAGGTCAATTCCGGATGGGTGACAACGTTTAATGAAGAGGCCATCATTTCCGAAAACCGTTTAACGCCCATCCCTAAGGATTTTGATCTGCGCATCGCCCCCTTATTCGGGTGCGCCGTGACCACGGCCATGGGAGTGGTCAATAACGATGCCCATGTCAAGGTCGGGCAATCCGTGGTTATTTTTGGTGTCGGCGGGGTGGGGCTTAATATTGTCCAGGCCGCGGCCATGGTCTCGGCTAATCCGATCATTGCCATTGATCTTTTTGATGAAAAATTAGAGATGGCCAAAAAATTCGGCGCCACCCATGTGTTAAATTCAAAAAAGACGCCGGGGGTTGCTGAGTGGATAAAACAATTTGTTGCCAAGGCCGGTGCTGATGTGGTGATCGACACCACCGGTAATGCCCGGGTCATTGAGCTTGCCTATGAGTTGACCCATCCCGACGGAAAAACTATTTTGGTCGGTGTGCCGCGCAAGGGTGACAACATTTCTATTTATTCCTTGCCCTTGCATTTTAACAAGATCTTAAAAGGGTCCCATGGGGGAAGCAGCCAGCCGCATCTGGATATCCCGCGTTATGTGGCGCTGTGCCAGGCAGGGAAGATGACATTAGAGGGTTTGATCACCGATGAATTTCCGTTGGACCAGATCAATGCGGCATTGGATAAGGTGCGAGCGGGCATAAGCGGTCGTGTGATCATTAAGATGGGAAATTCGGTAAAGAAATAAGGGGATGATATGGAGCTGGGCATAAAAGGCAAAAGAGTTTTGATCACAGCCGCCTCTCGAGGCATGGGGCGGGGCATAGCCCTGGCTTTTGCAGCCGAAGGATGCCGCGTCACGGTCGTGGCCCGTAATGAAAAAGATCTGAAAAATGTCCTTAAAGAAATGGGCGGTCAAGAAAAGGGGCATGATTATTGTGCCGTAGATTTGATGGCTGAAGGCGCGGCGGTCAAGGCCGTGCAGGCCTTGGTCAAACGGGACGGGGCATTTGATATTGTCATCCATAATCTTGGCGGAACATTGAATATCAGGGACCATTTTGCATCAATGGAAGAATGGCAGGAAGTTTGGAAGTTAAATATCGGCATTGCCATTGAGATCAATAATATTGTTGTTCCTCTGATGAAGGCCAAAGGCTGGGGCCGTATTGTCCATATGTCTTCCACGGCATCAGAGCATTTCCGGGGTGCCGCTACTTATGGGCCAGCCAAAGCTTTTTTGAATGCGTACACACAATCAATAGGCCGGAAACTGGCGAAAGACGGGATCGTCGTGTCTGCGGTGAAGTATAGCATTGTCAAAATTGCCGGGGGGACATGGGATGAGAATAGCGAAGCTAACCGTAAATGTCCGGAAGATTTTTTGCGAAGAAAAGAAAACCTTTTAAAAGAGCACCAACCCATCGGACGCTTGGGAGAGCTGGAAGATATTATTCCTTTTATCCTTTTTATGGCTTCTGAACATGCCCGGTTCGCGGCGGCGTCCATTGTTCCCGTTACCGGTGGTGGTTCGTAAAAGAAAGGACAGCATGCTGTCAAAACCAAAAATTTATTTTGCCGACCTATCGCACACCGCCCAAGGGGTCAGTTCGCCCAGCTTTCCTTTGGGGATCAGCTTTGTGGTGAGCTATGCCAAGGAGCATTTTGGCCATGAATACGATTTTAAATTATTTAAATTCCCGACGGACCTGGCCCGGGCGATAGAAGAGAAAGCGCCGGTCATGCTCTGCCTTTCCAATTACAGCTGGAACTTCGCTCTCGGCTACAAACTGGCTTCTTTGGCCAAAGCGCGGGACCCCAAGCTTGTGGTCGTTATGGGAGGGCCCAATTTTCCGATCGTTAATGATGAAAAGGTCCAATTTTTTAAACGATGGCCCAATGTGGATTTTTATATCGAATTGGAAGGGGAATTAGGGTTTGCTGATCTGCTCAAACAATTATCATCCTGCCATTTCGATGTCAAAAAATTTAAAGAGCAGCGTGTTACCGCTAAAAACACCTCTTACCTGGTGGGTGATGAACTGGTGTTCGGGACCATAGAACGTATCCATGACATCAATATCATTCCTTCTCCCTATCTTACCGGCGTTTTGGACCAATTTTTTGATGCGACGCTTATCCCCATGCTCGAAACCACCCGCGGCTGTCCTTTTTCCTGCACCTTTTGCGCGGATGGCCTGCAGATCAAAAGCAAAATACACCGTTTTGACAAGGAACGCACCCGCAAGGAGCTTTATTACATTGCCGAGCACGTCAAGAATGTGGATGAATTGATCATCACTGACCTTAACTTTGCGATGTACAAGGAAGACCTGGACACGGCCAATGTGATCGCGGAGACAAAGATCAAATACAAGTATCCTGTCATCATAGGGGCCTCCGCCGGAAAAAATAAGCCCAAAATGGTCATTGATGTGGCCTCTGTCCTGGAAGGGAGCTTTGTGCTGGGTGCCGCGATCCAATCAACGGACCCGGAGGTCTTAAAAGCCATTAAGCGCAATAATATTTCCAGTGACGCTTATAAAGAGCTCATCGAGTTCGGGAATAAAATGAAAACAGGCAAAACGTATACCGAGATCATCCTTGGATTACCGGGAGATTCAAAGCACAAGCATTTTGAATGCCTGCGTTTCGGGGTTGATAATGATGTCAATAATGTCCGGATGTACCAGGCCATGCTCTTGGCAGGGACGGACATGGCCACGAAAGCAACGCGTGAACAGTACGGGTATATTACGAAATTCAGGATCATCCCCGGCTGCATCGGCATCTATGAATTTTTCGGCCAACAACATCCGGTCGCTGAAGTCGAAGAGATCATTATCGGCAGCAAGACACTTTCCGTCGAAGATTACCTGGAATGCCGGGTCATGAACCTGATCATCGAGACCTTCCATAATAACGCGATCTTTGATGAAGTCTTTGCCCTGATCAAGACGTTGGGGATCTCCCGGTTCGACAGCCTGCTTTACATCAAAGACCATGCTGAATTGTATAGCCCCAAGATCGTTGAGATCATCGAAGAGTTCAAGCGCCAGACCATGCTTCCCCTTTATGACTCATTTGATGCTGCCAACAATTATGTCCTGACGCCCGAGATCGTGGGAAGGTACGTGGGAGGGGAATTGGGCATCAATGAGCTCTTGATCCACCGGGCCCTGTTATTTACCGAATTCGAAGATATCACACAGCTGGTATTCACGGCGGTAAAAAGGATCCTGGAACAAAAAGGGAAATTAAGCCCCAGTATCGAGAATTATCTGGAGGAGTTAAAACTTTTTATCCTGTTAAGGAAGAGGAATATATTCGTGGATGTGGAGTTTGATGCCGTGTCTGATTTTAAATATAATTTTGAGGCCATCCAGGCCGAGGGTTTCCATATCAATCCGGATGATTACCCCAAGTCAGCGCAACCGGTCAAATTGAGGTTTTTTCACGATGATGAGCAGAAAAAGCACATCATCAATCAAATGAACCTGTATAAAAACACGCCTTCCGGTCTGGGAAGGGTGCTGCAGCGTTCGAACTTAAAGATCATGTACCGGAAATTCGCGAAGGTTTAAGGAAGTTGATGAGTAAAAAACAGGGTGTTTTAAAATGGTTGTTTTGTGCGGCTTTACCCAAGGGGCTGATCTTTTTATTGACGTTCCCTTTAGTTGTTTTAATGAGGGTGATCCGTCCGTTCATTGAGATAAGGTTTATCCCGGTACCGGAGAGGATCGGGCATGCCATAGGGAATATTGATGTTTATTTAATGGAACGCAGGGCAGGCTTAAGTCCCTGTAAAACCGTTGATATTTTTTATCCTGATCGTCCCTGGAAATGTAATCGGCAGATGGTCAAGATGTGGAAAAAACTGATCCCCTTGCATGATCTTGTTTATTGGATCGTATGGGCCAACTGGAGAAACCCTCTATTGGCGAAGTATTCCCATGACTCTCCCAATCCTGACCGGGACGTTTATGGCCTGTCCAACAACACTCCGCCGCTGGTGTCTTTTACCGGAAAAGAAGAAGACCGCGGCGCCGCACTGCAGCGTCAGATGGGCATTGTGCCGGGCAGCCGGATCGTCTGTTTTCACGCCAGGGACAGTGCTTATTTAAAGACGTTACGGCCGGAGATAAATTGGGAATACCATAATTACAGGGACACGGACATAGACACCTATGTCCCGGCGATCAAGGAGCTGGTGGCGCGCGGGTATTATTGCATCCGCATGGGCAGGGTGGCGGAAAAAGATTTTTCCTGGAAGCACCCTCAGGTCATTGATTACGCGACGAGCTCCTGGCGCAGTGATTTTGCCGATATCTATTTGGTCTCAAGATGCCATTTTTACATTGGGAACTCTTGCGGAGTAGATGATATTGCCAGGTTTTTTAGAAAGCCGCAGGTCGTATTGAACATGATCCGCATGAGCGGTGTCAGTGCCTGGTCACCGAATTATTTTAATATTTTTAAGAAACTGTGGCTGATAAAAGAAAAAAGATTCCTTAAGTTCCGGGAGATCATCAATTCCGAGCTGGGGAACCTGGAGAAGAAGGACTATAAAGAATACGGCATTGAGATCGTTGATAATACGCCTGAAGAGATCTTTGATGCTATTATCGAAAAAGAAGAAAGCATGAGGGGCTGTTGGCAGACGAATGATGAATACGAAGAGCTTCAGCGCAGGTTCTGGGGACTTTATAAGCCGGACAGGTTTAACCGCGTGTTTAAGGCACGGGTGGGGTCAAAATTTTTGCTGCAAAACAAGGAGTTATTGAATGATTAAATGTCCGTTCACCTTTCGGGCCGCGATCCTGGAAGAAAACAACAAGCCTCTTGTTATGAGGGAGATCGAATTTCCAGGTCCGCTGCAGCCGGGGCAAGTCGCGGTCAAACTTTTTTACAGCGGCATCTGTGGCAAGCAGCTTGAGGAGATCAACGGTTCTCCTGGCCCTGATGCGTTCCTTCCCCATTTGCTGGGGCATGAAGGCAGTGGTGAAGTGCTTGACATCGGTCCTGGGGTCACGAAGGTCAAGGAAGGTGATGTTGTTGTTTTGCATTGGATGAAAGGCAGCGGCATCCAGTCCTCCTCGCCCTTGTATTACTATAAGGGCAAGAGGATAAATGCCGGCTGGGTAACGACGTTCAATGAGTACGCGATCGTGTCGGAGAACCGTGTCACGCCCGTTGACCGTAAAGCAGATCCGGTGGTGGCAGCACTATTGGGTTGTGTGGGCACAACAGGTGTTGGGGTGGTGATCAATGAGGCGAATATCCAACCCTTTGATACAGTGGTCATTTATGGATGCGGCGGTGTTGGTCTTTGCGCGGTGCAGGCCGCGCGCATGCGCCATCCGCGCTGTGTGATCGCGGTTGATCTTAATGAACGGGCACTTACTTTAGCCAAAGAATTTGGGGCAACGCATACGATCAATCCATCGAAGGGGGACCCTGTTAAAGCGGTGCGTGATCTGACCAGCGGTAAAGGGGCTTCTAAAGTGATCATTACAACGGGACATCCCAAGGCCATAGAGACGGGCATCAATACGAGCTCTGCTCCCGGTGATTGCATTATGATCGGCAACCCGCCGAAGGGGGCTGTGATCCCGGTGGATGGGACATCAATTTTATCCAAGAGGACCATCCGCGGCAGCCAGGGCGGAGGGATCGTTCCTGAAAGGGACATCCCTGCGTATTTTGCCCTTCATCGAGAAGGTGTAGTGAATTTGGATAAATTAGTGTCTTCTGTTTTTAAATTTGACCAGATCAATGAAGCCATAGACGCGATGCGAAGCGGTATTTCCGGACGCTGTGTTGTTAAATTTTAAAGAAAGGATCAATATGCGCAGTCAATCTCAAGGGCCCAATGTCGCGGAAAAAGCCGCTCTCATGGACGAGAGGTCCCGTTATCTTCGTCAATTGATCTTTACGGGGTTAGAGGGAACAAAGAAAGGGCATGTGGGGTCAGCCTTGTCCTTGGTTGAAATTGTACGCGTCCTTTATGATGATATCATGAATTACCGCCCTCAAGAGCCTCTGTGGCCTGACCGGGACCGGTTTATCTTAAGCAAAGGCCATGGCTGTCTGGCTTTGTACGCGGTGTTGGCGGACAAAGGTTTTATAGACCCGGAAGAAATAAAAACCTATACGATGGAAGGGTCCAGATTAGGCGGGTGCTGTGAAAATATCGTCCCGGGTGTTGAGGCAACCACCGGCGCTTTAGGGCACGGGTTTGCAGTGGGGATCGGGATGGCCCTTGCCGCCCGGATACAAAAAAGGCCCAGCCGTGTTTATGCGGTCCTTAGTGACGGAGAATTAGCTGAAGGCTCCATATGGGAAGGGGCTTTGAGCGCGGCCAAACATAAACTCTCCCATTTGACCGCCATCATTGACTGCAATAAATGCCAGATCACCGGTCGGACAAAGGACATCCTGGACCTCGAGCCCCTCAAGGATAAATGGGAAAGTTTTGGATTTGAAACAAAGGAAGTGGATGGCCACGATGTGGCTGCCTTGCGCAAAATGTTCAAGAGCCTGCCTTTTTCAAGTGACAAACCTTCAGCCATTATTTGCCATACCCTCAAAGCCAGGGGCCTTGGCTTTGCCGAGGGCGATTATAAATGGCATTGGAAAAGCGGATTGGATGAAGCGACTTTAACAAAAATGCGGCTGGCATTGGAGGAGTCATAATGTTTTTCACATTCAGGGATTCCATCTATGAATTGGCAAAAGCCGACAAAAGGGTCGTACTTATCAGCACTGACGCTGAAACAGGGATAGAGCATATGCAAAAGGAGATGCCTGACCAATATTTCGCGGAAGGGATCTCCGAAGCCCATAACGTTGGCATGGCCTCAGGCTTGGCCGCCGACGGGTTTATCCCTTTTATTTTAAACCATGCCAGTTTTGGTGTGCGCCGGTGTTATGAGCAGATCGTCCTGGACACTTGCCTGCAGGAGCGGCCTGTCAGGATCGTGGGCATGGGGGCTGGTGTGGCCACTGCCCATCTGGGGCCGACACACACGATCACTGAAGATATTGCCATTATGCGCGCCATCCCTGAAATGACGGTGATCGTTCCCTGTGATGCCGCAGAGATGAAAAAATTAATGCCTCAAATGGTCAATTGGCCCAGGCCGATCTATATCAGGATGGGCCGGTATGGAAAGCCCATCATCACCAAGGATGAATACAAGATTGAAATAGGGAAAGCCGTGGTCCATCATCAAACCGACCCAGCCAGCAGTGATGTATTGATCATCTCAACAGGCCCGATGACCCACGCTGCCCTTTACGCGGCGGATGAACTTCAGAAAGAAGGGATATCAGCGACGGTACTGCATGTGCACACCATCAAACCATTGGACCAGGAAGCCCTCATTAAACACGCCCGTAAGGCCAGGATGATCGTGACCATGGAAGACCACGTCCTGGCCGGCGGTTTAGGCAGTGCCTGCCTGGAAGCCTTGCTGGACAACGTTGATCCTAAAGACCTGCCGCGGGTGCATCGCATAGGCCTTCCTGATAAATTTATCCATGAGTACGGCACGCAAGAGTCATTATTCAAACTCTACGGGCTCGAACGGTCACAGGTCGTGGCGAAAATAAAAAGCTTTCTAAAGGTTTAAGTGATGGCGCAAAAGCGAAACATGAAATGGTTGTTGTTCAGGATGCTGCCCAAGCTGCCTATATTTTTATTGGCCTTGCCTTTTGTTCTTTTGATGAGGGCCCTTCGTCCCTTCATTAAGATCAGGTTCGTTCCGATATTGGAAAGGATCGGGCATGGGTTTGGCACCACGGACATTTATTTGCAGGAGCGCAGGGCCGGGTTCTGCCCTTCTGATGCCGTGGACATATTTTATCCTGACCGTCCATGGAAATGTAACCGGCAGATGGTCAAAATGTGGAAGAGAGTGGTTCCCTTGTATGATTTTGCTTATTGGGTCGCATGGGCAAGCCTGAACGTCCCGGGGTTTGAGCCGTATCATTATGATCTTCCCCCTGATATCCAGGACACCCATGGCTTGACGAATGACACTCCGCCGCCGGCATCTTTTAGCTTAAAAGAAGAGGAACGCGGGGCAAAGCTTTTGCGTGAGATGGGCATTCCTCCGGGCAGCCCGATCATTTGTTTTCAGGCCAGGGACAGTTCTTTTTTAAACGCCTTGAAGCCGGAAAAAAATTGGTCCTATCATAATTACAGGGACGCGGACATCAATACGTATACCTTGGCCATCAAGGAGCTGGTGGCACGAGGCTATTATTGCATCCGCATGGGCAGGGTGGTCAACCAGCCTTTTTTATGGAAGCACCCGCATGTCATTGATTACGCGACGAGCTCCTGGCGCAGTGATTTTGCGGACATGTATCTGCTGTCAAGATGCCATTTTTATGTCGGGACGTCCAGCGGGATAGATTTCATCGCGACATTTTTTAGAAAGCCGCAGGTCATCTTAAATATGATCCCGGTGGTCAATACCTGCGCCTGGTCCCCGGATAATTCCGTTATTTATAAGAAAATTTGGGTACCGCGGGAAAAGAGGTCCCTGACATTCAAGGAAATTCTTGGCTTTAATGTGGACATGTACCAGGACCCTGTGCAGTTTAAAAATTTAGGGCTTGAGATCATTGATAATACCCCGCAAGAAATTCTTGATGTTGTTATTGAAAAAGAAGAAAGCATACGGGGTTGTTGGCAGACGAATGATGAATGCGAAGAGCTTCAGCAAAGATTTTGGGCGCTGTTTAGGCCCTACGCGTCGGGAAGGGTTTTACAGGCAAGGGTAGGGTCGAAATTCCTGCTGCAGAACAAGGATCTGTTGGATTTAAAGATGGCCAAGCAAGGAGTGGGTTAAAGTGCTTCAATTATTAAAACGCATGGGGGTGCTTTTCGGGAAAGAAGACCGTTGGAATTTCTTCTTTCTTGCATTGGCCATCTTGCTTAATTCATTTATGGAAGTGCTCGGCATCACCCTGATCATCCCTTTTATTTCCTTGCTAGCGCATCCGGAAATGATCGAGAAAAACGCTTATCTGCATAAGGTGTACCAGCTTTTTGCTTTTCATTCGTTTTTGCAGTTCATGATCGTGCTGGACATTGTCATCATCCTTGTTTTTGTCATTAAAAATGCCGTTCTTTTGTTTTTAGCGTTTATGCAGGGCAGGTTTATCCTTAATAAACAAACGTACGTATGCACCAGGCTTTTTAAGGCGTATATGCTCAGTCCCTACAGTTTTTACCTGCAAAGGAATTTAGGGCAATTCCAAGAGAAATTAAACAAGGTCTCTGACCTGATGCAGAATGGCGTGCTTTCGATCCTGATCATCCTGACGGAAGGCTTATTGGTGTTGTGTTTGTTTTTTGTCCTATTAAGGACAAATCCTTTATTGACCAGCGTTGCCATGGCTGTCTTGACCGGCGGGCTTGTGCTTTATTTTTATTTCCTTAAAGATAATCTCCGGCGCTGGGGCCAGACCAGCCACCACCACAGCGCTTTAGTATGGCAACAAGTCAACCAGGGATTAGGGAGCATTAAAGAATCCAAATTATTAGGCAAGGAACTTTTTTTCGTCAACAGTTATCGTTATCACGCCCAACTGGTGGCGGCCCAGCAATGTAAAAGTGAGCTTGCGGCCAGGAGTCCCCGATTATTCATTGAAACCACTGTTGTTACCCTTGTGATGTCTTCCATGGCCATTTGCCTTTTGTCCGGACAGGCGCCGGGCACCGTTTTTGCGACGATATCCGTGTTTGCCCTTGTGACCTTGAGGCTGATGCCGAGTCTTAACAGGATAAGCAGTTCATGGGGAGGGCTGAAATTCTTTATGCCGAGCTTTAACGCGATCTATGATGACCTGATCGCCTGTGAGGCATTTGAGCGCCAGCTGCGTGACCGTACCACCGGCGAGCCCTTGGTTTTCCGTGAAGAGATCAGGATGGAGGACATTGTTTTTTATTATGAAAAGACAACGACCCCATCGCTGGACCATGTTTCCCTGACGATACCGAAAAACAGCGTGGTGGGGTTTATCGGCCCTTCAGGTGCCGGCAAAACAACGACCGTTGATATTATTTTGGGCCTTTTAGAGCCCTCTAGCGGGAAGGTCAAGGTTGATGGGGTGGATATCCATAGCCATTTAAGGTCATGGCAGGTCACCATCGGATACATCCCGCAGGTGATCTATTTATGTGATGACACCATCAAAAGCAATATCGCTTTTGGGCTTGAGGCAAAAGAGATCAGTGATGAAAAAGTCTGGCAATGCCTGCGCTTGGCCCAACTGGATGGATTTGTCCGGTCATTGCCGCAGGGCATTGACACTACGGTCGGAGAGAAAGGCGTTCGTCTCTCAGGCGGGCAGAGGCAGCGTATCGGGATCGCCCGTGCCCTGTACCATGACCCTCAAGTGCTGGTGATGGATGAGGCAACAGCTGCCCTTGATAATGAGACCGAACGCTTATTTATGAGCGCCTTGCATGACCTGTCCAAGGACAGGACGATCATCATTATCGCGCATCGGCTCACCACAGTGCAGCAATGCGATAAAATTTTCTTTCTAAAAGACGGGCGGCTTATCAGCGAAGGCCCATATGGCGAATTATCCAACGTATGTCCGGAGTTCCGCAAGATGGCCGGCGTTGGGCATTTTTAGCTAAAGAGGGAGCATGGAGATCAAGATTTCAGCGATGCAGGGCCATGAACAGATATTGCCTTTTAAGGAACTGCATGTTCCGGGCAAACCATCTTTGCCCTACACGCAAGGCCAGCAGGAGCATGTCAAAGCGTTTAATTTTCATATTGAGAATGGCGTTGTAGGTTTTGAGTCGGTACCATGCCTTTGTGGTTCTTGTCATTTTACGCTATTGGCTTCCTATGACAGGTACGCGATGCGCCAATCCACGGTCATATGCGTGCAATGCGGCTTGATTCAGTCCAATCCGCGCATGACGCAGAAAGCCTATGCCGATTTTTATTCGTCAGACACCTACCGGCGTTGTTATGATTCCGGTAATTATCTTAATGATTCCGAAAAACAGTATTCCGCGCAAGCCGGCCAATCTATTTTTAAAGCGATCGATAAGATCAAGAAGATATCTTCAGGCATTTCAGTGCTGGAGATCGGGGCCGGCGGAGGGTGGAACCTACTGCCGTTTTTAAAAGCAGGCGCTGAAAGTTTAGGGTATGACTATAGTCCAACGCTGGTTGATCTTGGCCGCAGGCATGGGATACCCATGCGGCAGGGTTCGTCCGATGATATTCAAGGCCAGTTTGATGTCATTATTTTAAACCATGTCTGGGAACATTTGTTGGACCCGGTGGCCTCTTTAAAGAAGATCGTCAAGCATTTGAAGAATGAGGGGATCATTTATATGGCCGTGCCTAATGTCACCAACGGCATTTTATGGCAGTTCCAAAACGCGCATACTTATTATTTTGATCCCCAAACATTCCATTATTATGCTTCCATGGCAGGACTTCGTTTAATTGCTTTTGGGCCGGCGGAGAAAATCCATATGTTCGGTATTTTCAAGCCGGGCCATGACCCGAAGGTGCCCGGCCTTAAGGGGCATTATCGTCATGTTTTATGGATATTAAGGTTTATCAGGATTAAACGCACGGTAAAGTTGTTTTTAAAGTCGCTGCTAAAACAGGACCTTCGATGAGTTTTGAGCAGGCCGTCATATTTGCCGGCGGGCGTGGTGAGCGGTTGAGGCCATTGACGGATGAACTGCCCAAACCAATGGCACCGGTCAATGGCCGTCCGTTCGTTGATTATCTTTTAAGGATGCTCTGCGATGCCGGTATCCGGCGCGTTGTTTTTTTGCTGGGATATAAGGCCCAAAGTGTAGTCGATCACTACAAAAATAAGGAAGTCCCGGGTCTTGAGATCAGTTATTCGGTCGGGAAAGAGGAAGACCAGACCGGGCGCCGTTTGATCAATGCGTATGAGAAATTGGAAGGGAAATTCCTGCTTTTGTACGGGGACAATTATTGGCCGGTGCCGCTGGCCGAGATGAAGAAGAATTATGAACATTTACAAGTCCCTTTGACCACGACGGTATTTAGCAATAAAAGCGGGACCGGTGAGTATGGTTTTGAAAACAATGTGATGGTCGGCCCCGATGGCAGGGTGAAGTCCTATGATAAAAGCCGCCGCTTGCAGGGGCTTAATGGCGTGGATATAGGTTTTTTCCTGGTTGACAAAAATATCATTGATCCCCGTGAGGGCGGTAACATCTCTTTTGAGGAAGTCATTGTAGCAAGGATCGCGGGGCAGGGACGATTAGGCGCGTTTATCACCGACGAACAGTATCATTATATTACTACCTTGGAGAGTTTACAGCATTTTGAGCAGGTGGTTAAGCAGAAAGGCCATTTATGGATCTAGGCAAGCAATTGAAAGCAGTAGCTGAACATCTTCTTTTGGTTGATTTAAAGGGATTACAAAAAGCAAAAGACCTGATCAAGGCGGCATCAGCGCGGGGCGGCAAGATCATCATCGCGGGCAATGGGGCGAGTGCGGCCATCGCCAGCCACGTGGCTGTTGACCTGACCAAGGCCGCGGGCGTCAGGGCCGTTAATTTTAATGAAGCTGATCTGATCACCTGTCTTGCCAATGATTATGGTTATGAGCACTGGATCGAGAAGGCCCTTGATTTTTATGCTGATGGCAAGGACGTGGTCATCCTGATCAGCAGCAGCGGCCAATCGGCCAACATGCTCAACGCTGCCCTGAAGGCAAAAGCCTTGGGGCTCGCGCTCATCACCTTATCGGGTTTTCGCAAGGACAATCCTTTGAAGAAATTGGGGGACATCAATCTTTGGGCTGACAGCAGCCAATACAACATTGTTGAAACAGTCCATCAGGCATGGCTTTTAGCGGTGGTTGACCAGATCGCCTCGGAAAAACCCCGGAAAAAAGGGCCCCGTTGATGGCGTTGAATGATACTCCCTTGTTTACTATCATCACCGTTACCCATAGCCGCTTTGATTTTTTAAGACAGGCTTTAAAAGAGATCATGGGCCAAACGTACAAGAATTTGGAGATCATTGTCGTTAATAGCGGAGCGACACAGGAGATCATTGATTATTTGATCGATACAAAAGTTTCTGATGATCGCATCAAGATCGTCCATTTTAAAGAGAACCAATACTCGGATGATGATCCCCTGGCGGTTGCCAGGGTTTGTTTTAATGCCGCGTTAGAAATAGCGACGGGGAATTATGTATTTTATCAATCCGATGATGACCTGATCGCCAATGACTATGTGGAAAAGATGGTGAAACTTTTTAAAGATGATCCGGATTGCACCAGTGCCGCGGGGTTCGTCAAATGCATGGATGGGACAGGACGCCTGCTGGATGAAGGCCCGCGGGCCACTGATTATCGCCCCCGCTATATGCCGGGGCATCTGTTGGCGCTCAATAAGCTATGCGAAGGCGAATATGGCAACGACGTGTTGTTTAACGCGCCGGGGACAATTTTTACTTTTAAGAGAGAGGATTTAGTCAAAGCCGGGGGGTATCATATGGCGGTGGAACTTAGCCATTTGTATGGGATAGTCCCTTTTGGCATCACCGGTTTTGATGAAACAGCTTTTCTTTATTGGAGGCGCCATAAAGACCAGGCAAACTTAAAGATATTGGCAGTAGGCCATGTAGGCACCGTGGAAAGTGTTTCGTTGATCAAGGATTGGCAGATCGAAGGACGCTGGCAGGTTTTCGGTAAAGACATTGCCCGATATGTGGTGCGAAGGATGTTGGAAAATGCCTATGCTTGGGCCGGTTATTGGTTTGTGGTGAGTGTATATCATTTTCGTTTCAAAGCTGCTTTAAGGATGTTGAAGGATGCGGGAAGAAGTTTTTATTTCTGGCGTAAATTACCGGCGCTCCTTTGGATTGAAAAAAAGCAGTTTTGGTGGTATTTGAGACCGAAACTTCAGGGAATTAGGGGGAGTTTATGAAAGTCCTTGTGACAGGCAATCAGGGTTATATCGGCAGCGTCCTGGTGGACATGCTGTTGGAAAAAAAATATGAAGTCGTTGGCTTTGACATCGGTTATTACGCGGATTGTTTACTGCATCCCTATGGCCCCAAGATCAAACAGATCACCAAGGATATCCGTGATATTGATGCAGAAGATATGAGAGGCATTGACGCGGTCATCCATCTGGCTGCCCTTTCGAATGACCCGCTTGGCGAATTGGCGCCCGGACTGACGGAAGAGATCAATTTTGGCGGGACGGTACGTGCGGCGCAAGCGGCCAAGAAGGCAGGGGTCAAGCGATTCATCTATTCTTCTTCCCAGAGCATGTACGGCATTTCAACATTAGATGAGGAGCTTGAGGAGGATAAAAGCGAGAAACATCCTTTGACGGCTTACGCGCGCACGAAATGGGAAGCGGAGTGCGCGTTGGCTAAAATCGCTGATAAAGATTTTCATGTGATTTCTTTCAGGCCTTCAACGGTCTTTGGGGCCAGCCCGCGTTTGCGCTGTGATATTGTCTATAATAATTTGGTTGCTTGCGCCTTTACGACGGGAAAGATCGAGATCAAAAGCGACGGGACCCCTTGGCGCCCGGTGGTGCATATACGGGATGTGTCTAACGCGTTTATCGCCGGCCTGGAAGCGCCTTTGGCACTTGTTTCCGGACAGGCGTTCAATGTGGGCCTGCCCGACGGGAATTTCACGGTGCGCGAGCTGGCTGAAGCGGCCCAGCGTGCCGTGCCGGGAAGTTCACTGGTTTTTACCGGCGAGCATGGCAATGATTCCCGCACGTATCGTGTCAGTTTCAAAAAGATCCTGACCGTGCTTAAAGACCATTTCAAGCCGGAATGGGACCTTGACCGCGGCGGAAAAGAATTGGTCGGGTTCTTTAAAAAGAATAAATTCACAGAAGACCATTTTCGGGGGGAGATGTGCGTGCGTCTTAAAAAAATTAAACTCCTTCAAGAGACCAATAAGATCAATGGAGATCTCTGTGTTGTTTGAAACGATCCCCTCTTGCCGTGCCTGCGGCCAAGGCGGCCTGGTTGATATTTTGGACCTGGGCGATCAGCCATTGGCCAATGCCCTGGTGCGCCCTGGGCACGAGTCCATCAAAAAAGTTTCTTTATCGACGGCGTTTTGTACCAAGTGCGCCCTTTTTCAACTCAAAGAAACAGTCAACAAGGAAGTCCTTTTTGACCAATATGTCTGGGTCACGGGCACTGCGCAAGCCACCCGGGATTATGCCAAGATTTTTGCTGGCAGGGTGATCAACAAGGCAGGTCTTAAAAAAGATGACCTGGTATTCGAGATCGCCTCGAATGACGGCACAGTGCTCAAACAGTTTATGGCTAAAGGCATGCCGGTGGTAGGTATTGAGCCTGCTCAAAATATAGCGCAGATGGCCCTCCAAGACGGTGTGCGCACGGATTGTGCTTATTGGAACACGGCAACAGCCCAGCGTTTGGTCGGGCAATATGGAGCTCCCAAGGTTGTCATCGCGCGCAACGTTATCCCGCATGTTAGTGATCTGCATGGCGTGATCGAGGGCATTGCCGAGGCGCTTTCCGACGAGGGAGTTGGAGTCATTGAGTTTCATAGCGGCAGTGTCATTGCGCAGGAGCTGCACTATGATTCGATCTATCATGAGCATTTATGTTTTTTTACAGCCCATTCGATGGAATGGTTATTGAAAAACCATGGCCTGTATCCCTATGATGTTGATAAAAGCCCTATCAGCGGCGGTTCATTGGTGTTCTATTTTTCAAAAACAAAACGCGCCCCCGAGCCTGCTTATCTTGATGTTCTCGATGAGGAGAAAAGATCCGGTGTTAACGGACGGTTTGCCTGGGAAAAGTTCGCCCAAGAGGCAAAAGCCCATCGTGAAAAAACTTTAGGCTTGTTAAATAGGCTGAAGGGCAAGGTGATCGTTGGTTTTGGGGCCTCAGCGCGCAGTTCAACCTTTATTAATTTTTGCGGTATCGGTAAAAATTATCTTAAGGCTATCATTGATAATAATCCTCTTAAGCAGGGGCTGATGACACCGGCGGGGGACGTGCCCATTGTTTCCTTTGAGCAAGGGATGGCCTTAAAGCCGGACGTGATTTTTGTGCTGGCGTGGAATTTCGGGCGGGAGATCATGGATGAATGCGCCAAGCGCGGCTTTGGGGGAGAGTTCATCATGCCCTTTCCCGGCGACCCGCGCGTGATTGAAAGCCTCGCGTTGAAGGAGAAACAGCTATGGAAATAATTCCTCTTAAAATTGCCGGGGCGTTTTGGATAAAGCTGGCACCATTCCGGGACCATCGCGGATTTTTTGTCCGCACCTATGACCGTGATATTCTTGCCAAGCACGGCCTTGTGACCGAATGGATACAGGAAAGTCATTCTTTTGCCGCCCATAAGGATACCGTGCGGGGTTTTCATTTTCAACAACAGCCTTATGCTGAGACAAAATTGATCCGCGTGGTCCAGGGAAAGGTATTCATGGCGATCCTGGATATCCGCCAAGGGTCGCCGACCTTTGGCCGTTGGGACAGTAGGGAACTTGCCTTTGATGATTTTGGGCTGATGTATGTGCCCAAAGGGGTGGCAACGGGAACGTGTACTTTGACCGATGGCTGTTCTCTTTTATACAAGATGGACACGATCTATGTTCCTGAAGCTGCCCGGACCATCCGATGGGATGACCCTGCCTTAGGGATCACCTGGCCGCTCAAGGCTAAGCCGACCATATCTGATAAAGATAAAACAGCACCTTTATTAAAGGATTTTTTAGCCAGCGAAGGGGCGGTCGCTGTTTGAAGCTCCGGTCAAAGCATGACTTTTTTAAAGGGCTATTTAAAAAAGTCACTTTATAAATTACTAATTGCAAATACAAGTTTCAATGAGTTTGTATATGGTAAGTATTGAAAACGCTATCGTAATTGCGAAAATATGATAAACTTTTAATAGATGAAGACCTTTCGTGATTATTGCGGTCAAAGTGTACGTTTAACGGAGGAACGTCGAAAACATATTCTCGAACATCCTGAAATGAGGGGGATGGTAAAGTATATTCAGGAAACTCTGCTTAACCCTCAGCAAGTTATCCAGTCATTGAGCGATAAAGATGCTCATTTGTATTATAGATTTTATATTGGAACAAAAGTAGGCAATAAACATTTGTGCGTTGTAGTCAAAACAGTGGAACACGAGGCGTTTGTCCTTACAGCTTATTTAACAGATTCGATTAAAAAAGGGGAAATCATATGGCTAAGAAAATAATTAACCTTTGGTTTGACAAAGCGGGGGATTATTTGGAAGTTTCTTTTGAGAAAAAAACAGGTTTTTTTCGTCAAACAAAGAATGATGCTGTGATGGAAAAAGTTGATGATAAGGGGCACATACTTGGTTTTTCCATTATGAATGTCAGTAAACTTGCTCAGAAGCCTTTACAGGTTTCACTGATCTGACCCCAAACTATCAGCGCAAGCGTTAGGAGGGATCCCTGTTGTCCAAGTGTGTTATCAAGAAGGGGTGGCCAGCCAGGATAAAAAGAACATTTATCGCCTGTCTGCGTCAAGATTTTTACTTTAGGTAAATTACTAATTGTATCCAGGTAAGCCCGGGTAAATTCTTGACATTCTTTATGACAGTGCTTAGAATATTTAGTATCTTAGAGAGAGGAATATATGAAATTTATATTCATCAAAGACTTCCACATCCGTTTAATTGCTTTTTTATTATTCTCCTTAATTATTTCCCACCAAGCCAATGCAGATGTCAATCATTTTGCAGGGTATGTTGGTATCAGCACTGTCGCGCCATTTAGCACAGTAGAAGTAGCGGGCAATGTAGGCATCGGCTCTGTGAATCCAGGCCAGGCGCTGGACGTCCAAGGAACAGTCCGTGCCCTTGGGTATGTAAATTCATTGTCCCTTGTCGCAACGGCTACTCCGTCAGCGGCTTCTTCATTTACGATCAGTGGATTAAGCCCCGGGAATAGATACAAATTAGTTTTTACTTGGGAACAAAATACGTCAACTGCTGTCGGTACATTTATATTTAACAGCGATTCAGGAACAAATTATCAATCAAAAGTTTTTTATAATTCAGGTGGGGCTTCTGCCGGTGAAGCTTCAGGCCCAACAACTTCTTTCTGGTTTTCCAATTCTTCCAATTCAAGCACTTTTGGGCAAGCAGAAATTCTATTCCAAACTGTGCCAGGAAACAATGATACTGTTTTAGTCAATTATAACACCCAATACAATGATGGAGGCCAAGAAATTTATTATGTTATGGGCACATATACGGGAGCTTCTTCCTTGTCGAGTATAACTTTTTCAACGTCAGCGGGAACAGTGACAGGAACAGCGGCTTTATACCAACTGAATTAGGAAAATTTATGAAAAAATATATTATCGGATTTGTTTCTGTGTGTTTGTTGGTTTTGAGTACGGGAGCATTCGCCCAATCAAATTGTACGACAAATGCGGCAGGGGATGTGACTTGCCCGGATGCTAAAAATTCAAAAGTAATTTATACGACCCCATCAGCAGCCACGTTAAAAGCAGAAGCAACGGCACAGGCCGCTATTGATGCCCAGACAGCCCTAACAAAGCAGCAACAGGCCCTTGACCAACAGGCATTACAAGTAGTGATTGCCAATCAGATAGCCAATGACTCTAAACTATCAGCACAGCAGGCGGCGATCACAAAGTCTTTAAATGCTTTACGGGCGCAGACGAAATAAAAATAGGTTTGTGTTTCAACGTATATTTAAATGGTTTTAAAATATGATGCCGTCTAAAATTTATAGAAAAGAAATCACGCAAATTAATTGGGAGCCCATTGGAAGCTGTAATTTAAAATGTAAAATGTGCCCCCAGTCTTTGGGACGGGAAGATGAATTCAAGAAAAAGATGCCCCTGGAAGAATTTTATAAGATCGTCGACCAAGCCCTTCCTTTAGGATTGAAATTTGCCAATGTTGCCGGAAGCGGGGAGCCTCTTTTGTACAAAGAACTGGAACAAGCCATTGCTTATTTGACAAAGCACAATGTTCAAAGTTTGATCTATACAAACGGGGTGCTGTTGACCCCCGACCGTTTTGAGCGTTTATGCCAGGCAGGATTAGGCGTTTTTAAAGTGTCTTGCCAGGGATGGGACAGGGAAAGTTATAAACAGTGGATGTCGGTGGATGCGTTTGAAAAAGTCCGTTCTAATATGGAAGCTAATTTAGCTATTTTAAAAGAAAGAAAATATCCAAGCATATTGCAGACGAATCATATCATTCAAGGATTTGATGATGTTGAATATCAAAAAGAAATGTACTTAAAGAACTGGATCAATTATTTAGGGGTCCAAGCTGAAATTTGGCTGGCGCATAATTGGGGCGGACAATATGATTTTGAAAAAGTCCAAAGAGACAAACATTTCCCGGGACGCAAGCGCAGGACTTGTGGACGTCCTTTTGGGACTATTATGGAAATTCGTGCCGGAGGATTGGACGGCAAGATAGGCGCTGTCGTGCCATGCCCGTATGTTTTGGGGCAGGATTCAAAGGCAGTCTTGGGGCATACCCAAGATGAATCTTTATTGGATATACTCAATGGGGAAAAGTTTGAACATTTTCGTGATGTGCATTTGCGGGAAGCATTTGATGAGATCGATGTGTGCAAGAACTGTGATCAATTATATGAAGTTGAAGAATCTTTAGTATGGACGAATATCGAAGGTCGAAAATATGGTCAAAGCCGGATTTCCGGTAAGTATTATGCCGGACAAGAGAAGGAAGTACTTCAATAGTCTTCAGATGCGTGAAATCGTATAGCTTCTTCTGGCCTTTAGTAAATCAAATCAAAAAAATCAAGCATCCATGAAATATCGAGCTTTGGGCAAAACCGGTCTTGACGTGTCTGTTATTGGTTTGGGCACGTATCAATTTTCGGGAGAATGGGCCAAAGATTTTTCGGAAGCTGAAGTGAAGCTTATGCTTAAACGCGCCCATGAGTTGGGTATCAATTTCGTTGACACAGCCGAGTGTTACGGCGACCACGCCGTGGAATCACTGATCGGAAAAAGCATCAAACACTGCAGGGAGGATTGGATCGTGGCCACCAAATTTGGCCATGCCTATAAGGGGGCCACGCAAAAAACCGATGCCTGGTCAGCAGACCAGGTCCGGCGGCAGTTGGAGGGTTCGCTGCGGGCGTTGCAAACGGACCATATTGACCTTTACCAATTTCATTCCGGTGGCAATGAAGTTTTTCAGAACGAAGAGCTTTGGGCCATGTTGCAGGACCAAGTTCACGCCGGGAAGATCAGGTTTCTCGGGTTGTCCTTGTCAGCTGATTTGATGTTAAAGGACGATCTTCAGCAGCTTTTCGCTGCGCCAAAAGCAAACATTAGCGTAGTTCAAGCCGTTTATAACCGCCTTCAAAGAAAGGCGGAGGAACAGGTTTTTCCTTTTTGCCAGGCACATCAATGGGGGGTTTTGGCACGGGTTCCGCTGGCTAAGGGGTTTTTAGGCGGGAACTACCGACCGGGCGCAGTTTTTCCCGAAAATGACACCCGCTCAGCTTACGGTGCCGAATTCAACAACCGGCTATTGGAGCAGGTCGAAAAAATCCGTCACGAGGAGTTGCTGTCCGGCCGGAACATGGCCCAATGGGCATTGGCCTGGTGCCTGAAAAATCCAGCGGTTTCTTCGGTCATCGTCGGATGCAAGGACATTGTCCAATTGGAATCAAATGCCGGGGCTGCCCATGAATAATCCCTCCTGCTCCATGTAAATTCTTGACATTTTTAAGGATAATATTACAATGTTCAATTATTGAACAATCCATCCTATTATATCCAATAAGTTCTTAAACGAATGTGTACTTGAGTTGATTAATAATGATCTTAAGATGTTTGATTACTGTAGGTTATCATCGTAAAGTCTAATCAATTGAAGGTGCTTTGTGAAAATCCTTATTACCGGAGCAACAGGATTTATCGGGCAAAGGTTATTACTTCAAACCAGTGCAGCCGATGAAGTTTTTGTGGTTTGCCGTAAGCCGCTGACAGGATTACCGGCCCATGTTTCCGTGATTGAAGCAGACCTTAATGAGCCTGCCGGTTTGCTTGACAGGTTAAAGGTCATCCGACCGGATGTTTGCGTGCATTTGGCCTGGGAAGGGATCCCTGATTTTGGTTATAATATGTCCCTAAAGAATTTGCAGCATGGTTCGGCGCTTTTGCGCTGCCTGGTGGAAGAGTGCGGGTGCAGGAAGATCGTGATGGCGGGAAGCTGCCTTGAATATGGCAAAACCTTTGGCCCTTGCCATGAAAATGAAGCTATTACATTGGATTCATATTTTGTTTGGGCCAAACACGCTCTTTATAATCTTGGCAGATTGCTGGCATCAAAGTATAATGTTTCGTTCATCTGGTTTCGTTTATTCTATGTCTATGGGCCTGGGCAGCGCGCAGGGTCACTTATACCCATGATGGCAGATGCCTTAAAGAAAAATGAGCATCCGTTGGTCAAGACACCGCACAATGCGAATGATTTTATCCATGTGGATGATATTGCCGAAGCCCTTATGCTGATGGTGCATAAGGATGTGCCGACGGGGATCTATAATCTTGGGTCAGGCCGATCTGTGCCGGTGTGGAAGGTCTGTGAACATCTGGAGAGAGCCATGGGCCGCGAACTTTTTTGCTCCAAGCGATTGCGTGAGGCGCAAGTCCAGCCGACGGCAGATTTTTGGGCGGATATGTCCAAGACCACCCATGCCCTTGGCTGGTCCCCTAAAATTGATATTGAGGAAGGTTTGCGTCGGTATGTTAAGACAACGGAAATACATGTAAAATGATGTTTGCAACACCAAAAATACATGTAAATTGATGTCAAAAGTTCCATAAATAGTTAAGGAAAAGCATGATCATTTCAAGGACACCACTTCGCATGAGTTTTTCAGGGGGAGGATCAGACATCCCGGACTATTACAGGCACCGCCAGGGGGCTGTTGTGTCCACGGCGATCGATAAATACATTTATATCACCGTTAACCAGAAATTTGATGATCTGATACGCGTAAGTTATTCTAAAACGGAAATGGTCAAGTCCATTGAAGAGCTTGAGCATAACATTATCCGTGAAGCCCTGAAGCTAGTGGGCATTACCAAAGGGATTGAAATAGTTTATATGGGAGACATCCCCTTGGGGTCTGCGGGGATCGGGCTTGGATCATCAAGCAGTCTGGCAGTGGGTGTCCTTAACGCGCTCTATGCCTATCAGGGACGGCACGTATCAGCAGACCGTTTGGCGCGCGAAGCTTGTGAGATCGAATTGAATATTCTGAAAAACCCCATCGGGAAACAGGACCAGTACATCGCGGCGTACGGCGGCTTGCAGCATATCCAGTTTAACGCGGATGAGAGTGTGTTTGTGGACCCTGTTATTTTTCCGTCGAAAACAAAGAAAGACCTGAACAAGAAACTCCTTTTGTTTTATACGGGCACCACGCGAATATCATCCTCAATCCTTAAAGAGCAGGGGCAAAATACGCCCAAGAACATGGGATATCTTGACGAAATGGTGGACCTTTCACGCCAGCTCTTAAAAAAACTCCAGGCTGATGATCTCCACGGGTTTGGGGAGACCCTGCATCAAGGATGGGGGCTTAAGAAAAAGTTGGCTAGCGGGATCACAAGTGTTGAGATCGATGGTTATTACGAAAAGGCATTGAAGGCCGGAGCGGTGGGCGGAAAACTCTTAGGGGCCGGGGGCGGGGGTTTTTTACTTTTTTATTGCGAAGAAGAAAAACAAAACAGCGTGCGTAAAGCGCTCGCTGACTTGAAAGAGACCCCTTTTAGTTTTGAACCACAGGGAAGCAAGATCATTTATGTGAGTGATTGTGATAGCAGGTGTTAATTGAATAATCCACCGTTGTTTACCATCATAACCCTTGCCTATAATCGTCTTGATTATACCCGGCAGTCTTTAGAAGCAATGAGGAGCCAAACATATAAGGATCTGGAGATCATTGTCGTTAACAACGGAGCAACATCGGAAATCATAGATTATTTGATCAATGTAAAAGCTTCGGATAATCGCGTCAAAATCGTCCATTTTAAAGAGAATCAATTCTGGGATAATGGTGATCAGATCATGCTTAGGGTTTGTTGTAATGCCGCGTTAAAAGAAGCAACCGGGGAGTATATATTTTATCAATCTGATGATGACCTGATGGCCAATGATTATGTAGAAAAGATGGTGAAGCTTTTTGGAGATAATCCGGATTGTACCAGTGCCGCGGGTATAATAAAACACATAGATGCGCAAGGACAGATGCTTGATAAAGGCTCCCGGACTGTTAATTATCGCCCTCGTTATATGCCGGGCCATCTATTGGTGCTCAATACGCTCTGTAAAGGTGAATATGGGAATGAAGTCATGTTCAGCGCGCCAGGGACTGTTTTTACTTTTAAGAGAGAGGATTTAGTCAAGGCAGGGGGATATCATGAGTCCATGGAATTCAGCCAATTGTATGGGGTAGTCCCTTTTGGTACTACTGGTTTTGATGAAGCGGCTATCCTTTATTGGAGGCGCCATAAGGACCAAACAAATAAATTTACAACGCTGACAGGTTGGATAGGGTTGCGGGAAACTGTTGAGTTGATCAAGGATTGGCAGATCGAAGAACGCTGGCAGGTTTTTGGGAACGGCATCGCCCGATATGTTATGCGAAGACTTTGGGAAACTATCTATGGGACCGCAGCCAGTTGGTTCGTGGTTAATTTATATTTTTTTCGTTTCAAGGCTTGCTTGAAGATATTGAAGGATGCGAGAAGTAGTTTTTATTTTTGGCGTAAATTGCCAATGCTCCTTTGGACTGAAAGAAGACAATTGTGGTGGTATTTGAGACCGAAACTTCAGCTTGTTAAAAACAGGGTACTAAAATAGGGGATTTTTGTTGTTTACCATCATAACCATTGCCTATAAGCGTCTTGATTATACCCGGCAGTCTTTAGGGGCAATGCAGGGGCAAACGTATAAAGATTTAGAGATCATTGTTGTTAATAACGGGGCAACACCGGAGATCACGGATTATTTGATAAACGTGCAAACTGCGGACAATCGTGTTAAAATTGTCCATTTTAAAGAGAACCAATTTTGGGCCAATGGTACCCAGGTTCTCAACAGGGTTTGTCTTAATGCCGCGTTGAAAGTGGCAACCGGGGATTATGTATTTTATCAATCTGATGATGACCTGATGGCCAATGATTATGTAGAAAAGATGGTGAAGCTTTTTGGAGATAATCCGGATTGTACCAGTGCCGCGGGTATAATAAAACACATAGATGCGCAAGGACAGATGCTTGATAAAGGCTCCCGGACTGTTAATTATCGCCCTCGTTATATGCCGGG
>Ga0206995_1010_pt1 | contig 55446 bp, 41 predicted proteins | sample Alteio_BWMinCont_5_FD_153480 | JGI IMG/M metagenome (GOLD analysis project Ga0206995, IMG submission 153480) | Enriched cells from forest soil in Barre Woods Harvard Forest LTER site, Petersham, Massachusetts, United States -... | ecosystem: Environmental > Terrestrial > Soil > Temperate forest >... | reverse complement strand
GGGCGCCATCGGGGACTTGTACACCAGGGCAGGCCTTTGGCAAAAAGGTCTGGATGTGGATGTAAAGCTTTCACATCTGCGGCCTGAAGATGCGATCGTGTTCTATAACCTGGCCTGTTCGTATGCTCTTCTTAACCAGACCCGCGCGGCCCTGGGAGCATTGACCAAGGCCATTGATTTCGGTTATGATGATTTTGAGCATCTAAAGGGCGACACGGACCTGGATAATCTTCTCAAAGACGAGCATTTTCAGCAATATATCAAACAGCTGGAAAAAAAGAAAAAGCCCACCAAGCACGCATGAAACACTATCGCCAAGAACTTTTGTTTCATACCAAAACGCGTCGGGCATATATCAATATTACAGAACAGGTGCAGGCGGCCATTGATAAAAGCGGCATTCAGGAGGGTTTGTGTTTGGTGAATGCCATGCATATTTCCGCCAGTGTTTATATCAACGACGATGAAAGCGGACTTTTGCATGACTATGAAACTTGGTTGGAAAAATTAGCACCGCACGCGCCGGTGTCACAGTATAAGCATAACGATACAGGTGAAGATAACGCTGACGCTCATTTAAAACGCCAGGTGATGGGCCGCGAGGTTGTCGTCGCGGTCACCCGGGGAAAACTGGATTTCGGCCCCTGGGAACAAATTTTTTACGGTGAATTTGACGGACGGCGGGACAAAAGAGTGTTGGTCAAGATTATTGGAGAATGAACTGGATTCCCGCTTCCGCGGGAATGACAATGGGAGGCGTATGAGTTTAGTGGTTTTAGGTACGGTGGCGTTGGACCATGTCAAAACACCTTCAGGGGCCAAAAAGGACATGCTGGGCGGCTCTGCCGCGCATTTTGCGATGTCCGCCCGGCTTTTTACGGACGTGCATATGGCAGCGGTCGTCGGAAAAGATTTCCCTGTTAAGCATTTGGATTTTTTAAAGCGCAAGGGCATTGATTGCTCCTCGCTTCAGGTCAGCCGCGGCAAGACTTTCCGCTGGAGGGGGGAATATAAAAAAGGAGACTTGAATACGGCCTTGACCCTGGCAACGGAACTGGGGGTTTTGCTGACCTATACGCCTGATTTAAAGGAGCATCAAAAGCACTTGCCCAATATTTTCCTGGCTAATTTTGATCCGGACCTGCAAATACAGCTTTTTAAGCATTTAAAGTCTCCCCGGCTGATCGGTTTGGACAGCATGAATCTATGGATCACCCATAAACAAAAATCATTACGCCGCTTAATGAAGATGGTGCATCTGTTCGTGGCCAATGACGGCGAGGCCAGGGCGCTTACCGGAGAAAATAATTTGATCATGGCCGCCAAAAGCCTTCGGGCGATGGGGCCCGGCATGATCGTCATTAAAAAAGGCGAGCACGGCGTATTATTTTACAGCGACCAGGTGATGTTTTCTTTTCCCGCCTATCCGGTTGACAAAGTCGTTGATCCCACAGGTGCTGGCGATACCTTTGCCGGCGGACTGATGGGGTATTTAAGCAAGACCGGTAAACTCGACGATAAAACCTTACGCAAAGCCTTACTATATGCCACGACCGTTGCTTCATTTAATGTGCAGGGTTTTGGCATGGCCCGTACAGCCTCATTAACGCTGCGCGAGGTCGAAGAGCGCATGAAGGTATTGGTTAAATTTTTTGCTTTGACATAAAAAGGAGACATTCCGTGAAAATGATCGGTTTATGGGCGGCAATGATCTTGCCCTTATGGAACATCCCTATGATCATCCAGATCGTCCGACGCCGTTCATCGGCAGACATATCAATGAGCTGGGTGTGGGGGGTGTGGATATGCTCGCTGTTGATGTTCCCCTCGGGCCTTATCTCCAACGATATAGTCTGGCGGTGGTTTAACATCATCAACCTGGTTTTATTTACAGGAGTACTCGTCGCGGTCTTGAAGTATAGGAAATAATATGGATAAAATGTTAAAAAGCGGCATGGTTGCCATTGTAGGCAGGCCCAATGTCGGCAAATCTACCTTGCTTAATGCTATTTTAGGAGAGAAAGTTTCCATTGTTTCTGACGTGCCGCAAACGACACGCCACCAGATCAGGGGTATTCATACCGACGAGCGAGGCCAGATCGTCTTTATCGACACGCCGGGCATACACGCCGGCCGTGACAAGCTGGATAAATACATGAACCGCGCTTCTTTGGGAAGCATTGATTCCGTCGATGCAGTCATCCATATGGTGGATGCCAGCGAGAAAACCGGCCTGGAAGAACAACATGTGGTCAGCCGTCTGAATAAATGCGGCAAGCCCATTATCGTGGTCCTCAACAAGACGGATATCACCAAGGGCAAATTTGTCCCGGAGTATATCAAGCTTTGGGAAGACACCCGCGGCGTGCCGATGGCCGAGATGACAGACCTGACCCTTTTTCCAATTTCGGCGCTCAGAGGCACCAATGTCAAAAAACTGGTTGACCTTTTGTTTGAACAAATGCCCCAAGGCCCGTTTTTGTATCCGGTGGACGCGATCACGGATTTTCCCAAGCGCATGGCCATGGCAGACTTGATCCGGGAAAAATTATTCCGTTTGATGCGTGAAGAAATACCGCATTCGATCGCCGTGATCATCGAAGGAGTACAGCCTAAAAAGGGGAAGGTCTTGCATATCCGGGCAGCCATTTTAGTTGAGCGCGAATCCCAGAAAGAGATCGTCATCGGCAAGGCAGGGGCCATTTTAAAGCAAGTGGGCACTGAGGCGCGTAAAGACCTGGAAGAGTTAGTTGACAGCAAGGTCTTTCTTGAACTTTTTGTGAAGGCCAGCTCCAATTGGCGTGAGGACTATTCCACCCTTGAGGAAATGGGCTTCGTCTTTAACGATTTATGAGAGGTCTTTTAAATAACGATCAGATCGCACAGGTGATCCGGCTTTTAAAGGTCGCCATGCGCGATCTGCCCGATCCTTCGGTGACCCTGGTCGGCAAGAAATTCAAAAGCCCTTTTCTGGTGCTTATTTCCTGTTTGCTCAGCCTGCGCACCCGCGATGAAACCACCTTGCCGGCCTGCGAACGTCTTTTCGCCCGTGCGGACACGATGCAGGGAATGCTCAAGATGCCCGTCGGTGAAATTCAAAAATTGATCTACCCGGTGGGCTTTTATAAAACCAAGGCCCTGCGCATCCATGATATTTGCGGGGACTTGATCGATCGCTTCGGGGCAAAAGTGCCGGATGACCTGGAATCGCTTTTAACGCTTAAAGGCGTGGGGCGTAAAACCGCGAATTTGGTCTTGACCGAAGGTTTCGGCAAGCAGGGGATATGTGTTGATACCCATGTGCATCGCATTTCCAATCGCCTGGGGTATATCAAAACCAGGACCCCTGATGAGACGGAGTTTGCTTTAAGAAAAAAATTGCCCCGGCAATATTGGATCGAATATAATGCCCTGCTGGTGACCTGGGGGCAGAATGTTTGCAAACCCATTTCACCGCTCTGTACAACTTGTCCGGTGGAAAATATCTGTCAACGTGTCAAGGTCGGCATCAGCCGCTAACAATGAAATTATTCCTCTATTTTTCACAGGCCATTGGTTTAGACATCCTGGACGCTAAAGGACAATGGGTCGGCCGTTTGCACGATATCGGCATGGACCCTGACTCGGATAATTACCCCAAAGCTAACGAGTTGGTCCTGCGGCGGGGGTCATATCCCCGGGAATATACAAAAATTAGCTGGGAAGATATTATTTACATCGAAGAAGAGATCCGTCTTAAGATCTCCCGTGAGCAGATCAAATATTCCAAAGAGGTCCCTAAATGTGATTTTAGCCTGCGCCGCGACATTTTTGACCAGCAGGTGGTGGATATCGATGACCAGCGTGTCGTGCGGGTCAATGATATCCAATTGCTGCGCGTGGAAAACCAGCTTTATGCCGCCCACGTGGATGTGGGGCTGCGGGCCATTTTTCGGCGCTTGGGATGGGGAGGCATGACCGATCGCTGGACCCATGACGAATTGATCCATTGGAAAGCCACCCAAATTTTACCTAAATTAGGGCGCATGAAAAGCCTGCTCAAACTGGAGGTTTCCAAAAATGCCTTGGGCCAAATCCCTCCGGCAGCTTTGGCAGACATTATCCAGGACCTGGATATTTTTGCCCGGGTATCGGTGTTTAAATCCATGGACGCTGTTTTGCAGAATAAAGTCTTTACGGACATGACCTTGGCTTATAAAGAGGAGCTTATCGGCCAGCTAACGGAGCATGAGGTGGCCAATCTGATCACCAATATCCCGGCGGATGAGGCGACTGACTTGCTGATGAAATTGCCCCGCGAGAAGACGCATTTCCTGATGGGGCTCCTGGGATCGGAAACCAATAAAAAGCTCCGTAAACTTTTAAGTTTTGCCAAAGATTCCGCCGGCGGGCTGATGACAACGGAATATCTTTACATGAAAACCGGCGCCACGGTGGCTGACGCGTTTAATAAGATCAAAGAAAATATCAATTTCCCAGGGACCATTTTTTTTCTTTATGTCGTTGATGACAACCACAAATACCTGGGCACGACTTCCCTGCGGCGTTTTTTCAATGAAGATCCCCGGACGCTTTTGCTCGACACCTGTTATCCGGAAAATGTCCATGTGTATACGGATGACAGCGTTGAACAGGTCGCCCTGCTTTTGGAACGCCACAAATCTTCTTCCATTCCCGTGCTCAACGCCCAGGACATTTTGCAGGGCATCATCACCATCGACGACGTTTTGGAAGTCCTGATCTCGCTGGTGTGGCATAAATACAAAGAGAAGCTATGAGCCTTTGGCAGAAGATCAAAGAGAACAGTGTTTTAAAGAATATCCTGGTCTTCCTGGCGATGTTGGGCCCCGGCATTATCACCGGAAGTGTGGATAATGATGCAGGCGGCATCACCACCTATTCGGTCGCTGCGGCCACCTACGGTTATCCTATCATCTGGACACTTTTGCCGTCATTCGTTGCTTTGTTGGTGGTGCAGGAAATGAACATGAGGATGGGGGCTTGCACCGGCAAGGGCCTGGCAGACCTGATCCGGGAAAATTTCGGCGTCAAGATCACATTCTGGATATTTTTAGGCCTGCTTATAGCGGACATCGGGAACACCGCCACGGAATTTGCAGGGGTAGCGGGCAGCATGAATATTTTTGGCATCAGCAAATACATCTCCGTGCCGCTGACCGCGGGGGCTGTTTGGATATTGGTGACCAAGGGCAATTATAAGATCTCCGAGCGGATCTTTCTGTTGTTTAGCGTCTGCCTTTTGTCCTATGTGGTTTCCGCGATCGCTGCCAAACCGGATTGGCACCAGGTGGCCCGCGCGTTCATCCATCCGCAGATCCAGTATGACAGGGATTATTTGATCGTGGTGCTGGGCATCGTCGGTACGACCATTGCCCCCTGGATGCAGTTTTATATGCAGTCCGCGGTCATTGAAAAGGGTACTACCATGGAGGACTATAAACTTGCCCTGGCGGATGTGGTCATCGGATGTGTGGCAACGGTGGCCGTGGCCGTGTTTATCATGGTCGCCTGTGCCGCCACCTTGCATGTGAATAATGTGGTGATCAATGAAGCCAAGGACGCGGCCCTGGCGCTCAAGCCCTTTGCCGGGGCCTTTGCCTCCGGGGTTTTTGCCTTTGGGCTTTTTGTGGCCTCCATCTTTTCCGCGACCATATTGCCCTTGGCCACTTCTTTTTATATTTGTGAGGCCTTTGGTTTTAACGCGGGTATAGATAAGCGTGTTGATGAGGCGCCCCAATTTTACACGTTATTTGCGGCCATCATGATCATCGCCTGCGTCATCATTTTGATACCTAATGCGCCTTTGATCGCCATCACCTTATGGACCCAGGACATCAATGCCATGCTCTTGCCGGTGGTCCTGATCTCGATGCAATTGATGGTCAATAATCCCGAGATCATGGGAGAACATGTTAATAATAAATTCCAAAACGCCGTCGGATGGTCCACCACTGTCATTTTAATTGCCCTTACGCTTTTGCTGCTCGTCCTTCCCGCCCTGGACCTCTTTAAAGCCCATTAAGATTTTTATAGCATTTTGGCGTATTTTTGATAAATTGAACACAATATATGGGTAAAATAATAGGGATTACATACGATTTAAAGACCGATTGGCAGGGGTCTGGTGATGATCCGATCGACGCGGCGGCTGAGCTCGACGGGCATAAGACGATCGAATGCCTTAAGAATGCTTTGGAGTCAGCCGGACATAAGGTTGACCTGATCGGCGGCGCCCGTCAACTGATCGGCCGCGTGACCAATAATGACTTGAAGGTGGACATTGTCTTTAATATTTCAGAGGGCTTTAAAGGCCGTAACCGCGAGTCTCAAGTTCCTGCTATTTTGGACTTATACAATGTCCCTTTTGTCGGCGCTGACGCGCTGACCTTAGGCGTCACCCTGGATAAGGTGATGGCTAAAAAATGTTTTATCGCGGATGGCATTCCCACGGCGCGTTATTTCAAAGCGACCCCGGAAGATAATTTATTTGAACTCAATACCATTGGTTTTCCTTTGTTCGTCAAGACCCTGCACGAGGGGACATCCAAAGGGATCAACCAAAGTTCGCGGGTGGAGAATTTTCAACAGCTTAAAACACAGGTGGAGCACGTCAATCGCAATTACAAACAACCGGCCTTAGTTGAGGAATTCATTAAAGGCACTGAGTTTACCGTGGGTATTATCGGGAATGGTCCGCCGCAAGCCATGCCTGTTGTCCAATACGCGATAGCGGGTTCGACCACCTTGGGCAATGAATTTTATTCTTATCGCCATGTGGTTGAAAAATCGGTAGAATATATTTGTCCGGCACCCATTGATGAGAAACTGGCACGCCGATTGCAGGAGTTGGCGGTGCGTGCTTACAAGGCGGTAGATTGCCGTGATTTCGGGCGTGTGGATTTTCGCGTGGATGAGGCGGGAAACCCGTATGTCCTGGAAATTAACCCGTTACCGAATTTAAGTCCTGACGATGTGTTCGTTCTTTTTGCGAAAGTCAAAGGGATGACGTATAATCAGATCATCAACAAGATCATGGATGAAGCCCTGGCACGTTTAGGGCTTACACAAGAGGAAGCCTACAAAAAATGAGCCCTGTGACCACAGCAATCAAAGAAGAGACAGTTCCATCTTCCAACGGACCTAATATTCCTTTGTCCCCTGCGGAACAACGCGTTATTAAATTATTTCCGGGGGCAACTTTAGCTGATTGGGAAGATTGGCGCTGGCAGATCCGTAACCGCATCCGTACACTTGATCAGATCACCAAGCTGATGAAATTGACCCCTCACGAAGAGCGCGGGGTCAAAGGGGCAGGGGATAAATTGACCATGTCCATCCCGCCGTATTTTGCCGCCCTGATCGATGAAAATGATCCCGGATGCCCTATCCGTTTGCAATCAGTCCCTTTGGATCATGAATTTGAGACCACCCCGGAAGAAATGCTTGACCCTTGCGGGGAAGACAAGAATTCCGCGGTGCATGGACTGGTGCACCGTTATCCGGACCGCGTGCTTTTTTTGGTCAATGAAATGTGCGCCATGTACTGCCGTTATTGCACGCGTTCACGCATGGTTGGCGATGGCAATCATACGTTGAATACTTCCACCTATGACGCGGCGCTCAATTATATCCGTGAGCATAAGGAGATCCGCGACGTCCTGATCTCCGGCGGGGACCCTTTGACCTTAGGGGACCGTATGCTGGAGTATTTAATTTCTTCTGTTAAAGCCATCCCGCATGTGGAATTTGTGCGCATCGGCACCCGTATTCCGGTGACCCTGCCCCAGCGCATCACGCCGGAGCTCATTGCCATGTTCAAGAAATATTCACCCCTTTGGATGAGTGTCCATTTTAACCATGCCAAGGAAGTGACCCCGCGCGTCAAGCATGCCTGCAACATGATCGCGGATGCCGGCATTCCCATGGGCAGCCAGACAGTGCTTTTGCGTGGTGTCAATGATTCCCCTGAAGTGATGAAGAAACTTTTTCACGAGCTTTTAAAGATCCGTGTCAGGCCCTATTACATCTACCAATGTGATCCCATCGTCGGTTCCAGGCATTTCCGCACCACAGTCGAGACAGGGATCAATATCATCCAGAACCTGCGCGGGCATACCACCGGCTACGCGGTGCCGACCTATGTGATCGACGGGCCCGGCGGCGGTGGAAAGATCCCCATCAGCCCGGATTATCTGGTTTCCAAAGAAAATGGCCGTTATACGCTGCGCAATTTCGCCGGAGAATTATACACCTACGTCGATCCCACGTATTAGAACTGATCTTAGAAATATTTTTAATTCCTTAGGAAAGAGACATCATGAACGGCGGTCCGTTTAAAATTGTTATTTTTGCTTTTTTTATTTTTGGGGCCGTTTTGACCGGTACTATGAGGGCCTTTGCCCAGTATGACATTGAGAAAATGAATGCGGTGGAAAATGCCCTGGACCATGCAGAGGCAACAATTGCTGAGGCTTCCGCAAAGCTCCAAACTTCCCCTGTACCTGTTTCCACAAATACTTTTAAGATCAGCGGGGATGTGCGTGCCGCCATGGGGATCGATTCCGGAGGCAATGCGATATTTGACCGCGCCAACGCGGACCTTAATGAGAAGAATTACAGGATCCTTTCTTCCAGCGGACTTAATAAAAACCTTAACACGTATGACCCTGCCATTTTCTCCCGTTTAAAAGTAGTGATGGATGCCGCTGTTGCATCCTCGGTGGTGTCTTTTCATTTAAACCTCGTCACGGACCCATGGAGTTATACAGGAAAAAGCAATGCCCAGCTTATCCATACACCGTGGGGAGACAGTGTTAAAGTCCAATATTTAACTTGGGGGAATTCGCCTTATACGGTCAATTCTATTGTGCGCGGGCTCAGTCTCGGGGATTCTTTTGCCCTGGCTGAAGTAAAGACCCATGGCCATATGGTGCCGGCTGTCCATGGTCTTCCCGGTAATTTTTCCAACCAATACGGGCAGACGGACATCCTTAATATTCCCGCCGCGCACATTGACTACAGTTTTCAGCCGGTGCGGGAAGCATGGGTGGATATCAAACCGAACGATGAATTTAAATTACATATTTTTCCCATGGGATATGAAGACCAGGCGTTGACTACCGATGATCCTCTAAGGCTTTCCAATAATATGCAGTGGTGGGCCGAGAGCCCCTGGATCGACGGCTGGCAGCAGGGCAATTTTAACGCAGGCGCCAGACCTGTAAGTTTTTACAAGGGCCAATGGGACAAAACTTTGGCCTATTTTACCAAGGATAGCGACGGACAGCGTTTGACCTCCTTGCGGGGGGTATCATTGCAGGCCAAACCCACGGATGAAACGACGCTGGATGCCACTATTGCCATCCCTAAGACCATTTGGCAAAACTATGATGATATGAGCGCCCTGGCCGGTGCTGCCCGTTTAAAGCAGTTTATCGGCGACCTATTTTATATAGGCGCCGTGGGCGGGATGCATGAAGGGTATAACAACAACAAACAAACAGACGCGGAGAATTACGTCGGAGGGGTTGATTCCGGCGTCATGCTCTTCAAGGACCTGAAATTCAACGCTGAATTCGCCCAATCCAAAAGTATTTATGATGAAACTTCTCCCTTTTATACTACCAAGTATAGCGGGAAAGCCTATTTTGTGTCTCTGACAACTGTCTCCAATCCGGATGAGATCGATGTGCTAAGGAAAGATTATTTCGGCTTGAATCCGGTCAATGAAAAGGAGAGTTTTTATAAGAGCACTGTCTATTTTGCCCGGATGGACCAAAATTTTGAATCGAGCCTTTCTGATTATCACGGCACCCGCGGTGACAGTTATTGGGATGATCACCTGACCTTTTATCCTTCAGATTACCGCTATTTGCCGGGTGTTGCGCCTGGTTTATCTGAATATGACCTGCTTCCTTTTGGCATAGGTAATGGCATTGATTACGGGCGTTCTGTTATCAGCTGGCGGGGAGATATTAATGCGATGGAAGGAAAACTTAAAGGAACTGCGGATGTGCGCCATGTCACGGACAATCGAGGCGATAATATAGAAACAGTCTCGCGTATCCTGGGCACCTATAAGGCGACGGATAGGCTGACGACCAAGGCACTTCTCCTTTGGAATGCCCTGCCTAAGACAACAGCAGGGGTGGATCCGTTTATAGCAGAGGACAGTACAGCGGCACCTTATCTGGCGAATACGGCGGTCGTAGGGGGAAAAGATCCCAGCACAAAAACCGGCTCTTTGGGTGCCCGGTACTCTTTAACCGATTGGGCCGCGATCAATGGTGTTTGGGAGTACACAAATGATATTAATTTAAGTACTGATGATTTTCCGCAGGGCGATCTAAACAGCGCCTATTTTCAAAACTATACCCAAAATGGCAGGATCTACGAAGAATCAGTGCCCTTTCTTTACGACCAAAGCTTTTTTCATCAGGCACCTTATCCGTATTACAATATTTTTAAATCCGGTTTGGAAGTCAACCCGACGGATCAATGGCATGTTTATTTGGACTACACCCGTAATGCCAATCAATTCGCCGGGAATATTGATGACAATATGAACCATTACGGGATCGAAAGCTCGTATCTGCTTACCCCCAAAATAGGTTTTTTCGCGAGGTATACACTGGCCCAGGGGTTTGACCCCAATCGTTTGGTCAATAACCGTAGTTTAGAGTATAGGGTATACAATAATTTCTTTTTTGAGGCGCGCATGGCCCTTCCCCACCATGCTTTATTGTCCATCCAATACGGCGTGGGGCCATCCTATAATATTGCCACGTCTACTTCAAACCCCGGCCTGGCATTTTACGCCACATCAGTGCTTCAAACCCAGCATATCGTCCGGATCGTCTTTGATAAGAAGTTCTAGACATAAGCTAAACATGTACTATAATACAACCCTTCAAACCAATTAAACCATCAAGAAGGAGCAGTGAGCCGTAATGTTAGAAGTCAAGGTCAATGACAAGAACAGTTTCGAAAAAGCGATGCGCTTATTCAAGAAACAGTGCCAGAAAGACGGTTTTTTAGTCGAGCTCAAAGAGCGCCGCTTTTATTGCAAGCCTTCCGAACGCAAACGTAAAAAAGGCAGCGGCAAGAGATAAGCCGTGATCAAAGTCAAACGCGCATTAATTTCCGTTTCTGATAAAACCGGTTTGGTGGAATTCGCTAAAGGCCTGCAGAAGTTGGGCGTGGAGCTCATTTCTACCGGCGGCACGGCAGAGCTTTTGCGTTCAGCCAAACTTAAGGTCAAAGAAGTTTCTGAATATACCGGCTTTCCTGAAATGCTTGACGGCCGGGTCAAGACCCTGCACCCCAAGATCCACGGCGGTCTTTTGGCTGTTCGTGACAATCCCGAACACATGAAACAAGTGGCTTCCCACGATATCGGTCTTATTGATATGGTGGTGGTCAATCTTTATCCTTTCGAAAAGACGATCCAGAAAAAAAACATATCATTGGAAGAGGCCATCGAGAATATTGATATCGGCGGGCCTTCCATGCTGCGTTCCGCGGCCAAGAATTATAAAAGTGTGGCGGTGATCTGCAATGTTGAGCGTTATAACGAAGTGCTCAATGAGCTTAATAACAACGGCGGCATCCTGTCAGACAAGGTGCTGACTAACCTGGCCATTGAGGTTTTTGAGCGCACCTGCCGCTATGACGCGGCTATTTACGGGTTTCTCAATAATCGTTTTAAGGCCGATAATTCTTTTTCTTCCTTCCCTAAAGATTTTACTTTTTCTTTCAGCAAACTGCAGGATTTGCGTTACGGTGAAAACCCGCATCAGCAAGCAGCTTTTTATAAGGACAGCACCCGGCAGGAGGGACTGGCCCGGCTCCAACAACTGCAAGGCAAGGAATTGTCTTTTAATAATATCCTTGATCTCAATGCCGCGGTGGATATCATCCGTGAATTCGAAGCTCCGGCAGCTGTCATCATCAAACATAATAATCCCTGCGGCATTGCCCAGGACAAAAGCATTGATAAGGCCTATATTAAAGCGTATAAATGCGATTCGCTTTCTGCTTTTGGGGGCATTATCGGTTTTAACCGTCCAGTTGACGCGAAAACCGCTGCCGCTGTCATCAAAAGTGGTTTTGTGGAATGCATCGTCGCCCCTGGTTTTACTGAAGAGGCTAAAGGCCTTTTTTCAGCCAAAAAGAATTTACGTTTACTCGTACTGGATATCTACGGCATCAATCAAGAGCGTTTTGATTTTAAGAAAGTTTCCGGAGGGCTTTTGCTGCAGGAGAAAGACAACCGCGTATTGAAGCCGGAAGAGTTAAAAACAGTCAGCAAGGTCAAACCCACCAAAGCACAGCTGGAGGCCATGGTCTTTGGCTGGAAGTTGATCAAGCATGTTAAAAGCAATGCCATCGTCCTGGTCAAAGGCACACAGACCGTTGGCATCGGCTGCGGCCAGACCAGCCGCGTGGACGCGGCACACCATGCCATCCGTCGGGCGGGAAAAGCCGCTCGAGGGAGCGTTCTTATTTCCGATGCCTTCCTGCCTATGCCTGACACCGTCACCATTGCCGCGAAGGCAGGGGTGGCGGCCATCATCCAAACCGGTGGTTCCATCATGGATGAAGCCGTGACCAAGGAAGCTGACAAGAAAAAGATGGCCATGGTCTTCACGGCCATCCGTCACTTTAAACATTGAGAATCCTCTGTTCCTTGGATGTCGACAGGAGTGTTTCCCTATGGACTCCTCAGAAGTTCATTCTTATCTGGACTCTTTCGTCAATTTTGAATCCCAGCTGCATAAATTGTGCCCCGAGGATTTTGACCTTAACCGTATCCATCAATTCCTGGACCTGGCAGGCCATCCGGAGAAAAATTTAAAGATCATCCATGTGGCAGGCACTAAGGGCAAGGGCTCAACCTGTGCCTTTTTAGCCAGTATTTTGCAGGAGGCCGGCCACACGGTTGGATTGTATACTTCACCTCATTTGCACAAGGTCAATGAGCGCATCCGCATTTTAAACGCAGGCAATGTCCGGTCCAAGGACAATTTCAGCGGGGCCATCAGCGACGATGATCTAGCTTCCGTGCTGACAGGCCTGCGTCCTTTTGCCGCCACCATCCAAAATGAAGGCAATGTCCTTACTTTTTTTGAAGTCCTGACCGTGACTGCCCTGTGTCATTTCGCGGGTTCCAAGGTGGATGTTGTTATTTTAGAGACCGGTTTGGGCGGCCGATTGGATGCGACCAACGCGGTGGATTCCTGCATTGCTGTCATTACCCCGGTGAGTTTGGACCATACCCTGATCTTAGGGTCTACTTTAAGCAAAATAGCATCGGAGAAAGCGGGTATTATCAAGAATTCTCATCAAAAAGTCGTGATCGCCCCGCAGGAAAAAGAAGTCATGGACCTTATGCTGCAGCGCTGCCAGGAATTTGGGATCCATCCGGTACTTGTCTGTCCGGATAAGTATGAGGACCTAAAAACCGGACTTAAAGGCAAGCACCAAATGCTCAATGCGGCCACGGCCATTGAAGTGATATCAGTTTTAAGGACAATGGGGTTTAAGATCAGTGATGAAGCGCTGACAGAAGGGTTAAAACATGTCCGCTGGTCCGGCCGTTTTGAATTATTGAAGGAGTCGCCGGATGTGATCGTTGATTGCGCGCATAACGCGGCTTCTGCCAAGGCATTGTCAATGACCTTGATGGAGGTGTATCCCCACCGGCGGGTGATCTTGGTATTGGGCATTTCTGAAGATAAGGACAAAGGTGCGATCTGCGATTCTTTAAAAGATAACGCGGCGCGGGTTATCTTGACACAGGCCCGTCATCCGCGCGCGCACCTGTTTACGCAAGCAGAGGGGAAGGACCATTTTGGCGATAAATTTTTTGAGGTCATAGATAGTTTGCCCAAAGCCTTAGCAAGGGCGATCGAGATAGCAGGTCCACAAGACGTGGTTTTAGTGACGGGCTCAATATTTATAGTGGCAGAAGCCATAGGGGAGTTATGTACCAGTACAAAGGTCTAGAAGACACCATCGCGGCCATTGCCACTCCGGCGGGACAGGGAGGGATCGGCATTGTGCGCATCAGCGGTAAAGAAGCGATCGCCATGGCTGATGCGGTGCTCCGCCTTCAAGGTGCCAAAACATTGGTAGAATGCAAAACTCATACGGTGCACCATGGCTGGGCCGTCAATGCTAAAAGCGGGGAAATGATCGACGAGGTCCTGGTTACCTTGATGCGGGCCCCCAAAAGCTATACTGCTGAGGATGTGGTTGAGATCAATTGTCACGGCGGCATGACTGTTTTGCGTGCGGTGCTTCAGGCAGTATTGAATGCGGGTGCCCGCCTGGCGTCCCCGGGTGAATTTACCAAGCGGGCATTTCTTCATGGCCGTTTGGATTTAACCCAGGCCGAGGCCGTGATGGATGTTATCCACGCGAAGACGGAGAACTTTTTGCGCCAGAGCCAGCATCAATTAAAAGGTGAACTCTCGACACAGCTTAAGTCTATACGGGAAGAGCTGATAAAGCTTTATGTGATGGTGGAGGCCTTGATCAATTTTCCCGAGGATGGCATTGACGCCCAAAGCCGTCAGCAAATATTAAACCGCATCAGTGTTCAAGAGAAAAGTGTCGCTAAACTTTTGGGTTCATCCCAGAGCGGCCGTATCCTTAAAGAAGGCATACGCATAGTTTTGTGCGGCAAGCCCAATGTGGGCAAGTCTTCTTTACTTAATGCTCTCCTTAAAGAACAGCGTGCCATTGTCACTGATATTGCCGGTACCACGCGCGATGTCCTGGAAGAATCAGCGCAAATGAAAGGCATTCCTATTTCATTGGTTGATACCGCCGGTATTTTGGAGCCGAGGGATTTGATCGAGCAGGAAGCTGTTTCGCGCAGTCATCTGTATATCAAAAGCGCTGATCTGGTGCTTTTGGTCTTGGACCACAGTCATCCTTTAGAAGAGCAGGACAGGCTATTGATGGAACAAATAAAAGCCGCCCGCGCCTTAGTGGTGGTTAACAAAATGGACCTGCATGGAAAGCTGGATATATCAGTTCCCAAGAAAATATTCGGCACGGAGCACGTGATCAAGGTCTCAGCACTCAAGGCTCAGTCTATTCAAGACCTGGAGGCCAAGATCGTTGAGTCGATCCTCAAGGACAAGAATTTTGATACTCACGGCATTCTTATCAGCAATATCCGTCACATCAAGGCGTTAGACGAAGCTCAAAAAAACCTGCAAGACGCCTGCCGCCTGATGAATGAAAACACTTCCCTGGAATTTATTTCCGAAGAGCTCAAAGCCGCGGTCAATCAGCTGGACGCCATCACCGGCCGCAACATCGACGAAGACCTGCTGGACCGCATCTTTTCCGAATTTTGCATAGGCAAGTGAAGAGAGCGCCAAGACAAACAGATCCGGTTATTTACTTAGTTTGCACTTGTGCCTGGCTGCTGTAGACATTCATGACCTTTTTCATGGTTGCAGGGTCACTCATGATCTGTTTGACCAGGTCCATCATTTTAGGATTGCCCATCAGTTTGACAATGTCATGGGTATTAATTTCTTGTTGGATATCAGGATCCTGAAGGACCGTCTGGAAGCGGGGGTCGTTGGCCAAAGATCTTGCATCAGGGCTCGAAGATACCGTCGCAGAAGTGGAAGCATTTTGTTTTGAGGCAGGGAAGAAGCGCTCTTTCCAGGGCTTGGCGATCAGGTAAGAACTTGATCTCATCACATCATTGTGCACGGCTGCCAATGTTTTTTCCCAGGGCGGCAATACGGTCAATAGTATTAAGGTAAAGATAATGAATACCCATCCCCACACTAAGGTCAGGACCGCCCCGCCCCAACGGCTTAAAAAACTTGTTTTTACATCCGGACTGGCGGATGTTTTAAGGAGAAGTTTTAAAAGCAGGTTCAAAAGCAAAGGGCCTACCAGCCCGATCAATAAGCTTGCGACCATATCTTGAGTGGCTTGATAATAGATGATGCTGATGACAGAGGCAGCTATAATAGAGAAAGGGACTGTCAAAGAGCGCATAAATCCGCGTGAGGCCCCTCGGACCAGGAAGAAAATGCTTAAGGCAAGTGTGACGATGTCTGTGACAGCCATTAATGTTCTGCTATAAAACGCAGCTGAGCGAGGTAATAGATAATAAGGAACAGGCAATAACCGAGAGGAATGATAAAGCAGACCTTGATGATCCAGGGGAAGGTCAGTTTAAGCTTGGATTTAGCGAGTTTCCCTTTGATCTTGGCATACTCTTCCAGGGTAAGCTGTTTGGTTTTTTGAGTATTGGGAGATTTTTGTGCCATATGATTGATAGTATAGCATTAGCGGAAAATAGCTGCAATAAAAATGCAATAAAAAAAGGCTTTAGATTTTAATTATTAATAAATTTTTTATTAAGCGGTTTAATTTTAACTTAAGTGCAATGACTCCAATATGTTAAGGAGTAAAAAAATTTTTCCATTTTTATTTGCTTTTTAAGAAATATGTTTTACACTATAAGAAGAGAAAGCGCTTTCAGCCATCAACCCTTAAATCTTTATAAAGAATAAGATTTTTATATGTCCCCTGCTGCCAATCAACGTTCAGAAGCCAGATATAATTGCCTTGTACCTGTGGAAGGTAAAGAAGGTTCCGAGTTTGACCAGACTAAAACATTGGATATCAGCAGGCATGGGATCGGCTTTCTTTCTTCACACCCTATTGCGATCAATCAAAAAATAGCGCTCGAAATCGTCCTTAAGCCAAATACAGAACCCGTTATGGTCATTGGAGTTGTGAAATGGGCGCGTAAAATTGGAGTTTCTGACCAATACCGTATCGGCATGGTATTTTCAGAGATCATTTCGGGCTCTTCCACCCGTCTGGATAAATATTTAGCTTCAAAACGTTGGGATAATGGTCTTTAAGAGATATGCCAACAGCCACCCAAGCCACAGAAGAACGAAGGGTATTTGAGCGTTTTTCAGCTCGCTTTCCGGTAAAATTTAAAGATGCACGTGAGGATTACGGGGCTGAAGTTTTTTTACGCGACGCTTCCGCTGAAGGCATGCGTATTTTGACCAAGGAACGTTTTTTTTTAGATGATCAGCTTACTTTGGAAGTTGAATTACCGGATGGCGGAGATCCGATGGTTTTAAGCGGACGCGTGGTTTGGACAAAATTGTGGGACCTGTCTTTGTGGGACCTCGGGATCAAATTTCAGGAAGTAAATTTTCTCAAAATGCAGCGTCTTTTTAAACTCGCCGAAAGTATTGCCTTGTAATGCCCCATGCCCGCAGAACCGTTTTATACATATCTACCTGATGGAGTAAGTTTTACCTCAAAGCAGGCGGTTTCACTTAAAACCATTTACGCGCCTTTATGCGGTGTAGACGCCTTGAGCATCAAATCCGCCATCACCCCTTTTTTAAGCGGGGACATCAAACAAGATAAATTCCATTACCTGACCAAGCCCGCCTCCCGCGAGGACCTGCGTTTCCCTTTGCGCGAATTTTTTGTTTTTATCAAAGATAAAGGGGTCTTTAATTTATTCCAGGAGACATCGATCAATTCAGTTTCTGTTGAGATCGGACCTCTGTGGCATAAGCTCAAACGTGTCCATAAGGCGGTGGGACTGGAAATAAGCGCCATCAATTTCATTCCTGTTACCGGCGAGAATGTTGAACTGATGCAGGTGACGGTCAGGAATATTTCAAAAAAACCGGTCAAATTCACACCGACGGCGGCCATCCCTCTTTTTGGCCGCTCCCTGGCCAATAAACATGACCATGAACATGTGACCGCCCTTTTAAATCGTGTACGGCAGACGCCGGAGGGAGTGCTGCTTTGGCCAAGCATGGCCTTTAATGAGGAAGGCCATAAGAAAGCCCAAGCTGTTTATTATGTGTACGGATGCGATGTCATCGGTTCTTTTCCGACGGTGGATAGTTTTTACGGCGATGGCGGTTCAATGCTGCGGCCTGCGGCGGTCTTTGAAAACCATAAACCGGTTGTGCTTGGTCCCCAAGCACTCAATGGCAAAGAAGTAGTGGGGGCGTTACGTTTTAAAGAAACCATCCTTAAGGCAGGGGCAAGCCAGTCCTATATCGCGGCTGTCGGTATCGAGACGGATGAGGCCCAAACTAAAAAGACCTTCAGCCGTTTTAATTCCGTCGAGAAATTTGCCCAAGCTTTAGAGGCCAATAAAAAATATTGGTCTGATAAGATCTCTTCCATTGTTTTTCACTCAGGGGATGAAAATTTCAATTCCTGGATGCGATGGGTCACCCTGCAGCCGGTTTTACGCCGCATTTTTGGATGCTCGTTTTTACCGGACCATGATTATGGCAAGGGCGGCCGCGGCTGGCGGGACATTTGGCAGGATCTGTTGTCGCTGATCCTCATTGAACCCCATCTGGTGCGCCAAGACCTGATCAATAACTGCGCCGGTATCCGCATTGACGGCAGCAATGCCACCATCATTGGTACCAAACCCGGTGAATTCCTGGCAGACCGCAACGCCATCACCCGCGTGTGGATGGACCATGGGGCATGGCCTTTTTTGACCTTACAGCTTTATATCGACCAGAGCGGGGACTTTGATATTCTCCTGCATAAACAGCATTATTTCAGGGACCCGCAATTGTCCCGCACGCACGACAAAGATATAGGATGGGTCAGCCAATACGGTAATAAATTGCTGGACAAAAAAGGGCAGGTATATGAAGGGAGCGTTCTTGAACATCTCCTAGTGCAGCACTTGACCCAATTTTTTAACGTCGGGGAACACAATATCATTAATTTGGAAAGCGCTGATTGGAATGATGGCCTGGACATGGCCCGTGCCCGCGGCGAGTCAGTGGCGTTCACTTCTTTTTATGGCGGGAATTTAATAGGCCTCGCGGACCTTCTTGAGGACATGGCGGTCGCCAAAAGGATGGACAAGGTACGGGTGTTTCGTGAGCTGATGGTCTTATTGGATACTTTAAGTGAAAAGGTCAATTACGATGATTATCAAGCCAAACGCAATCATCTTTTCGGTAAATATTTTCCCCGCGTCCAGCCCGCTTTAAGCGGGGACATGGTAGAGCTTTCCATCAAAGAGGTGGTCCGTGATTTGCGTTCCAAAGGCCAATGGATATTTGCGCATATCCGCCGCCAGGAAAAAGTCCAAGTCAAAGAAGGCGGAAAGACCTTTGAGTGGTTCAATGGTTATTACGATAATAAAGCCCGGCGCGTGGAGGGGACCTCGTCAACCCCGGGGGTTGACGGAGGTATACGGATGACCCTGACAGGCCAGGTATTTTCCATCATGAGCGGCATGGCCTCCAAAGAGGAAGTTGAGAAGGTCATTAATAGTGTCGATCATTTTTTAAAAGATAAAAAATTAGGCGGTTATCGCTTGAATACGGATTTTGGACTGCCTCATTATTTGGATTTGGGGCGGGCTTTTGGTTTTGCTTACGGCACCAAGGAAAACGGTGCTTTTTTCAGCCATATGAATGTCATGTATGCCGCGGGTCTTTACCAACGGGGGTTTGCCAGGGAGGGCTTTAAAGTATTGCAATCCATTTACCGCATGGCCAGCGACGGAGAGCGCAGTAAGATCTATCCGGGTATCCCGGAATATTTTGATTCAGAAGGCCGCGGCATGTACCATTATTTGACCGGTTCCGCCAGCTGGCTGGTTTTAACTCAATTGACCCATGTTTTTGGCGTGCGCGGGTCCCGCGGGGATTTACTGCTGGCGCCTCAATTAGTCAAAGAAGAATTCAATAAAAAGGGCATCGCCTCAGTGACCTGCCAATTCGCCGGCAAGCGCCTGACCGTTGAGTACCACAATCCTCAAAAATTGGATGCAGGGCAGTATGCCATCAAGGAAGTCCTGGCGGATGGAAAATCGACTGCTTTCAAGCATTTAGCTCAGGATAAAATCTCTATGCCCAGAGCATCCATCACCAAGGACGCCCTTATCAAAATAACTCTTGGGTAATATAAGGAGGTGTCATGAACCCACAAAGCAAATCCCACCAAGATGCTTTAACCAAAGTAGCCGTTTTCAAAGGTAAGCAGATCAGAAAGACTATCCATAATAATGAATGGTGGTTTGTGGTTGAAGACGTGGTGACGGCTTTAATTGATTCCAATGATCCCAAGCAATATATACAAAGAATGAAATATCGGGATCCGGAACTCAAGCAAGGGTGGGTACAATTTGTACATACCCTTTTGATGGAAACAGAAGGTGGACAGCAAAAGCTGGCCCAGTTGCAAAACGCCCCGGGTTTTGTGCCGGTGATCATTAATATTGAACCGCTGGAGGATTTGCGGACGTTCCTTGGATTAAAGTAGCTGTCTTTCACATATGGATAAATATTATTGTATATGCTGGAATTGCTTGTTATAATCCAACCTTTATAATTAAAGCGGAGATAACTAATGGCAGAAGCAGTAGAACGCTCGTCTCACCACGTAACAGCCGCCGCAGACCGTATTCCCGTTTTTCAAAAAGCCGTATATAGTATTGGAGCGCTGGTCAACCAGATGCAGGCGGCTGCTATTTCCGCGATGGTCCTTGTCTTGAACCTTGGATTAGGGATGAACCCGGTCTTGGTCGGTCTCGTCGGTACTATTCCCCGCCTTCTTGATGCCTTCACTGATCCCTTGGTCGGCTATGTTTCAGATAATTCCCGTGCCAAATATGGACGCCGCAGGCCATTCATGTTCTTCGGTGCCCTTATATCCGGACTTTTATATGCCTTGATGTTCCAGCTGCATAAAGAAAACAGCGAAATTTTCAGTTTTTGGTATTTTTTAGTGATCCAATGCTTATTTGTCGTTTCATTCGCCTTTTTTGCCATTCCCTGGATCGCCCTGGGTTTTGAGATGACCCCTGATTATCACGAGCGGACACGGCTGCAGGGAACAGGTAACACCATCGCCCAGATCGCCTGGCTTATTTCTCCCTGGTTATTTACATTTATGTACACCACTAAAGATGTTGTCCATGGAGCGCGTATCCTGGCGGTCATCTTCGGTGTTTTTATCGCGGTGGGCGGCATACTGCCGGCTATTTTCAACAAAGAATTCTTTGTCCATCCGCCTAAGCCCGAAAAAAAGAATGTGATGAAAGATTTCTTTAGCGGCTGCGGCATCGCTTTAAAGAACCGTCCCTTTGTCAAACTTTGCCTGATGACCTTCCTGATATTCAACGGGTTCATGCTCGCTTCCGCTTTCACATCCTATGTTATTTTTTTCTATGATTTTGGAGGTGATTACGGCCAAGGAGGCAAATTGCTCGGCTGGTTTGGTACGGTGACCGCACTTTCTAATTTTCTCTTTGTGATCCCTTTGATCACCTGGATCGCGACAAAAATAGGCAAGCGCAACACCTTTTTGATCACCATTCCTATCTCGATCGTGGGCTACGCGCTCAAATGGATAGGATATAATCCCCAGCATCCTTATTTATTACTGATCGCGGCACCATTCATCGCCTTTGGCTTGGGTTCGGTCTTTACTATCGTGAGTTCCATGCTCGCCGATGTTTGTGACCTCGACGAGCTTGATACCGGTAAGCGGCGTGAAGGGACCTTTGGCGCCATTTACTGGTGGATGATCAAGCTGGGGCAGGCAGCGGCGTCACTCATCTCCGGAGTGCTCCTTAACGCGACCGGTTTTAATGTTGCCCTGGCCGGCCACCAAACAGCCCATGCCTTATTATATATGCGGCTTTGTGATATCGGCATCCCGATCGTGGCCTCTTTAATTGCTATTTATATTATTATGACCTTTGAAGTCACTGAAGATAAGGCCTACGCCATCCGTAAACAGCTGGAAGCAAGACGGGGGAAGGCGTAAAAATTTTCATTTGACCTGCCTGCCCGTCTGTGTTAAATTCCTCGGATGCCCAGATTAAGTATTTTATGCTCCTGTTTGGTTTTGGTTGTCCTCGCCGGATGCTCTCAACCTCCGGCCCCAAGCAATAAACTCATCCTGTGGCACTGGATGACTGACCGCAACGATACCTTTGAAAAATTAGCCCAACAGTATAAACAAGAAACCGGCATTGAAGTCACCATCCAGTTGTTTGCCCCGTCGGATTCTTACTCGCAGAAAGTCATTGCCGCGGCCCAGGCCAATGTGCTGCCGGATATCTACGGCATCCTCGATAAAAAATCCATTGTGGCGGATTTCATTAAAGCAGGGTTAGCGGCTGATCTGACCGATGCTATGGAGGCTGACGAAGGAAGCTGGAAAAACAGTTTATATGATAAAGCCCTGGCCGACAGGCGTTTTGAGGCCGGAAATATTTATGGGGTGAAGCCCGGGATCTATGGGGTGCCCATTGATGTGACCAATGAGCAAATGCTTTATAATAAGAAGCTTCTGAGTAAGGCAGGCATCAAGAGCCCCCCGAAGACTTTTGATGAATTCATCAAGGACGCCGAGGTCCTCAAGCGTGTGGGGGTCACACCCTTTGTTTCCGGCTGGGGAGAGTTGTGGCTGCTGGATTGTTTTGCCTCCAATTATGCCTTCAATATTATGGGAGAAGACAAGATCTTTGCCACCTTTCGCGGAGAAGTCAAATATACAGATCCGGACTGGATCAAGGTCCTCAGTATTTTTGCCGAATTGCGCGATAAGGGGGCCCTTATTGACGGGATCGTGACCAAGGGCAATAAATATGCAGAGCAGGATTTTGCTTTAGAGCGGGCAGCTTTTGGTTTTAACGGTTCCTGGTGTGTTAATGTCTATCATGATATGAACCCGAATTTGGAATATGGGGTCATGCCGCCGCCACCCATCAGCACGGCGTATCCTTTGAAGATCTGGGGAAGTGCCGGCTCTTCTTTTGTGGTCAATGCCGGCTCGCCCAATAAAGATAAAGCTATTGCCTTTCTCAAATGGCTGACCGCCAAAGAACAGCAAGAGGTCTTGTCCCGTGAAACCAATAATCTGTCTTCCAACAAGCAAACGCTCTTGGGTGTCTCTCCCATTTTGGGAGAATTTGCCGAAGGGATGGACCAATCCACACACCCGAATATATGGCCGTTGAATGAAGACCCCTCGGTCAGCGAAGCTTTTGATAAAGGGATCCAGGACATTATCATCGGTGAGAAGACCCCATTGCAGGTGGCCCTCGACGTATAAAAAGTCAAAGACCTTCAGATGTCCCAGAGGAAATAGGATGGATTCAAAAGCCAAAGCCGCGTCGATCTTCAAGGACAATTTGCAAAATTTCTTATTTGTCCTTCCTGCCCTTGCTATTTTCTGCACTTTTTATATTTACCCTTTTTACAAAATGATCAACCTGTCTTTTTATGATTGGCGGGGGATCGGCCCCATGCATTTTATCGGGCTCGAGAATTATAAGGAATTACTGGGGGACAAACTTTGGTGGGATTCCATGTGGCATGCCGGGTATATCACGCTCATCGCCCTGGTTTTCCAAAATCCTCTGGCCTTTGCCCTGGCCCTGGCCTGTGACCGCCAGATCCGGATGAAACGTTTTTACCGTGTGGTATTCTTTATTCCTCCGGTCCTCTCCCAACTGGTGGTTGGTCTTATTTGGAATTGGATATTGAACCCTGAAATGCAAAACGGCCAGTATATCGGGCTTTTAAACCATTATTTATTTGCCTGGGGACTTCCTCAATTGGTGCACAATTGGCTGGGAGACCCCAAAACCGCGCTGACGACCATTGCCATTGTCAATAGCTGGCAAGGGTTCGGATGGGGTTTTGTGATGTTCCTGGCGGGACTGCAGACCATTGACAAGCAATTATATGAGGCGGCCAAGATCGACGGGGCAGGGGCCTGGAAAACTTTTACCAATGTGACTGTTCCCATGATGCTGCCGGTGATGCTGGTGGTGATGATATTGACGATACTCGGGTGCATGCAGGTTTTTGTCTTGATCCTGGCCATGGTCAACGAGGGATTAGTCAATCACACGGATGTGCCCGTGACCCGTATTTTTTCAGCCATGCAGAATACCAACCGTTTTGGGTATGCCTGCGCCGAGGCGGTCATTTTCGGGATGATCCTGGTTTGCGTTTCTTTTATGACGAAAAGATTATCTGACAAGGCAAAGCAAGTATGAAGGCCAATAGATATATTTTTTGGGGGATGACCAAATCAACGCTCATCCATGTTTTTCTGCTGAGCGTCGCGTTGACTTGCCTTTTCCCCATATTCTGGATGATACGCTGTGCCTTGATGACCAATGAAACTGTTTTTGTCGACCAGGCGATCATCCCTCATCATTTGAATTTCGGCAATTTCGCCGTCGCGTGGACAAAAGGGAATTTCGCCGTTTATTTATTGAACAGCGTCATTTACACGGTGAGTGTGGTGACAGGCATTGTCTTTATCTCTTCCCTGGCCGCGTATTCTTTTTCACGTTTAAAATTCCCGGGCAAAAACATCATATTTTATTTGTTTGTGGCGGCCATGATGATACCTTTGCCGGGGTCCTTTGTGGCCTTGTTCGTGCTCATGACCAAACTGCATTTGGTCAATACCCGTTTTGGTTATATCCTGTGCATGATCAATGTCGGGCTTTCCATGAGTATTTTATTGTTCAAGACTTTTTTTGACAAGATGCCCCACGAGCTGGAAGATGCCGCCCGTATCGACGGCTGCGGCAAGATCGGCATCTGGTGGAACATGGCCATGCCCTTTGCGCGTCCGGCCATCGCGGTCATCGTGATCTTTAATTCCCTTACCGTATGGAACGAGTATATCCTGGCCACCTTGCTTTTAGGGGACACTAATTTGATGCCCCTGCAGAGGGGCATCATGGTCTTCCAGGGGGCCAACAGTACTGATTATCCGGTCCTGATGGCAGGCCTGACCATGGCAGCGATACCCATTATTATGATATACTTGTTTATGCAGAAACATATTGTCAAAGGACTTTCTTCAGGAGAAATGATAGGGTAATGGTTCAATTCAAAGATCGCTTCGTCACTTTGTTCTTCACAACAACACTCATTATATTTCCTCTTTTTGCCCAGGCGCGCGAGAGGTCTTCCGATGAAATCGTGCGCTTATCATGGCAGGCTTCCAAAGACGGTGATGTAAAGACCCTTTCCGCTTTAGTCGACGAAATACTTAAAACCTACGAAGATAAAGCCAAAGTTTTAGCTTCCCAATTAAGTAATTTCCCTTCCCGTGACAAAGTCAGCGAGTACAAGATCATGTCTGACGTAGCGACCGCTTTATTCATCAAGGCGGAAACGCTGATGCATCAGGGGAAAAACGACGAAGCTAAAAGCGGGTTTAAAAACATTATTGCCCAATATCCCTGGGCCCAGAGCTTTGATCCCAGCCGCGGTGCTTATTGGTCGGTGGCTGAAAAATCCCAGGACAGTATTGATGTGATGGAAGGCAAGGGCCCGCAAACAGCGGCTCCCGTCAAACAAGCGCCCAAAACTATTCCCACGCTGAAGTTTCCGGGTCAAGAAGTCGTTGATTGGACTAAATACGGTAATTTTCTCAATGTAGGCACCTCTAATTATCATTATCAGATCACTGACCAGGCGGGCCTGGTGGCAGCGCTGGGAGAAGGTATTTACCCTAATATATCGGATGTTTATAGGGACCCCGGGTACAAAAAAGCTTTACGGGCAGGGCGTTTGCAAGGCAGCCATTGGGATTTTGTGAACACCAGCGACCTGGAAGCTGCTTTTTATAAATGGGTGGAAGCGCCGGAATCCTGGGGCGTGCGGTTATTTTATATCGGCGTAACTTTTGAGAAGGCGGGTGAGCTGGCGCAGGCGATCAAAGCGTATGACTCTCTTATCGTGAATTTTCCGTCGACGATCGCCTGGACCTATTGGCAGACCCCGTGGTATCCGGCCCAGGCGGCCGCGGCCAAGATCCAATATTTGATCCGCATCCATCCCGAATTGCATATGGAATTTAAAGGGGCCAAGGTGCATATCCTTAGTCCTGATGATCCGCATCATTATGTGACCACCACTAATCCCGGTACTATCCGGAAATTAAGCTTGTTGGAAATTACCAAACAAGAATTAAACATCAAGCCCAAGAAGATGCCGCTGGGCAACCCGGTTTTTTATTCGGGGCAGGGCCAGGTGCGTTTTGTCAGATATGAAAGCGGACATTGGCAATTATTGGTGGACAATAAACCTTTTTTGATCAAGGGGATGAGTTATATGCCTACCAAGGTGGGCCAAAGCCCGGATGATGGGACACTGGTCGACTGGATGCAGGAAGATGACGCTCATGATGGCAATATCAGCGCGCCTTATGAAGCATGGGTGGATAAATACGGGGACAATAAACGGCATGCCGACGAGCCGGTAGTGGGGGACCTTCAATTGATGAAAGAGATGGGGGTCAATACCTTGCGCATTTACTACCAGGCCACCATGAAAGCAGATAAACCTTTTTTGGAAAAAATGTATAAGGGTTACGGGTTTAAGGTGGCCATGAGCAACTTTTTAGGCAAGTACGCGATCGGTTCCGGGGCCAGTTGGTCAGAGGGTACGGATTACGAAAATCCCGTGCACCAGAAAAATATGATGGATTATGTGCGGCAAATGGTCATGGAGTTCAAGGATGAGCCCTACATCCTCATGTGGGTCTTGGGGAATGAAAATAATTATGGTGTCGCTTCCAACGCGAACAAAAAGCCGGAAGCTTATTATAAATTTGTGAATGAAGTGGCGAAGATGATCAAATCGATCGACTCCAATCATCCGGTGGCGATCTGTAACGGGGACACTTTATTTTTGGATAAATTCGGGAAGTATGATCTGGATGTGGATGCTTTCGGGGCCAATGTCTATAGGGGAGATTACGGGTTCGGTTCTTTCTGGGGGGATGTTGCCGAGCTGTCGGGTAAGCCGGCTTTTATCACGGAATACGGGGCCCCGTCTTGGGGCGGTGCGGGCATGAATTACAACCAAGCCCAGCAGGCTCAATCTGATTATCATAAGGGAAATTGGCTGGACATCCTTTATAACAGTGCCGGTTATGCGGACGGTGCCGGAAACTCCGTCGGTGGCATGGCTTTTGAGTGGCTGGATGAATGGTGGAAGGATTATTCACCTTCCATTCATGATACCAAGGCCGATGCGATAGGCCCTTTTCCCGGCGGTTATTATTTTGAGGAGTGGTTTGGCATATTTGGCCAAGGGGACGGCTCCCAAAGCCCGTACTTGCGCGAACCTAGGAAAGTGTATTATACTTATAGGGAGCTCTGGAATTCATAAATAAGCAATAAGGGGATCCGTCTGTGGACAGGGGGGTCAGAACAATTGTTTTATTAAGCCGATCACATTAGGTGGGGGCGTAACAAGGAGGAGTAGAATGAGAAAATGGTTAGGGTTTTTAATTATCACAACATTTGGTTTTTGCGCGATGAATGCTTTCGCGGAAGACCAGGCAGCTGTCAGCGCTGCTAAGATGGCTGCGGAAGCCCAGCCGGTGCCGGTACCTCAAGGGGATTCTGCCCAGGTAGCTGCGGCTGCACCTGCGATGGGGGTTAAAGCTCCGATCAATTTCGGGGATTACCGTTCCACTACATTGGCCACCAAGGCATGGCAGGCATTGGCCCAGAATGACATTGAGTCTGTGCTGGCCTATACCAATAAATGCATCTCGCTTTATGGCGCGCAGGCCAGCAAGATGCAGGCCGGTTTGAAAGATTACGCTGCCGGGTCCAATGATGAAATATTCAAATATTGGGCCCTGAATGATGTGGCCACCAGCTACTACATTCAAGGAGAGGCGTATCGCGCTGCAAACATGAAGGATGAAGCTAAAGAAGCGTACAACAAATTGATCAAAGATTATTCTTTTGGCCAAGCTTGGGACCCCAAGGGTTGGTTCTGGAAACCTGCGGATGCTGCCAAAGAAAAGTTGGACATGATGGCAGCCGGTGTCAATTGGGACTTCGGTGATTATTCCTCTAGCGTATTAGTGCAGAAGGCATGGGCAGCGTTAGCGGCGAATGACCTGAAAGCCGTGGAAGCTTATGCTAACAAGACGGTGGATCTATACGCCGGCAAGGCCAAGGAAATGCAGGCCTCACTGAAAGAATATCCATGGGAGTCCAAAGAAAAGACCATGAGCTATTGGGCGCTCAATGATGTCGGGACAGCCTTGTTTATTTTAGGTGAAGCCAACCAAAATGCCGGTAAAAAAGACGCGGCTACCACTGCGTATAAGAGGGTCATTAATGAATTCTTTTATGCGCAATGTTGGGACCCGGGTGGCTGGTTCTGGAAGCCTTCCGAAGCAGCTCAGCAGAAATTAGGCGAATTAGATAACGTATAGTGAAAGATGGATAGCTATTATGTATTCGGCACGGAATATTTTTGCCGTCTGCTTCGGTTTACAATAAATCTGTTTTATAGTAGCACTGGCATATGAACAGATTTATTGTAAATCCTCGCAGACATTTGGCAAAAAATTCCTTATTGTGCCTTAATACATAATAGCTATCCATCTTTGCTAATCCCTCCATAAATTCAGAAAGATCTTTATGAAACCAAGCAGTTGTTTGTTCGTCTTTTTTATTTTTATTTCCTGCGCGGCGCATGCCCAGGACAGTGATTTTCCCGGCGGGGACCAACCCAAACCTTTTAAGCCCTTCATTGTTTATCAAGACAAGGGTGCCGCCAACCGTTTTGTGCCTTCCGGATATATGCCCACCGGCGAGTGCATTAAAATGGACGACGCCTGGAAGGACAATTGCCAGCAAAGTAAAAGCTGCATCAAGGTCCAGTATGATATTGCCTGCTCTTTAAAAGGCAGGCACTGGGCAGGTGTTTACTGGCTCAATCCTGCTGATAATTGGGGCGACAGGAAAGGCGGCTACAATTTGACCGGTGCCAAAAAATTGGTCTTCTGGGCAAGGGGTGAAAATGGCGGCGAGAAAATTGCCGAATTCAGGTTAGGCGGGGTTGGTCAGGGACGGGAATATCCTGATTCAGACACCGCATCAATTGGGCCTGTGATCCTCTCCAAGCAATGGAAAGAATATGAAATTGACCTGCGCGGTAAAGATCTGACCTCTATCAGCGGCGGTTTCGCGTGGATCGCCAATGTTGATGATAACCCTGCCTCATGCACGTTTTATCTCGATAATATCCGTTATGAGTAGGGGGCGGATCGTTGATCGCCCATACATAAAAATAATCCTAAATTTTCTTGTATTATAACGCACGCTTTGTTATATTCTGTATAATATAAAAAATTATAGAGGAAACATTATGTCCATAGCCGTGCGTGTCAGTGTTTGGATCTTAGGGGTGCTCGTCGTTATCAGCGCCGCGGTGGCGGTATTGGCCCTCATGCAAAAGCAAACACTGCAGGAGCAGAACCAGAGTTTGCATAATCAAATCATCGAGGATGGATCCAAGTTATCAGACCTGACAGCCAAAGCTAAAAAGGTGCAAGACGACGCGGACCAGCTTAATAATAAAGTTTCCCAGGCACAGCAAGAAAAAGCACAGGCCCAAAGCCTTTACGATGACCTGAAAAAGAAGTCCGATGACCTGCAGTCCCAGCTTGATCAAGCTAATTCCGACCGGAATGATTGGAAAAACAGGGTTGACACCATCAGCCGCGAGCGCGATGACCTGATGCAAAAAATGAAAAACCGTCCGACGCAAGTTATTTATAAAGACCGGATCGTGCGCCTTCCGGCTGCTTCAGAAGCTAGTCCTGCCCCGAGTCCCGTTGTGGATGTGACGTCAAACCAGGGTGACCAGTACTGGGCCTCAGTTTTAAAGCAGAAGGCCGCTTTGCAGGTAGAGCTTGAAAAAGAGAGATCTGACCTGGACCAGGCCGCTTTGCAGGTGGTTGACCTGAAGAAACAGAATTCCGATCTTGGCCTGGAAGTCAAACAGATAAGCAATGAGAAAGATGAGATCATCCAAAAGATCAAGTATGGCCAGGATTTAGCGGACAATCTTTCCATTGACCTGGCACGCTCACGCAATGACCAGAAAGCGGTCAATGACCGCGCGGACAAGCTCAAAGAAGAAAATTTGGAACTGCAGTCCCAGATCAAAGACCTGTCTTCTGCCAAGCTTGAACTTGAACAAACTGTCGCGCGCCTGACTGATGATAAAGACGCGATGCAGAAAAAATTGATCGAAACGGAGAGTGTCATCCAAAGCCGTATCGACGATATTTGGAAGATCAAAGCAAGTTTGGATAAAAAACTTTCTGAAAACACTTCGCCCCCATCTTCGCCATCATCCGCGGGCAGCATGGAATTGCCTCCGATCATCGTCAATGCCCCGAATAATCAGCAGGCCCCACAGGCGGCAGCAGCCAGTTCCGCTCCGGTGGCGAACGGGAAGACCCAGGGCACCATTATCAGTATCAATGAATCCAATAATTTTGTCATCGTGGACTTGGGCCAACAGAACAGTGCTGTCAGCATTGGTAATGCTCTGAAGGTTTATCGTGGCCCAAGCGCAATAGCCACGGTGGAAGTCATCCAGGTTCGCCGGGACATCTGCGCCGCGGATATCAAAGACAAATCCGGTGAACTTAGAGTGGGAGATACCGTAAGATTTAATTAATTGTGGAAAAGAAAATAAGCATAACAGATGTCGCCCGCAGAGCAAACGTCTCCATCACCACCGTTTCGCGAGTCCTTAACAAAGTCCCCACGGTCAATAAAGAAATTGCCCAACGCGTAGATCAGGTCATTGCTGAGCTCAAATTCAGGCCTAACCCCACCGCCCAGCGCTTGGCCAAAGGAACACAGAACACCGCCGTCGGTTTTGTCATCCCGGGTTATCCGGGCATCTTTCACTCTTTCTACGCGGTGGAGTTGATGCGCGGCATCGGCCATGGCTGTGAAACGCTGAGGCTGGACTTGATCTTTCATATTACCGATGGACGTAATCCGTTAAGGTCCAATTTTGCCGGCGGCCTTATTTTCGCGGACATCATCGAGAACCTGCCCCAAGTGGAGACCGCGGTACACGAAAATACCCCTTGTCTGGTCATCAACCATATCGTTAAAGACCTGGATGTCAGTTATATCGCGGTGGATAATGTCAAAGGCGGGTTTACAGCCACGGAATATTTGATCAATCTGGGCCATAAACGCATCGCCACCGTCACCGGTAATATGCAGACCCAGGCAGGTATCGACCGGTTCGAAGGTTTCCAGAAAGCTTTAAAGCAGCACGGCATTGATTGCCAGCCGGATTTTTGTTTTAAAGGGGATTATTCCCGCCGGTCGGCCCGTCAGGCCGCGGAACGTTTTTTTTCTTTGGAACACCCTCCGACTGCCGTCTTCGCGGCCAGCGACGACATGGCCCTTGAGATCATTTCCGTGGCCATGGAAAACGGCATCAAGGTGCCGGAAGATATTTCCATCATCGGTTTTGACGATAACCCTGCGGGGCTTTTCGGCCCTGTGGCCTTGACGACCATCAAACAGCCTTTGTTTGCCATGGGGGAAGAAGCGGTCAAGGTCATTTATGACATCATGATGGACAAACAAATCGGTGTCGTCCACAAAGTACTTGCCCCCGATCTTATTGTTCGTGAATCATGCTCTCAACCGTCCTCATAATTATTTGACGTCTGCCGAGCAAGCAATAGGGGATATATCCTGCGCGCAACCTTCCTCGTAGCAGTCCGCATCAGTCCTTGACTTTTACTTTCAGGATGATACAGTTTTACGATATGAAACCAGCTTGGCGGCAGGAGAATAAAACACTTAGTTTGCAGGAAGTCAATTCGACCGTCCTTGTGCCTTCTCAGGCCTCTTGGGGCCGTAAGATGCTGGCCTTCATCGGCCCCGGGCTTATGGTTGCCGTCGGGTATATGGACCCTGGCAACTGGGCAACGGACTTGGCCGGTGGTGCCAAGTTTGGCTACATTTTATTGTCCGTCATCTTAATTTCAAATTTCATCGCGATCTTATTGCAGCACTTGTCTTTGAAACTCGGCATTGTCACTGAGCGCGATCTGGCCCAGGCCTGCCGTGACCATTACAGTAAACCGGTATCTTTCATGCTATGGGTGGGCTGTGAGATAGCCATCGCAGCGTGTGATCTGGCTGAAGTGATCGGGTCTGCCATTGCCTTGAATTTGCTTTTCCATCTTCCTCTTATTATAGGGATCATCCTAACCTCACTTGACGTCATTGTTATTTTATTTTTGCAGTATAAGGGGTTTCGAGTCATCGAATCCCTGGTGGCGGGATTGATATTATTGATCGGCGGGAGTTTTGCCTATGAGATGATGATCTCAAACCCTTCATTGCCGTTGTTCCTGGCGAATTTATTGCCCAAACCCGAGATCGTCACTGATCCTGACATGTTATATATCGCCATTGGGATCTTAGGGGCCACGGTGATGCCGCATAATTTATATCTGCATTCGAGCATTGTCCAGACCCGTGCGTATGAACGCAATGAGGAGGGCAAGAAAATGGCGGTGCATTTTGCGGGCATCGACTCAGCAACCGCTTTATTTGCCGCGTTTTTTATCAATGCCGCGATCTTGATCTTAAGCGCCGCGGCGTTCCATGGTACCGGTCACCAGGACGTAGCGGACATTCAGGATGCGTATAAATTATTATCGCCGGTTTTAGGGGTCTCTATGGCGAGCGTTGTATTCGCGATCGCACTTTTAGCGTCGGGCCAGAATTCAACGCTGACAGGGACATTGGCAGGCCAGATCGTGATGGAGGGGTTTTTGAATATCCGCCTGCGTCCATGGGTCAGGCGCCTGATAACCCGGTTGATAGCGATCGTCCCCGCAGCCATTGTTGCCTCGATGTATGGAGAGAAGGGAACAGGACAATTGCTGATCTTTAGCCAAGTTGTTTTATCACTTCAATTAGGTTTCGCGGTGGTCCCACTGGTGTTGTTCACATCGGACAAGAAGAAGATGGGAAACTTTGTCAATGCCGCGTGGCTAACAGTGCTCTCATGGGCAGTGACAGCAGTGATCGTTGCCTTGAACGCGTATTTACTCTGGCAGACCGTCGCAGCCTGGCTTAAATGAGGTCGTTGACAATTGTCGAAATTAGAGGTATTTTATTCCCTTATGAATTCATTTGATTGCATAGTAATAGGCGCCGGGCATGCCGGTATTGAGGCAGCTTTGGCACCGGCCCGCATGGGCCTTAAAGTGGCCATGGTCACGCTTTCCCAAGAGACCATCGGGCAGATGAGCTGTAACCCGGCCATCGGCGGGGTGGGCAAGGGGCAATTGGTCAAAGAGATCGATGCTTTGGGCGGTGAAATGGGTTTGGCTGCTGACCGCACAGGTATCCAATTCCGCCAGCTTAATGCTTCCAAAGGCCAGGCCGTGCGCTCTTCGCGCTGCCAGTCAGACCGCAAGCAATACCGCTTGTACATGAAGCAGGTGGTTTTAAGCCAGCCGAATTTATTTGTTATTGAAGATAAGGTCAGTGAATTGATCGTTGTGGGAGGGGCAGTGCAAGGCATTAAAACCGCAGGCGGTTTGACCTTGCAAGCTCCAACCGTTGTCATTACCACAGGGACATTTTTAGACGGGCGTATCCATATCGGGACACAGATCACTTCCGGCGGACGGATCAACGAGGTGGCCTCACAACGTTTAGCAAGTTCCATCCGTGATCTTGGCTTTGAGGTCCTGATGTTCAAGACCGGGACACCGCCGCGGCTTGACGGGCGCACCATTGATTTTGACGGCATGGAGCGTCAGGATTCGGATGATCCCATATTGCCATTTTCTTTTAGAACACCTTTTATACCTAAAGACCGTAAACTTCTGCCTTGCCATATCACACGTACGACGGAGAAGACCCATGAGATCATCCGGGCGAATTTTCATTTGTCGCCGATGTACTCCGGCCAGATCAAGGCAACGGGGGTGCGTTATTGCCCTTCCATCGAAGATAAATTAAAGAAATTCGCCGAGCGCTCCACTCATCATGTTTTCTTGGAACCCGAGGGGCTGGATACTTCTGATTATTATCCCAACGGTATCTCAACGGGTCTTCCGGCGCATGTGCAGGAAGAGATGGTGCATTCCATCCCAGGCCTTGAAAAAGCTGTCATGGTGCGTCCCGGCTATTCCATTGAGCATGGGGTGGTGCCGGCCACAGAGTTAAAACCGACATTAGAAACTAAGAAGATCAAAGGCTTATATTTAGCAGGCCAGATCAATGGTACCACCGGTTATGAAGAAGCCGGTGCCCAGGGCCTGGTCGCCGGGATCAATGCTGCCTTGAAGGTCCAGAATAAAGAACCATTCATTTTAGGCCGTCATGAGTCCTATATCGGGGTTTTGATCGATGATTTGACGACCAAAGGTACCGAGGAGCCTTATCGCATGTTCACCTCGAGGGTGGAGTATCGCCTGATCGTGCGTGAGGACAATGCAGACAAGCGTTTGGCCCCATATGGGCGTCAGTTCGGGCTTTTGTCCCAAGAAGATTACGGTAAGGTTATTGAGAAATACGCCGCTATTTCAGAAGAGATCGAACATTTACGTACGACCAAGATCCCACCGGGCACGTCCTTGGATGAAGTTTTGGTCAATGCTCAAAGCGCACCTTTAAAGCAGTCCATCTCCTTGTATGACCTGCTTAAGAGGCCGGAGATCAATTATGATATGATCTCCAGCTTCGACGGTACTTTGAAGGATTTAGGCCGCCAGGTAATAGCTCAAGTTGAATATGAGATCAAGTATGAAGGCTTTATCCACCGTCAGCAAAAAGATGTCGAGAAATTCCGGCACATCGAATACATCCGTATCCCGGAAGGTTTTGATTTTAGCGGGATCCCAGGGCTTTCTCGTGAGATCATTGAAAAGCTCAATCGGTTTAATCCCATCACCTTGGGCCAAGCTAATCGCGTTTCCGGTGTCACTCCGTCGGCCATTACATTGCTGATGGTTTATTTGAAAAAATGGAAAGCTGAACATAAGGAGATCTAATTTATGAAAATCGCCAATGATATCACAGAATTGATCGGCAATACGCCTTTGGTCAAGCTTAACAAAGTCACGCAGGGTTGCTATGCAACAGTCGTGGCAAAGCTGGAATTTTATAATCCGCTAAGTTCAGTCAAGGACCGTATTGGTTTTAATATGGTCCGTGCCGCCGAGAAAGCCGGCAAGATCAAGGCCAACACCGTGCTCGTGGAGCCCACGTCGGGAAATACAGGCATTGCCCTGGCCTTTGTCTGTGCTGTCAAAGGGTATAAATTGATGCTGACCATGCCGGAGACCATGAGCTTGGAGCGTCGGGCCTTGTTACGGGCTTTGGGAGCGGAGTTGGTATTGACACCTGGCCCGGAAGGTATGAAGGGTGCTATCAAAAAAGCTAAAGAAATTTTGGATTCTGACCCTGATAAATATTTTATGCCTCAGCAATTTGATAATCCGGCGAATGTGGAGATCCACCGTTTGACCACTGCCGAGGAGATTTGGCGGGACACCGACGGAAAAGTAGACATATTGATCTCCGGGGTAGGCACAGGCGGGACTATCACAGGTGTCGCCCAAGTGATCAAGCCGCGTAAGCCTTCGTTTAAAGCCATCGCCGTTGAGCCGGTGACATCGCCGGTTTTGTCCGGCGGCCAACCTGGCCCTCACAAGATCCAGGGCATTGGCGCGGGTTTCATCCCCAGCATTGTAGATGTGAAACTTATTGATGAGATCATCCAGGTCAGCAATGATGAGTCTTTTGCCATGGCCAAGCGGTTGATCCGCGAAGAAGGCATTCTTTGCGGCATCTCGTCCGGCGCGGCGGTGACAGCAGCGGTGAAGGTGGCGATGCGGCCGGAAAATAAGGGTAAGCTCATTGTGGCCATCATTCCTTCCACCGGTGAACGTTATCTGTCCACCGATCTATTCGCAGAGTACCGTTCATAGTCTTTTCCATAGACAAACACATATCGATGAACAGCTATTATGGGTAAAGCTTCTCGGCAAAAAATTCCAAATGTTCCTCACACATAATAGCTGTTCATCGTTAACGCGGGCTTTTCTATCAATGGAACTTTTCGGTGGATTTCTCTGTCTAACTTAGTGAAGGATGAATGCAGAAGTACAAAACGAGGGAGATTGCTATGAAAACAATACTCTTTATGATGGCACTTTTAGCCTTACCGGTATCAGCCCACGCAGCTTGGGGCAATGCAGAGATGCATCCTGTTCTGGCGCCTAATTTTATACCAAACCAGGGCCAACCCGTGCGGCACGAAGAACATGCGAATACGCCACCTGCACAGCGCGTTGAGTCTCAGCATCGTGTGGAGCCGCAACATCGTACGGAACCCCAGCGTCAGACGCAAGCGCCGCGTCCTGTAGAAGTCCGTACGGCACAGCAGATCCAATTTAAGCGCCAAGAGCGTCACGCGCCTGTCATGCCTGGTTATTTTCGCCGCGACACACAATATTACGGGCATATTGAGGTGCCTTTTCCCTATGCGGATGTTGACACTTCTTCCTTTAGCGTGCCTGATGGATTCGAGACGGTGATGGTCAATGGAGAAACGTTCTATTATGATCGGGGGATTTTCTACCAACAAGTGGGAAGTCAATTAGTGGCTATTCCACCCGTTCTTGGCGCGGTGGTTGATTCTATCCCGCAGGATTACGAGATAGTCATGGCTGACGGGGTGCATTATCTTTACACCGGCGGGGTTTATTATCAGAGGGTGGACCAGGGGTTTGCGGTAGTTGTGCCGCCGGTACCAGAGGGTCTTAGCCAAGACCAAGCGCAAGATCAAGAATGATCTCCGCCATCATCGCGGCGCACTGGGTCACGCGGGGGGCCATGGGCGGATGGCCTTGGGCACTGTCCGTACTGCGGTCACCGCAAATATAAATATTTCCCATTTTCTTGACGGTCATGGGTTTTTTCTCGATCAAGCCTGCCATACCAACCCCGCTGACGACCACCGCAAAGCGCGGGGCATAATACTCCACAAAGCGGTGCTTCCAGTCCACCACATCAAATGCCTCGACAATATAATCAAACCCTTTAAAGAATTTATTCGCATTGCTTTCATTCCATTGGGTCTGGTGAATAATGATATTAGCGTCGGGATTAATGTCTAAGAGCCGTTTTTTGGTGACTTCAACTTTAGGCAGACCCACCTCATTGGCAAAATATTGCTGGCGGTTGAGATTGGAGGCGTCAATTACATCCTGGTCGATGATCTCTAAATATTTAAACCCTGAGCGCACCAGCATCATGGCACAGTTAGAACCCAAACCTCCGGCGCCGCCAATACCGACCTTCTTTGATTGTATCAGGGCTAATTGCTCGGGCTTGAGGTATTTTAAGAGCCCTTGTTCAAGTATGTTCATAAACTATTTTCAATGTGACGCCAGTCGGTGAAAACGGGATCAAAATTTTTGGCTTTTAGTAGTTTAACGATTTGAGCGACGGAGCGCTCATCCTTGATGTCAAATTGCGGGTCTTGTTCTTTTTCTTCCAGCAGGGTGTAGCCGCCCACCGACGTGTTGGAGCCGGCAGACATGCGGGTGATGCCGATCTCCAAAAGATGGTCGCGCAAATTAGGCTCTTCGCGGGTGGAGAGATTAATGCCCACGCGCGGGAATAACAAGCGCGTTAAGGCGATGATCTTGACAAATTGCACATCATCAACATCACAGATAGCCAATGTCTCTGCTTTGACGGTGCGAAGACGTGGGAAAGACACGCTGTATTCAACACCTGGAAAAGACCGTTCCAATTCCGTTAAGTGCTGATAAAGGGCAAAGACATCTTGGGCGGGATCGCTTAGTCCCAAGAGAATGCCTAAGGATATCTGGCGCATGCCTGCCTCTGCCGCCCGACGGGGAGTCGCATGGCGAAAATCATAATCTTTTTTATACCCTGACAGGTGCACTTGGGCGTAACGGTCACGGTCATAGGTTTCCTGATAAACGGCAATGCCATCAACACCTGCGGCAAATAATTCTTTATATTCCCCAGTTTCCATGGGATGCACTTCCAGGGCAATGCCTTGAAAATATTCCGAGGCGATGGCGGCCGCTTCTTTTAAATAAGAGACGGGCGTGTGTTTATAGGATTCGCCGGTCAGCATCAGGATGTTGCGGATGCCCTGCGCGTGGATGAATTGCATTTCCTTGCGGTATTGTTCAGGTTCGAGTTTGATGCGTTGGATCTTATTTTGGCTATGAAAGCCGCAATAGGTGCAGTGGCTCGAGCAGAAATTAGATAAATACAAAGGGCCGTAGAGGCTGATGGCCCGTCCAAATTGGCGGCGGGTCAATTGTGCCGCTTCTTGGGCCAATTGTTCGACGGATTCAGGCCGGGTATCGCTAAGGATATTTTTAATTTGCTGGAATGTCATCATACAAGAATCCGGTCAAGGGTGAGGAGGCCTTTGCCATTAACTGTTGCAGAGGCAAACCGCTTAAATAGGCCAGGCGGCCTGACTCGACCGCCAAAGCAAAGGCACGGGCTATCACCGCCGGATTTTGGGCAGTGGCAACAGCGGTATTGACCAATACCGCGTCCGCGCCCATTTCCATGGCCTCAGCTGCTTGCGACGGGGCACCGATACCGGCATCCACCACGATGGGCAGGTCGATCTCATTGATGAGGACTTGGATAAATTCTTTGGTTTTCAAGCCCTGATTGCTGCCGATAAAAGAACCCAGTGGCATGACAGTGGCGGCACCTGCTTTGACCAGGGCGCGGGCAGTATACAGATCCGGCGAGATATACGGCAAAACCACAAAACCTTCAGCAGCTAAAATTTCAGTAGCTTTGACGGTTTCCTGGTTATCCGGCAGTAAATATTTGCTGTCGTTGATCACCTCTATCTTCACCCAATTGCCGCAGCCTGATGCTTTGGCCAGACGGGCGATGCGTACGGCTTCCTGGGCATTGCGGGCACCGGAGGTATTGGTCAAAAGTGTCACATGGGCAGGAATATATTCAATGATATTTTCTTCATGACGTTCCAGGTCAATGCGGCGCAGGGCAACAGTGACGATCTCACTGCCGCAGGCAGCAATGCTGTCGCTCAGGTCTTTTTTGTTCTTGAATTTGCCGGTGCCCAAAAGAAAGCGGCTGGTGAATGTTTTACCGGCGATCACCAAGGGGGTATCTGTCATGTTAACCGCCTCCGACGAAGGTGACTAATTCCAATGCGTCGCCGTCTTGAAGGTTGGTCTGCGCCCATTGGTCAGAGGGGACAATGGCACCATTGAGTTCTGTGATCACATGCTTGGGCTGTTTGCAGAATGAATTGACGATAGCAGACAAATTTTGGGCGGAAGTCAATTGCTGGGATTTTCCGTTAATAATGATATTCATCAATTTCCATTCTAATTTATTTATCCCAAAAAAGCAAATTTTAGCGCCCCTCACAATTTCTCAATAATATTATTTATACCCCTGATTTTGTTATAAAATACCCACGTTCGGATAAAAAGCCCGTACAAAAAAATATCTTTTATTTGCGGGCATTTTTTGTATAATACAGCGTTTATTATTAAAGCGTAGAGGCAGCGAAGATTTTCAAACAAGCTAAACGCAAAACAAAGGAATAGGGAATATTAAATGAGCAAATCCGCGGTATTCGGTTACGAGCTTCTGCTTGACCTTTATGAATGCAAGCCGGGCGTGTGTGACGATCTGACCTTGTGCTACAATTTTCTCGATGAGATCGTAGGGTTCCTGGGCATGGAAAAACAAGCGCCTCCGTCTATTTTTAGGTCTGACGCGACCCGTTTTCCGGACAAGGCCGGTCTTTCCGGATGGGTGCCTTTGATCGAAAGCTCCATTGTCATCCATACGCTGACCCCTAAGGATTTTATCACCGTTGATATTTATTGCTGCCGCGCCTTTGACCGCAAGAAAGCGGAAGAATTTTGCCGCCGTTATTTCACCCCCAAAAAGGTGCAAGCGCAGTTTGTTGAGCGCGGTTTGAACTACTATCAGGAAGCTGCAGGTTCTGCCAAAGAATTAGCCCACAAATAATGCCGTACACCACTAACGATATCAGGAATATCGAAAGTAAGTGGCAGAAGTTTTGGGAAACGCACAAGACCTTCCGTGTTGACACAGACCCCTTAAAACCAAAATACTACGTCCTGGAAATGTTCCCGTACCCTTCGGGAAAGATACACATGGGCCATGTCCGCAATTACACCATCGCGGACGTGATCGCCCGTTACAAGATGATGCGGGGCTTTAATGTCCTGCATCCCATCGGCTATGACGCTTTCGGCCAACCGGCGGAAAACGCCGCCATCAAGAATAAAACCAATCCCGCTGAGTGGACCTACCGCTGCATTAAACAAATGCATGATGAATTAAAGAAAATGGGTTTTTCCTATGATTGGGACCGCGAATTTTCCACCTGTGACGCTGAATACTATAAATGGAACCAGTGGATCTTTATCAAGATGTTTGAGCGGGGTTTAGCGTATAAAAAAGCCTCGTCTGTCAATTGGTGCCCTGATTGCGAAACCACTTTGGCCAATGAAGAAGTCATCAACGGCACCTGCTGGCGCTGCAAAACAACCGTCGTACAAAAAGACCTGGAGCAGTGGTATTTAAAGATCACTCAATACGCGCCGTCGCTCCTCGAAGATTTAAAAAAATTAGAACAATGGCCTTCGCGCGTGCGTGCGATGCAGGAGAATTGGATCGGCAAAAGCTATGGGGTGGAGATCCTTTTTAAAGTCAAAGATGCTGCTGAAACGATCAGTGTTTTTACCACCCGGCCGGATACGATCTTTGGCGCCACCTATGTGGTCTTGGCTCCTGAGCATTCCTTGGTCAAAAAGTTGATCGCAGGGACAAAGCAAGAAAAAGAAACTTTGGACTTTATCGAGAAAACTGCCAATAAATCTAAATCCTTGCGCATGTCCGGCGATCAGCGCAAGGAGGGTGTTTTTATCGGCCGTTACGCGATCAATCCCGTTAATAACGAAGCTATCCCTATTTTTATCGGGGACTATGTGCTGATGGAATACGGCACCGGCGCCATCATGGCCGTGCCTACCCACGACCAGCGTGATTTTGAATTTGCCAAGCATCATAAGCTACCCATGCGCATTGTTATCCAGGACCTTAAGAATCCTTCTCTTTCCATCGAAGACATGAGCCAGGCTTATGAAGAAGAGGGGCTGCTCGTCAATTCCGGGGAATTTGATAAAACACCCAATGAAGAAGCTAAAAAGAAAATTGCTGAATGGATGCAGCTAAAAGGTTTTGGAAAACTTAGCATTCACTGGCGTTTGCGTGATTGGTTAATTTCCCGTCAGCGTTATTGGGGAACGCCTATCCCCATGATCTATTGTGCTGCCTGCGGGGTTGTGCCGGTGCCTTTTCATCAATTGCCGGTGGAACTGCCCAAGGATGTGACGATCACCGGCGAAGGCGGGTCTCCGTTGGCCCGTGTGCGTACTTTTGTTGAGTGCGCCTGTCCCAAATGCGGCAAGCCGGCCCGTCGGGAAACCGATACCATGGCCACCTTCTTTGATTCGTCCTGGTATTTCCTGCGTTTCTGCTCACCGCGCAATAATGAAGAGATATTTGATAAAAAAGACGCCCAATACTGGATGCCGGTGGACCAGTACATCGGCGGCATTGAGCACGCGATCCTGCATTTATTGTACGCACGTTTTTTTACCAAATTCCTTAAAGACCTGGATTTGATCACGACTGATGAACCTTTTACCCGTCTTTTGACCCAGGGCATGGTGCTTAAAGACAATGAGGTGATGTCCAAGTCCCGCGGCAATACCGTTGACCCGGATGAGGTCTTGTCCCAATATGGCGCAGACACCCTGCGTTTGTTCATTCTGTTCGCAGCGCCTCCTGAAGACCAATTGGAATGGAACAGCGATGGACTCGAAGGTTCATGGCGTTTTCTAAACCGCGTCTATCAGATGGTTGAAAAACGGTATTCTACCACTGTCATTCCCGCGCAAGGAGGAATCCACAACCAGAACGACGCAGACAATACCTTAGAACGCGAACGTAACGCTGCCATTAAACGGGTGACCCAATCTTTTGAAGAAGGTTATAAATTCAATACCGCCATCAGCCACTTGATGGTTTTAGCCAACGCAATCGATAAGTACTCCAATATAGGTCATTCCCGCGAAAGCGGGAATCCAGACACCAGCCAACAAACATTACTCAATCAATCTATTGAAACCCTGGTGTTATTATTGGCCCCTTTTGCCCCGCACGTGGCTGAAGAGATGTGGCAGATGATGGGCAAGTCTGAGGCCACTATCGCCCAAGTGGCTTGGCCCACCTTTGATGAAAAGGCTCTTAAGACGAGCACTATTATCATCGCCGTGCAGGTCAATGGCCGTGTCCGCGCTCAAATACAAATTACCCCTGACATGCCGCAGGAAGAATTGCGTAAAATTTGTTTGGCTGATCCTGGTGTTGCTAAATATGCCCAAGAGGCCGCTATCAAGAAATTTATTGTCGTTCCCAATAAACTTGTTAGCATAGTAGTATGAAATTCATTGCAGACCTGCATATCCATTCCAAATACTCCCGAGCCACCGCTAAAAACTTAGATATTGAAAATCTTTACCTGTGGGCCCAATATAAAGGCATCCACGTCGTCGGTACCGGGGATTTTGTGCATCCTAAATGGTTTAAGGAATTGGAAGAAAAGCTCGAGCCTGCCGAGAGCGGATTATTTAAACTCAAAGATAAATTTGCCAAACCCATCGACGCTCAAATTCCAAAGAGCTGTAGGGGCCAAGTGCGTTTTTTGCTCACGGTCGAGATCTCCAATATTTATAAGCGTCATGATAAGGTGCGCAAGGTTCATAATCTGATCTTTTCACCTTCGCTGAAAGCCGCCCAAAAGATCCAAACCAAGCTTGGCGCCATCGGCAATATTTCTTCCGACGGACGTCCTATTTTGGGATTGGATTCTTATGATCTGCTGGCGATTACGCTTGAGGCTGACCCCAAAAATTTATTTGTGCCGGCGCATATCTGGACACCGTGGTTTTCAGCCTTGGGTTCCATGGGCGGCTTTGACAGCATGGAAGACGCCTTTGGCGACCTGACCAAACATATTTTTGCGGTCGAGACCGGCTTGTCTTCTGACCCGCCGATGAATTGGCGTCTTAAACAATTGGATGATTTTATTTTGATTTCCAATTCAGACGCGCATTCACCTGCCAAGCTTGGGCGTGAGGCTAATATTTTTGATACGCAATTTACTTACGACGGCATTTATAAGGCTTTAGCCGATAAGAATGATAAAGGCCTGGTCTCAACCCTGGAATTTTTTCCTGAAGAGGGCAAGTATCATTACGACGGCCATCGCAGCTGCCAGGTCCGCTGGCATCCTAAAGAAACAATTAAGCATAAAGGCATTTGTTCTGCCTGCGGCAAGCCTGTTACGGTCGGTGTGATGGCGCGTGTCGAGACCTTGGCCGATCGGGCGGAGGGAAGCAAATCCAAACGTTGGCGCCCGTATCAAAATATCGTGGCTTTACCGAGCCTCATCGCTGAAGCCAAGGACATGGGCACAGCCAGCAATGCGGTGCAAACAGCTTACATGAATATTTTGAGTAAATTAGGCGATGAATTTTATATTCTCCTGGATTGTCCTTTAAATGATATTAAGGAAGCTGCCGGTGACGTCCTCGCTGAAGGGATAAACCGCATGCGCCAGGGCAAGGTGGAGATCGCTGCTGGCTATGACGGCGAATTCGGCACCATCAAGATCTTCGAATCCGGAGAGCGTGAGCACATCGAAAAGCAATTGGCGTTATTTTGATTTTTACAAAATTTTAAGATATACTTAGAGTAGAAGCAGTTTGAATACGAAAAGGCAAACCCATCGTAAGGTGGGGACGCAAAACTAAAGGGTCCTGAAATATGGATAGCCAGTTATCGAAAGTCAATATCCTGTCGGTCTCCTGCCTCTTATTGGTCTTTATTTTCTTTTTATCCCCCTGTTTTGCCGGCGAAGTTGACGTGGACATGTTCGGCCTTACCTATCATTTGCACAAAAGGGGCGCTGTTCATCATGCTCCTTTAAAATTAGATGAAACCGGTTATGTGGTGTTCAATCCCGGCCTGGGCCTGGGTTATGATTTTCGGGATGACAGGCAAACCAATGGATTTTCAGTGACCGTACACGGGGGAATGTTTGAAAATTGTGACAACCATCCCTATACTTTCGTCGCTGCCGGAGGACGCTATAGGAAATATTTCAAGAAAAATACTTTTTTTGAGACCAATCTGATGGGTGCTTTGACCTATGGCAATGATACGGATAATAAGCGTTATAAGCTGTCTGCGACACCTTATGTGAATATCGGCATTGGCCATGACTACGGCAAACATTCGGTCACCTATTACTTAAGTTATATTCCCAGAAACGTCGGCGGCGATATTACCAACAGCACGGACATGCTGTTTTTGAGCGCTGCGGTGTCCTTCTAGCCTAAATTTGAATATGTCCCCATTATCTGTTAATATCAGTTCATGCAGCGACCTGATGATTTAAACGGATCCCAATGGCAGGCGGTGTGCCAACAGGACACGCATTTATTGATCACCGCAGGCCCGGGCACGGGCAAGACGCATACGCTCACCCGTCGCATAGCGCACTTAATTCCTTCGTTAAAACCTAATGAGAAGATATTGGCGATCACTTTTACCAATAAGGCTGCCCGTCAAATGCTGGACAGGTTGACAGCTTTAGGCGTTCGTCAATCACAGGTATTCGTAGGGACCTTTCATGCTTTTTGTCTGAAATTATTACGGGACCATTTTGAGCATACGGCCTTGCCCAAAGATTTTAAGGTAGCCCTTCCAGAGGACATCACGGGCTTTGACAAAGCCACACTCGAGCGCATATCCCGCATGAAATCCCAGTTAGCTGTTTCTTCCGACGACGATTACAAGGCGTATCAGCGTTATCTGCGCCAAAACAGCTGGATTGATTTTGATGATATTTTGCGCGAGGCCTTGTTGCTTTTGGAAGATGAAAATATTGCCGGCCAACTGCGAGGCCAATACCGTTATATTTTTGTGGATGAATACCAGGACAGCAATATCGTACAGAATTCTTTGCTTAAAATCCTGGCCCGCGAGGGTGTTTTATTGACGGCCATTGGGGATGCTAATCAATCTATCTATGGCTTTCGTGGCAGCCGAGTGGAATTATTTCGACGCTTTGAGGAAGATTTTGCCCCGGCGCAGACACTAACCCTGCAGGAAAATTATCGTTCGATGGCAAATTTACTGTCTGCCAGCAGCCAAGTCATCACAAAGAACACGAAAGCGGGGATCCATATTGAATTAATTGCCCGAATGCATGGGGAAGGCAAATTGATCATCCACCAGGCTGCCACCGACCGTGCAGAGGCTGATTATGTAGCGCATCAAATTGAAAAGTTGATCGGCGGTTTGGATATGAACACGAGCCGCCGCGCTGTGCGAAGTCTGGGGGATATCGTCATTTTATACCGGCTTAACGCTCAGCGTCATGTGATGGGGCAGGCCTTGGAACATCTAGGCATCCCGTATCAGGTTTCTCAAAAAGTCAAAAGAGAGGAAGTTTATTCAGATGAAGATGCTTTAGGCCAAAACGAAGAAGTGCTGGAGCACAACGTTGAGAAAGTCTCTTTGATGAGCTTGCACGCGGCCAAGGGCCTGGAGTTCCCTGTGGTTTTTATCATTGGATGTGAGAATAATTTGTTGCCGCTGGATTTAATAGGCATGAAAGGCGATCCCCAAGAAGAACGTCGTTTGTTTTATGTAGGTATGACCCGCGCCAAGGAACATTTATACCTGACCCATGCCAAGCGCCGCCAATTATTCGGCCAAACGTTGATACAGGAGCCTTCCCTATATATGGCAGATATTGCCGAAGAATTAAAAGCCTACGAAGCTTCCAGGCGCCACATCCCCAAAGCAGATCCAGATGCCCTGCAGATGAAATTATTCTGAATTTCCAAACAATTTTTTAATAAAAACGTAACATATTAATAATATTAGCTTTACAACGCGTCCAAAAACTTGACATGCCCAAAAAATATGTTATCCTTTCTTATCGCTATTAGGAATCGTTTTCTCAACTCAACCTCCGGAGATTGTCATGATTAAAAGAATCCAAGTTTCTTTTGTCCTGGTGTGTTTTGTCTTTAACTTAGGGTTGCCTAATCTTAGTTTCGCGCTAAACTCCTCAGACACATTTTTAAATCTTCCTGCTCCCGGGACCATGTTGTCCACCAGTCCCGCGTTTACACCCGCGATCGTTCGCGGGCTTCAAATTGACCCCAAAAACCCTTTACAATTTAATTTTATCGTTGATACCGGTGACGCGCATGTCCAAGGTGAAGAATTAAGGGCGGAATCTTCCCAAATGATCAAATATTTCCTGGCGGCTTTGACTGTCCCGGAAAAAGAATTGTGGGTCAACCTTTCTCCCTATGAAAAAGACCGTATCATTGCCAATGGCCTTGGCCAAACTGAAATGGGCCGTGACATGCTGGCCCAGGATTATGTCCTCAAGCAATTGACAGCTTCCATGATCTATCCCGAAGGCAGTTTAGGCAAGACATTTTGGGCCAAGGTCTACAAAAAAGCGCAGGAGCAATTCGGCACCACCAATGTGCCGGTCAATACCTTTAATAAGGTCTGGATCGTCCCAGATCACGCGACTATCTATGAACATAACGGCACTGCCTTTATAACGGAAAATAAATTGAAGGTCATGCTGGAGCAGGATTATTTGTCTTTACAGAAACACATGAACAATGCTGCCGTTCCTGCGGCTTCTACGAGCACTCTTGGTTCCCAAATCATTCGCGAAACAGTCTTGCCCGAGTTGGAAAAAGAAATCAATACAGGTAAAAACTTTGCCCAATTGCGCCAGATCGCCAATGCCGTTGTTTTGGCCACGTGGTATAAGATGAATTTAAAGCAGTCTTTGTTGGGCCAATTGTACGCCAACCAGAACAAGGTGGCGGGTGTTGATGTCCAGGACAAAAACACCAAGATGGAAATCTACAATCAATACCTGAAGGCCTTCAAGAAAGGTGTTTACAACTATATTAAGGAAGACATTGATCCTTTGACAAATCAAACCGTGCCCAGAAAGTATTTCTCGGGCGGGACAGAGTTCGAAGCTTATGCCGAACCGAACGGAATTAGAAAGAATGGTGTTATTACTCCAGCGATGTTGAGCAGTCGCAATGATGTCAACGTTTTGGTAAATCTTCAAGCAATCCAAGGAACCCCGGAGGCCAGCTCCGCAATGGCGGCAAAACCTGAGGATGTGCGTAGTCAATTAACAAATTTGAACAGACGATACGAGGGCTTAGTAGGGGCTGATGTGACTAAAAAGGGTCTCGTGCAAACCCTATTGGGCAATGTCCAAGCAGTGACCATAGATCAAACATGGAAAGAAGCTGGAGATTTAAATATTTTGAAGACTGGTTTAGTTACAAAAGTAGATGCTCTTTTTCAAACTCTCCGAGGATCAAAGGCATTTAGGGCAAGCGCTGGAAGCCGGGCGATGACGGCTGAAGATGCACGCGTAGAAATAAAGCGTATAGAAACAGAATTTACAAATATTCCCTCCAGCGAAAGTGCTGCATCCAAAAACATACAATACCGCGAACTTATGGACGATTTAGACAGCTTAACAGAAAAAATAGGGCATTTGAATCAAGATGAACGGGACGAATTAGATAGCAGCATAGGCAGAGTACAAGGCACAATACGTTCGGCTTCTGGGAATTTGACAGTTGGTGGTCGTACAGGCCCAGCTTCACATGATCTGGCGATGAAGGCGAGTGATGTGAATGTTTTGGGTCAGTTCGGCGATAATATTACTGAAATCGAAAATCAAGGCACAGGCACCCTTCCTATTCAGGACATGATCCGCCAAGGAATGACAGGTGTCATCATTTCACATTCGGAAACGCTTTTAGAATTGACCAGAAAATTTGGCATGATCCGGGATGAGAACCATGATTTTGTTATTGGTGGAAAGAATATCAATGAAACAATTTTCGCGCCACAAGTTAAAATGGCATTTGATCATGGATTAAAAGATGTTATTTTGGCATTAGGCGAAACTGGGGATGAGAAAGAGCTTGGGCTGACAAAACAAGTAATTCTCAGGGACATCGTTGCTCGACTGTCACTTGTTAAGGAAGATTTAACTAAGAATGATAATGCGAAACGGCTGATTATCGCATATGAACCGCGTTGGGCCATCGGCAAAGAACCCGCGACTCCTCAAGAAGCCCAAGAAATTGCAGAGTATATTCGTGCGATCTTCAAAGAATGGTATGGTGGAGAGATTGGCGAAAGAATTGCTCAGCAGGTACGCATTCTTTATGGCGGAGCTGCAGATGGAAATAACGCTGCTAATTTTATGGCACAGAAAGATATTGATGGTCTTCTCGTTGGTGGCAAGAGTTTGGATGTGGCAACAGCTAAACCGATGTTAGATGCCCTGCAAGCAGCCGGAGTCAAGGATGGCCGTATTCCTTATTTCGGGGCAAATTGGAAGACTAACCGTCCCAAAAGTGAGTTTATTGCGTTTGGGAAATTATTTAAGCAATATGACAATACTCGTGTCAACATCGGGGTTGGTCCCATTGCCACCCAGATCAAGGCTTTGTTTGAAGCCCTCAAAGTCATGGGCGTCAGCCGTGATGAGCAGCTGAATTACAATAAAAAAGCCATGAAGCAATTCTCTGAACATTACAGGGATATTGCCAAGGAAAAGGAAACGCCTATCCTCGAAGCAATTGCCAGTTTACCAGGTGCATCCGCAGAGAATGCGTTGACTGTACGCCGTTCACTGGTGGTCAGTTCTGAAGGTGCTCCACGCACTACCGTAGTGGGGCCTGATGGAAAGGTCAAATATTTAGATAGCTTTGGCTCGATCCATGTCTCTGAAGGTTTGTCTTCAAGCGATCAAACATCTGTTATTTTAGCTCCTGGAGAACGCGGCAAGGTTGCCCATCAGATGACTATTGTTATACCGGGCGAGGTCACTATTGATACGGAATCATTGCGTAGGGCATTAAGGAGCGGCAATATTTCTGTGAGGCCTTTGTCGGAAACACAGAGCGTTCAACCGCAGGACAATGTTGTCGTTGACAGCAATTCAGTTTATGTAAAAGTGAAAGATGGCATAACTCAAATTGACCTCAATCTTTTTTATGATGTGGGTAATCAGGTGGATGGAACGCTTGAAACAGATAATCCTTTGATCGCCAATGGATTAGAAGTTTTGCAGGGATCTCAACAAGAAGCCAGTGAGGTTTTTAATCGCAAATCAAGAGGGCAGATCAAGAATGTGCTTATTAACGGCGCCAATGGGCGTATCGGAACAAAGCTCCTGCAGCAATGGTTATTGGCTGGTCCGGAGAGCAATGTCAACATTGTTCTTGCCAATGGAGTGAGCAGCATTCAAGGTTTGATCAAGATGATCAATGGGGATTCTGTGCACGGCACATTTTTGGTCGCAGGAAGGGATAAAGTAAACATTGGAAGCGACAATGGGGTAGAGTATATAAAAATTACCTACAAAGGAAAAATGTACAACAAAATTTATCGCCTCAATGACCGTAGTGATTATTCCAAACTTCCTCTCGGCGCCTTCGACGTTGAGATCGCTGTTGATGCCATTGTTAACGGGGAAACCTATGATAATTTGATGAAATATATAGAGGCAGGTGCCATCAGGGTCATCCATACGTCTCCGAGTAAAAAAGGTATAGATGGCAAGAAAGCTTTTGCACTGGTCTTCGGTTTGTCTGAAGATGATTTTAAAGGGCAGGACGTATGTCAAAGCACATCGTGCACATCTGTCAATGTCAGCACTTCGGAAAGCGCTTTGATGCGTGAAGGCGGTCCGGAAGGCAGGAGACAAAGGGATTTGAACAATCAACGTTTGGAAATGCTGGGTCAGGCGGCTGAGCTGAACAACGATATGAAGACAGAGACCATGCATCTTCGTACCGTGCACGCGGCAACCAATTCCGATTCTACCGTGGATAATAAAAGAGCGTCAGCTATAGCCAATATGGGACGATTAGAGACCACAGGTGCCTCAAGGGCTTTAGTGGAACTAAATGAGGACCTTAAGGACGTCGTTATGAGCGCGGATTCTTTGCGTTATGTCGGGGCCAATATGTCCCTTTCTGAAGTCACCAAGGTCGTTACCATAGAGCAAGGCCAGAATTTGACCGCGGATCAGGTCAAAGACCAGGTCAAAAAACTTTTTGTTGACGCGTCGAAATCACCCCGATTTAAACGTGTTTTTCGTGTTATCGAAGGCGGTTTTGATTCCAAACAGCTGCAAGGGAGCCAGGCTTCCGCGACCATTCTTTTGGACAGCATCGAAGTTGTCAAGGTCAAGGGCAAGAACGATAAATTCATGATCCATTATAAAAGCTGGTATGACAATGAATGGGGATTTACTGCCCGTATTTGGGACATCATCCTTAGCACAGCGGAAGACATGGAGCGTAATCTTCCTCAATCTGATTCAGTGGAAGATCTACTCACTCAGATCGATGATTTTAACAGCAAATATGAATCCGACATTATCTCTTACAATACTTCAGGCGGTGCCATCAAGATCGAAGCGGTCAATCACCGCAATGCTCTTGTTGCCCAATATGGCCTTATGGATTATTTAAGGAGAGAAGCTGCTTTTAATCCGAATAAAGATGTCCGGCGTGAAGCTCTCGGGATCGTCCAGCAAGTAGGACATCTTCTGGGAGTTCAATCTGCCTCAAGGCAAGTAGCAGATTATTTAAAAAAAGATCACAATGTGTCGGATAAATTGGTTCCTTTCAATCCGGGGTCAGGTTCAGGTTCGAGATATGCTGCCCTGTTGAAGATATACGAAACTGCCAGAGACACAGGTATCGTTCCTCAAATCAATATCAATGAGCCCAATCGCCGCAAAGATGTGCAGCAAAAACAGCTGGCAGTGGATACTCTTGTAAATCCAAAAGAAGAAGCAGAGACTCCCAAGGTTGAAGATTTGGAGCCTGGGTTTGTCGAAGCGACGGTCGCCGATGTTTATGCAGCAGCTATTGCCGCCGGCTGGACTGGTCCGGTGTTTTTGAATTTGAATAACGTTAGTGTCAACCCTGACTTTTTTACTCCCCAGGGGGAAAGTGAAGGCAAGGATTGGCAGGAAGGCAAGATTGAAAATCCTTTTAAAGCCGCAGTTAAGGACGTTAAGGCCAGGATCCTTCAGGCAGCCAAGGCAGGTGTGTACAACTATCAAATTGATCTGACACCCTTGCTGGCGTATGGAGCAAAGAACGCCAGAGGTGGAAAGACCCAAGATGCTTTTATCTATGAAGCCGCTGTCGAGCTGACCACCTTTATCCGTGCCCTGGAAAATGAAATAAATTTCCGGTCAGCGCCGTTGTCCGTGAGTTTTACGGTTGAGGGTAATCTTATCAGTGAGGAGCTTAAGAAAGACATCAATAATGAGTTGAGAGAAAGCAAATTGGCCCTGCCGACCTATATCGGCGATATCAATGCCCTGAAAGAAAAATCAGATTCCTTGTTCGCGCAAGATCCACGGGCAGTGATGTTCGCGGTATTAAACCAGGTCGTGGAAGCTGCTAAAGATAAAGACAATGTTGACGCCATTGATCTGCGTAATGACATGATCAATTTTATGGAAGGCTTGGTTTATAAAAATAAAATGGCTTCAAGGCTGACAAAAGACCTTATTGCCCAAGCGGCACTTAGGGCTGCTGGCCAGCGGTTTAATCGCCACAGAAGGACATTGTTAAAAGCCAGGGAAATGGGCCTTAAGCAATCAGGTTCTTTGGATCAAATCCATGACATGATCTTGACCCGCCAGAGAATAGAAGGTTTAAATGAAAAAGAACAGATCACTTTGGAAGAATTGGTAGAGTACACCTACAGGGCGTTCTACCATGCTATTTCCCATTTGCGTGTGAGCGAAGGGGCAGACAAGGTTGATGCGTTGTTTGCCGAAGAGGCCCAGAAACTCGCGGATGCCAATAAAGATAAACAGGGGAAAGCACGGGAAGAAGTTAGAAAAGCCGTTAACGCTCCCTTTATGAGAGACCCGCGCAAAACAATACAGCCGACGGAAGGCAGAACGTTATCGGATAAATACCAGGATTATCATGTGTCTGTTGCCGGCAAGGTGACACAATATGCGGAGCCGGAGCTTACGACGCCTGCGATCATGGATCTTCAGTTAGATAAAAACGGCAATATGGTGACGGGCGAGGAAATACCAGGGGTTTATGCGCGTGAGAATACCTTAACAACAGCCATCAGGACCCACTCGAGGCTTGCAGGAAGAGACGCAATGCCGGTCCGTTCTCTTCAACGGGGTGCTGCAGATGCCAGGTCTGTTGCATCAGATCGTCGGGGAGCTGTTCAAACTACTGGCACAACAATACAGGATAGTAAGATTGAACAGATGATGCAATGGGCATTTGCAGGTAAAAGTGAAAGATTTAAGGCAAATTTAGAACGTTTGTATCGGTATGGGGTTTTAGGTGGTACAAGACGGTTGGTTATTTTACCGATCGACCAGGCGACCGAGCACTCTCCCAGCAGGAGCCATGAAATATATACTCCCATGGCCAATAAGGACAATCAGGTTGAGTTGGCATATCGACTTGGTCTTAGCGGTTATGCGGCGCTTGCCGGTACCATTGAGATGATCGCTCCTCGTTGGTCACGCAAAATACCATTGATCGCCAAGGTAAACATGAGTTCAGGCGTAGGTGGAAACCCGAAGGCAAGTCAACACTCAGCTTTGATCGGTAACGTTGAGCAATTAGCCAAAGCGGGTGTTGCTGCTATAGGATATACGATCTATCCGGGATCGCTGGAATTCAATGAGCAAATGAATGAGTTACGCCAAGTGATCGATGAAGCTAATAAATATGATCTTCCTGTTATTACTTGGTCATATCCCAGAGGCGGTGAGAGATTAGCCAAGTCTGAATATGAAACAGCCTTTGACGTTTCAATTGCCGCGGCCAATATGGCACTTGAAGCAGGAGCTGCCATTGTAAAAGTAAAACCGCCAGCTAACGTTATCATGGATGAGAAAGAAGAAAAAGAGCTGATCAAGAAATATCAAGGAAAGGTCGGTTCTGATAAATTCATGCGTGTGCAGTTGGATATGCCTTCCAGGATCGAGAAAATGAAGCAATTGGGCGCATGGGGTGGCGTGCGCGACCTTATCTTTTCCGGAGGTCCTGCCAAAAGCACGGAAGATGTATTAAAAGAGATCGCTGACGTTGCTTTCGGCGGCGGAAATGGTGCCATTGTCGGCCGTAATATGTTCCAGCGTCAAGTAGATGAAGCTGTTGACTTAGGTAATAAAATATTGGCCCTTGAAATAGCGGGTGCTTGGAAGGAAGATGGGATTGTGTCTTTCAATACTGTTGATGAAATGATGGAATACGCGTTTCGTGATAATAGGCCGGGTGATATTTTATATGATATCAAGGCCGATTTCCAGCGCCGTAATCCTGATTGGGATGATTTTAAGGCAAGGTTAGCAGGTGACGCCGCGCAGTTGGCCAATAAGGCGATGGTGGGGTTGGACAATATTGTAGGTAAGGAAACATTCGATTCGCGGGGTAACCCGACGGTAGAAGTTACAGGAGAGGTAAAACCTAAGGGTAGTGAAATATTTAAAATCATAAGGGCCAGGGTCCCCTCGGGTGCTTCAACAGGGAAGCATGAAGCATGGGAATTAAGAGATGGTGATAAAAGTTATTATAATGGCAAAGGAGTATTTAATGCCATTAGAAATATCAACGAAGTCATTCTGCCCGCATTAAAAGCGGCAAATATTGATATTCTGGATGATGATGTGCTTAAAAAAGTGGATGATTTAATGAACGCTTTAGACGGCACACCAAATAAAAGCCGTTTAGGGGCCAATGCTATTTTAGGGGTTTCTATGCTGATTACCAGGGCCGCGGCTGAAGCCAGAGGCATTTCGCTTGAGGAATTCTTAAACCAGGAAATAAATCGCCGGCACAAGTTAAATCAACAAATGTCTATTCCGGTACCCATGATGAATTTTATCAACGGCGGCGCCCATGTCGGCGGTGTGGATAAACCCGATGTGCAGGAATACATGGTCCAGCCGGTTGGAGCAAAAAGCATAGAAGAAGCTTTAGCAAATGCTGAGAAAGTATTTAAAAAATTAGGAGAAATTGCTCAAAGGGAATATGGTATCGATCCTGCTGACCCTAAAGCATACGGCAATGAAAAAGGGTATGCGCTTCCTTTGAAGTCTAATGAAGAAGGGTTGGAATTACTAAAGAGAGCCATTATAGAAGCTGGCTTTACCCCAGGGAAGGACTTTACTTATGCCTTGGACGTTGCTTCAACCGAGTTCTATAAGGATGGGGTCTATACTTTTGAAAAACAAGGACGCACATCTCAACAAATGATCCAAACTTATGCTCAGTGGAAGGAAAAATATCCTGAACTTATGTCAATCGAAGATGGTTTGGCAGAAGATGATTGGGAAAGCTGGGCAGACCTGACCAAGGCGGAAGGCAATCATTTGCAATTGGTCGGCGATGATCTTTTCGTAACCAATGTGCCAAGACTGCGCCGGGGTATAGCAGAAAAGTCAGCGAATGCTGTTCTTATCAAGGTCAATCAGATCGGGACGATCAGCGAGACTTTGGATGCAATAGCAGAGGCCATACAAAACGGTTATGGCGTTATTATTTCTCATCGTTCCGGAGAAACAGAGGATGATTTTATTTCGCACCTTGCAGTTGGTACAGGTGCAGGGCAGATCAAGACAGGGGGGCTTGCGGCATGGGATGCTATAGCAGCAGGCACTGTTTTGTCCTTTCCTTCAGGTCGACCGACAGGGAATGAACGTAAGACAAAATATGTTGCCCTTAAGGATATTGAAAAAGAATCAAACGGTACGATTCCTTATGCTGCTCTTTTAAAGGCGACAGTTGGAGATCGTCCATTATTTAGGGCCAGCGCCGCGATGACGGCTGATGAGATCAGGAGAAAAATAGACGATATAAAAAGAATAATGGGAATGTATTCCGAAGTCGAACGTAAATCTTTAATATATAAGGGATTATTGTCTGATTTGGAAGGTTTGAAGGGGCAAGCAGATCAGGATTTGCTCGACAAAGTTAAAAGTGGTTTTGAAGCTGAAATTGGGATATTAGAGAATAGAATTAGAATTGAAATGGTAGGTTCTTCTGTTGTCCTTAGCGAGAGAGGTTTTGATATCTCCCACAAGGATAGTGCCATGAGGGCAAAAAGAGACGGTGGTATCAACTTCGACCCTTCAATGTACAGCATCCAGATCAGGCGAGACGGCAATGGCATTCCGCTTCCGGTGGACCAGCAGCCCATCGCCAGGATCAATGTCCGGGGCTTTAGGGGCATCATCATGAGCA